>Ga0335073_10010098_pt1 | contig 13250 bp, 11 predicted proteins | sample Lox_Sample_22_FD_207093 | JGI IMG/M metagenome (GOLD analysis project Ga0335073, IMG submission 207093) | Soil microbial communities from Loxahatchee National Wildlife Refuge, Florida, United States - Lox_Sample_2.2 | ecosystem: Environmental > Terrestrial > Soil > Wetlands | place: USA...
GATCGACGTGCGCGTGCTGGCGGCCTCCAATCGCGACATCGAGGGCGCGGTGCGCGACGGCAAACTGCGCCAGGACCTTTACTATCGCCTCAATGTATTCACGATTCAGCTTCCTCCATTGCGCGAACGTATCGAAGATCTGCCGCAGCTCGCGCAGATGTTCGTGCAGCATTACGCAACACAGAACAACAAACAGATCATGGGCATCGACGATGAATGCCTCGACACTCTGCGCGCGCATCCGTGGCCCGGTAACGTGCGGCAACTGCGCAACGTAATCGAGCGCGCGGTGATCGTCAGCGACGGCCAGATGATTCGCAAGCGCGATCTGCCAGAAGAGTTCCGCGCCACCGGCACGACGGACAGCGGGTTCGTCAGGATTCGAGTCGGCGCGTCTCTCGATGAAGTCGAGAAAGAAATGATTTCGCGCACGATCGAGTTTACCGGAGGGAACAAGACTCGCGCGGCCGATATTCTTGGCGTCAGCGCGAAAACGCTGTACAACAAATTGGAGCGGTTCAGTCAGGAGCAGCACTGACTGATTTGCGCTTGGCACGGGCCCGTCGAGACGCGGCCCGCAGCTCGTCAGCGCCGAACAGCCCGGCACAGATATGCGGCTACGTGCAAGACTGGCCTGTTTAATTCTGATCCTGCTGTTCATCCCAATCTTGTCGATGAGCCTGATCTCGCTCGATTACATAGTCGGGCAGATGATCGACGATCTCTCGCATTCGACCGATCTTGTCGTCGATCAGATCTTCGAGCAGATCCGCGATACCCTGATGAAGGGGGGCGGACCCGATCTGCCGGCAGAGCTCAAGAATAGTAAATCGCTCGCGCGCCTGCTCAATTCGACGCAGGCCTTCGCGCCCTCGGTGGTATCGGCATCTGTCGTGGCCCTCGACGGAACGGTGATTGTCGCCGCGAACGATGAAGGAGAGGGCAAACCCGCGCCCGCGCTGCCGCCCCTGTCTCAGTTCGAGGCGCGCGCCAAGGGATGGTGGCTGTTCGCTTCGATACCAAGTCTCGTGAGCAGTAACGTGTATGAGTCGCGGCGCGAGGTTATCGTCGATAACAAGCCGGCCGCGATCATTTCGATTGGTGTCACCACCGCGCTGGTCGCCGACCGGGCGCGGCATCTGCTGCTGGTGATTCTCCTCACGGCCGTGGCCGTCACTGCGATTGCCTGGCTTGCGATCTCGCTCGTCGCCAATCGAATCTTGTTCCAGGTCGCAGCGCTGAGCCGCGGAATCGAGCAACTCGCTGCCGGTCGCACTCCGGTCGAGGTCGAGGTCGAAGGCCGCGATGAGCTGAGTGCGCTGGCCGAACAATTTAACGAACTCTCGCGTCAGGTGCGTTCCGATCGCTCACGACTCGATACCGATCGGGCGCATCTCTTTGATGTCGTTCGATCAATCCAGGACAGCGTGATGCTGTTGGACGCGCAAGGTATGGTGCTTTTCGCCAATCGCATGGCCCGCGAAAAGCTCGCGCCGGGCGCTGCTAACCTTGACGGCCTTGCGCTCGAAACCGCGCTCGGGCGTGGGCATCCAATTGCGGCATTAGTCAAAACTACTTTCGATACGGGCACTGAGGCTCACGACGTCCCCGTCCAGATGCGCGACGGTTCGATGCTGGTTTCATTTTTCAGGATGGGCCAGGGACCCAAGCCGGCCGGGCTGCTCCTCGTAATGCGCGATCTTAAGCAAGTCATGGAACTTGAAGCCGCTCTTGATACATCGAATCGGCTCGCGCGTCTGGGCACCTTGATCTCGGGCATGGCGCATCAGCTACGCAGCCCGCTGCACGGCATGAATCTTCGCCTTGAGCTTTTGCGCGACGATCATGGCGAGGGCGCGACTCGACATATTGATAAACTTCGTCAGGATGTAACGCGCCTCGATCAGGCAATTGAAGCGATACTCCGCTTTACGCGGCCCGCTGATCTTAAAATCACCGATTTCAGCGTCAATGATCTTCTGGCCGAAATTGGAACGCGCGTGAAGACTGAACGTATAGAAGTTGAGTACAATCTAGCGTCGGGACTTGCCGCGGTGCGGGCAGACAAAGGGATGATCGCGGAAGCTTTGACGAACTTGGTAACGAATTCGGTGCAGGCGATGCCGCACGGCGGGAAGTTGACGCTCGCCACACGGCCGAAGGACGCCACCGTCGAGATCGAGGTTGCAGATCAGGGCATTGGAATTCCGAAGGACAAGTTGGACCGCATTTTCGATCTCTACTATACGACCAAACCGGGCGGCAGCGGACTGGGATTGCCGTTCGCGATGCGCGCGATCGAGCTCAATCATGGGAAGATCCACCTCAGCTCCGAAATCGCGCAAGGTACAATCTGTACTATCGCTCTCCCGATGGCTGAAAATGTATCTCCACGCCCAATCGCCGGCAGCACGGCTTGAAGCAAGACCACCCTCGCGCCATGGGCTGACAATGGCGGCGATCGGTGCCTTCTCGCTAACAATCGTCGGCTGCGCACAAATGATGAACAGCCTGAGCCAGTTCGTAAATCCGGAAGCTCAGGCGAATCCCGAGGAGAGCGTCACGGGGGTTGCCAGCGCGACAGCAGCGGCGATGCCCACAATCAGTTCGACAGAATTGCCAATGGCGATCGCCACATCGCGCGCCACCGCGCGCTCGAAGGCCAAGACCGCGCGACCATCGCTGGCCATTGCAAAACCGCCATCAAGTATGCCGAGCGAAACCACTGTCGATTCGCCTGAAGCCACCAATCCTCCGGTGGTCACCCTGGCCGAGCCAGCTGACGCAGCCGTAACTGCTCCTCAAACCTCCACGGCTTCACCTGTCGCGGCTTCGAGTCTGGCGCTTGCGTCGCCCGATGGCGTGTTACGAAATAAGACCGAGCAGATGATTCGTGACGTCAATGCCGAAGCCAGGCAGGTCGATGAGAAAAACCTGACGGCTGACCAGCTCAGCAGTGAGACCTTGGCGACGCGACTGCTAAGGAGCGCCGAAAAGTCTTTCGATGATCAGGATTATTCCGCCGCGGATAGTTTGGCCGCGAAAGCATCGGCACTGCTGAGATCTCTGCCAATGAGCGACAATTCGACCGCCCCGCATAAATAGCTTTTCCGCGGTTTGCACATTCTTATTTCCGAGCATTGTAAAAAAGTTACAACTCGCCTTCTTGGAGAGCGAGTGGGTTTGGAATTCTTGAGCTTTTTCTAGGTCCAATAATTGCTGGCCTTAATTTACCTCGGTCCCCGGAGTTCAGCCGGTTGCTGCGGTCACGCGATGAATTATAAACCAATCGCGGCGGGTATCGTCGCTGCACCATTAATCTTAAGTTTAAGCGGTGCTGCCCTCGCACAAGGGTCGAGCGTCCAGTTGCACTCCAAGTCTGCTAAGCTCAGCAGCACTTCTGCTCAGGCCTCTCGCGTGTCGCCCAATTTAGCTGCGGACGATGCTGACATCGCCGATGCCGTTGAGGCCGCGCTGAAAAGCGACAAAGTCGTCCGATACGAAGACATTCGGGTTGAAACGGCCTCGGGCATCGTGACACTGAGCGGAGTGGTGTCGAGTGCCTTCCAATCGATACGTGCCCAGCAGATTGCCTCGGCAGTCGAGGGCGTAAAGTCAGTTAACAATCATCTGACGATCATCGCATTGAGCAGCGCCATCTCGGGTAAGTGACCTTGAGCTGTAGTTTCGCCGAAGAAACGCCGGGACGTGAATTTACGTATGTACTGTCATCACACGGATTTGGCGATGAGATAGTTGAGCATGCTTAACCGCTTTCGAATTTTAGTTACAGTTCTATGCCTTCTGTTCGCTACCGTCTTGAGTTCTTGTTCAAGCCATGAGGAGACAACGACCCAACGAACTGTAGCTACTTCGCCAAACTATTCGGATTCAAGCGCACCGCCGCCCGCCACGACGGCTACCACGACAACCACCAATAACGACGAGCCCGATAGCGTCGTAGGTTCAACACTGCACGCTGTCGGCACTATAATTCTCTTTCCATTTCGTCTGGTCGGCGACGCTATCAGCCTGATCGTATAGTCTAACGAAGGTAGTTTTTACAGACTTCCGTGCGGCGGCCAGCCCAGTCGATTAAGAGCGTCCACGCTTTAATAAAGATTATCCAAGTAAATAACCGGCACGCCGCCGATTCGATTAGGCACGCGGCTTGCCTATAGGCAGTGTCGACACCGCGTGTGTCGCAAACGAAGGTCTTCGGTTGGGTCGCAGCTTGTTACTGTCCTCCTGACGCAGCAGGCGTTGCGTTTAACCCCCTCTCAGGTTGCGGCCCCGCCGTTCTTTTTCCGGCATTCGAAATCCGCATGCCGGCAACAGGAGAATGCTTATGAAATACATCTCGGGGTTGTTGGTCGGTACGGCGATGCTAGCCATGACGGGCGCCGCATTCGCCCAGGGGACCTCGGTGGTCCAGAACGGTAATACTGAAATTGTCTTCGAGAGCGCAGGCAAGGCGGACCTCAACATTCCTCAACTCAAAGCCTTCGACGATTTCGCCGCTTCACACGCAGACGTGGTATCGCGGCTCGCGCGGCAGCCACGCCTGATGGACAATCAGCAGTTCATGTCGGGGCATCCTGAGTTTGCACAGTTCGTCGATAGTCATCCAAACTTCAAGGACGAGTTCGAGGCCAACCCCGGCAACTATGTTCATCTGGCGCCGGGCGTTGAACGCAAGGTGGAGCACACAAGTTATTAAGCTTCAAAAAGAAAGCGGCCGCCCGATTGTTCGAGCGGCCGCTTTTGACTTTGAATCTCCGAAATAAATAGCTACTGTTGCGCTGTCAGATATTCCTGAAGTTTCTGCGTTACTTTGCGGGCGGTCTTGATGTCGAGACTCTCCGCTGCATTAGCCAGCTCCGCGCCATAGTCGCTGACCTTGCTGAAACCGTAGTTCGCGCCCTCGCCCTTGAGGCGATATGCAATTAAGTTCACAACCTGCATATCGCCGTTGTCCAGCGCCGCCATCGCGTCTTTGGCCTCGCGCTGCTTCTCGACGAGGAACGTCGAGCGAAGATCCTTCAGGCTATCCTGCTCCATACCCGCGTCGCCTTTGCCAAAAAGACGGCCCATCAACCCGCCGGATTCCTTGATAACCTCAAACCCGTCCCCGTCCATCGGACCGCACGACGATGCCTTCTTGATCGCTTGTTCGAGAGTCGCGCGCTTGACCGGCTTGCTGCAGCACGCGGAAAACCCCGCCTCCTTGGTTTTCACGGCCGCCTGCGAAGCATCCATCGCGGTGAGGGCTATAATCGGCGTGCGGGCATGACCCATCTTGCTCTCCCAGAGCCGAATCGCCTGCGTCGCCTGGTAGCCGTCCATCTTGGGCATGTGGATGTCCATCAACACCAGGTCATACTTGGCCTGTTTGAACTTGGCGACCGCGTTTTCACCGTTGTCGGCTTCGTCGACCTTGCCAAAGACCACTTCCATGTCCTTCAACGAGTTCTTGATCATCAGACGGCTCGATCGCGAGTCGTCCACTACTAGTACATTCAAAGGCTTCACGAACGGTTCTCCTTCAATGCTCTCGAGTGATCTTTAACGCGGCGCTACGCCATCGACCACAACTTCATGTTGAATCTTGGCATCGCCGCTGCGCGCTTCGAAAATCAGTATCGACAATGGCTCTTCGCGAAATCGGCAATGAATCGAATTAATCAATTCGAGTCCGGGAAAGACCAGTTTGTAGTCACATCCCTCGATTACCGACGGGGGTGTGAGCTCGGACGGCTCGGGCAGAAGGGTCTGGATCGCGCCCGAGGTGAGATTAGTCAGTTCGCCCATCGCATCGCAGATCTCTTCGTCGCCCGCGTCATCGAGACCGAGCATCAACTGCGCTATGGAGCGGGCAAAGTTAAACGAAGCTCGCAACACGATCGCGCCGTCCCACGCGCCGTTTATCTGGATACTGCCAGTCAGGAACCGGCTGTCAGTGCACTCGCACTCCTCTTCGAGATATTCGAGGCTGGCCTCGAACATCGCTTCCCACAGCCGTGCGGTGGCTTCGTGAATCTCTTCGACTTCGAGTCGATCGCTTCTCATGGGTTATTGTCCTTCCTTACTTGCGCAAGCGGTGCCATCCGCTCCGATCTTGTGCGAATCTTTCGAACGCGTCATGAACGCCGAATGTGGTTTCGGAATTTCCCAGCAACAGATATCCGTCCGGTTTGAGCCGGCGCGCGATAGAATCGATGATCCGCCGCTTGGTATCGAGGTCGAAATAGATCATGACGTTGCGCAGCATGATAATGTCCATGTCAGGCAGCGCCGGGAACGCCCGCGTCAGGTTGATTTCAAAGAACTCGACCATCTTGCGAATTTCCGGCCGCAAGTCCCAGCACAACCGATTGCGCATGAAGTATTTCACCATCAGGCTGGCCGGCATGCCGCGGTTTACTTCGAGTTGTGAGTAACTGGCGCCGCGCGCCCGGTCGAGAACATCGGTGGAGAGGTCGCTCGCCAGGATCCGCAGTTTCCACTGCATAACGGTCGGGAAATACTCATTGATAGTAATTGCGACGGTGTAAGGTTCCTGCCCCGTCGAACAAGCAGCGCTCCAAATATTGAGCGCGCGCTCGTTGCGGCGCTTTTCGACGAGATCGGGAAGGATCTGCTTGCGCAACGTTTCGAAGGGCGACATGTCGCGGAAAAACGAGGTTTCATTGGTGGTCATCGCTTCAATCACGTGACGATGAACCACGCTGGAGGCGCCGCTTTTGAGGCGTTGAATAAAGAGCGCCACCGACATCGCATGATCGCGCTCGGCCAGCGGGCGCAGGCGCGCTTCGACCAGGTATTCCTTGCCGGTCTCGAGAACGATCCCGGCATTGGCCCGCACCAGGTCGCGCACGTACTCAAATTCCTGACGACTGATAGTCACAACGCTACTCCCGCACTCTTCGCGATACGATTCGATCCGACCGCGGTTCCCTTGCGCACGCGCAGCGTGATCGCCGAGCCCAACTCGCCCAGCGCTATCTGCGCATGCGCCAATCCTGAGCGCGCCACGAACCCGGGCATCCCCCATACCACCGAACTCGCTTCATCCTGGACCAGCACCCGCCCGCCCGCGCCGCGAATCGCTTCGCAACCGCGCAAGCCGTCCTGTCCCATGCCCGTCATCACAACTCCGAGCGCGGACGATCCATAAACGCGTGCGACCGAACGAAACATCACGTCAGCCGAAGGGCGGCAGGAGTTTTCGTGCGGATCCTGGTTGGTCTCAATTACTACTCGCGTACCCGCGCGTTTGATTGTCATGTGATAGTCGCCGGGCGCGATATAGGCGTGGCCGGGTTCGAGATATTCCCCCGGCTTCGCCTCGGTTATAGGAACAGAAGCTTTTTCCGACAGACGCTCTGCCAGCAGCTTGGTGAATAACCGCGGCATGTGCTGGACGATGAGTACCGGCACGGAAAGATTGGCCGGAAAACTAGGCATCAGCACCGCGAGCGCATTCGGTCCGCCGGTTGAGATGCCAATAGCCACAACATCCGCTGCCTGAGTGGGTTCGACATTGGACTCTGGTGTCGCGACTTTTGGCAGCGGTACCGTGTGAATGCTGGGAGCGCCCACAACGGTCCGCGCCGGCGCATGCGTCTCGCGCGGCCGCCCGCAATGTACTTTGATCTTGTTGATCAGATCGTCGATAACTTTCGAGATCTGGCCTGCCGCTCCGCCATTGGTGCTCGGCTTGGTGACATAGTCACTGGCGCCGAGTGTCAATGCGTCGAGAGTCTGCGCGGCGCCACGTTCGGTCACCGTGCTGAACATTATAACCGGCAGGGTACGCCAGCTCTTGCGCAGCTCGGCGAGGGTCTGCAGACCATCGAGCTCCGGCATCTCGACATCGAGGATTACGCAGTCGGGATTGTACTGCGGAATACGCGCGAGGGCGATTTTGCCGTTCGGCGCTGCACCGATTACCTCGATCGCCGGATCGGTCGACAGCATCGAAGTCAGCATCCGGCGTACGACAACTGAATCGTCTACCACCAGGACGCGAATTTTGGCGGGCGAGTTCAACACTGCACCACGCCCATCATCTGAAGCTTCGAGAGGATGAGATCCTTGTTGAATGGCTTCATCAAGTATTCATCGACCCCCGCGCAAAGCGCTTCGGACACATGCTCCGAATCGGCGGCCGTCGTCACCATCATGAGTTTCATGGAGTCGTACTCGGGATCGGAGCGGACTTCGCGCACGAATTCGATGCCGGTCATGATCGGCATATGCCAATCGACCAGGCTCAGTTCGATCGCGCCATACTCTTTCAGAGTATCGAGCGCTTCCTTGCCGTTGGCCGCTTCAAGAATCTCGAAGCCCAGCTCTTTGATCGTGCGGGCGATAATCGCGCGCATTGTCTTCGAGTCATCTACGATTAAAGCACGCACAGAATTTTACCTCGTGAGGGCACGCACTGCTTCGATATAGCTACGCAAGGTCCGGACCTTAGCGCCGGTTGGGGAGAGCGTCTGTATTTCATTGAAGGATCGTCTTTCCGAAACGAGAATCGAGTTTGTCGAGATAGATAATGACCGCGCCCGTGACACCGATCTGTTGCGGTTCCTTCCCAGATTGGTTCAGCTGCAACTGGACCCACCATAGAATCAGTTGGCGATGGGCAGAGGACGCCGGGATGATCGAACTGAAAGTATAGTCGCGGATTTAGCATAACCAATCTCCAGGATGCGGTTGTCGACGACTTTATGCGGGCACCGCGTGTCCGTTCGCGCGCGCCCGAGACGTATGGGCGACGCCATTGCCATCGGTTAGCTTGAATCGCTCGACAACATCCTGGAGGCGATGCGCAAGCTGAGAAAGATCTGACGCCGCCTGCTGGGCGCCGGTGGCGCTCTGTTGAGTCTCGAGAGCGGCCTGCGCGACGCCTGTGATGTTACTCGCAATCTCAGTCGAGCCTTTGGCGGTCTCGGCAATATTGCGGGCGATCTCGTTGGTTGCGGCGGTCTGCTCCTCGACTGAACTGGCTATAGTGTTCTGAATATCGTTGATCTTGCCGATTACCGAGGTGATCTCGTCGATTGCGGACACGGCACCTTTGGCATCGACCTGGATCGCTTCGACGCGCTGGCCGATATCCTCGGTGGCTTTCGCGGTTTCCTTCGCCAACTCTTTGACTTCATTGGCGACGACGGCGAAACCTTTGCCGGCCTCGCCGGCACGTGCGGCTTCGATTGTAGCGTTGAGTGCGAGCAAGTTAGTCTGCTCTGCGATCGAGGTGATTACCTTGATGACGTTGCCGATCTGCGCGCTTGACTCACTTAGTTTCGTCATCGTCGAGTTAGTAGTCGCTGCAAGCCTCGCGGCATTACCAGCGACGGCGGCGGCGTCGGTTGCATTCTTGGCGATTTCTTTGATCGAAGCAGTCATTTCCTCGGTCGCCGTCGATACGGTTGCGACGTTCTGACTGACCTGCTCGGCTGCGGCCGAAACTGCATTCGCTTGAGTCGAGGTTTCCTGCGAGGTTGCGCCCAACTGCTGGCTGGTACTCGTCAATTCTTCGGAAGCGGAGCTGAGAGTCTGTGAGTTGCCTCTTATTTCGCGAACCATTGCGGCCAGATTTTCAGTCATTTCATTGAGAACGGCGCCCAGTTGGCCAAGTTCATCCTTGGAGTCGACTTCGACATGCTGACTCAGATCGCCGGCGGCAATTCTTTCAAGGAAACAAACTTTTTCATGTACACTGCTGGCAATGACATGTGAGATGAGGATTCCGATCGTGCTCGCAAGTCCGAGACAAACGAGGAGGACCACGATCATCCATGTGACCCGTGACCTAATCGTGGCTTGCGCCTGAGACTTCACTTTCACGGTGTCCTGGTCCGCGTGATGCGCCACTTCGGCCAGTGCTTCGTCGAAAGCGGTGAAGATCGGCAACGCCTTGTTGTGGCGAATCTCATTAGCCTCATCCATTTTCCCAGCCTTGACCAGCGGAAATATCTCGTTATTGACCACCGAAAAGAACTGATCGGCGCCAGCGAAATTCTTTCGGAGAAGATCCTTGGTGGAGCCTTCGGGCAGATTGGCCATCCAGTATTGTTTTCGTTCCTCGAACGTCTTTTGTGCGGCCGTAAATCGCGTCATGTAGTCTTGGATATCGCCTTGGCTATGGCTCAGAAGCATCCGGTAGACGAGAAACATCGAAGGTTCTAGCGAGGCGGCGGGAGCTTCGATGTCATTTAAAAGGTTGGCGGTCAGCTCGATGCGATCGGCAAGCGCGCCGCCAATCCTGACGTTCTCTACCGCCGAGTAAGAAACGATACCGAGGAACAGCATTCCGCAAACGAAAATGCCGATCAGCAGGCGTAATTTCGTTACTATACTAAGGTCTTTGAAACGAACCATGGTACTCCCCTTTGATGAAACTCTTCGATATCCTGGAAAGAGTCAGTTGACGTGTTCACGAACATCCGACTGAGCAATGCTTGCGGTATCCAGTATCAGCAATAGCTTGTCCTTGAGCTTGTAGACTCCGCGAATCAGGTCGCAGACCTGGGGATCGACGTTCTGCGGACGGCGCTCGAAGCTGGCCGCGTCGACTTCCACTACATCGCCGATTTCGTCGACCCAGAGGCTGACCGGTTCCTCCGCCGTACGCACTACTATGTTCATCGGCTTCTGATCGGAGCCGCGCGGCGGCAGGTTTAACCTGCGCCGCATATCGATCGCGGTTACGATTTGTCCGCGCAGGTTGATAAGTCCGCTTACTACTGCGGGCGCGAGCGGAACGCGGGTGGTCGCCTGCGCGCGGAATACTTCCTGGACCTTTACTACTTCGACACCGAACAACATGCCGTTGACGTAGAAGGTCGTGAACTGGCCGCCGGTGGTGCCGGCCTGCGGTTCGCCGTTTGTCTGATTGTTTTGCGCTTGCATCGTATTGGCCTCAGGCCTGTACTTCGGCCTGTTCGGAATTTGCGGGAGCTTGAGTTCGCCGAGCGATCAGTTCAGCCACCGCGTCGATGATTGCCTGGCGATCGGCCTTGGCGTGATAGGCGTCGTACTTCTGCGCCGCTTCAGCCGATTTCTCGCCGCGTTCATCGGCAAGACCAAGTATGGGGATATGAGTTTCGCTGGTGCGCTTGCGGATTTGCGCGAACACGGGGCCGTTGCCGGGCAGATTGGCCGATACTATCGCCACGTCGATCTGATTGTGGTCGAGCTTTTCGATCGCTTCTGCAGCCCCGCTCGCCTCAAAAACCTGGTGTCCGGCCATCTCGAGATAGCTGCGGACGAGAACTCGCGAGAAGGCCGATTGATCGACCAGCAGGATGGAGCCGTGCGTCAGTTCGGCGGCCGATTCGGCCTCGTACCAGGAGCCGCGCGCCGCTTCGAACACCGCCCGCAGGTCGAGGAAGTCGGTGGTTTTCTGCGCTACCAGGGCCGAGCCGAGCAGACCCGGACGGCCGCTGAGCTGAGTCGCAATCGCTTCCTCCTCAACGATGTCGACGATCTGATCGACGACCACGCCGACCCGATGCAGGCCGTCGTCGAAGACGACGACCTGGACCTGCTCGCGGCTTTCATCGCATCGCGAAGGACCCGCGTCGATGAGCGAGCTGAGCTCGACGAGCGGGAGGATTCGTTCGCGATAACGCACAACGTTGCATCCCGCGGCGTGCTCGATTTCCTTGCGATCGAATTCCTCTAGACGCGACACCAGCGCGAGTGGCACCGCGATACGCTCCGCCGAGCCGGCGCGGCATAGCAGCAGCGCCTGGCGCTTGTCGTTGGCGCGAGCGACAGCGCGCTGCTCGTCGCTGCGCGAGCTTTCGCGCGATTCGACCGCGACCGTTGCGAGCTGCGCGATGCCGAGCACGTCGAGAATCAGCGCGACGCGGCCGTCGCCCATGATCGTCGCGCCGGCGAAAGCCGACATGCCCTTGAGATGCTTGCCCAACGGCTTGACGACGATTTCTTCGGTGTCGTTGACCTCATCGACTACGAGGCCGAAGAGCTGATCGGCGATCTGCAGCACGACGATATGCGACGCGTCGGATTCGTTAGCCTGCTCGCACAGGGGCAGTTTGAGAACCTCGCGCAGGTAAACCAGAGGCAGCAGGTTGCCGCGCAGGCGATACACCGACGCGCCGTGCACTGTTTCGATCCGGCGGTCCTTGTCGCCGCTGTCGAGCCGTACGAGCTCGATAAGGCTGATCTGCGGAATGGCGTAGCGATCCTCGGCACAAGTGACTATCAGCGCCGGGATGATCGCGAGCGTCAGAGGAATCTTGATACGCAGCGTGGTGCCTTCGCCGTGGCGGCTATGGACATCGACGGTGCCGCCGATCTTCTCGATATTGGTGCGCACGACGTCCATGCCGACGCCGCGCCCCGAGATATTGGTAACCTTGTCGGCGGTTGAAAACCCCGGCAGGAAAATCAGCTTGAGCGATTCACTCTCAGTCATGCGCGAGGCTTGGTCGGCGGAGATGAGGCCGCGCTCCAGCGCCTTGTTGCGGACGCGCTCGAAATCAATTCCGGCGCCGTCGTCGCCGACTTCGATGATCACCTGGCCGCTCTGGTGCAGCGCGCGCAGGAACAGGCGGCCCTCGGCAGGCTTGCCCATGGCGGCCCGATCGGCGGACGATTCCACGCCGTGGTCGATCGCGTTGCGCACGATATGCGTCAGCGGATCGCGAATTGCCTCGATCAAGGTTTTGTCGAGCTCGGTTTCCTCGCCTTCCATCTCGATGCGCACCTGCTTGTTGCAAGCGAGCGCGAGGTCGCGAACGATGCGCGGGAACTTGCTCCAGATATTTCCGATCGGCTGCATACGGGTCTTCATGATCCCTTCCTGCAACTCGGTCGTGATCAGATTGAGGCGCTGCGAAGTGCCAAGGAACGCCGACTCCTGCTGCCCGGTCGAGAACTGGAGAATCTGGTTGCGCACGAGCACCAGCTCGCCAACCAGGTTCATCAACTTGTCGAGCAGGTTGACGTTGACGCGGATTACGCTGTCGGCGGCATGCGCCGCGGAGGCCGCGGTGGTCGCCGCAGCAGCGTTCGTATTGTTGCTCTCGTGATGTTCTTCGCGGGGGGCTCCTGGATGCGCTCCAGGCTGTGGAACTAGCGCCGCTGGCCTGGCCGGCGCGGGCTTCGGAGCAGCCACCTCGACGGGAATATGCGCCGGAGCCGGGGGCTCCGGGTCCAGTGGCGCGGACTTCGTCAGCGCGGGTTCAACCTGCGCGGGCGCAGGCTTT
>Ga0335073_10010099_pt1 | contig 13249 bp, 10 predicted proteins | sample Lox_Sample_22_FD_207093 | JGI IMG/M metagenome (GOLD analysis project Ga0335073, IMG submission 207093) | Soil microbial communities from Loxahatchee National Wildlife Refuge, Florida, United States - Lox_Sample_2.2 | ecosystem: Environmental > Terrestrial > Soil > Wetlands | place: USA...
ATCGAGGGGCAGAAGACCGTCGCCATCGAGCTCGTGCAGCAGCTCGGCTGGGAGCCGCCCGACTGGGTCTTCCTGCCGGGGGGCAACCTCGGCAACACGGCCGCGCTCGCCGCCGGCTTCGAGCTGTTGCTCGCCGTGGGCCTCATCGATCGGCTGCCGCGGCTCGGGGTGGCGCAGGCGGCCGCGGCGAGCCCGCTCTACCCGAGCTGGCGCGGCGGCTTCGCGAGCTTCGAGCCGGTCGTCGCCGGTCGGACCGCCGCGACGGCCATTCGCATCGGAGCGCCCGTGTCCGTCCGCAAGGCGATCCGCGCGCTGCAGCGCTGCGGCGGCCGGGTGGAGCGCGTCGAGGAGCGCGAGCTGGCGGAGGCGGCGCGGCTCGGCGATCGGGCCGGCCTCTACGTGTGCCCGCAGACCGCGGTGGCGCTCGCCGCGGTGCGCAAGGCGGCTGCCGCCAAGGCGATCGCGCCGGGCGAGCGCGTGGTGGTCCTGAGCACCGCGCACGGCCTCAAGTTCACGGAGTTCAAGCTGGCCGCGGAAGAGGGCGAGCTGCCGGGAGCCGAAGGGCCGGCGGGGAACGTGCCGGTGGAGCTGCCTCCGGACCTCGAGGCCGTCCGTGGTGCGCTTGCGTAGACGTGGGCTTGCCGGTCGACCGCGAGATCTGGTCGCGGTCGCTCTGGAGGAAGGGCGGCGCGTCGGCTATCGTCGCGGGCGCCATGGGACGAGTCGCGTTCTCGGTTTCCGTCTTCGCCCGTCACGGGGGCAAGATTCTGCTCATCCGACACAAGCGGCTCGGTACCTGGCTGCCCGTGGGTGGCGAGATCGAGCCGGGCGAGACGCCGCTCGAGGCGGCCCGGCGCGAGCTGCGTGAGGAGACCGGGCTGCAGGGCGAGCTCTCGCCGCTCGACGGCAGCGGGCTGGCCGGCGAGCCTCCAGGACTGCTCGGTTACGAGGAGCACCAGGCCGGCAGCAAGGGCACCCACCTGAACTTCTGCTTCGCCGCCGACGTGCCCGAGGAACGCGTCACCCCCAACGCCGAGTTCGACGAGTGGCGCTGGCTGGCCGCCGACGAGGCCGTCGAATGCCCGCACAACGTGCGGCAGCTCCTCGCTCGCGCCCTGGGCCAGCGGCCCGCCGCGCTCGCGGTCTTGGGGAAGGACTGGCTCGACCGCTTCAACCGCCGCGACCTCGACGGCCTGCTCGCGCTGTACGCAGAGGGCGCCGTGCACTTCAGCCCGAAGCTCCTCGTGCAGCGGCCGGAAACGAAGGGGCAGGTCCAAGGCAAGGCCGCGTTGCGCGCCTGGTGGCAGGACTGCTTCGAGCGACTGCCCTCGCTGCGCTACCTCGAGCGCGCGATCACCGCCGACGGCGCGCGCGTGTTCCTGGAGTACCGACGGGAGTGCGACGGCCAGGCGCCCCTCGACGTCGCCGAGGTTCTGCGCTGCGAAGGCGGCCGGATCGTGGAATCGCGCGTGTACCACGGGTGACGCCTCCCACGCTCGTACCGCTGCTCCGGCTCGGGGTCATCCCTCCTCGCTCCGCGTCCAGATGGGTGCGCTGCGCCCGGGATCCAGAGTCGACGCCTCCTGCCTTCGCGCCTCCGCCGCTTCGAAAGCGCCGTGGGTGAGAAGCTCCCGGGAGATGGCCACGAGCGAGGCGATGCGCCGTTCGGTCGCCTTCTCGGGAGCGAGCAGCGCCCAGTAGTCGTCCAGCGGCTGGAACCAGTCCTCGAGGTGCCCGAGCACGTCACCGTCGGGGGACGAGGGGCCGCCGAGCGCGAGGGTCTTGCCTTCACCGGAGACGAACTCTTCGTAGTCCCAGTTCGGGGTCGTGCCGGTCAGGGCGCGGTAGTGGACGACCGCCCCCGCCTCGAGCCCGTGGAGAGGCTTCTTCAGCCGGTAACGCGCCCCATTGCGGAGCCAGAAGTCCGGGGCGCGGCGGGACTGCGCGGCGACGTGATCGGCGATCGCGGCGAGCGGCGTGCCCCGGGGAAACGCGACGCCGTCGATGCGCACGGCGTCCTCGGAATCGTCGCTCACGTCGAACGCGCTGCCGTAGCCGTCGCCGCCCCAGCGCAGCCATGCGCGCGGCCGGGCGAGCGAGCTCTGAAAACCACGCTCAGGATCGAGGCGCCACGCGCCGACGGGCGGCAGGTGGCGGGTTCCCAGCTCGACGCAGAGCCGCTCGACGAACGCCTCGAGGCGCCGGCGGCGGTCGAGGAAGGCGTCGACCTCTTCGAGGTAGGCGGCTGCGCCCGCGGCGAGCTCCGGGAGCGCGCGGTCGAGGTCCGCCCGCGTGCGCAGCGGCCGGCGCGCCGGTTCGCGCGTGCCCCACGAGAGCACGATGTCGTGCCCCTCGATCTCGATCCGCGCCACGTCGGGCCCGCGGTCGAGGCCGCGCTCGACGCCGATCCAGACGCGCTCGAGCAGGAGCGCTCGCCAGCCGCCTTCGACCGGCGGGAGCCCCTCGAGCGCGGCGAACAGCACGTCGAGGACCCCGATCTGCTCGGGCGTGCTTTCCCAGCTGCGCGCGATCCCGCCGAGCCCCTCGGCGATGGCGCGCGGGGGAACCGCGGGCCGCGTCGGGAGCCACTCCCACTTGCTTCGCGGCAACGTGAGGGGAGGGTAGGCGGCGACGCGCCAGGTCTCCGCGAGCGCCAGCGGTCGGGCGCGGCCGGCGATCTCGACGAACACGGCGGACCCGGTCTCGGGGGTGTGGCTCGGATAGGGCGGCAGCTCGCGCGTCGAGGCGGTCCAGCCCATCGCCCGCAGCTCGGCGGCGACCTCCGCGGCGAGACGGCCGCCGGTGAAGCCATCGGAACGCTCGGGTCGCATCAGGACCGTCGGCGCGAGCAACGTCCAGGTGTCCAGGGTCGAGCTCAATCACGAGGAAGCTAGCGTGCGGGCCGGCAGACGTCACGCGATTGACGTCGAATCCGGTGCGCTCTACGGTGCCGACCTCGTGCGGCGAACGGCCCAGCTCTGCGCGGATCACCGCGGTGTCGCCGGCCTGGGCCGTTAGAAGTGGTTGCTCTGGACGAGATCCGCACGCGGCTCGCGGACGTGGTTGCGGCGATGAAGCGCGCGGGCGCCTGGAACGTCGAGCGCCCGCCCGGGGAAGCCTTCGAACGCATGGGCGCCTTCGGTACGCGCACGATGGCCTTCGAGCAGTGGTTGCGCTGGGTCTTCGTGCCGAGCGTCGAGGCGCGACTCGCGGCGGGCGGGCCCTGGCCCGAGGAGAGTCACGTCGCCGCGCAGGCGGCGCGCGAGGGCGACGGCGCGCCTGCGCTGGCATCGCTCGTTCCCGCGCTGGCGGCATTCGACGGACTGTTCCCGGAGGCCACGCCGTCTCCGCAGTCGCGCGCCCAGGCGCACTGCCGATCGCCAGCGCGGCTCGCCTACGATCGCAGCTGGGCGTGTTTCGAAGCGGGCGACTTCGAGGGGGCGCGGGAGGCCATCGAAGCCTGCCTGGCGGCCGACGACAGCTTTCCCAACGCCCACAACTTCGCTGGCTGGGTTCGGCTGCGCAACCCGCGGCGCGGCGGGGACGATCTCGCCGCGGCGCTCGCTCACTTCCGGGCGGCGTTGGTCGTGGCGCCCGAGGGACTCGTCCTCGGCAACGTGGCGGAGACGCTTCTCACGCTGGGGCGCGTCGACGACGCGCGCCGCATCATGGAACGGGCGCTCGAGGCGCCTTCGCTGGCCGCATCGGCGGCGAACTGGCTGGCGTGGTTCCATGCCGAGCGCCAGCCCGACGGGGCGCTGGCCGTGAAGCACGCGCGGCGCGCGGTGGAGCTGCGGCCCGCGTGGGGCGTCGCACGGCTCAACCTGGGCCGGGCCTGCGATCGCGCCGCAGAGGCTCTACCTGCGTACCAGGCCTATCTCGACGCCCTCGCGTGCGGCGACGAGGCGCACGCGGAGCGCCGGATGCTGGCCCTCGCGCGAGAGCTCGGTGGCCGCGGCGCGCCCGCCGTGCCCGCTTCCGAGGGCCCCGCGCACGATCGCCTCGCCGGGCTCGATGCGACGCTGCGCGCCCTCGTCAGCGCACTCGGTGCCGAGCACCCCGGCCTGCATCTCTTCGGAGGCGCGGGCGAGCCGGTCCCCGAAGGCGACGTGCCCTTCGGCTGGGTCGGGACGATCGCGGACGGACGGATGCACCTCCACGCGCTCGTGACCGAACTCAGCACGTTCGCGCCGGTCGAGGTTCTCGTGCGCGGTCCGAAGGGACTCGTTCTCCGATCGATCCAGGTCCGGGGGAACGACGTTCGCGAAGCCGCCGCCGTCGTCTCGGCCTGGATCCGCGCCGAGAGTCCACTGCCGCCGGAAAGGCTCACGCCTCTGGACGCGGCAGTGGTGGCTCACGGTTCCCTCTTCGAGGCGCTGCCGGGATGGCGGCTTCGCGTCGCGGGGAGGGCGGACTACGACGCACCAGACGAGCCCGCCAGGGTGACGCTGAGCCAGCGCCGCTTTCCGGGCGACCTGTCGATCTCCTTCGTTGCGCGCCCCGAGGGGGGAGTGACGGCGCGCGGCATGCGCGAGGCCGTGCAGGGGTCGGCGCCGGCATGGGTTCTGCCCACCTACGACGACCTCCTTCGCGCGCTTCCCGAGATGGTCCTCGCCAGCGGGCGCGCGCTGGACGCCCTCGTCGCATTTCGCAATCGGCCGCTGCCGATGGCCGCGGCGGTCTCGCTGCTGCTCGCCCGTCTCCGCGAGGCCGGGCTCGACGGCACCGCGGAGGCGGTCGTGAACGACGACACTTACCCGTGGAGCTGGCCGAGCGCCTCCGTGCGCCTCCTGGAAGGCGCGGCGAAGCGGGAGGTGGTGGTGCTCACCGAGTCCGCGCACGGTCTGCGCCTTCAGGTGGGCTCCGAGGTATTTGCCGCGGCGAGCGTCTCCGAGCTGCAGGCGGCGATGGCGGCGATCGTCGAGGCCGCCCGGCGCGGCAAGCGCGCCTCGCCCGCGAGCGCCTGATGGCGGGAGGCCGGGAGCGCGGCGAGGTCGGCCGAAAAATTGCCGCTGCGGGGTGTGCGTGCTGAGATGGCGAGGTGCACTCCGCCGCTCTCGCGCTGGTGTTCGTGGCCCTCGGCCATCTCACGCCCGACGAGGCGGCGTACGAGAAGGCGCGCCAGTCGTTCTACGCGCTCAAGGCCGACGCCGCGCGGCGCAAGGACCGCAGCCACTGGCTGAACGCGGCGGCGCGCTTCGAGGCCGTGGCCGATCGGTACCCGGGGAGCGCGAAGGCGGCGCAGGCACTCTACACCGCGGCCGAGCTGCGCAACGAGCTGTCGCAGCTCTCGTTCGTGGCGGCGGATCGGAAGCTGGCGCTCGCCGACTACCGGCGCGTCGCCCGGGGCTACCCGAAGAGCGAGCTCGCCGACGACGCCCTCTACCAGGCGGCGCGCATCGAGCTCGACCACGAGGATTCTCCCGAGGAGGCGCGAGGAGACGTCCAGAGGCTGCTCGAGCGGTACCCGCACGGCGACATGGCGCACCGCGCGCGCGCATTGCTGGCGACGCTCGGGCCGGCGCCGGCGAAGAAGGCGGCGCACGCGCTCAGCGACCTTCCGTCCCGCCGGTCTCCCGGCAAGCGCGGAAGGGTCGCGGAGCAGGCGCGCGCCGATGGCGCACGGGAGGTCGACGACGACGATGAAGACCCGAGCCCCTCGCCCGCGCACCCGGATCCCATCGCCCCCGCGGAGGTGACCGCCGCCCCGCGGATCGCTCCGGCCCCCGCCGACGCCGGAATCGAGCTGCACGCGCTGCGGCAGGCCGGCGCCGCCCCGGGCGGCATCCCCCTGGCCGTGCAGATGGGCCTCTCGGTCCGGCGGATCATCATCGACGCCGGCCACGGCGGCCACGACAGCGGCGCCATCGGGCCTGCCGGCACGCGCGAGAAGGACGTGACCCTCGCCATCGCGCTGAAGCTGGCGGACGATCTGCGGGCGAAGGGCTTCGAGGTGCTCCTGACCCGGGACGGCGACCGGTTCGTCTCGCTCGAAGACCGCGCGCGCTTCGCCAACGACCACAAGGCCGATCTCTTCGTGTCGATCCACGCGAACGCCAACCCCGACCACCGGCAGCACGGCGTCGAGACCTACTTCCTGAACGTCACCAGCGACCGCTACGCGATCCGCCTCGCGGCGCGCGAGAACCAGAGCTCGGAGCGGAGCGTCTCCGACCTGCAGCTCATCCTGGCCGACCTCGCCACCAAGTCGAACGTGGAGGAGTCGCACCAGCTCGCCGAGACGGTGCAGCGCTCCATCGTGGGCGACTTCCGCGAGAAGAAGCAGTGCGAGCGCGACCTGGGCGTGAAGCACGCGCTGTTCTACGTGCTCCTCGGCGTCAAGATGCCGGCGATCCTGGTGGAGACGGCGTTCGTGAGCAACCCGACCGAGGAGAAGCGGCTGGGCTCGGCGAGCTACCAGGACGAGGTGGCGCGCGACGTGGCCTCGGGCGTCGAGAAGTTCGTGCACGATCGACGGGAGCTCGCCGGCCTGTAGAATGTGGCCCGCATGGGCCTCGAACCCGTCCGCGCCGCGCCCCCGCTCGAGCTGCCGCCCGTCCCCGCGGACGACCGCGCCGCGGCGCTGGCCCGCCTACCGCCGCTGCCCCCCCGGCGGCCCCCCGGCTGGCAGGTGGCCTTCTACGGCGAGGGGCAGCGCGTGGTGCGCGAGGCGCAGCGGGCCGGCGCTTCGGGCCGCACGGTGGTGCGGCTGCAGAGCGGGCTCGTCGACCGGCTCATCGAGGGGCTGGCGGCGGACCTCGGGCTACCCGAGCGCGGGGTGGCCCTAGTCGCCCAGGGTGGCTACGGCCGGCGCGAGCTGTCACCCGCCTCGGACGTGGATCTCCTGATCCTCTCGGACGCGCCCCTGTCGATCGACGGCCTGCTCTACCCCCTGTGGGACCTCAAGCTCGAGGTGGGCCACGCGCTGCGGCCGGTCCAGGAGTGTCTGGGGCTGGCGGCGGAGGACCCGGTCACGCTGACCACGCTCCTGGACGCCAGGCTCCTCGCGGGCGACCCCGGGCGCTTCGCGGAGCTCGGCCGGGGGGTCGAAGATCTGCTGCGCCGCCAGGGCGAGGCCTTCATCCAGGCGAAGCGCGCCGAGCTGGTGGCGCGCCGGCTGCGCTTCGGGCAGTCGGTGTACCTGCTCGAACCGAACGTGAAGCAGTGCGAGGGCGGCCTCCGCGACCTGCAGACGGCCGTCTGGATCGCGCGCGCGCGCTACCGGCTGCGCGGCCTGCGGCAGCTCCTCGCGAGCTCGATCCTCCCGCCCAGCAGCGTGGCCGAGGCGATGCGCGCCCGGGACTTCCTGTGGCGCATCCGCAACGAGCTGCACCTGCTCACGGGACGCAAGGAAGACCACCTGACGTTCGACCACCAGGAGAAGGTCGCGGCGCTCCTCGGGTACGGCGACCGGCCCGAGGGGCTCGCCGTCGAGCAGTTCATGCGCCACTACTACCTGGCGGCGGCCGCGGTGAAGCGCATCGCCGACGAAATCATCGATCGCTGCGCCGAGGGCCGGCCGGCGCGCCGGCGCGCCGAGGAGCCGGTCGACGCGGAGTTCAAGATCTGGGATGGTCGGCTCACCGTCACGGGGAGCACCCTCTTCGCCGACGACCCCACGGCCATCGCCCGCGCCTTCCTCGTTTCGGCGCAGCTCGGCGCGCCGCTCTACAGCTACGCGCGCGACCTCGTCGTCGCCGCCCTGCCCAGGGTGGACGACGCGGTGCGCGCCGATCCGCGCGCGACCTCGGCACTGGCGGCGCTCATCGGCTTGCCGGGGACCGATGGCGAGTGGCTCGCGCCGATGCACGAGCTGGGCGTGCTCGACGCGTTCCTGCCGGAGCTGGCGGGGGTGCGCGCGCTGGCGCAGCACGACCTGTACCACGTGTACACGGTCGACGTGCACCTGCTGTTCGCGCTGCGGCGGCTCTATGCGCTCCGGCGCGGGGATCTGGTCCAGGCGCAGCCCGCGCTGACCCGGCTGTGCCTGCAGGTCTCGGCGTGGCTGCCGCTCTGCCTGGGCGTGCTCTTCCACGACGCCGGCAAGGGGCGCGGCGGGCAGCACTCGCAGCGCGGTGCCGAGCTGGTGGGCCGGGTGGCGAGGCGCCTGGGCCTGTCCCCCCGCGACGTGGAGACCGCGGAGTTCCTGGTGCGCGAGCACCTCACGCTCTCGCACGTGGCGCAGCGCCGCGACCTCTCGGATCCGGAGATGATCCGCGCCTTCGCGGCGACGATGGGCGACCCCGAGCGGCTGGACCTCCTGTACCTGCTCACCTACGTGGACGTGAGCAGCGTGGGACCGAGCACGTGGACCGACTGGAAGGGCCGGCTGTTCCACGAGCTGCACGAGAAGGCGCGCGCCGTGCTGGCGCCCGAGGCCGCGGCGGCGCCGCCCGAGGGCAGGCGTCTGCTGCGCGCGCTCGAGCGGCTGGGCGTCTCGGCCGGGGACGCGGAGCGCTTCCTCGCGAGGATGCCCGACCGCTACCTGCATTCGGTGCGACCCCGCGAGGCGTTGCGGCACCTGCGCATCCTCGGGCGGCTGAAGCGCGAAGCGCCGCTCGCGAGCCGGCGCGTGCCAGCCGCGTCGGTCACGGAGCTGATCCTGTGCGCCGCGGACCGGCCGGGCCTCCTGGCCCTGTTCGCGGGGGCACTCGCCGCCCACCGCATCGACATCCTCTCGGCCGAGGTCTATTCGACGGCCACCGGAGAGGCGATCGACATCTTCCACGTCCAGGCGGCGGGAGGGGGGGCGGTCGACGCGAAGCGCTGGGCCGACGCGCGCGAAGATCTGCGCCGGGTGCTCTCGGGCGTCGAATCGGCGCAGGCGCTGCTCGCCCGGCGGCTGCGGCCCTCGAAGCTGCCGTCCCGCGCGCTGCCCGCCGTTCCGACGCGCGTGCGGCTCGACAACCAGAGCGCGACCAACGCCACCGTCCTGGACGTGACCACCGAGGACCGGCTGGGTCTCCTCTTCACGCTCGCGCGCACCCTGCACGGCCTCGGGCTCGAGATCGCGCTCGCGAAGGTGTCGACCGAGGCCAACCGGGCCGTGGACGCGTTCTACGTGACGCTGGGCGGCCGGAAGATCGAGGACCCGGCCGAGTGCTTGCGCCTCGAGCGCGCCGTGGCCGCTGCGCTGGCCTGACGGCTGCGGCCGCTGCGCGGGTGGCAGGGGAACCTTGCGGCCGCGCCCTCGCGTAGTGACATTGTCCTGCGGGTGGGTCGGCGAGAGGAGAGCAAGGCACATGGCCGAGGAGAAGAAGGCGAAGGGGACGATGACCGTCAGTGAGGCCGGTCGCAAGGGCGGCGAGACCGTGCGCAACGAGCGCGGGCGCGAGTTCTACGAGGAGATCGGCAAGAAGGGCGGGGAGGCGGTGAAGGCGGAGCGGGGCACGGCCTTCTACGAGGCGATCGGCAAGAAGGGTGGGGACCGCGTGAAGGCGGAGCGGGGCACGGCCTTCTACGAGGCGATCGGCAAGAAGGGCGGCGAGACCGTCAAGGCGGAGAGGGGCACGCCTTTCTACGAGGAGATCGGGCGCAAGGGCGGGCAGAAGGTCCGCGAGCTGATCGAGGAGGGGAAGCGGGCCGGGACGGCAGCGGCCGTCGAGGCCGAGAAGGAAGAAGAGGACGACACGACCAAGAAGGAGTGATCGCGGGCGCCGTCCGGCGCACCAATGATTCGTGCATGGACGGCGCAGCGCTCGCAGCGGAGCTGGCCCGCAAGGGCATCGATGATCCGGCCGTGCTGTCGGCGATCGCGGCGGTGCCACGGCACGCGTTCGTGCCGGAGGCGCTGCGGCCGGTGGCCTACGAGGACACTGCGCTGCCGATCGGCGAGGGGCAGACGATCTCGCAGCCGCTGGTGGTGGCGGCGACCTGTGCCGCGCTCCGCGCGGGGAAGGGCGATCGCGTGCTCGACGTGGGGACCGGCTCCGGCTACGCCGCGGCGGTGCTCGCGGCGCTGGGCTGCGAGGTGTACTCGGTCGAGATCCTGCCGACGCTCTTCGAGAGCGCCCGGGCGCGGCTCGCTCGGCTCGGGATCCCCGTGCACGTGGCGCTGGGAGACGGCTCCTTCGGTTGGGCGGCCGGGGCGCCGTTTCGCGGCATCGCGGTCGCCGCGGCGACTTCCAGCGTGCCGCCCGCGCTGGTGGAGCAGCTCGCGGCGCCGGGACGGCTCGTGCTGCCCCTGGGCGACCGGCTGCGGCAGCGACTGACGGTGGTGGAGAAGAGTCCGGATGGCCGAACCGCGACGCGGCCCCTCTTCGACGTCCTGTTCGTTCCCCTGACGTCCGCGCCTATGGCCTGAGGCCGGCCGCCGCGAGGAGCGCCCAGCCGGCCAGGAAAGCGAGTCCGCCCAAGGGCGTGACGGCCCCCCACCAGCGAACGCCGGAGAGCGCCAGCACGTACAGGCTGCCCGAGAAGAGCACGGTCCCTGCGACGAAGAGCCAGCCCGACCAGGCCAGCAAAGCCGAGGGGGCCGCCTTCACCTGGACCAGCGCGACGAGCACCAGCGCCAGCGCGTGGTACATCTGGTAGCGCGCGCCCGTCTCGAAGATCGCCAGCAAGTCGGGTGCGAGCCGCGCCTTGAGCGCGTGGGCGCCGAACGCGCCGGCGCCCACGGCGAGGAAGCCGGAGAGGGCGCCGAGGGTCAGGAAGGGGCTCATCAGAAGGACACCTCCTCGGTGATCGGCCGGCGGCCGTTCCAGCGCATCAGGCTGGCGCGCGGCTCGCCCTTGTCGGTGTAGCGCACCAGCATGTAGTGGGGCGCGGTGTTCTGCCCCAGGTTCTCGATGTCGAGGTTGATCATGGGGACCCAGCAGCCGGTGTTGATGTAGAGCCGGTCGCGCGCGAAGGCCCGGCAGGTCTCGGTGTGCACGTGGCCCATGCTGATCACGCGGACCGACGGATCGCGCCGGAAGATGCGCCGCGCGTGCCCATCGAGCCCGCCGTAGAAGCGCAGTTCTTGTAGGCGGCGCAGGCTGTCGACCGGTTTGCGGTGGCGCCAGTGCGGCGAGAGGTAGAAGCGCGCGAGCGCCTGCCCGCTGGCGGCCAGCAGGCGCAGCGTGAAGCGCGTGTCGAAGAGCAGGCCGCCGGGGATGAGCGGCCAGAAGGGCTTCACGCGGTCGAGGTAGGGGCGCTCGGCCTTGAAGCGGCGGATCACGTGCAGGATGAAGAGGCTGCCCCACGGGAGATTCAGGATGCGCCTGCCGCGGCGCTCGACCCACAGGTGGTTCCAGTCGAACGCGTGCATCGCCTCGAACTGGTGGCCGTGGTGGATCTGCACGCCGCCTTCGACGTCGTAGGACGGCCGGTCGGCCACGAAGCGCACGCGCGGGTCCTCCGGCCGTCCGGTGACCGCCTGCGTGAAGGCGCGCTGCACGCCCGGAAAGACGAGCTCCATGTCGTGGTTCCCGGGCAGGAAGGTGATCCGCTTGTGCGGCACCGCGAGAAACGCCGAGAGCGCGCGCACGACCTTGGGGTGGCCCGTGAGGCAGCGCTCGATCTTGTGGACGCCCACCTCCTCGGTGATCCGATCGGTGAACTGCCCGTGCACCGACACCTTGAGGAGGTCGAAGATGTCGCCGTTCAGGACGAGCTCGACGTCCTGGCCGCGGAACTCCCCCGTCGAATGGCGGCGCAGCAGCGAGGCCAGCTGCCGGTCGAGGCGGAAGTCGTCGAAGAAGTTCACGGCGCCCTTGCGGTGGCCGGCGCCGATGTGGATGTCGCTGAGGACCAGGGTGGCGCGATGCTGCATTCCCTGGGATGTAACACGCCGGCCGCTCGGCCGCCGCGGCTACTTCCAGAGGAACTTCCAGGGGTGCGCCTTGAGGTCCGCCACCATCGCCTTCAGATCCTCGAACAGCTTCGGGTCCTTGAGCGCCATCCCGATCGTGCCCTGGCCGTTCTCGACGCCGGCGAGGATTCGATCGGCCCGTCCCAGAAGGACCTGCAGCTGGGCGGCCGTGTGTGCTGCCTCCGCCGCGGTCGTCTTGAGGTTCTGCACGTCGGCATTCGAGAAGCCGGCGCTCAGCGAATCGGCACGGGCCGCGACCGCGGAAGCGTGGTCGAGGATGTCGGGCAGCTTCTCGCGGAGCTCGGCGAGCAGCGGCCGGGCCTCCTGCGCCAGCGCGCGGGCCTCGGTCGCGGTGCTCGAGGCGTCGGAGATCGCGCTGGTCAGGCCCGGACGGACCGCGCGCAGGGTGTCGTCGGCGTCCTGCACGAGGCGATCGACGTGACCCAGCAGATCCTCGAGCGCGTGAGGGTTGCGGGAGACCGTGCTCGAGAGGCCGCTGATCAGCCGCTCGGCCTGCGCGAGCAGCCGGTCGATGCGGACCGGGTCCTCGCCACGAACCTCGGCGCCCTCGGCGAGCGGCGCCGCGCCCGGGGAGCCGGGCAGGATCTCGATGTAGGGCTCGCCCAGCACGCCCTCCGACGAGATGACGAAGCGGGCGTCGGCGACGAGCGCTTTCCGCGACGCGGGATCGATGCGCAGGCCGACCTTCACCGGGAGGGGCCGGCCGTCCGCGTCCCTCCGGGTCGGCAGGAGCTGGACGTCGCGCACGCGGCCCACCGAGACGCCGGCGATCTTCACGGGCGCACCCGAGGTCAGCCCGGCCGAATCGGCGAGGTCGACGTAGATGGAGCTGCCGCCGCGCCACGGCCCCTGGAAGAGCGCCCAGAGCAGGAAGCCCGCCAGGAGCGCGAGGAGTGCGAGCAGGCCCACCTGCAGCTCCAGCTTGCGTTCGTCCATTGCCATGCTTGGCGTCCTCGGTTTCGACCCGGCGCGCGGCCGCGCCCCGCTCCTCCGGGCCGCGGCAACCTTCGGTGCCGTCCCGCCGAATGTCAACGTTCGATTAGCGGAGCGAGCGCCAGTGGGGCGCGAGCAGCGTGCGTGCCTGCGCGACCACGGACTGCACGGCCGCCCGCGGTGCGACGCCCACCGGCGGCGCGGTGACACCGCCCAGCGATCCCAGCGCGGCTCGCACGCCGGCCACGAGGCCTTCCGGATCGTAGCCGCCCTCGAGGGCCAGCGCGAGGCGGCCCGGGCAATACTCCTCGGCCCAGCTGCGAAAGAGGGCGAAGAGCGCCTGGAAGCCTTGCTCGCTGACGTTCAGGCCGCCGATGGGATCGCGCTTCCACGTGTCGAAGCCCGCCGAGACGAGGATCAGATCGGGCTGCCACTCGCGGACCACGGGGAGGACGACGGCCTCGTACACATGGAGCAGATCCGCATCGCCCGCGCCCGTGGGCA
>Ga0335073_10010101_pt1 | contig 13249 bp, 19 predicted proteins | sample Lox_Sample_22_FD_207093 | JGI IMG/M metagenome (GOLD analysis project Ga0335073, IMG submission 207093) | Soil microbial communities from Loxahatchee National Wildlife Refuge, Florida, United States - Lox_Sample_2.2 | ecosystem: Environmental > Terrestrial > Soil > Wetlands | place: USA...
AAGAGGCTGAACCCATGCGCCCAGAACGCCACGTAGAGGAGGGTGAAGCTCAGCCACGCGACCGAGCTCGCGATCGAGATCCCGACGGCGAGGCGGATGCGGGAGAGGGCCCCGCCCATGACGTGCCGCGGCCAGTCGGATTCGGGCCAGGAGTCGTCGCTCATCGAGCGGGAACCCGCGGCGAGGGATAAGAAGGAGACGCACGCGGAGTGCGGCCCCGGCGCAACGGCTTTCTGGGCCCCGGGCTCGACCCGGGGACCCCGATGGCGACGAGTGGGCGGGGGCCCTCGCAAACCTTCCACGTCGCAACCGTGCTCCCCGCGCCGCTCGATTTCGCCTACGGCTGGTGCACCGACTTCCGGCCGGACGATGCGCGACGCGAGAAGGACTCCTACGAGCGGCGCATCCTCTCTCGCACCGCACGACGCGTCGTCTTCGAGAACCTCACCGACGACGCGCACGGCGGCTGGTGGTGGGCCCGCTTCGTGGTCGACCTCCGGCCACCGAACCGGTGGCACGCCGAGAGCGTCGGCTCGCATCGGACGCTCTCGCTCGACTACGAGCTGACGGCGCGGGGGCCCGACCGGACCCGGTTCGACCTGCGCTGGCGTCGCTGGCCGACGGCGATCGGTCCCCGGCGGCTGTCGCGGAAGGCGGAAGAGCGGGCGACCACGCTCGCGTGGCGGAACTTCGCCGCCGCGCTCGGCGCCGACTTCCGGGCGTCCCGGCGCGGACGACGCCGGTGAGTCGCCGCCGACCGGGGTCTACGACTGGAGACTGATCTTCCCGGATCGGCCCATCGAGATCTGGAGCTTCCCGCGGAAGTCCTTCACCCAGCCGTCCGTGATGCGGACCTTCTGCCCCACCGAGTAGCGGGTCGTGTCCTCGCCCCACAGGGTGAGCGTGATCGTCCCCGTGTCGTCCTGCAGGGTCGCGTCGGCGACCTGGGACGGGCCCCGCGCGGTGGTGACGTTGCGGACCGCGCTGATGGCGGTGATGGTCGCGTCGATCGTCGCATTCTGGTTCGCCCGCAGCGTCGCGATTCCGGCCATGGCGGCGGGGGGAGACGGGTCGAGGTTAAACACGTTTGGACACGGGTCCGGGCTCAGGAACCGGGCGGAGATGGGTCGGCCATCTCCTCCTCCTGCTCCAGGTCGAGGAGGTGGCCGAGCTTGCGCTGCTTGGTCGCCATGTACGCCGCGTCGTACCGGTTCGGGGGAACGATGATCGGGATCCGGCCGACGATGTGGACCCCGTGGTCCTGGAGGTCGCGCATCTTGTTCGGGTTGTTGGTCATGATCTGGATCGAGCGGACCCCGAGCGTGCCGAGCATGTGGGCCGCGATGCCGTAGTCCCGCTCGTCGGCGCGGAAGCCGAGCAGCTCGTTCGCCTGGACCGTGTCGTACCCGTCGTCCTGCAGCTGGTAGGCCTTGATCTTGTTGACGAACCCGATCCCGCGGCCCTCCTGGCGCAGGTAGAGCACGATCCCCCGATCCATCTGTCCGATCCGCTCGAGCGACTCGATGAGCTGGTCGCGGCAGTCGCACCTCAGCGAGCCGATGGCGTCCCCGGTGAGGCACTCCGAATGGATCCGCACCGGGACCGCGTCGCCGTCGACGACGTTCCCGTGGATGAACGCCGCGTGCTCCTTCTTGTCGAGGCTGTTCCAGAAGGCGGCGACCTGGTAGTCGCCGAACCGGGTCGGCAGGTTCGCGAGCGCGACCAGCTTGACGCAGATCTCGGGCGCGTCCGCACAGAGGTGGTCCTCGTTCTCCTTGAGGAGCGCGTCGACCACGTCGCGAGGGATCCCCATCGGACGGGTCGAATCCGGAGCCCGATTAAAGCGAACGGTAACCCGGAGGCGACCGCCGGTCGGCCGTCGCCGGGGGCCTCCGGCCACCGGGGGCGTTCGCCCCCGACCCCAACGCCTTAGTCCCGGGACTCCTTCGCCCGGGCGGAGCGGGGGGGTTCGTGCCGGCCGTCGCGACCGGCGCGCCCGTGCGCGATATGCCGTACGTGGAGTACGACGAGGTCGAAGCGATCTGTGCCGACTGCGGGCGGATCTTCCGCTCGGAGGAAGCCCTCGGGTCCCACCGGGAGGAGGCCCACGCCGGTCTCGACCGGGCGCCCGGCACGGCGGGGGCGGCGGTCGCCGCGGCGTCCCCGGCCGCCGAGTGTGCGGTCTGCGGACGACGGTTCGATTCGGCCACCACGCTGCGGTCGCACGCGGCCCGGGCGCATCCGCGCTAACGCTTCCGCACGGGGGACGGAAGCTATCCGAGGGCCCGACTAGAGGAGCCGAGCCGGACGGAGGGTGCGCAGCGTGGTCGAGATCGATTGGCCGAGCGTCGCGTTCTGGACGGCGCTCAGCACGTGGGCGCTCGCGACCGGCACGCTCCTGTTCCTCTACCTGCAGACCCACCAGGCCCAGGTGCTCAACTCCGCCAACGCGGTCATGTCGCTCCGCGACAAGTTCGATTCCACGCGGATGCGCTCCGTGCGCCGGCACATCGCGGAGCGCCTGCTCAAGCAGGCGCACGGCGACATCGCCAGCCTCGAGGTCGTCACGTTCTTCGAGCTGGTCGGAACGCTCACCCACCGCAAGATCATGGACGTCGACCTGATCTGGGAGGCGTTCGGTTCGTGGATCGAGGCGTACTGGTGGGGCCTGAGCCACCCGGTCGATTGGGTCGCGCAGCTCCGCCACGATCTCGGGGACCCGCTGATCTTCCACGAGTTCGAGTGGCTCTACAGGAAGATGGTCGAGCTGGACCGCCGGGCGCTCGCCGAGATCGGCGCGACGTTGGGCGACCCGACCGAGGAGGCCTTGCGGATCCTCCGCCGCGAGGCGCTGCTCGAGTCGATCTAGCGCGGGGCTACGTGGCCCGCTCGAACGACCCGAGCCAGGCGTGCCCCTGGACCTCGGGCCACCGGGTCTCGAACCGCTCGGGGCGGATCCAGCGCTTCCGCCACCCGTCCGCGAACGCGCGCTCGAGCTCCTCCGCGCGGACGCGCCGGGGACCGCCCCAGTCGGCCGGCTCCCGCTCGCTGAAGCAGAGGACGAAGTAGCGGCCGCGCGCCCGGAGCACGGCGCGGAGCTCGGCCACGTACCGGGCGCGCTCGTCGTCGGAGAACGTGTGGAACAGCCCGCAGTCCAGGATGGAGTCGAACCGGTCCGGCTCGCGCGAGAGCGCAAGCGCGCTGCCGACGCGGAAGCGCACGGGCCCGGAGTGCGCGGCGGCCTTGCCGCGCGCGAGGTCGATGGCGGCGGCCGAGAGGTCGACCCCCCAGGTCGGATGTCCCTTCTCCGCGAGGAAGTACGCGTTCTCGCCGGTGCCGCAGCCCGCGTCCAGCACGTCCCCCGCGAACTCGCGGGCGGCCTCGAGACGCACCACCGCCGGTTGGGGACGACCGATGTCCCACGGCGGGGTGCCCCGGTACGCCGCGTCGAAGAAGCTCACGACCCGCCCACGTCCCCGGCCGCGTAGCCCATCCGACCGCGAGCTTAACTCGGCGCTTTGGGTCGGCCCGGGCGCCATGACCGCGCCGATCCCGGCGTCCGCGCCCGATCTCGTGGGCCCCGTCTCGATCCTCGACTGGCCGCTCGCCGCGGCCGGCCCGGGGCGCCGAAAGAAACCCCGTCCGCTCGCCCACGCCCACCTCGAGATCGACCTGCGGCACGAACGGTACGACGAGCCGTCGGTCCCGGTCCTCCGCCAGTTCGAGCGGTTGTTCCGGGAGCGGGAGGTGGTCGAGCCCGCCGACCTCCTGCGGCTGTCGGCAGGCGCCCTGCACGGGCTCGCCTCCCTCGGGTTCACCCGGGTCGACCACTGGGAGATCCAGCCCGGCGGCTGGCTCGCGCTGCCCGAGCCGACCCACCGGGCGATCGCCGAGCCGGTGGGGCACCTTCTGCGGGCGCTCTCGAGCGACCAGTGGCAGCCGCACGCGGGGGCGCGCGAGTTCGCGGTCCGGCTCTCGGGCCCGCCGAGGATGCAGGCCGACCTCGTCGTACGGCGCGTGCACCGCGAGCGCGGCCACTCGATCTCGGTCGACCTGACCGGCACGTTCGCCGAGCGCGACCTGCTCGGGCTCGTGCGCGCGCTCCGCGAGCGGGTGCCCGTTCTGCGGTCCCGCGTGACCGCGTTCCGATACGCCGCGCCGGACCGGTCCGGCCGCGCAGGGTAGATATCCGAGGGGCTCCTGCGTCGGTCGAGGGGGGTCGATGACGCAGTCCCCGGCGGTCGTGGCGCGGACGCTGGACGAGAAGGGCGTCGGGCGCCTCGGGATCGGCGCCGGGCTCGGGTTCGCGGGCGCGCTGTGCACGATCGTCCTGCCGCTCGCGTTCCTCTTCCTAGTGACCGACCTCCATACCGGATTCTTCACGTTCAGCGCCTCGCTCGTCCAGGTCACGAGCGTGCTCGTGCTCGTCGGCGCGATCCTGCTCCTCCTCTCCCTGCTGTTCTACCGACGCGCCTTCGCGGCACTTCGAAAGATCGACGGTCGGTTCACCCCAGCTTCGATCCTCTGCATCCTGGGGTCCCTCGGCTTCCTGATCCTCCTCATCGCCGCCGCGGTCGTGGTCGGCAATGCCTCGAGCCTGATCGCCTGCGCGCACGGCCGGCCGAGCCACGCGCTCTCGTGCCTCGAGAGCGGCACGCCGTTCGGGGCCGTGACGGGCGCGATCGGCTTTCTCCTCGGATGGGTCGGCGGGGTCGGGATCGTGCTCGGGCTCTTCCTGGCGGGCCACCGATTCCGCGCAGGCGCGCTCACGGGATCGGCCGCGGTCTACGCGATCCTGCTTGTGGTGCTGCTCGTCCCGTTCGCCGGCCTCGTGGTCGCGCTGCCGGATCTGAGCGTCCTGATCGTGCTCGCCCCGCTGTTCGCCGTCATCGCCCCGGCCCTCGCCCTGTCCGGGGCGGGCAAGACCCGAACGGCGATGGGGCTCGGCTGACCGGGACCGCCTACTTGCGGACGACCACCTGGACGTCGGTGCGCGCCCACGCGCGCGCGACCCGCCACGGATCGCTCTCGTAGACCTCGCGGTACGTGCCGACCGAACGGATCGTCCGGTCCTTCTTCCGCCACCGCAGCCAGTCGGTCACCCCGTGGTAGACGACGGACGGCGACACGACGCTCGGATCGAACACCACGCTCGCGACCGTCGCCGCGGGATAGGTCCGCACGTGGACGGCGCCGTCGGAGCGGGCGGCGCCCCGCACCTCGATCGCGACCTCCCACGTCCGCGTGGCCGGCTCCCGGAAGATCCAGCGACCCGTCGAGAGACCACGGCTTCGGGCCCACGCGGCGATCCGGTCGAACTGGGCCCGGATCTTGCGCTCGTTCCACGGCCCCTTCCACGAGATCGTGGCGACGCGCACCGCGGGGACGCGCTTCATCCGGAACTCGACGACCATGCGGCCACCTCGACCGGGGTAAGTCGCCCTAGGAGATAGACCGTGCGACGTGGGGAGCGGCCGCCCGGGCGCGCGGGCCCGGACGGCGGGAAGGGGTTCGCGAAGGGGTCACTCCGGCTGTGCGGTCGCTTCCGGCGTCTCCTGCAAGGGGACGCTCGTCGCGAGCTCGAGGTTCCGGCGACGGTAGCTGATGGTCACGTCCGCCCCGACCGGGAAGTTCGAGAGGGCCCCGACCAGGTCGCGCACGCTCCGCACCGGCGTCGGCCCGACCTTCGTCACGACGTCGCCCGGCTTGAGCCCCGCTTTGTGGGCCGGGGAGCGCGGGACGACCTCACCGATGAGAAGGCCCGAGTTCGGCTCGAGGCCATAGCGGTGCGCGACGTCCGGTCGGAGCTCGGCGATCGTCACCCCCATCCACGGGCGCACGACGCGGCCCTTGGTCCGCAACTCCTCCGAGATCCGCCGGACCGCGTGGATCGGGATCGCGAACCCGACCCCCTGCGCGAACGGCACCATCGCGGTGTTGACGCCGATCACGCCGCCCGAGAGGTCGACGAGCGGTCCCCCGCTGTTCCCGGGGTTGATCGCGGCGTCGGTCTGGATGAGGCCCTCGAAGACGAAGTCCGACCCGGGGAGGGGGCGACCGAGCGCGCTCACGACCCCGGTCGACACGGTCGGCCCGCCGGGGAGCCCCAGGGCGTTGCCGATGGCGAGGACCATCTGGCCGACGCGCAGCTCCTCGGACCGGCCGAGCCGGACGGCGGGCAGCTCCCCGGCGTCCACCCGGACGATGGCGACATCGGTGACCTCGTCGCCTCCAACGATCTCCCCGGCGAGCTCGCGCCCGTCCGGGAGCGTGACCTTGAGGCGCGCGGCGCCGTCGACGACGTGCTGGTTCGTGACGAGGTAGCCGGCGGGGTCGATCACGAACGCGGTCGCCTGCGCCTGGGCGCCCCACGGTTCGCCCCAGCGACCGCGCCGGGCGAGGCGGAGGCTCTCGACGGAGACGACCGCAGGACCGACCGAGTCGATGGCGGCGGTGATGCGGCTCTCGAGGTCGGTGAGGGGGATCGACATCGGCCCTCCTACACCCGGCCCCCGGTTCCGCGGCGCCGGATCGGGCGCGGACCGTTCGGGGGGGCGATCGGCCCCGGCTCGAGCGGCAGCGGGAACGGTGCTTCCATCGCCCTCACTCCTCGAGGAGCTTCTCGAGCTTCGCGAAGAGCGCCTCGAGCTCCTTCTCCTTCTTCCGGCCGCCCTCCCATCGGGCGTCCACGATCTCCGCGAGCACGTCCGCGACCTGGTCGAGCCACGGCCCTTCGCGCGCATCGAACCGCTTCTTCAGCTTCTCGCGGAGCAGTTCGTTGTACGCGCGGTAGGCCGACCAGACCCACGGCCCGTAGTGCCCGCGCTCGCCGTCGCCCCAGCCCTCTCGTCCCTCGTGCGTCATGATCGATCTCCTCGGACCTTGGGTCCGATCGACCCAGGGTCGGGTCGAGCATATTGACCGGGTCGCGCCCAAGCCGGTCACGGTCTCGGACTCCGACGGGGCGGCGGCTTGGGTTCGCACGAGGTAACGGTCGCGAAAGCGACGGGTTAAATCGGCCGGCTCCGGTTCTTTCGGCGATGGCGAACGAGGCGCTCGCGATCGCCGGCACCGGTCGGCTCGACGATCGGGTGATCGTCGCGCTGCAGGAGCTCAACGGTCGGATCGCCTTCAGCGGGCTCCGGCGAGCGCTCGGAGCGCACCCCGAGGCGCTGGCCCGATCGCTCCGGCGTCTCGAGCGAGAGGGTCTCGTGGAGCGCTCGGCGGCCGGTTACCGGGTCCTCACCCCCGACCTCCCGCCCGCGCCGGCCCTGACCGCCGACCTCCGGCCCGTGGCCCGCATCGACCTCCCGCTGGGGATCTCCGCGGACGCCGTGACCGGTCGTCTCTCAGGGCATTGGTTCGGTTCCGTCCGCTGGGTCGGCGTCATCCAGGCGCCCCGGGGCCGGCTCCTGGCATGGGCGCGACGGGACGGTTCCGGGTTCGTGCTCCTCGGCGTTCGGAACGGGCGTCTCGAGGTCTACGTTCCCGGCGAGGCCGGACCGGGCGAGCCGGGCGAAGCCGAGGACGCCGCGTACGAGGTGATCGCGCACGCGCTCGAGGCGCTGCGCCCGGTCGCGCACCCGACGCGCGTCGCGCTCCTCCGCTCGGAGGACCCGGTCGCCGGCACGTGGGCCGCCGAGAACTAGGCCCCCTACGCCCGCGAGGCTAATGGGACCGGCCCGACTCGGCCGCGGCGATGGTCGCGCTGCCGTCGTCCGCTCCGGGCCCGGCCACGGGCTCGGCCGCTCTTCGGGTCGAGGCGGTCTCGAAGTCGTACGGGTTCACCCGGGCCCTCATCGACGTGAGCTTCTCGGTGGGGCCCGGCGAGATCGTCGGGCTCCTCGGTCCCAACGGCGCGGGCAAATCGACCGCGATGAAGGCCGTGCTCGGGCTCGTGCGACCCGAGGCCGGTCGCATCGCGGTGTTCGGCCAGGACGTGCAGTCCGACCCGGTCGCGATCCGCCGGCAGATCGGGTACGTCCCCGAGACCCCGTCGCTCTACGAGTTCCTGACCGGCGCGGAGTACCTCGACTTCGTGGCCGACATGTACGACCTGCCGGCCGAGACGCGGCGGCAGCGGATCCCTCCCTTCCTGGCCGGGCTCGAGCTCGCGGGCCACGAGAACTCGCTCATCAGCAGCTACTCGCAGGGGATGCGGCAGAAGATCGCGCTGATCGCCGGGCTGCTCCACCACCCTCGCCTCCTGGTCCTCGACGAACCGCTGAACGGCCTGGATCCGCGCGCCGCCCGGGTCGTCAAGGACGTCGTCCGGGACCGGGCGACGCGCGAAGGGGCCGGGGTCCTGTTCTCGACGCACGTCCTCGAGATCGCCCAGGCGATGTGCGACCGGATCGTGATCCTCGACCACGGCTCGGTCCTGGCCTCGGGAACGGTCGCGGCGCTCCGGGAGCGCGCGGGACTGGCCGGATCTGGCCTCGAGGAGGTCTTCCTCGCGCTCACGGGGACCGGCGACCTCGGCGACGTCGTCGCCGCCCTGGCGAGGTAGGCCGGGCGTGGAGCTGCGCAAGGTCCGCCGTCTCGCCTCCGTCCTCATCGCGTCGCAGCTCCGTTCCGGTCGCTCGACCTCCGACCCGACCAGTTGGCTCGGCCGGCCCGCGATCCTCGCGGTCGCCGACGTGGGGCTCTTCCTCGTCGCCTTTGGGGCCCTGACCGCGGCGATCCACGGCTCGACCACGTCCACGGCCGTCTGGCGCTCCGTCGTGGTGGGCCTCCTTCCCCTCGCTCCGCTCGCGGCGGTCGGGGTCGTCCTCATCGCCGGGACCTCGTTCGAGCTGATGTCGAGCGCGAAGTTCGCGAGCAGCGACGCCGCGAACTGGATGCCGATCCTGCCGAGAGAGTACGTCGCCGCCTCGGTGACGGCGATCGCGTTCACCTACTCGCCCGCGATCGCGCTCGTTCTCGGTGGGATCGCCCCGCTCGCCTTCGCGGCCGGGCTCGGGGGCGCCTACGTGGTCGCGGCGGTGTTGAGCGCGCTCGCGCTCTTCGAGGGCGCCTTGCTGGTGGAAATGGTCCGCGCGCTCTCGAACCGCGCGAGCTCGATCGGATCGGGTCGGCGCGGGACGGCGACCGTCGTCCTCCGCGCGGTCCTCCTGATCGTCGTGATCGTCCTGCTCGACCTCGCCCTCAATCCGCTGATCCTGATCCAGTTCGTGAACTCGCTCACCGGCCTGCCCGCGATCGTCGGCCTCGTCCCGCTCTTCTGGTCGTCGAGCGCGCTCACGAGCGCGCTGGGGGGCCACGTCCTCGACGCGGTCGCGTTCGTCGGGGCGCAGGTCGCCTTCGTGGCCCTCCTCGCGGTCGTGGCCGGCGACCTCCGCAAGCGGTACTGGGTTCCCGTCCCGGTCGAGGTCCGACTGAGCGAGCACCGGTACGCTGAGGGGCACCCGTGGCTCGCGGGCCTCGGCCTCTCGAGCAGCGAGTCGGCGATCGTCGGGAAGGACCTGCGCGGGTTCGTCCGGCGGCGGGAGATGCTGCCGCTGCTGGTGATCCCGATCGTACTGGTGGTCCTCCTCGCGGTCGAAGGCTCGGGGTTCGGCCGCTTCGGGCTCTTGATCTGGGTCGGCTGGGTCGCAGGCTTCTTCGGGCTGTTGCTCGCCGCCACCTCGGTCGGTCAGGAGCGGCGGGGCCTCCAGATCCTGTTCTCGTTCCCCGTCTCCGCCCGCTCGGTGTTCCGGGCGAAGGCCGCGGGCGCGTTGATCCCCGTGCTCGTGGGCGTGGTCGCGATGGCGGTCGGGGTCGGGCTGTTCTTCCGCTTCTCGGTCGTCGACCTCGTCACCGGGCTCGTGCTCGCGCTCGTAGCCGCGGTCGTGCTCGTCCTCTGGGGCCTTGTCTTCGCGAGCCGGTACTCCGACTTCCAGGACCGACCGCGCCCGCAGTTCGTGCGGCCGGGCCCGATGATCGCCGCGACGTTCTCCGGGATCGTGATCCTGAGCGCGATCGTCGTGCCGGGCGCCTACGCGATCGCGGCGCCCTCGGCCGCCTCGGTCGACTTCGGGCTCGCTGCGACGGGGATCGCGCTCGCGGCAGGGACCATTGCGTTCTTCCTGGCCCGCTCGGGATTCGACCGGCTGTTCCGGGAGCTCCCGTTCTAGTGGGCTACAGCGGGGCGCCGCAGGTCGGGCACCGCCCGTCCACCTCGTTGCCGAGCGATGCGCAATAGCGGCACCGGACCTTGACGACCTGGCGCTCGATCACGTGGGGGCTGCCCGGGACCAGGGGACCCGGCGCGGACCGCTTGGCGAGCGCGATCGCGGCGGCCCACGCGTCCGGGTCGAGGACGTCGAACGCGGGCCGACCGACCGAGAGCTCGACGACGAGCCGCTCGCGCCCGAGCCGAGGGCGTCGCACCTCGACGTTCCGCACCTGGGCGAGGGACGCATCGAGCACGGTACGCGACTCGCGGGCGCGCGAGAGCGCCCGCACGGCGCCCCGGGGATGCGAGGTCTCGAAGACGAGCCGCTGGGTGGTGAGGTAGAGCACGCCGGGACCCTGGGCATGCTCGGGGCTGTCCCCCTCAAGGACGGCGTAGGCGCTGCGGAGGCGGCTCTCGCCCGCGTGGAGCAGCATCGGTCCCGGGTCCGGTCCCCTACCAGCCCACCGGGTGGCCCCGGTTCTCCTCGTCGAGCCACCGGGCGAGCGGCGCGTAGTACTCCAGGAGGCCCGACGCGTCCATGCGACGCTCGCCGGTGAGGGCCTCGAGCGCTTCGGGCCACGGCCGGCTCGATCCCATCGCCATCATCCGGTCGAGCCGAGCCCCCGCGGCGCGCGAACCGTAGATCGACGCGCGATGGGGAGGGCCCGACGCGCCCGCCTCGCGGACCAGCGCCCGATGGAACTGGAACTGGAGGAGATGGGCCAGGAAGTACCGCATGTACGGCACGTTCGAGGGGACGTGGAACTTCGCCCCCGCGTCGAAATCCTCCTCGGTGCGGGGGACCGGGGGCGCCACCCCCTGGTACCGGCGACGGATCTCCCACCAGGTCGCGTTGTACTCTCCGGGCCCGATCGACCCGTCGAACACCTTCCACCGCCAGCGGTCGATCAAGAGGCCGAACGGCAGGAACGCGACCTTCGCGAGCGCGCTCCGCAGGAGCACCACGATGTCGTCCTCGGGCGGCGCCGTCGGGTCGACCAGCCCGATCCGCACGAGGTACTCGGGCGTGATCGACAGGGCGATCGTGTCGCCGAGCGCCTCGTGGAAGCCGTCGTGGGCGCTCTCGCGGAAGAGGAACGGCTGGCCCGCGTACGCCCGCTGGTAGTAGTTGTGCCCGAGCTCGTGGTGGACGACGCGGAAGTCGTCGTCCGTGATCTCGGTGCACATCTTGATCCGCAGGTCGTCGACGAAGTCAATGTCCCATGCGCTGGCGTGGCAGATCACCTCGCGGTCGCGCGGGCGTGCGAGCATCGAGCGTTCCCAGAACGAGGCCGGGAGCGCCGGCAGCCCCAGCGAGCGGAAGAACCCCTCCCCGAACCGGACCATCTGTTCGGGCGTCGTGCCGCGGGCGACCAGGGCCTTCGTGAGATCGATCGGGGGGGCGCGCCCGGGGGGCACCACCACGTCGAGGATCGTGTCCCAGGCCTGCGCCCACATGTTCCCGAGCATCGGGACCGGGATCGGACCCTTCGGCGGCACGCGCTCCGGGCCGTAGCGCTCGACCAGCCGGCGGCGCACGTAGGCGTGCAGGGACCGGTAGAGGGGCTCGACCTGCGACCAGAGGCGGTCGACCTCCCGCTCGAACTCCAAGGGCGGCATGTCGTACTTCGATCGCCACATCTCCCCCGTGTCCGCGAAGTCGAGCTCCTGGGCTCCGCGGTTCGCGAGCGCGACGTACCGGGAGAAGTCGTCGCGGATGCCGCGGCCCACCCGGTGCCAGCCGATCCACGCATCCTCGAGCCGCGCCGGGTCGCGGCTCTCGGTGAGGATCCGCGACAGGTCCTGGAGGTCGACCGCCTCCGTCGCGCCGAGGGGAATGTGCCGGCCCTTCGCGTAGGTACCCTGCATCGTCGAGACCAGCTGGCTCAGCTCGCGAGCCGAGGTCGGGTCCGCCGGCGCGACCAGCGGCAGCATGAGCCGGAGCAGCTCGGTCTTCCGGCGCTCGTCCGCGGTCATCCTGGCCGGGTCGAGCCGACGGGAGGACTTCGCCGCCCCGACCGTGGCCTCGATCAGCCGGGCGGTGGCCTTGGCGGAGATCGCCTCGGAGTCGGCCGTGATGAACGTCGCGTGGATCCAGTCGGCCTGCGCGGACTCGATCGACAGGTCGAGCAGCCGGGCTTCGACCTCGGACAGGAAATCGCCGGTCCGCTCGCCCGATCCCGTCTCGGCCTTCATACGGCGCTCGCGACCGATCCGCCTCGGATAAGCTTGGTCGGGTTCCCCTCCCCGCAACGGGTCTGCCCAACGTCCGCCGGACCGTCACCTCAGGGAAACCCTCGAAACCCCTCCATTTCCTGTCGAGTGTCGGGATTTATGTATGACGTGCGTCTGACAAACACCGACAGAGGATGTCCGACAGCCTCGACCCTCGGGAGTTTCTGGCGGCGGCGCCGATCGATGCGCCCGACCTCGACGACATCCGGCTGCCCCTCGCCCTGCTGCCCTGCCTCGCTCCCCGGTACGACCGCAACGGCTTTCCGACGTTCCCGGGGCGCCGGGACGGGCCATGAGCGGTTCGTTCCGCAAGCTGGCCACCCCCGAACCCCCCCTCGGTCCTCTTCCCCCCGAGCCCCGCGTCTTCCTCGGCCAGGCGACGCCCCGCGGCTACGGGGTCCGCCCGAAGCTCTCGCCGCAGGCGGCGGCCGCGTTCGCCACCTACGTTGACTCGGCTCGCGTCCGGGCCGCGATGGAAGGCCGCACGCTGGTCTACACCGTGCGCTGGGGCTAGCTCACTCGCCCGGGTCGTCCCCGTCGCCCGGCGCGGCGTCGTCCTCCCCGTCGGTCAGACGCACCGCCCCCAGGGGCCGTAGCCGGCGTGCCGCCGGCGCCGCTTCGAGGATCGCCTCCTTGGACAGGGCGTCGGCCCGACCGTTCTGCTCGCGCGGGATCCACTTCCAGGTGACGGACGCGAACCGACCCGCCAGCTGCCGGAGGCGTTCGTGGTAGGCCTTGAGATGCTCCGTCCGCACCTCGTACTCGCCGAGCATCTGGCGGACGACGAGCTGGGAGTCGCCCCAGGCGATCACCGGACCCCGGTAGTCGTGCGCGAGCAGCCATTCCAGTGCTCGGATC
>Ga0335073_10010102_pt1 | contig 13248 bp, 9 predicted proteins | sample Lox_Sample_22_FD_207093 | JGI IMG/M metagenome (GOLD analysis project Ga0335073, IMG submission 207093) | Soil microbial communities from Loxahatchee National Wildlife Refuge, Florida, United States - Lox_Sample_2.2 | ecosystem: Environmental > Terrestrial > Soil > Wetlands | place: USA: Florida...
TTCGCTGTCGGCCGAGGCCAGGACCACATGACCGCGCCTGGGATTACCTGGCATGGGATCAGAGCCTTTCCGGTGCGGTCACGCCGACCGCGACGGCAGCCGCCAGGACCGCTTCAGCGAGCTGGCCTGGGTTCACACGCCAACATGGTAGTGACCATGCCGCCCTCGGCTCCGCGGCGGTCAGCCCTGCGACGTCTGGGCGGCCGCCCAGCGGCCCGCCCGCCCCAGCATTTCACGGCGTTCCGGCGCACGCGCCACGCCAGCCTCGCCCGAGGGAGCCTAGGCTCTGGGTATGACCCAGCCTTCGGGGGACTCTGACCGGAAGAACCTGCGCGCCTCGGACCAGGATAGGCAGAGCGTGGCGGAGGTATTGCGCGATGCGGCCGGGGACGGCCGGCTGAGCATGAACGAGCTCGATGAGCGGCTGGACGCCGTTTACGCGGCCAAGACTTATGCCGACCTCGAGCCGATCATCCGTGACTTGCCGCATCCGGCTATAGCGCCGGACACGGCCGCGGTCCAGGCGAGTCCGTCCGGAGGTGCCGTTGAGCGGTTCGGCGGGAAGCCGACGTCCAACTCCGCCATCGCTGTCATGGGCGGCTTCTCCCGCAAGGGCGCCTGGGTGGTACCGGCCCACTTCACCGCCGTGGCGATCATGGCCGGCGGGGAGTTGGACCTGCGGGACGCGAAGTTCTCCGAGCGCGTGGTGAACATCCACGCCACGGCGATCATGGGCGGCATCGGAATAATCGTGCCCGACGATGCCGAGGTGCAGGTCTCCGGCATCGGGGTGATGGGAGCCTTCGAGCACGGACCCACGGGCCCGGGACAGCCCGGCGGACCGGTCATTCATATCAACGGGCTGGCCTTCTGGGGTGCCGTCGACGTCAGGCGCAAGCCGCCCAAGGGCGGCAGGCACCGGGAACTCAAGGCCAGCCGCCGGGAAGTGGAGTCCGGGAACCCGGAAGAATAGCGGGCCGCGCGCCGGTCCCTTCTGTGCGGTAACCACGCGCGGGATCATGCAACGATATCATTCATGCCTGCCTGCGCGGCCGTGAAATGGTCTTCTTTCCGCAAAATAAACGGCGCCTTCGGTATAGGCGGTAGAGCCAGGATTCCGCCGGGAGCAGGACGATGCTATCGTGGGCGCACGTGCAATGCACTCGGGAAACAGGGGAGGGCGAAAGTGATTTACAGGAATCTATTCGGAAGACGATTGACCCGCCCGATCGCTCGCGGGTCTGTGCTGGCAGCAGCGGGTATCCTCGCGCTCGCACCGGCAAGCGCCAATGCTGTCACGGCCCGGCCAATGCCGCCCGCGACGGTCTACGTCATTACGTTTTCTCCTAATAGCATCCTCTACCGTCTCGACCCTCGGTCGCACGTTGAGATCCGAAAAGGCCTCACCGGAGCGGAACTCACTGATGTCACGTTCCGGGGAAAGACCCTCTACGCGATCAGCTTTACCGATCTGTACTGGCTCAACACCGCGACTGGCGCCAGCCACCGCATCGGGTCGCTCGGCTTCACCGGCGCCAACGCCCTTGTGACCCAGCCGAAGACAGGCACGCTCTATGGTGCCGACCAGTTCGGGGACTTCTTCAAGGTTAATCCAAGGACCGGCCGCGCTACGCTCATTGGCACTTTCGGTGGCGGCCTCGGCTCAGCAGGCGACCTTACCTTCGCCCACGGCCATCTCTACGCCGCCGTCTCCAAGTCCGGTTCGGCTGAGTCATACCTTGCCACAGTTAACCCGCGCACCGGCTCCGCAAAGATCATCGGGAATACGGGCTTCAGTAACGTCTGGGGGCTCACAACGGGAAGCGGCGCATTGTATGGAGCGACATACGGCGGCAGTTTCCTTGCCATCTCCGCGACCACGGGACGGGGGAAAGTGATCTGGCGGGAGGGCATTGCCGCCGCCGGGATGGCTGCGCCTTAGGTCGGGCCCACCCGGCCGACGTATCGTACCGCGGTCACCGCGCCGCCGGCGACGTACGGGCGCCCCATCGCCGACGCGAGACCCTAATCAATAGCTGACCGGCACCAGGACCCCTGGCCGCCGCCGGCGGCCGCCGCACGCCAGAATGTCGTTTCATGGCGCACCTGCTGATTACCGATGACGCGGTCACGATAAGCATGTCACGTGGTGAAAGGTTCGAGGCGGCGCACGGAGATCAGACATTCCCCCGCAGCGCGATCAGCGGCGTACGGACCGTACCGGACTGCATCGCCGAAGTACACGGCCTGAAGTGGGCAGGCACGGAGCTTCCCGGCATCCGGGTAGGGAGCTTTCATGACACCGAGCACGTCACCTTCGCCGTCTGCCACGGCCACAACCCCGGGATCGTCATCGACCTGGCCAACACCAAGTACGACAGCGTGGTACTGACCGTCGAGAACCCGGAGGAGATGGCAGCTCGCCTGTCCGCGCCACCGAGCTAACTTAGAGAATTTTGCTGAGACGCGGCGGCTGGCGGCGATTTCGCGGCGCCTGGCGGGTCGGTATATACAGGGCCAGCGGGTCGCTGGCGTCCGCGCGGGCGAGTTTGGGGTAGCCGATGACGGTCAGCGAGGATTTCAGCAGTCTCACCGGCGGGTTCCGGGGTGAGCTGCTGGCTCACTGCTACCGGATGCTGGGCTCGGCCGAGGAGGCCGAGGACCTGGTCCAGGAGACGTACCTGCGGGCGTGGCGGTCCTACGAGGGCTTCGAGGGCCGTTCGTCGGTGCGGACCTGGCTGTACCGGATCGCGACCAACGTGTGCCTGACCGCGATCGAGCGCCGCGGCCGCCGGCCGCTGCCATCCGGGCTGGGCGCGCCGACGCAGGACCCGGAGGCACCGCTGGTGGCGGGGACGGAAGTGCCGTGGCTGCAGCCGTTTCCCGACGCGCTGCTGGCCGGGGAGTACGAGGACCCGGCTGCGGTGACGGTGTCCCGGGCGGGTATCCGGCTGGCCTTCGTCGCGGCGCTGCAGTACCTGTCCGCCCGCCAGCGCGCGATGCTGATCATGCGGGACGTGCTGCAGTGGCCCGCCGCGGAGGTGGCGGACCTGCTGGGCACGACGACCACCGCGGTGAACAGCGGCCTGCGCCGGGCCCGCGACCAGCTCGCGAAGGCGCTGCCCGCCGAAGAGGAGATGGCCGAGCCCGCCGAGCCGGACCGGCGGGCGCTGCTGGACCGGTTCGCGGCGGCCATCGAGAACGCCGACGCCAGCGCGCTGGCCGAACTGCTGCGAGAAGATGCCGCACTGGAGATGCCTCCGGTGCTGACCTGGTTCACCGGCCGCCAGGCGGTGACGCGCTTCACCGCGGCGCGCCTTTTCACCGGGCCCGGACAGCTCCGGCTGGTTCCGGTCGTGGCGAACCGGCAGCCGGCGTTCGCGGTTTACCGGCGCGAACCGGGCGGGACATACCGCGCGCACGCCCTGCAGGTGCTCACGGTCACCACCACCGGGATCGCGCGCATCGTCGCCTTCCAGGACACGGGCCTGTTCGGGTCGTTCGGCCTGCCCCAGGTGCACGGCGCGGCCGTGAGCTGAAACGCGGGCACCGGCCCGCGGCGATTCCTCCGGGCCCGGCTGGTCTATATCAGTAGGCCGCCAAGCTGGGCGGCACCGAATCCCCAGAACCGGAGAACCGTCGTGAGCATCAACGATAAGACCGTCCTGATCACCGGGGCCAACCGCGGCATCGGCCAGGCCCTCGTCAGCGAAGCCCTGGCCAGGGGGGCCAAGCGGGTCTACGCCGGCACGCGCCAGCCGATGACCCACCCCGATCCGCGCGTCACGCCGCTGATCCTGGACGTGACCGACGCGGCGCAGATCCAGGCCGCCGCCGGCCAGGTCGGATCGCTCGACCTGCTGATCAACAACGCCGGCATCGCGCTGTACGACGACCTGACCGACCGGGCCCTGCTCGAACGGCACCTGGCCGTCAACCTCTTCGGCACCTACGGCGTGACCCAGGCCTTCCTGCCGGAGCTGACGCGTTCGGGGGGCGCCGTCGTCAACAACGTGTCCCTGATGGCCCTGGCCCCCTTCCCGGTCACCCCGGCCTACGCGATCTCCAAGGCGGCCGCGTTCAACCTGACCCAGTCGCTGCGCGCCCTGCTGGCCGGGCGGGGCGTGCGGGTTCACGCCGTGCTGACCGGCCCGACCGACACCGCGATGACCCAGGGCTTCGAAATCCCCAAGGCCTCCCCGGAGTCGGTCGCGCGCGCCATCTTCGACGCGCTCGACCGCGGCGAGGAGGACATCTTCCCCGACCCCATGTCGGCGTCCGTAGCGGACGGCTGGCGCCACGGCGTGGCCAAGGCGATGGAGCGCGAGAACGCGGCGTTCGCCCCGCCGGAGCCGGCCGCCGCCTAGGCCCTACGCGGCCGGGGCGGTCAGCCTGGCCTGGGGGCACCTGATCGAGCACGGCGGCGGCCTCACCGACGCCCTGGTGTTCGGCCGGATCGCGGGAGCGCAGGCGGCGGGCCGCGCCGCGCTGGCCGCCTCATCGGCGGCCGGCGCATAACCGGCTGGCGGCGGCCCGAGACCAAGATGAGACCGAACAGAGTTCCCAGGCGGTATGGGCGTTAGGTAGCTTGCGAAGCTGATGCTGAATCGGGGAACGTTCACGCTGCCCCGGCTGAACGCCCACCGGGTGGTACTGGCGGCGGCGGCGCTCACCACGCTGGTGGCGGCGGCGCTCGCGACCACCCTGGCGGTATTTTCCGGCCAGGCCCTGCCCCGCTCGGTGCACCAGCGCCTGACCGCGGCGCCCGGCACGTCGATGATCGTCAGCGGCCCCGTCACCAGCGCGGACGCGGCCGGGTACACCGCGGCCCTGCACGCCGACCTGACCGCGGCCCTGGGCGGCGCGCCGTCGGCCTTCTACCATGCGTACTGGTCAGATCCGCTGCAGCTGCCGGTCCAGAGCGGGACGGACATCCCGCTCACCGAGGCCGCCGCGTTCGACGGCGTCACCTCGCACGCGCGCCTGCTGACCGGGGCCTGGCCGTCCGCCCCGGGCCCCGCCGAGCCGATACCGGCGGCGCTGCCCGCACCCGCCGCCGCCCTGCTGCACCTCTCGCCCGGTGACCTGCTGCGGCTGCGGGACCGGGTCACCCACCGTGAGGTGTCGTTCCGGATCACCGGCCTGTTCCAGGCCGCGACGACGACGTACTGGAACCTCAACCAGATCCCGGCCAGCGGATCAAGTACGCAAGGCGGGTTCGTCACCTACGGACCGCTGGTGGTGAACCCGGCAGTCCTCCCCGGCCGGCTCGCCGTCTTCGGGGGTTCCTGGGTGGACGAGCCGGACCTGCGGGCGATCCCGCTCGGCCGGTTCGGCCTGATCGCCGTCCACGTGTCCGCGCTGCGGCAGACGGTGTCCGCCTCGCCCGCGATCTCCGGCCTGGAGCTGTCCACCAGCCTGGATTCGGTGCTGGCCGGAACGGCGACCAGCCTCGGCGTGTCCCGGTCATTGCTGGCCATCACCGGAGTCGAACTGCTCCTGCTCACCGCCGCGGCGCTGGTCGCGGCCGCGCAGCTGCTCGCGGCGCAGCGGGAGGGGGAGTACGCCATGCTGGCCGCCCGGGGCGCCACCCGCCTGCAGCTGATCCGGATGGCGACGGCGGAAGCCGTCCTGCTCTGCGTGCTGGCCGGGGCGGCGGGCGCGGCGGCCGGCGTCTGGCTGGCGGGCCGGATAGCCGCCGGGGGCGCCGACACCCTGGCCGGGGCCTGGTGGGCGGCGGCCGTGGTGGCGGCCGGGGCCGCGGTGATCATGGTGGCGCCCGCGGGCCTGGCGCCCACGCCCGGTACCGCGCGGATCAGGCGGGGCCGGCAGGCGGCCATCTCCGCGGCCAGCCGGGCCGGGCTCGATGTCGCGCTGCTGGTCCTCGCGGTCCTGGCTGGGTGGCAGCTTCGCCGCTACTCGGCCGTGTCGGCCAGGCCGAACGGCAGCACCAGCATCGATCCGGTGCTGACCCTGGCTCCCGCGCTCGCGCTGGCCGGCGGGACGGTCGCGGCGCTGCGGATCCTGCCCGCCGCGGGCAAGGCCGGCGACCGGCTGGCCGCCAGGGGCAGGCGGCTGACCGCGGCCATGGCCAGCTGGCAGGTCAGCCGTCAGCCGCTCCGCCAGGGCGGCACCGCCCTGCTGATCGTGCTGGCCGTCGCCACCGCCACGCTGGCCCTGGCCCAGCACCAGAGCTGGGTGGGGTCCAACCGCGACCAGGCGGCGTTCACCGCGGGCGCCGACGTGCGCGCCGACCTGTCCCAGCCGCTGCCGGCCGCGCAGGCAGGCCGGCTGTCCGCGGTGCCGGAGGTCCGCAGCGCCATGCCCGTGGTCGACGTTCCCTCCGTCACCAGCGCGGGCAGCCCGCTGCTCGCGCTCGACCCCGGCCAGGCCGCGCAGATCGCGCTGCTGCGCCAGGACCAGCTGCCGCTGCCGCCGGCGGCGCTGTTCCGGAAGATCCTGCCCGTCACCCGGCCCGGCGTCCCGCTGGACGGGCCGACCGCCGGAATCCGGCTCATCGCCGCCTTCGGCCCGGCGCGGCTGAACCTGGCGGCGGCCACCGTGACGATCACGGCCGACGATGCCGACGGGGATGCCTACCAGTTCGCCGCGGGCACGCTGCCGGCCGACGGCAGGCCGCACACCCTCGCCGTCCAGGTCGCGCCGGCCGGCGCTCACGTCATCTACCCGCTGCGGGTGACCGCGATCACGGTGGATTACACGCTGCCCGCGCGCCATGTCCCGGTCCCGGCGACGTTCCGGGTGCTGGCCGTCAACGCCGCGACCGGGACGGCCGTGTCCGGCTGGAAGGCCACCGCCTCGTCCCCCGAGCTGACCGCCCTCAGCCTGTCCTACGCCGTCGCCAGCACCACGGGGCCCCCGGTGGTCATCTCGTCCGGCCTGGCCGCGGGCGCGGCGTGGACCACCACCTTCGACCCCGGATACGGCGGGGCCGTCACGTCCAGCCCGCAATCGCCCGTGGCGGCCGTCCAGGGCGAGCTCGACCTGACGGTGCCCGCACGCCTGGTGTCTCCCATTCCGGGCATCGCGACCCGGGCGTTCCTCACCGCGAACAGCCTGAGTGTCGGCGACACGGTGACGGCGACGGTGGGCGGCGGCACCACGCTGGCCGTGACGGTCGTCGCGGTGGTCTCGACGTTCCCGACGGTGACCGGCCCCGACGGCGCGATCATCGTCGACCTCCCGTCGGTCCAGGACTACCTGGCCAGCCAGTCGCTGACCCCGCTGCCGGTCACCGAGTGGTGGCTGTCCACCGCCCGGCACCAGGTACCGCCCCGGCTGCCGGGCGCCCTGCCGCCCGGATCCGCCGTCACCAGCGCGGCCGGGCTGGCCGCCGGGCTGGCGGCCAACCCGATGACCGCCGTGCCGCAGCAGGCGCTGCTCGCCATCGCCGCCGCCGCGGCCGCGCTGGCCATCACCGGCTGTTGCGTCGCCATCGCGGTCGGCATCCGCCAGCGCCGGGCGGAGAGCGCCTTGCTGGCCGCGCTCGGCGTGGCGCCCGCCGGGGCGGCACGCCAGCTCTGCCTGGAGCGGCTCATGATCGGCCTGCCGTCGGCGCTGGCCGGCCTCGCGCTCGGCGCGGTCATCGCCGAGCTGCTCGTGCCCGCCGTCACCCTCACCGTCACCGCCAGCTCCCCGGTCCCGCCGGTGATCATCCAGTTCGACTGGGCGCAGACGCTGCCGCTCGCGCTGGCCGTCGCGGTCCTGCCCGTGCTGCTGGCGGCGGCGGTCATAGCGCGCAGGCCAGACCCCGCCGCCGAGCTGCGCACCGCGGAGGCGGCATGAGGCTATCGTGGCTGCGCACGCAGCTCGGCGGCGCGCCGCTGAGCGTCCTGGCGCTCACGCTGCTCGTGTTCGGCTGCGTCTTCGTCGCCGTGGCGGGCCCGCGGTACAGCCTGCATTCGCGGACCCAGGCGCTGCAGCAAAACCTCACCGCCCTGTCCCCGGCGGAGAAGGCGGTCCAGGTATCTGACGACTGGAACTCGTTCGCCTCCCAGGTGACCGACTCCAGCCCGCCCGTGCTCGGGGACAGCCAGTTCAGCGAATCCCGGAGTCAGCTGGCCCGGTTCCTGACCGCGACGCCGCTGCCGCTCGGCGCCGGTCAGTGGGCCGGCTTGTCGACCGACCCGCTGACCGTGACCGCCGGCGCGGCGGCGAGCGCGAAGGTGAACGGGGCCGCCCCGAGGCTCGAAGTCATCTACCGCGACGCGCTGACGAGCAACATCACGCTCGTGGCCGGTTCTTTCCCGGCGCCAGGCGACCTCGGCAGCACGCTGCACATAGCGGTGACCACCGCGACCGCCGCGCGGTTCGGGCTGCACCCCGGGTCGGTGCTCAGGCTGGCCGCGGACAGCGCCAAGGTACCGGCGATCGTTACCGCGATCGTCCGCCCGCGGATGCCCGGCTCGGCGTTCTGGACCCTGGACGGCGCCGCCCTGGCGCCGTCGTACAACATTCCCGGCCCGACCAGCGACCAGCCGCCCTACTGGTCGGGCGCGGTGTTCGCCGATCCGTACGAGTTCACGGCGATGCAGACGGCCTTCGCCCTGCTGCCCATGCAGCTCCAGTGGGAGTTCCCGCTCAGCCTCGGCGGCCTGCAGGCGGACCAGGTTCCGGCCCTGGCCGATTCGCTCAACCACGTCGAAGCCGCCTCGGTACCCCTGTCCGGCGATCTGGCCGGCGCGGCGCTGCCGCTGGCGGTCCACGCCGAACTGCTCACCCAGCTCACCGCGTTCAGCCTCACCGACACCGCGGTGGAGCAGGTGCTGTCGCTGCTGTTCGTCAGCCTGACCCTCGTCGGCGTGGCGGTGCTGCTGCTCGCTACGCGGATCTACGCGGCGAGCCGTGCCGTTGAGCTCGAGACCGTCCGGTCCCGCGGCGCCTCCCTGCGGCAGCTGACCGGGCTGACGCTGCGGAGCACCGTGCTCGCCTGCGTGCCCGCGGCGCTGGCGGGCACCGGCCTGGCGCTGCTCCTCACGCCGGGACCCGCGGCCAGCCTGGCCTGGTGGCTGGGCGGCCTGACGGTGCTGACGGCGCTGCTCGGCCTGCCGGTCATGGTGGCGTGGCGGTACCGCAAGCCGGCGCCGGCCCGGAATCCGGCCGTGCGCGCCCGCCGCCCCCGGCGCCGGGCGGTAGCCGAGGTCACCGCCTGCGCCGCCGCCATCGGCGGGCTGATCGTCCTGCACGATCAGGGGGCGCCGCCGCCGGGAAGCGTGAACCTGTATGTCGCCGCGGCTCCGGCGCTGGTGGCGCTCGTGGCCGTCATCGTGGTGGGCCGGCTCTACCCGCTGGTCATCCGCGGGCTGCTCCGGCTCTACGGCCGCGGCGCGGGCGCGTCAGCATTCCTGGCGCTGACCCGGGCGGCGCGGACCTCGCTGGCCAGCGCCGCGCCGGCCTTCGCCCTGGTCCTGGCGCTCACCGTGGCGTCGTTCGCGGGCATGGTGCGGGACGCCGTGACCCGCGGCGAGATCGCGGCATCCTGGCAGCTGACCGGCGGTGACGCGGTGGTCTACACGGCTCAGACCCCGGCGATCGTGACCCCAGCCGTGCAGCGCGCGGCCGCCGCCCTGCCCGGCGTCCGGCGCACCGCCGTGGCCTGGCTGATGTCGTGGCAGCTGCCGGACGGGCGGATCGTGACGGTCGTAGCCGTCGATCCCGCCAGCTACGCCGCCTACACCGCGAGCGTCCCTTATCCGGCTGCCCCGCTGGCCAGGCTCGGCTCGTCGGGAGGGGTCACCACCGTGCTGGCGTCCCCGGCGGTGGCCGCGATCATCGGCCCGGGGGTCAGCGAGCTGACCTCCCAGTCCGGCATGGGCCCGCTCCGGGTGCGGGTGGCGGGAACCGTCGCCGCCACGCCCGCCGCGGCCGGCACCGGGACGTTCGTCATCATGCCGCTGGAGCGCATCGTCGGCGAGGACGGCCCGCCGGCGACCAACCTGCTGCTGATCACCGGGACGCGTATCAGCCAGCCTGCCCTGGCCGCCCTGGTGAGCAAGGACGTGCCCCAGGCGGAGATCACCTTCCGTTCGGCGGTACTCGGCGGGTTGGTCAGTTCCCCGCTGCAGGCGTCCGCCGGCCTGGTCATGCGGCTGTCGCTCGCGGTGGCTGCCGGGTTCGGGCTGGTGATCCTGCTGCTCGGGCTGGCCCTGGGGTCCGCGGACCGGGACCTGACGATGGCCCGGCTGGCCACCATGGGCCTGGGACAGGCCAGCCTGATCTGGCTCGTCCTCGGGGAGGCGCTGCTCGCCGTGCTCGCCGCCGTGACCGCGGGGGTGGCCTGCGCGGTGGCGCTGCCCGCGCTGACCTCCCCGGCGCTCGACCTATCGGTGTTCACCGGGTCCACCGCCCCGGTACCCATATCGCCCGACCTGGTGGCCCTGGCGGTGCCGGCCGCCGGGCTGGCGGTGCTCGCCGCGGTCGCGGTGATCGCGGAAACGCGACGGCTCCGCCGTCGCGGCGTGGCGGGCCTGCTGCGGATCGGCGGGTGACCATAGCCGGAGAAACTGTTTACTGCTAGGCAACCTGCCATCAGAGAGGACCGAACGTGGACCGCGGGGCGTCACGGCAGGCCCAGGCGAGCACAGCGAGCCGGGCCGAGGCCACACCAGAGCATGACTCGTCGTTCGCCGGCGCGACGGCGGTGACGCCAGCGGCCGACGGAGTCTTCCAGGCCCTGATCCCGCCCGAGTGGGGGTTCCGCGGCCGGCCCAACGGCGGCTTCCTGCTCGCCATCGCGGCCCGGGCGGCCATGCGCGCGAGCCAGCGACCGCACCCGCACGTGGTGAGCGGCTCCTTCATCCGGTCGCCGCAAAGCGGCGCGGCCGAGGTCCGGGTGGAACTGGCTAAGCGGGGCCGCCTGATCACCCACGCGCAGGTGACGCTGAGCCAGCACGGCAACGTGGTCATGACGGCGCAGGTCGTCACGGGCCATCCCGACCACGACGAGCCGTCCTGGCGGCAGGTGCCCGACCCGCCGCCGCCGTACGCGCAATGCGTTCCCGTGCCGCACCGTCCCGGGCGCACCGGGCTGCTCGAGCGACTTGATATCCGCTATGACCCGTCGGCGGCCCCGGACCTGAACGGCGGGACCGGCACGGCCAGCATCCGCGGGTGGGTGGAGTTCCGGGACGGCAGCCCGCCCGATGCCCCGGCGGCGGTCCTGGCGGCGGACGTCCTGCCCCCGTCCGTGCTCAACCTCGGCGTGGCCGGCTGGGCGCCCACGGTTCACATGACCGTGTACGTCCGGCGCGCCCCGGCACCGGGCCCGCTGGCGGTGTCGGTCGCCGCGCGCCTGGTGGCCGGGCGCTGGTTCGACGAGGTATCCGACGTCTACGACGCTTCGGGCGCCCTGGTGGCCCAGGGACACCAGCTCGCGCTCACGCCGGGCTGAACGGGCCAGCAGATCACGCAATTGCGCCTGCCGGGCGGCACGGTCCGCTAGCGTGGGCAAATGCCGGGCGGTGCCGCCAGCTGAGGGCAACCCCACGTTGCCCGGCTTATCTCCGCCCTGTTCCGCGTCCGTTGTCCGCCGGGCAGCCGGACGGCGGACAGCCGGGAACTCGTCGCGGACAAGCCGGGCCGACTGCCCATGGCCCCTGGCCGCGGTGAACCGGCTGCCAATGGGCGACGTCTACTGATTGTGGGGAGGGAGGTAACGGCCGTGCGGGGCAGACATCGCAGGCACAGGACGGACGACGGGCTGCCGCTGAGGATCGCGGGAGCGGTGCTGCTGGCCGTGTCCGCGGGTATCCACCTGGATCTGTACCTGACCGGGTACCGGTCGATTCCCACCATCGGCTGGCTGTTCCTGATGCAGGCCATCGTGGGGTTCGTGCTGGCGGCAGCGGTGCTGGTGACGCACAGCCCGCTGGCTGTCGCGGCGAGCGCGGCGCTGGCGCTGTCGACGCTCGGCGCCTACCTGCTGGCGGTGTGGATCGGGTTGTTCGGCTTCAAGGAGGTCCGCACCCGGGCGGGGATCGCCGCCGGGCTGATCGAGGTGGCCGCCTTCGCGACCCTGGCCCTGGCCGCGATCGCCGCGGGCCGCACGCGGGAGGAGGACAGGCGGGGGAGCTCGGCGGCCCGGATCCGGGCCCGGACCAAGGCCGCCGTGTCGATGGTGACCGGCGCGGTCGGCGTGGTCTCAGTCCTCGCCCTGGCCCTGCTCGGCGTGGCGCTCGCCAACGCGGCCGGGCCGCCCGCGGCCGCCGCCGGTATCGGGGTCACCCTGAAGACCACCCAGATCGGCGGCGTCACCGTGCTCACCAACGGCCGTGGCCTCACGCTGTACTGGTTCGCCCCTGACACCCCGGCGGCGTCCAAGTGCACCGGGTCGTGCACCGCCTACTGGCCGCCGGTCATCGGCAGTCCCGCCGCCGGGCCGGGCGTCACGGGCAGGCTGGGCACCGTCAAAAGGGCGGGCCACGCGGTGCAGGCGACCTACGACGGCCATCCGCTATACACCTATATCGGCGACAGCAGCCCCGGCCAGGCGAACGGCAACAACCTCAACCTCAACGGCGGCCTGTGGTACGAGGTCCGCGTGTCCGGGTGAGACACGGATCGGCCGGCCCGCCGCGCCGGCCGTTCAGCCCGTTTGACGGAGCTTGAAGCCCCAGTTCAGCATCTTCGCGGCGTCCTGCGCGCCGGCCGCCGGGCCGGTGGCGGGGCTGTCCAGCACGACCCCGATCAGCGCCCGGCCGTTCCTGATCGCCTCGAACAGCAGGCAGTGCCCGGCATCGTCGGTGTACCCGGTCTTGATCCCGACGGCGCCCGGGTACGAGCCGATCAGCTCGTCGGTGTTGTCCCACCAGTACTGGTGGTGCCCCGGTCCCTTCGGCAGGTGGTAGAACCGCAGGTCGACGATCGACCGGAAGGCCGGGTACCGCATCGCCGCCAGGCCCAGCGTGAGCAGGTCGGATGGCGTGGAGTAGGTCGAGGTCTCGGTGGGATAGGGTAGCCCGTCCGGTGAGGTGAAGTGGGTGTGCTTCATGCCCATCTGGGCCGCGGTCGCGTTCATCCGCGCGAGGAAGGCAGCCATGCCGGGGCCGTAGGCGTTCGCCAGGGTATACGCCGCGTCCGCCCCGGACGGCAGCAGCAGCGCCTCCAGCAGTTCCTGAGCCGTGAGCACATCGCCCGGGCGCAGCGACGCGGTCTCGCCTCCGTACTTCCAGGCGTAGGTGACCGCCGCCTTCGGCACCCGGATCTGGCGGGCGAGGTCACCGCCTTGCA
>Ga0335073_10010103_pt1 | contig 13248 bp, 11 predicted proteins | sample Lox_Sample_22_FD_207093 | JGI IMG/M metagenome (GOLD analysis project Ga0335073, IMG submission 207093) | Soil microbial communities from Loxahatchee National Wildlife Refuge, Florida, United States - Lox_Sample_2.2 | ecosystem: Environmental > Terrestrial > Soil > Wetlands | place: USA...
CCACGTTTCCAGCGCCTTGCCGAACATTCGATGCGCGATACGATCGCTTTCCCACGCGAAATCGTCTTCTCGCTCAGGCACGTAGCGCGCGTAGGTCTTGACGATGGGCTGCGGCACGGCGGCCAAAAATGAGATGTTTAGAATGTAGTAGATCCGGTTTTCGTACGGGTCAAGATCAACTTGGAACAGCAATTTATCTGGCTGCAAAACAGCTATTCTCGTTTTTAGTAAATCGTCAGGATTCGAGTCATAAACCTGTGAGGCCAAAATGCGAGAAGAAGCGCCATCCATCACGGCGAATTTTGCAATTGCCGGATCACAATGAAATTCAGCGGCGACTTTTCCCAAATCAAGCTCGACTGTTTCGCAATTGCGGCGGAACGACGCCGGATTTGTCACCATGACTGCCAAACTATGCGCGAAACGGCGGCTGATTTTTACCGGCAGAGGATTCGGGCTTTGTTGAGTGAGAGTAGTGTCCGGTTCCGCCGTCATTTGCAAACCGTAGTTGTCCAGAAGGGCTTCCAGCGCTTGCCTTGCCGTCACGTTTTTCCAATACACCGTCACCAGCGGTTCAGGTTTGATTTTTCCATTCTCGTCGCGCTGGCCGTAGCCGATTTTAGGGTCGAGGATATAATTGATGTCCGCCTGTCGCGCCAGATTTTCAATAGCGGTGGTCAGCGGAACAGCGTTAAATTGGATGACTGGAACAACCTTGCCGGAAGCCGTGCCCGCATTCGCCGTGCTTTCTCTCAAAACCGCCATCCGATAAATCTCACTGCCGGCAAGCAAGAACGCGCCGACGCCGAAAGGTGCGGTTGAGTCCGGCGCGAACGTTCGCGGGTCGCTGCCGACGGGTTGCACGTGCGTGAGTTTGCCATCGGCCTCCACGCAATCCACGAGCGCCGCCCAGCCTTTGCGGACCGCCGGCTCAAATTCCGCGCGGTCGAGCAGGCCCTGATTCACACCCCAGGCGAGCGCGTAAGTGTAGAAGCCGGAGCCGCTGGTTTCCTTCTCGGGGTAATCTTCCGGATCGAGCAGGCTCACGCGCCAAAGGCCGTCCGGTTGCTGGCAGGTTAAAATCTCTCCGGCCATTTCCTTGAACAAATGCTCAAAGCGTGGCCGGTCGGGATGGTTCATGGGAAGATATTGCAGCATGAGGACGAGCCCGGCCATGACCCACCCGTTTCCGCGGCTCCAGAAAACTTTTTGGCCGTTCGGCTCGCGTTTGTGGAAAAACGTGCTGTCACGAAAAAAGAGATGTTTGTTCGTGTCGTAGAGGTAATCCGTGGTGCGCCACCAGTTCGTCACGGCAAAATTCATATAACGTTCATCGCCGGTCGCAGCGTAAAGCCGCACCCAGGTTGGCGGTCCCATGAACAACGAATCGCACCACGACCAATTTTTCCGGTCCTGGCTCTCGGCTTTTGTAAATTCGAGGCTCGTCACATCCGGCGGCTTGGCCAGAATTGCGTCGAACCGTTGGCGCAACGGCGCGATCATCTGGTTTTCGCGGTAAAGAAAGTAAAGCTCGGTGTAGGCTTGCCCGACGCAATAATCGTCGGCGTCATAAAATCTCGGTCCCAGCCCCCAGTCATTGGCCTTGCCCGCTGCCAGCATCGCGTCGCGATACTTGGGATCACCAGAAATTCCCGCCAGCGCCATCATGCCGGCGTTCTCAGCGCCCAGGATCCAAGTGGTCGAGGCATCGTTGGTGTCCGGATGCGCGAGTTGCCAGTCTGCCACGCGCTGCATCACCGCTAGGACTGAATATGGCTTGATTTCATTCGGAAGGCTGGCGGTCAAAGTATCCGGTCCGACGGGTTGAAACGGCTGAGAAAGTCCATAAGGCCCGACCGCTTGAACCGGTTGAGCGTGCGACGGAAAATTGGCGGAGAGAAAGACGATCCCAACAAGCGCAAAGGCACGAGAGGCTGTTTTCATGATGTTGACTTACCGCCCCAGCCAGCCGCCGTCAATGTTGATAACCGCGCCGTTAAGATAATCCGCGTCATGGGAAGCCAGGAACACACAACCGCCCGCGATGTGCTCGGGCTGGCCCCAGCGGCTTTCGGGAATGCGTTCCACGATTGCTTGATTCCGTTTGACGTCCTCGCGCAACGCCCGTGTGTTTTCCGTGGCAATATAGCCTGGCGCAACGGCGTTGGCGTTGATGCGTTCCTTCGCCCATTCGTTGGCCAGCGCTTTGGTGAGGCCGGCGATGCCGTGCTTGCTCGCCGTATAGGCCGGCACCAAAATGCCGCCTTGAAACGAAAGCAGCGACGCGATGTTGATGATCTTTAATCGCGTGTCGGCAGATGACTTCTCGCGTCCACTCATCAGCCACCATTTTGCCAACGCCTGACAAAGAAAAAAGGGCGTGGACAAATTGGTGCGCAAGACTTCGTTCCAATCTGCTTCGGAGAAATCTATCGCCGGTGCCCTCCGGATGATGCCGGCGTTGTTGACGAGCACGTCAATGCGTCCGGTCTGTTTCAAAATGGTCGCGATCAAATCTGCCGCTTCCCTCTGTGTGCCTTTGCTTAAATCGGCATTGACGGCGATGAACTCACTGCCGGCCCTTTTTGCCTTTGAAGCCGTTTCCGCCAGATCGCTTCGGGCCACGCCGACCACTTTCGCCCCCTCGTGTGCGAACGCCACCGCAATGGTCTGGCCGATACCCCGGCTTGCGCCAGTCACAACGGCAACTTTGTCTTTGAACTTCATAATTTCTTTTTGGGTGGAACTGCGTCACGCCCGTGCCACCATATTTTACCGCAAATTGAGCGGTTTCACGCTATCCATGTCATCGAAGGTCTGGTTTTCGCCGGCCATGCCCCAGATGAACTTGTAATTCCCGGTGCCACAGCCGCAATGAATGGACCAGTTCGGCGACAGCGCGACTTCTTCGTTGTGCAGAAAAAGGTGCCGCGTTTGTTGCGGTTCACCCATGAAATGCGTGAGAACATTTTCACCCAGGTCAAAGTAGAAATAAACTTCCGTGCGCCGCCAATGCGTGTGCGGCGGGAAGGAATTCCAGGCACTGCCCTCGTCCAGCACTGTAAATCCCATCACGAGCTGGCAGCTTTGAATGCCGCCAGTGTGAATGTATTTGTAAATCGTCCTTTTGTTGGCCGCCGCTTGCGAGCCCATCGGCACTGGCGAGGCATCCTTTTGCTTCATAGTCGCAGCCGGATGCGCCGCGTGCGCCGGACAGCTCAGAAAATAAAACTTCGCCGGATTCTTGGCGTCCTTGCTCTCGAACGTCACCGATTTGGTTCCCATCGAAAGATAGACACAATCCAGCCGGTCGAGCGAAAACGTTCTCCCGTCGGCATGAACCGCGCCCGGCCCGCCGATGTTGATGGCACCCAATTCACGGCGTTCGAGGAAGAAGCTGCGGCCGGTTTCTTTATGGTTTGGCAGTTCAACCGATTGCAGCGGCATAACCCCGCCGACCACCAGACGGTCGAGATCAGTGAGCTGCGCCTGTATTTGTCCCGGCGAAAAAATGCCGGTGATAAGAAACACCTCGCGCAATTCCTGGGTTGTCATCCGCGCTACATCCCGCGGTCGCGGCATCCGGCGGATGGTGTCTCCAAACATGACGCCAACATTGCAAAAATGGAACAAGACGACAAGTATTTGCACCCAGACGATGGTGTAGCGGCCGTGTATGACCGCCGCCATTTACAAAAAACGGAAAAAGCGGCGCTCATAGAGCCCCGCTACTGTCCGTTTCTCACGCCTTCCAGATCATATCGGCCACGGTGCGGCCCGCCGGGATGAACGGCAGCACGTGTTCGGTGTACGGCGTCACCACATCGAGCACATACGGCTCCTTGGCGTCCAGCATCCGCTGGATGGCGGCGCCCAAATCCTTTTTAAACATGACGCGCTCGCATTTCACGTTGAACGAATTGCAGACACGCACGAAGTCGGGATAAATCTGCGCCCGGTGATCGGGATTGCCGAGATACGTGTGACCGCGGTTGCCCTGATAGAACTTGTCCTCCCATTGCACCACCATGCCAAGGTGCTGGTTGTTCAGAATGATGGCTTTGACGTTGATTTTTTCCACGTGCGCGGTGGCCAGTTCCTGAATGTTCATCAGGAACGAACCGTCGCCGTCAATGTCAATCACTTCCTTGTCGGGATGTGCGACCTTGATACCGAGAGCCGCTGGAAAACCGAAACCCATTGAACCCAGTCCGCCGCTGGTGATGAACTGGCGCGGGTGTTCGTATTTAAACCACTGCCCGGCCCACATCTGATGCTGGCCCACGCCGGTGGTGACAATGGCGTCGCCTTTGGTCAGCTCGTAAAGCGCCTCGACCACCATCTGTTGCAGGATGATCTGGTCCTCCTGGCCTTTGAGATGGTCCTTCATGTGGTCGCTGGCGGCGATCTCCCGCGTGATGGTGTAGGCAAACGGCGCTTTCTTCTTCCACGCATCAATTTGCGCCAGCCAGGCTTCATGTCTTTTGTTGAGTGGACGTTTCTCCAACATCCGGTTCAGCCGCGTCAGGGCATCCTTGATGTCGCCGACCACGGGCAGGTGCGCCTTCCGGTTTTTGTTCAACTCAGAGGCGTCAATGTCCAAGTGCACAATGGTGCCGTTTTTGCAAAACTCTTCAAATTTGCCGGTCACGCGGTCGTCGAAGCGCACGCCGAAGGCGAGCAACAAATCCGCGCCGTCCTTGATTTTCACCATCGGATCGTTGAACGACTTGCGGTGTTCAAATTCGCCGTTGACGGCCCAGTTGGCAAACGCCGCGCCGTGCATCCCCAGCCAGCGCAAGGAGAGCGGATGCGTTTCGGGAAAACCGCCGATGCCCATGAGCGTGGTCGTCACGGGAATGTTGGTCGCTTCGGCAAATTTTCTGAGTTCCGCCGCCGCCCCACTGGAAATGATGCCACCGCCGCAATAAAGCACCGGGCGCTCGGCCTTTTCAATCAGCCCCATGATTTCGTTCAACGCGAGATCATCGGCGCGCAAATTCGGCTGCGTATAACCGGGCAGACCTTTTTTGATTTGCTCCAGCGTCGGCCAGACCGGCTGGGTTTTGGCTTGCTGAATGTTCTTGGGCACATCAATCACTACCGGGCCAGGGCGGCCGGTTTGGGCAATGTAAAACGCTTCCTTGATGATACGCGGGATGTCGTTCACATCGGTGATGAGGTAGCTGTGCTTCACGATGGGCAGCGTCACGCCGATGATGTCGGTTTCCTGAAACGCGCCGCGGCCAATCATGTTGGTCGTCACCTGGCCGGTGATGGCGATGAGCGGACAGGAGTCCAGATAAGCGTCCGCGATGGCGGTGACGAGATTGGTCGCGCCCGGTCCGCTGGTGCCCATGCACACGCCCGCCTTGCCAGTCGCGCGGCCATAGCCTTCCGCCGCGAAACTGCCGCCCTGCTCGTGGCGCGGCAGAATAGTGCGAATTTTGGATTTCGTGAGCGACTGGTGGATTTCCATGCTCGCGCCGCCCGGATAGGCGAATATGACTTCGACGCCTTCGCGTTCGAGCGCCTCCACAAGAATGTCGCGCCCAAACATCGTCGGGCCGATCTCGGCGCGTTCAGCGGAGGCGGGTTTCTTTTCTTGTCGCGCCGAAGCCGCTTTGGCGGCGGAGGCGGATGCAGCAGTTTCAGTTGTCTTGCTCATAGGCTTTGACGATTAAGGGCAAGATAATGACCATGATTAAGAATCAGGCCGGGATGCTGGCCTTTCTCGCTCTTAATCTTAATCTTTCTCTTCGTCTTAATCATATCTTGGTTTTGGCTGGTGCCGGGGATTAAACAAAAAACCCACGGCCATTGCCAGCCGTGGGTTCTTGTTAAAATTGAATTGCGTTCAACAAGCGCCAACGGCGTCGTTAGCTACGACGACCAGAACAACAACTTGTAGAACATTTTTCAACATTGCGTGAATAAATTAATTACTTGGCGCCAAACCGTCAAGCCTCTTTTTCTGCCTTTGTTTCTCCCTTTTCTGCTTTTGACATCCTGGCCGGTTTTGCAGGCTTTTCGCCCTTGTTAATGCGCGGTTTCTTCTCCTTTTCAGTCTCGGTTTTCTGGGTTCTCTCCGGCTTGTGCGCTTTTTCATCTCTGCTTTCGCGTCGGGCGGGACCGCGTTTTTCCATTCTAAGTTTTTTGTCTTCTTCGACTTTGGCTTCCGCGGGAGGAGCAACCGGCGCGGCATCCGGCGTCGGCGCGGCCACCGGGGTGATGCTTTCCACGCGAACCTTGAGCGCGCCTTTGACTTCGGCGTGCAGATTCAATTCCACTTCATATTCGCCCAGCGTGCGGATGGGATGTTCCAAATGAATTTTCTTTTTATCGAGAGAAATATCGAATTGATGCTTCAACTCATCGGCAATCATGCCAGCCGTGACCGAGCCAAACATCTTGCCGTCCTCGCCCGCCTTGGCCTTGATGACGCAGATCAGCTTGGACAACGCCTTCGAAAGTTCAGTCATGGTGTTGAACTCGTGCGCCTCGCGCTCGGCGCGGCGCTGGCGGAGTGCTTCGATTTGGCGCTTATTTGCCTGCGTGAGCGGAATGGCCAGGCGCTGTGGAAAAAGGAAATTGCGCGCGTAGCCGGCGGCAACCTTTACCTGGTCGGATTCGGCGCCAAGACCGACGATGTTGTGCGTGAGAATAACTTCAGTCTTCATAAAAAGGGACAAGGGACAATGGTTTTGCGGCTAATCAAAATGGAACATCGTCGTGTTCGGGTGGCGGTTCTGCATCACCACCGTCCGGTGCGGATGCCGTTGGAGCCGGCCGGGACGGTGCCGATGCGCCGCCTTCGCCACGACCGCCGCCGGAATCCAGGAATTGGAAAGTCTCGAGCACAACGCCAAGTTTGCTCTTTTTCTGGCCGCTTTGTTTGTCCTCCCATGTGTCGTAGCGCAGACGGCCTTCGATCAAAATCGGACGGCCTTTTTTTAAGTATTGGCCGATAGTTTCGGCGGTTTTGCCAAAAGCGTCCACGTCCACAAAAGTCACCTCTTCCTTCATTTCGCCGGTTTCGCTTTTCCACTTGCGGTTGCAGGCCACGCCAAGACGCGCAATGGCCGTTCCCTTGGGCGTGTAACGCAGTTCCGGGTCGCGGGTCAAATTGCCCGCGAGGATGACTTTATTGAAGCTGGCCATGGAGCCTCCAGTTTAGCGGTTTATTTTGCTGGTTTGGGTTCGGGCGCCTGTGTGAAAAGAACGCGAAAAACCTCCTCGTTCAGCGCGAGTTTTGTCCGCAATTGTGTGACAATCGTCGGCGTGCCGGTAAAAATGATATTCGCGTAAAAGCCGGCGTTGTGCTTCTTATCCGCAACCCGCGAGAAGTTTTTCCGGTCCATTTTTTGCACCGTTTCAACTTTGCCGCCGGCGGCCGTGATTTCGGAGGAAATTTTATCGAGGACGTCCTTGACGCCTTCTTCCCGTCCGGCTGTGTTCAGGATGAACAGACCTTCGTATCTTTTCACTTTTTTTGTTCTTCGTTCGTGGAGTCCACGACTCCATTAAATTGGTTCATTGCCTTTTGTATGCCCTCGTTCAGCCAGCATTCTGACTGGTCAGCCGCCCGTTCCAAAACTTTTTCCAACAAAGCCGTTTCTTCTGCCGCACTAAAACGGCTAAGCACGTAATCCGTAATCTCCCGCGCACCATCCCGGCGTCCAATCCCAAGCCGCAAGCGTGCGAACTCGCGCGAGGCCAGATGTTGCTCAATGGATTCCAGCCCGTGGTGGCCGCCGCTGCTGCCGCCCGCACGCAACCGAATTTCGCCCAATGGCAGGTCTGCGTCATCCACCACCACCAAAATCCGCTTTCGCGGCAACCGATAAAAACTCACCAACGCACCAACCGCTTCGCCGCTCGAATTCATGAACGTTTGCGGCTGGCACAGCAAAATACTGTGGCCATGACGCTCGGCACGAATGATTCGCGCGTTGAACTGCCGTTCGTTTTTCCAACTCGCCTGCCACCGCTCGGCCAGTTTTTCGACCAGCAAAAAGCCGGCGTTGTGGCGCGTCTTTGTATATTCCGTACCCGGATTGCCCAAGCCGACGATGAGATGCAATGACTCCATGTGCGGCGCGGGCGTGGTGATTCTCGCGAATCACCCGCAAAATTATTTCTTTTTCTCTGCCGGCTTTTTCTCGGCAGTTTTCTCGACGCCTTTTTCTGGCGCGGCAGCGGCACCTTTCTCGACACCCTTGGCCGGAATTTTCTCGCCGGCTTTGGCGGCGCCTTTTTCGCCCTTGGCCGGCGCTTCGCCTTCTTCGCCTTCTTCCTTCTTCTCTTTGATCATCTCGACATCGGCCGCGGACACGGCCTCAGCCGTTGTTGCCGCCGCCTCTTCCTCTTCGGTGCGCGGCATGGCCACGGCCACGACCGGAATGTTTTTGTCGCCGATGATTTCAACACCGGCCGGTGCCTGGATTTCTCCGAGGTGAACGGCTTTGCTGAGTTCAAGATGACTGACATCAATGGTGATTTGCTCCGGCAAATCCTTGGGCAGGGCGCGCACCTTCAGTTTGAACAGGACGTGTTCCAACACGCCACCGCCTGTTTTTACGCCGACGGCTTCGCCGACGGTTTCGACGGGTACCATGACCGTGACCTTCTCGTTTTCAGCCACTTCATGAAAATCCACATGCAATACCTTGCCATCAAGCGGGTGGTGCTGGATTTCCTGGACGAGTGCGAGGCGTTTGGCGCGGGCGTCGTTCTCCACGGCCAAATCCACCAGCAGATTCTCGGAGGCCGAATGATGGATAAGCTCGCTGATTTCCTTCGCGCTGATTTCGAGGTTTTGCGGTTTGACCTCACGCCCATAAATCACCGCCGGCACGCGGCCCGCGTGGCGCAATTTCTTGACTCCACCCCGACGTGTCTGCGTGCGGGGGTACGCTTTCAATGGCACCGATTTCATGCTTAAAATTTTTGTGGCCGGCTTAACTGGTGCGCCAGCCTTTGAATTCAAAGAGCGAATTCACCGACGAATTACTGTTGATTCGTTTGATGGCTTCGCCCAAAAGTCCCGCCACTGACAACGTGGTTATTTTCACACCGTCAATTGCGGGGCGTTGGACTGTATCAGTTGTAATCAATTCGTCAATCACCGATTTTCGCAATCTTTGGATGCCCACGTCGTTGAGAATAGCATGAGAAACGCAGGCCAGAATCTGTTTGGCGCCCTTTTTCTTCAACAAAGCCGCCGCTGTTGTTAGCGTGCCCGCCGTTTCGGTTAAATCGTCCACCATCAGGATGTTTTTGCCGCGAATTTCGCCAATCACGGCCATGGATTCCACTTCCGACGCGTTTTTGCGCCGCTTGGCCACGATGGCGAGTCCGGCTTCCAGCACTTGCGAATAAGCGTGCGCCATCTTCAGCCCGCCTACATCCGGGCTGACCACCACGAGGTCGGGCAGGCCTTTCTTTTTCAAATACTCATACATCACCGGCGCGGCATAGAGATGATCCACCGGAATGTCGAAAAACCCCTGAATCTGTTGCGCGTGCAAATCCATTGCGAGGATGCGGTTGACGCCGGACGCCACGAGCAAATTGGCGATGAGCTTGGCCGTGATGGGCACGCGCGGCTGGTCTTTGCGATCCTGCCGGGCGTAACCGTAAAATGGCAGCACGGCAGTAATACGCGACGCGCTCGCCCGCCGCAGTGCATCAATCATGATGAATAACTCCATCAGATTGTGATTGGTCGGCGGCGATGTCGGCTGGACCACAAACACATCCTCGCCGCGCACATTCTCCTCGATTTTGATGAACGTTTCGCCATCGGGAAACGGTTGGATGGAACACTTGCCCAGCTCCATGCCGATGGATTTGCAAATTGCGCGAGCCAAAGGCTCGTTGGCGGTGCCGCTGAAAACTTTCACAAATTAATGTCTCTCAGGTTAAAAACGGAAAAACCGCCACGGTCGGCGGATGAAAATGTGACTTAACTGTAACAATCAGAAAAAAGGGTGCAAGCTGAAATTGATAAACACTTGTGTAAAAGATTGAGGGTGTCCTGGCTCTTCGCAGTGAAGATCAAACTTTTGCCAATGCAGCTCGCTTACTCCGTGGAAGGCGCGAAAGCCTGGAGCATCGTGTCTGTAACTCGCTGTTTTGAAATGACTCCGTTGATATCCCGGGCCAAAACCGGGTTGGGTTGGGATGCTACTAGAAACAATCCCGGTTGCCGGGCGCGGGTCCGGGAAATAAGCTCGAAAAAGGCGGTGAGTTCTCCCACCACCTCATAATCCCGCCGCACCACCTCTCGCAACGGAAGTTCCGCGCCTCGTTGAATCAGGTCGGCAAGCGCAGCAGTTTCGACGACACCTGCCAGCTCTCCCTGATCCTCGACCAGAAACCAGTTTGGACGATTTGGGTTGGAGAGGATTTGCGTTAGCGAATCCAACGGGGCGGAAGCCGGCACGGTCGCTACCCGGTCGTCCATGTAATCGCGGGCCTGGCGAACCAGCCACGAATTTGCCTGCAACGCTTCGGGCACGGGTTGGCCGCGCCGGGCCAGTTTCAAAGTATAAACGCTGTCCTTTAGCAAAAACCTCCTGATGCCATAGCTGATGGCTACGGTGATGGTCATGGGCAGGATCATCTGGTAATCGAGCGTCATCTCAAAAATCATGACAATGGCCGTGATGGCGGCGCCCGTCGCGCTGCCGACGACTCCCGCCATGCCCACGACGGCAAAAGCGGATGGATTGACCGGCAGTTGAGGAAAGGCGAGTTTGAGTAACAGACCATAAGCCCCGCCAAACGTGGCTCCCAGAAATAGCGACGGCGAAAAAATCCCGCCCGACCCGCCTGATCCCAAGGTCAGGGAGGTGGCCGCTACTTTGAGAACGAACAGAAGCAACAACAACGACAAGGCGGACAATGCGCCGGTCAAAACGTCCTGCACAGTGGCATAACCCACCCCTTCCACATAGTAATGGCCGAAACCTACTTGCATCAGATAAATGATAATGCCGACCAGCAACATTCCCAGCACATGCCGGACGTAATAATTTTGCGAAACCCGCTTCTCGAAAAAATCCTCGCTCCAATAAATGGATTTGATGAAGAGGGTGGAAACCAAGCCCAACAGCCCGCCAAGCCCGACGCAAGCCAGCAACACAAAAGGATTGGTTAAGTGAAATTTCGCCGCTTCAAACGCCGGGATCATGAAGGAGGGGTTTGTACCCAACAACCACCGCCCGACATAGGTGGCGGTGGCAGTCGAAATGGCCACCGGAATCAGTGTCCGGGCGCTGATTTCCGGCAGCAACAACTCGGCGGCGAACAAGATGCCGCCAATCGGAGTGTTGAAGGTGGCGGCAATGCCGCCGCCGGCGCCGGCGGCCACCATTGCAATCCGCTGCCAGGCCGGCAATTTGAGAACCTGTCCCAGACTGGACCCAAACGACGAACCAATCTGGACAATGGGACCTTCACGGCCAACCGAGCCGCCGCTGCCAATTGAGAGGGCCGAGGCCAGCGATTTAATCAACGCCACAATCGGACGAATGATGCCCTTTTGATAATAGACCGCTTCCATCACTTCAGGCACGCCGTGGCCTTTGGCCTCGGGGGCGAAGGTTTTGACTAGAAAGGCCACACCCAGCGCCCCGACCACCGGTACCAGTATCACCCAGGGTCCCCAAGGACCAGCGGGTGTGTGCAGCGTGGCGTCATAGGCGAAGGAAAATTTTCCGAGAAACAGCAGGTTATGAAACCAACCGATCAATCCACGAAAAACCACGGCGCCCAGGCCCGCCACCAACCCTACGAGCACGGACACGAACCAAAACGCCGGATGCCGAAGTGGTTTCCTGGGGGTCGGTGCCGGGTTGTTCATTTGCAAAGTTTATCCCATTGGCTTGGAAAACTTCTCACAATATGCACCAATTCAGCCGCCTTCGGCAAGTTATCATCCTCCGCTAAGTTCCGTTACATACGGGGGATAAGACGGGACAATTGAACAAAGGCGCATTAATCTCAGCCATGCGTTATCGGATACTGGGCAAAACGGGCTTGCGCGTGTCGGTCATCGGTTTGGGAACCTGGCAGTTTGGCGGCGAATGGGGACACGACTTCGCACAGGCTGAAGTTGACGCCATTCTCGACGCGGCGGCGGAATCCGGCATCAACTTCATTGACACTGCGGAATGTTACGGCAAGCACCTTTCCGAACGGCTAATTGGCGATTATCTGTCGCGCCGCGACCGCTCGCGCTGGCTGATAGCCACCAAGTTCGGCCACCACTTCAACAGCTTCATGAACCGGGACGATGATTTCTCCGTCTCCGGCGTGCGGCGACAACTCGAAACCTCGCTCAAGGCGCTGAACACGGACGCGATTGACCTCTACCAGTTTCATTCCGGTTCCGATGCGTTCTTTGAAAATCAGGAATTATGGACAATGCTGTCGGAACAGAAACGCGCCGGTAAAATCCGGCATCTCGGTGTTTCCATTTTGCAGAAGGGCAGCGAACTTCAGGCGCGCAAAGCCGCGCAGTTTGGTGTGGAAGCATTGCAGGTGTTCTACAACCGGCTCGACCGCCGTGCCGAAGCCATGTATTTCCCACACGCGGAACGTGACCAACTCGGAATCCTTGCCCGTGTGCCGCTGGCCAGCGGGTTGCTCTCCGGAAAATACAGATCCGGTACAACTTTTGCCGCCAACGACGTTCGCACCACGTTTGACGCCGAAAAAATGAAACGTGATCTTGCCGAAGTTGAGCGCCTGCAAAAAGAAGAAGTGCCGGCTGGTGTCCCGATGGCGAAGTGGGCGATGGCGTGGTGCCTGAAAATTCCAGTTGTCACGACACTCATCCCCGGCTGCAAAAACGCAGAACAGGTCAAAGCCAATGCCAGCGCGGCAGATTTACTGTAGGATAGGCCCCACGCCTGTTTTTGGTCTTGAAAAATACAGCAAAGCAGACTGGCACAACCTGCCCTGCTCTATTTCGCCGCTAACACCGCTTCGATGGCTTGAGTCACCTGCGGAGAATCAGGTTTCACCGGCGAATTGAAGCGGTTCAGAATTTTGCCATCACGGCCAACCAGAAACTTGGTGAAGTTCCAGCCGATGTCGCCGGGGAACGGCGAGTCTTTGCCCGCCAGCAGAACGTAGAGCGGATTGCGGTCGGGACCGTTGACTTCGATCTTGTCAAACATGGGAAAGGTCACGTCGTATTTCGAGGTGCAGAATTGTTTGATTTCCAGGTCCGTGCCT
>Ga0335073_10010105_pt1 | contig 13246 bp, 13 predicted proteins | sample Lox_Sample_22_FD_207093 | JGI IMG/M metagenome (GOLD analysis project Ga0335073, IMG submission 207093) | Soil microbial communities from Loxahatchee National Wildlife Refuge, Florida, United States - Lox_Sample_2.2 | ecosystem: Environmental > Terrestrial > Soil > Wetlands | place: USA...
ATCAGGACGACAAGGGGGAGCCAATGCCCAGCGAATCCAGAACGTTCATTCAGTTAACCGACATTCTCGGGGTTGAGTTTGAATGCCCAAAGTGCCAGGCGAAAATCCTGTATCCGATCAAGAAACATTACGAACCCCTGCCGGAAAAATGCCCAAGCTGTGGACAGGTGTGGTTCGATGAGAATCCGAATCTGGCGTATGGTCAGCCAAGAATCGTGGAACTGGTGCAAAAGACTCTGACCAGCCTTCACAACATCTCGGAAACTCCCGCCATCCAAGCTCGCGTTCGGCTGAACATCAATGACCCACTGGCAGAGCGAACCGACAAGCAAAGCGAAGAGGACAAAAAAGGATCGCCAGCGAAACGGCCGTCGTCAGAAAAAGCCAAAGCTTCTTGATGAATGACTTCAGGCTAAATTGATCGACATCTCACCGGTTATCAGCATAGGCTGATGCCGCTTGCCAATTTGGTCTGCTCCCCCGCCCTGTTCTAGAATCATTAGTTTGCCCATCCTCATCTGTTCTCAGTAAGGAGCACCACTTTGCCCGAAACCATTTATGACGTTGCCATCATCGGCAGCGGCCCTGCCGGCTATACCTCCGCCATCCGCGCCGGCCAATACGGCCTGAAAACCGCTCTCATCGAAAAAGACGGTTTCCTCGGCGGCACCTGCCTGCATGTCGGTTGCATCCCCACCAAGGCATTGCTGTTTAATGCCGAGCTTTGGGATCACCTGAAAGATGCGAAAGAGTTTGGCATCGAAGGAGTCGATGCGCGCAAGCTGAATTGGGCCGCAATTCAGGAGCGCAAGGGAAAGATCGTCGCTAAGCATGCCAAAGGTCTCGAATTCCTGATGAAGAAGAACAAAGTCGAGACGATAAAGGGTTACGGCAAGCTCACCGGTTCAGCGAAGAATGGAATTCATACCATTGAAGTCACGGACAATGGCAAAACCAGTCATCTGAAGACGAAGAACGTGATTCTTGCCACCGGCTCGGAAGCCCGCATGATTCCTGGGCTCGAGATAAGCGACCGCATTCTCACCAACATCGAAATTCTCAGCCTGAAAGACATTCCGAAATCGTTGATCGTCGTGGGTGCCGGCGCCGTCGGCGTCGAGTTCGCATCCATCTATCGTTCTTTCGATTCCGAAGTAACCATCGTTGAGATGCTGCCGCGCCTCGTGCCCGTCGAAGATGAGGAAGTCTCGAAAGAGCTTGCCCGCGCCTTCCGCAAGCGGGGCATCAACTTCCATACCAGCGCAAAGGTGGAAAAGATCGACAAGACCAAGTCCAGCGTCGCCGTAACCATTACTGTCGACGGCAAGCAGCAGAAACTGGAAGCCGAGAAGATTCTGATCGCCATCGGCCGCAAGCCGCGCACCCAAAACGTGGGTCTCGAAAAAACGAAAATCAAGCCGGAGCGCGAGTTCGTCAAGGTTGATTCGTGGCAGCAGACAGAAGAACCCGGCATTTATGCTATCGGTGACATTGTGCTGGGTACGCCGCAACTGGCGCACGTTGGCGCGATGGAGGGCCTGGTCGCGGTCGCGAAAATTGCCGGCAAGCCATCGAAGCCAGTGAACCGCGAACGAATTCCCGGCGCCACCTACTGCCATCCCGAGATCGGCAGCGTCGGCCTGACCGAAACGCAGGCTCGCGAGGCCGGCTACAACGTGAAGATCGGCAAATTCCCCTTCACCGCCAATTCACGTGCGTCGATTGTCGGCCAGCATGAAGGCTTCATCAAAATCGTCAGCGACTCCGACTATGGCGAGATTATCGGTGTCCATATCATCGGGCCGCAGGCGACCGAACTGATTGCCGAAGCAGTTGCCGCGATGGAACTCGAAGCCACGGTCGAAGATCTGATGTGGACGATCCATGCGCACCCGACGCTCGCCGAAGCCATGCTCGACGCATCGAATAGCGTCTACGGAATGGCGATCAACGCCTAAGGAGGATTGGGCAATCGGCAGATTGAGTAATTGAGAAATTGAGCAGAACGCCGTTTCCAATTACCAATTACAAAATTACTCAATTACTCAATCGCTTTGATCTCCGTCGTCCAACTCGGGACTATCGATTACGCCACAGGCCTGCGCCTGCAAGAGCAACTGATCGCCCTGCGCAAAGAAGAAAAAATCGGCGACGTCCTTCTCTTGCTCGAGCACTCGCCAGTCATCACGCTCGGCCGCAACGCCAAAGCGGCGAATGTCATCGCATCACAGGAACTTCTCGCCCAACGCGGCGTCGAGCTCTTCGAATGTGATCGCGGCGGAGACGTGACCTTCCATGGTCCCGGACAGCTTGTTGGCTACCCTATTTTCGATCTCCGCGGATTCTTCCGTGAAGGGGCGGATGCAGTTCGCTCCAACCCATCGTCATCCCGAGCGAGCCGGAGCGAAAGCGACGACGAGTCGAAGGACCTTTTGTCTCCCGCCCGCAAACACATTGGCGTCATCGACTTCGTCCGACGTCTTGAAGAAGTCCTGATGCGGACCTGCGCCGATTTTGCCATCCCCACCAAGCGCGTCCCCGGCCTCACCGGCGTCTGGACCGACTTCGATGATTTGAAAGGGCGCGGCTTCAGCCGCGCCGCAGGCGCACGCCAAAAAGAAGCGGCTTTAGCCGCTGAGGGCCAAACCCCCGAGGCCAAACTAGCCGCCATCGGCGTGCACATCTCGCGCTTCGTCACTTCCCACGGATTCGCCCTAAACGTCAACACCGGCCTGAGCTACTTCGACCTGATCATTCCCTGCGGCATCACCTCAAAGCCCGTCACCTCGATGCAACGCGAACTCGGTCGCGAAGTCGATCTCAATGTCGTCGCCGAATCCCTCTTGCGTAACTTCGGCGTCGTCTTTCAGAGCCAAATCCTCTGGCTCGACTCGCTGGATGCGCTCCTCAGCTCATGTGGCGCGGGCGCCCCGCCCGCGAACTCTTCTATCGGAATAAAGTTCGAGTGATTCTTGAAGCATTGACTCGACCAAATACTTGTTCTTTCTAAGTTTTCCTCATCCTTCCACAGGGAAGTCACGTCGTCCACAGATTCTGCACAAACGACTCGCGAATTTTTATTGCGGCACGCAACATTCTCGTAGAGAGTGGGTTCAGCGAAGACGTGAGCTTCCTGGCTTGTTGAATGAAAGCGGCCAAGTTGACGGCAACCGGTGATTCTCGAGGGTGAGTCATCGGGGGACACTCAGAAACGCGCTTTGCGCGACTGGTTGCCCGGGCGTTGCGGCCTTCTCCCCTGTCCCGCTCTGTGAGCGGGCGGGCCGTCGGCAGTCGCAGAGGTTGTGAGCGGGTGATCGCGTGATCATCTGTGCGCAGCCTGAGCTTTGGCGAATGTGGCGTTCGTGTTTAGTGCTCGCAAGAGTGCCGTAACATGGATGCTCATCTGCTTAGGCATTCATTCCGCCGCCTTGCGGTGACGAATGCAGGTCAGGATCCACGTAAACAAAGCGGTCGAGGTGGCTGGCCTCGGCCGCTTTTTTCTGCCTGGCGGGGCTCCCGTCATCCCAACCCGTCAACCATTTTCATGAACCGGCGGAATTTACTAGCGTCCGTGGAAGAGATAACCGCGCCATTCTTCGCGGCCCGACCCCACCAGCTATAATATTTCTTTGCGCCCGACCCGCTTTTTGCTAGCCCAGGGCCTCACGGAAGGAAGTCAATGCCAACTGACATCATCATGCCCCAGATGGGCGAATCCATCGTTGAAGGCACCATCACCAAGTGGCTGAAAAAGCCCGGTGACAAGGTGCAGCGCGATGAACCGATTTTCGAGATTTCCACTGACAAGGTCGATGCCGAGATTCCCGCTCCCGCGTCCGGAGTGCTCCAGGAAATCAAAGTCACCGAAGGCACAACTGTCGGCGTGAACACGGTTGTGGGAACAATCGCCGTGGATGGCGAAGCTGCTGCCGCGAAACCGGCTGCTGCGGCACCTCCGCCCGAGAGACCCGCAAAAAGCGCCTCCGCCCCGCCGGCCGTCGCGAGCGCATCTCGCGCTCGCACCGAACCCGAACCCGCACCCGCTCCTCCACCACAAGCGGCAGCCGCTCACGAAGAGGATCAGGAAGAAGCCCGATCATCCCCGCTCGTCCGCAAGATTGCTCGCGAACACGGCATCAATCTCTCACAGATATCCGGAAGCGGATTGGGCGGACGCATTACCAAGCAAGACATCCTGTCGTTTATCGAAAGCCAATCAACCAGTCACCACGCCCCAGCGGCCCAGCCCGCAGTCCCCGCAGCGCAGCACCCACCGGCGGCACCAACCGTCCAACCCGCGTCTCCGCCACAACCTGCGGCCGCTCCCTATCCCGGCGATCTCGTCCCCATGTCGAACATGCGCAAACTCATCGCCAAGCACATGGTCGAGTCGCGCCGCACCAGCGCTCACGTTCACTGCATGTACGAAGTGGACCTCACCCGCGTGGTGAATCTGCGCAACAAATACAAGAACGGATTCGAGCAGCGCCACGGCGTCCGTCTTACTTTCATGCCATTCTTTGTCCGCGCGGCCCTCATGGCCTTGCAGCAGTGGCCCATCGTTAACGCTAACATCGACGGCGAGAATATTCGCTATCACCGCTACATCAACGTGGGAATTGCTGTCGCCCTGGATTGGGGACTGATCGTTCCTGTGCTCAAGAACGCTGGGGATTTAAATTTCCTTGGCCTACAGCGCGGCATCACCGATCTCGGCGAGCGCGCCCGCACCAAGAAACTCAAGCCGGAAGATGTCGAAGGCTCGACTTTTACCGTCACCAATCCTGGCCAGTTCGGAGCCGTCTTCGGATTGCCAATTATCAATCAGCCGAATTCCGCGATCATGGGCGTCGGCGGAATCACCAAAATGCCGCTCGTCGTCACCGACAAAGACGGCAACGATTCCATCGCCATTCGTTCGGTTGTTCATCTCACTCTCGGCTACGATCACCGGCTGATCGATGGCGCCGTCGCCGATCAGTTCATGGCGCAAGTGAAGAAGAATCTCGAAACCTGGAGCGAAGACGTCGGCTAAATGGCTGTATGGGTGGCCCACCCTACGCGCTTTGTCGGGTGGGATCAGATGATTTGATCTCCGAACAGAACGGTTGCCCCACCCTTGTCGCAGTTTTTGCGGCAGGGTGGGGATTTTGATTTTTCGGAAAAACGAACCTCACTGTGCCGATGAGCCCGCGACTGATCCCGCTGCGCCTGGCTTCGCCCACGCTGAAGCATTCATGCAAGTTACCACTCCATCGATAATCTCAGACACACCCTGACGGAATTGATCCGGATCAAGAATTTCCCTCTGCGCAATCGCATCGGTCATTTGCACAGCGTTCTCTAAAAATGCCATGGCCGCGTCTTTCTTCTGCGCTCCACTCTTGCCGCCAAAGAAACTTTCAATGCCGGTGACCAACGCCGGAATAAAAGAAATTGCCCGTAACAGTTGATTCACAAAATTCATAACGCCTCCAAGTCGAAATATCTTTCTACAGCCCCCACTCGACAGTCGTATCGCACTTCTCTCGATCGGCCCTTTGGCAGCGAGCTAAACCAGACTCGCCAGCACGTTGTTCAACGTCGTCAGATTCGGGTCTGCCGCATCTGTCAACTTCGCTATCAACGATAGGCATATCTTCAATTCCAGCGCCTTAATCTGCGCCAGAGCCAGCATTCCGGCCATATCGATTCCCGCCGCATTCGCCGCCTTCAGCGTGTTGCCCGTCGGCGCTGCAGCGCTCTTCAAGTTGGTGATAATGGTTGTGCTCGCTGTCGTACTCATAGGTTTCTCCCCGAAAAGTGAAATTTGTAATCGCTCGTTCCTACTCGAAATTCAAAAAGAAAAAGCGGGATCCCGAATTCTCGGTCCCGCTGTGCAATCAATCCCGGTGCCTGATTCTTCGATCGTCGCTACTTCCACCAGTGGCCGTGCATCGCAATTGCAATGCTGACCAACAGTGCGATCGCGCCATTCACGAATCTCTCGATCACGGTCCTCCTCACGTCATTACGTTCTAATTCGACAATTCGGTTTTCCGCCAGAGTCATCCTTCCTGGTTGTCCGTTGCCGACCAACGCATCCATCTTCGCTTCCAACCGGCTCAACTTCTCCAGCACATTGCGCTCGAAATGCCAGTCAATCGTGCGCAACTCCACAGCTTCAACGTCCTCGATTCGCGGCTGCACCGGTTCCTCCCGTCATGGCCCGCTGTTGCGTTCTCCTGGTCGACAGATCGTGGGCCTCGATAAGCGCTTTAATTTCCGCTTGTCCGTCGCGCAACTGCCCCAGCTCGACTTCTGTCCGGATGCGCCCCTCGGTATTCGTCGCCGCAATACCTTCGAGCGCCGTCACTCGTGCTTTCGTTGTCTCGATCTCCGAATCACGCCTCGACGAATTTCTCGCATCCTGCAACATATAGCCTGTGAGCGACAGCGCTATCGCGCCAACCGCGACCAGCGTTCGACCATCGAACCGCAGCAGCTTTCGCTGCTCCTGGTTCTTTCGCATCTCCGTTGTCAATGACTCCTGCAAAGTCTTCGTCAAAGCTTGCATTTCAGCCAACTGCCCCAGTACATCCAATTGAAAATCTTTGGTCGTATATGGACCTGATCGTGCTTGCTTCGCCACACTCGCGGTTTGCTTTCCATATTCCTCTTCGCTCATAGCGGATAATCCAGGTGCAAGGCGGCAGCGTACCGCGAGTACTTCGGCGGAGATGATTCATCGTACAAACGTAAAAAATAATCCTGCGTTCGCGCCAGCCGTGGCAACGTGAACGTCTCGGTCGTAAACCGCCCGATCAGATTTCGATCGTTCGCCACGCCCCAGCCATAATCATGCCACCGCACTTCGATGCCCCAGCCTGCGGGGGGCGCCATCCCCGCATCAACATTTACTGTCGTCGCATTCACCTGCGTAATCTGCGCCTCAGTCAAGTTCTGCAAGAAGTAATTCCCAACTTGCGTTGTGGTCTGCGCTGAAGCCATGTCTTCGAGCGGAACGGTGATCGCGCTTGCTGCATCCTGATATGCAAGCGGCTCTGCCCAGTCGTTCGCGAACTCGATTGTGTACATTTCGCGATCATCAGCGGGATCCGCAACATCAATAGTCACGCCGCGAACAATCCCGTTGACGACCGCATTCCTTGAGGGAACGTTGACCGCAATTCCGTCTCCCGGGAAAATATCCGTCGCTCCTCCGGGAAGGAAGTCGCTCCACGTTTGATACGATCCCGCCCACGGCGCGCTCGTCGAGTCATCAAGTATTGCGAGCGCTGCGTTTTCGCAGTCGACCTGAGTTCGCGCACTGGGCACTTTCATGGTCCGCACTATACCGCGCGAGCCGTTATCCGCGCCTTTCGCCAGCCCTGCAATACTCGCTGCATTCACAATCTCCGCCTCCGCTCGCCCCGCGCCGCGGTAACTCGCAACAATCAGAGTGTTCAGCGCCGGCACGTATGCCGGATAAAAATCTAACGTCGTCGAACTCACAATCTCACACTCTCCGCCGTCTGAAACTGACCCTACGAGCTGCGTCGTGTAACTCCCGTTCTGCGGTGCGGTCCGAACTTCGGCCAGCGAAATATGCGCCACATAGGTGTAGGCGATACTGCACTCCATATTCGTCGCATTTACTAGAGCGTACGTACACAACCCCGGTGCATTAGAAATCACGTTGTCATAAAGCACCGTCGCTGGAGCGACCAGCGAGGCCGGGTTCGTGGGATCGATATCCTGCAGTTCGAGCACGACTCTGACGTCCGCCGCAATCCCAGCCCCACCCCACCCGCTTCCTGCCGGATGCTGCGAGGAATGAAATGTCTCTTCAGCTCGATAAGCTTCCATTGAGTACAGATACGTCGTCAGCACATATCGATGTCCCGCGGTTGTCGCATACGGTGCCCCTGTCGGCGCACCTTGAATTAGCGCCTGTATGTTCTCCCCCGATCCGGATGGCGTGATCTGAAACCCTGCTAGGCAGTTCGCGACTGAAATTGTTCCCGCGTAGAGCCCGCCGATCACTCCCTGCGACGCGCCCGAAAAACTCACGTCTCCATGCTGCAATTCAAGCGCGCCGCCCAGTTCGATCTGCTCAATGAACGAAACCGTCGTCTGCCCGTCCTGCCCCGTTCCGCCATTCACTTCCAGCGTCTGCGCAACCACCGAGGCCGCCGATTTCGGATCATTCACTACCCAAGTCGTCGTATCCAGTCCCGGTCCCAGATAGTTTTCATCAATTAGTGCCGGCCTGGTCTGTTGAAACGGCGTCTGCGAAAGATAAAAGCGTAGCGTCTCGCCATCGCCGACAAAATAATCTCGAACGTAGGCCTGCGGCTCATCCAAGCCAATTACCGTTACATCATTTGCGGCGAGGTTTGCTGAAGTGAGCGTCAATCCAGTCGGCGAGAAATTCGGATCGCTTTCGTTGATCGCATACGACGATGCTCCCACGGGAGCGAGCACCAATCCTCCATTCATCGCTAGATATGCAGCTCGAGACGCCAGCGCGAGCTGTCCCGCATGAAACGAAAATGCCTTCTGCGGATTCACCGCATATTCCGCGATCGTATCCACATCTTGCACAGCGCTGACATCGAATTCGCCTGGCAGCAGGTCTTGCGCCAGTTGTTTCAGCGCGGATCCTGCTGTTCGTTCAATAAACGGTGCTCGGTTCGGCAAGGATTTCTGATCGAGAAGGATCTCGTCGCTGTCCGCTATCAACCGATACCGATACACCGCAACCTGTTGTCCCCATCCCAGATATTCGCACTCCGGAGCCTGCGTCAGATAGCCAGTGAATACATAGGAGCCATTCTGTTTTATAAGTACGATCCGAGCTCCTGCGGCCGGCACAACGAACGCCGCCGAATTCGAAATCAGGCTGCACTGGAATTGCGCCGGCTGGTTAATACGACGCACCACGCGTGGAACGACTGTCCCGTCCAGTGCAGACGTGTAATCGACTGCGCCCGCGCCTTGCAAATTATCAATCGTCAATTTCATAGCAGAATTAGTTGACCCCAACTTTGTCGTGCTCTGTGCGGTGGTTTCCCCCTCCCGGCGCTATGCGAGAGAATGGGATTTCGAAATTCCTCTGTGTCCCTCCGTGGTAAAAAAAGTTTTAATTGGATGCCGCCAGCCGTTCAGTAAACGGCCGCCATCGCAGCTGGGAAGTAGCTCCGATAGCACAGCACCGTCTGCCCATCATTCGGATCTACATACGGCAACGCGAGAAACGATGCTCGAAGAGAAATTCCGGCAAGTGTATTTCCAATTCCCGCATACGCCTCTTGCATAAAGTTCTTTCCTGATCCCGTAACCTGCTTTGGCGCTCCGTTCGGCGCGCTCTTCGTTCGGGATGACCCTTCGTCCGCACCCCATTTCATCGCTCCCGATTCTGTGCTGGGATTTGGACTGAGCCGCGGGTAGTAAAAACAAACTCGGCCACCCGACTCTTCTTCGGCAACGAAGAGCGCCGACCACTCCTGAAAGAACGATCCGCCCTCACGATCCACAAACGCCACAACAACTTGCGCCGAAGCTCCCGCCACGGGCGCACCGCCGAGCAGCGGCTGCATCAGTAGCACGGATGTTGTTGTCACCTCCGCTACCCGTGCCACATTGAATGTCACGCGCCGCACGTAATTCAGATCGTTATTCACCGCCGCCGGATTGCTCACATACGCTGCCGCAATTCCTGAGCCCACATATCCCACCTGCTGTTGATAATCCACGTCGACTGCAAGCAGGCATCCGGCAATAAACGCACTCTGCACGCCCGGGCCAAACACTAGCTGGCTTGCGGTCGATCCCGCTAACACTGCCGCTCCGGGAGCCGGGGTTCCCCCTAATGGCGTCGGCATGACCGCCGTCGATGCCGGCGCCAGCACATTCATGTGCTCCGAACCACCCGCCAATGCCATCTGCAGTTTTCCCCATTGCCGGAAATCAAACTCCACCCGCGCCTCCAGCGGACCGCGAAATTGCGCTGCCGGAAATGCCATCGCCCCTGATCGCACCACGTCAGTCGGCGTGTCATACGTCCGCGCAAAATTCTCGATCCAACCCAGGTCCAGCCACGGCACCGGTGGCGCGTTCAGCGCAAACATCCCGCACACTCCCGGATCGAAAATCGTTGGCGTTTCGCTCGTTCGATTTACCGGCGCGAAATACGCTCGCATCTGTCGCGTCACCGGCGTCATCGCCGCGCGTAACGGAGTTGTGCTCATGACAACGTCACCTCCGAGAAGAAATACAGTGTCAGCCGAACCTTCCGCTCCACGCGCGAGTCCTGCAGATTCTCCGCCTCGTCCGTCACACCGCTTTCTGCACGCGCTGGAAACGATATCCTTCCCCAATACTGTCCGGTCCCTTTTCCCTCGGTGAATTGCGGTTGATCCCACGCCACCCTCGTCCCCAGATCGGCTGCCGGCGATTGCGTATAATCCATCTTCTCCGTGTTCCCCGGCTGGCAAATCCCAAGCAGCTCATCATCCAGTTGCGCGAGTAATCTTCCGCGGTCCACTCCGCTTGCCACTGATCCCAACGTGTAATACGAGATCACTACATTCAAGCTCATCAATGCATTGCATCCTGCGTGCCCGCCAATCACATCCGCCGCGCCCCATTCGACATAAAACGTATTCGCCTGGGGTTCCGACCACAATGGAGGCAGATTCTCCACCACCAGGATTGCTGGCACTGTGGCTCCTGCAATCGTGACCATCCGCGCCGGATTCAGCGCACTCAGCCTCGCCTGCAGCGCCAGAAAAAAACTGTCTTTCGCAAATTGCATAATCGACCCTCATTCGGCTGCTCCACCGGTATCGCTGCTCCCAGCAGAAGCAGCTTTCAGATTGGATTTCGACTTCCTCTGTGCTCTCTGTGTCCTCTGTGGTGAATCCCTTTGTATCGGACTTCTGACGATTACCCACGACACCTGATTACGAACCACGGCCGGTGATCACCGATCGCCATTCGGATTCCTTGCTCTATTCCACCGCCGTCACCAGATAAAAGTAGGCAGTGCCGGCAAAGTTTTCTGGTACGACCGATTCGATGTGAAACAAGTCCGTCCCATAGTTAAGTCCCAGGACCCCGTTGAAAAATTCTTCCGCGGTTCCCATTCCTAATCCAGGCAGCTGCTCCGTAATCATTTCTGCCGGCACCGTCACCTCAATCCTTCGCCGCGGACCCAGATTTCCCACCGGAAGGTTGTGAATCACCACCGGTAAGATCACTACCTGCTGCACTCCCGGATCCACCAGTCCTAGCTGCCCAGCCGCATCCGACGCCATCGCCGTCCCGGGCAGCAGGAAGGTCACCTGGTCTCCTCCCAACGCCGTTAATAGCGCCGTTGCAGCTCTCACCAACGCCGCCGCGCAAATTCCGCTTCCCATAATCCCTCCAAGTTGCAATGCGATGTCCCATGTCTCGCCGCTTCTCCGAGACGTGGAATCTTTCCGCACCGGGTGCCCCACTTCTGGCCGCTTTTGCCAGAGGTGGGATCTCCTTCATGCTCCCTTTTGTGACACGTACGGTGCCAGCAGACTTCGCACCATGTCGTCGACCAGCGTGTCGCCGAAATACTCCAGCCGCATCCGGTCGATGTTGCCCGATTTCACGTTCAATCCCGGCGTCACTTGCGCGTTCTTCACAATCTGCGCGCATGCCACTTGCACTGGAGTTGGAATCGTCGCCCACCCCGCGTTGTACACCACGTCCACTTCGTTGAAGAACAATCCCAGCGCGTTCACTGGAAACGTCAACTCTCCCGCGTCTTCCCAGATGTCAATCGTTGTCGGATCGATTGATGTCCACATTCCCGGCAACGCAAACACCAGCGCATATTCCAGGCTCAACTCTGGAAACGGCCATTCTCCGCGCCGCGGAATTCCATACCGCCCCTGCAACGAAACAATCGGCGTCGTCGACGGCGCCACCGTCACCAGCGGCAGATAATTGAGCCTTACCGTGTTCAACTCCGGTGGCATTTTCAATCTCTCCTCATACTGATTCACGCCCAGAGTCAAGCGTCGGCAATGCGCGTCGATAATTGCCGATGCCGCCGTAATCCACGAAGGATCTGTCGCGGGATCCAATCCATATGTCAGGTAATCCGTCGTCGCTAGATAATCCATAATGATTTCTCTTTGAACCATGAGTGGGTGCCCCACCCTTGGCGCGCTTTCTGCGACAGGGTGGGGATTTTGACTTCCTCTGTGTTCCAATGCTCTCAGGGGTGAAGAAGAACAATTCACATCGAGCACGAAAGAGCGCGACTGACTCGCGCTCCCACTGGAACTACTTAGTCCGTCACCTTCACTTCGTAGTGCGCAAAGTTCGCTCCCTTCACCACCGGGGCTCCGAACTTCACTACTACCATCTGCTGCATTAATGCTGATGGCAGACCCAGCTTGAACACCCGCGGATTCGGATCGGTCAGCCAGTGATACTCGATCAAATCCTCGGTCACGATATACGCCGGCAGCGTCGCTCCCGATCCAATCGTTCCCGTGTATCCCAGTGACCAGTCCGGAATCAGCGGTAGTTCGCCCGCCTGTGTCGCCAGCGCCTTCACTCGGAATCCGCCCGTAATCTCCACCGTGTTCAGCACCACGTTGAACTGCGACTTCATCTCCTGATCGATCAGATCGAGCAGCATCGGATTGGCATAAATCGCTGTTGGCCGTACCTGATACGACGCATTCGAAACCATGGTCGCCACCGTCGTCTTGAACGTCTGCACGATGTTGCCGCTGCTCTTGGCCACAGTCACTGAGTTTCCGCCCGCTTCGATCTGTCCAATCACGCCAAAGTACTGCAAGGTGGTCGGAGCACTGAGCGATGTGTCGTTCCCATTCCACAGCGCTGCATCGTGCGTGCGCAGCAGCCCGTCAATCGTGTCCGCCAGGTCTTTCGCCTGCAAATACGCAAACTGCGTTTGCTGCGCCGTAACTTCCAGGTCGAACAGGTTGTAGTTGATCTGCGAAACCAGCGCCTTCAGCGGCACCGACAGTTCTACGCGCGTCGGAGCGCCCACTGTTGGTGCGATGTTTCGTGGATCGACAAATGCCTGCGTTGCCGTCGGCGAATTGATCGCTGTCTCCTCGAAGAATCTCGAGGGATGTCCGGTCGCCGGCACCTGCTTGATGCGCTGTCCAAACACGCCGCGCCGCCGGACGATGTCAAAAATCTCTGTCTGGTACCGGTCAACTTCAACTGCGCCGGGCCCAAGGTAATC
>Ga0335073_10010106_pt1 | contig 13246 bp, 10 predicted proteins | sample Lox_Sample_22_FD_207093 | JGI IMG/M metagenome (GOLD analysis project Ga0335073, IMG submission 207093) | Soil microbial communities from Loxahatchee National Wildlife Refuge, Florida, United States - Lox_Sample_2.2 | ecosystem: Environmental > Terrestrial > Soil > Wetlands | place: USA...
CCCGGCTATTGCGCCGATGGACGGAACGGCTCCCTCCCCCGTGGAAAGCTGACACATGAGTATTGCACCTCCTGCGGCCGTCGATGCCGACGAAGAGGCCATGATCATCAACATGGTGCGCGAACTGGTTGCGGAAAAAGTCGCACCGCGCGCCGCGGCGATCGATGAGAGCGGCGAGTTCCCAACCGATATCAAAGAGCTTTTCGCGCAGAACGATCTGCTCGGCATTCCGATCCCTACCGAATACGGCGGGCTCGGCGGTTCCTTCGTAACCTACGTCAAGGTCGTCGAAGAGATCGCAAAAGCGTGTGCCTCGAGTTCGCTGATCGTCGCGGTACAAGAGCTCGGCATGCTGCCAATTCTGATCGGCGGAAGCGAAGAGCAGAAGAAGCGCTTCCTTCCCGACATAGCATCGGGCAAGAAGATCGCCGCCTACGCGCTCACCGAAGCGTCGAGTGGTTCCGACGCACTCGGTTCGATGCGCACGCGCGCCGAGCGTAAGGGTGACACCTACCTGCTCAACGGGCAGAAGATTTGGATCACGAACGGCAGCGTCGCCGACGTCGTCTGCGTTTTCGCGGTCACCGATCCGAACGCGGGCTCGCGCGGCGTCTCGGCGTTCGTCGTCGAGAAAGGCATGAAGGGCTTCATCGTCGGCAAGAAAGAGAAAAAGATGGGGATCCGCGGATCACCCACCGTGGAGCTGGCGTTCGACGACTGCGCCGTCCCCGCCGCGAATCGCTTGGGCGAAGAAGGCGAGGGCTTCAAGATCGCGATGAAGGTGCTCGACAAATCGCGCCCCGGGATCGCGGCGCAAGCACTTGGCATTGCCGCCGGCGCGCTCGACTACGCGACAAATTATGCAAAAGAGCGGGTCGCATTCGGTAAACCGATCGGGCAGCATCAGGGCGTCGGCTTCATGCTCGCGGACATGAAGACCGAGGTCGAGTCGGCGCGCCTTCTTCTGTATGAAGCAGCGCGGAAATGCGACGAGGGCGCACCCGACGTCTCGCTCTGGGCGTCGATGGCAAAGCTCAAGTGCGGCGATGTAGCAATGTCGGTCTCGACCGACGCGGTACAAGTTCTCGGCGGCTTCGGCTACTCCACCGAGTACCCGGTCGAACGCATGATGCGCGACGCTAAAATCACGCAGATTTACGAGGGCACGCAGCAGATTCAGCGTTTGGTGATCTCGCGCGCGATGGTCGGCAAAGGCAAATAGACCCGCGCGCCGAGCCCGTGGAGGGAGCGCTTGGCTTGCTGCGAACTTCCTGAGCCGTTGTTGCGTTTTTAGGATATAACGGAGCAGCGCAACGGCGTTTTTACGCCGCAATGTTCCCGTATTTTGCTACGGAAGGAGGTTCACATATGAAGAAGACCCTCGCATCGTTTCTCGCCGCGGCGTTCCTCATGACCGCCCCGGCCTTCGCCGCGTCTTCAGCCAAGCCGTCGGCATCCCCGAAGGCGGGCGGCATGAAGAGCTCGAGTTCCATGAAGTCCTCGGCCAAGTCCACCGCGAAGCCGATGACCAAGTCGTCGGCCAAGCCGACCCCCAAGGCGACAAAGAAGCCGACTCCCAAGCCGAGCGCGAAACCGAGCGCAAAGCCGACCAAGAAACCGTAACCCTCGTTTTTATTCATTCCATAGCGGCGCAGTCATACGACTGCGCCGTCGGTTTTTGGTAGCCTAGTAGTGGAATGGCCGACCCGATGAAACCCGAGTTCACCGCCCAGAATCCGATCGTGGAAGCTGCGACCCGGTTGCGCGCGCGCCGCGACATCGGACGCGCAATCGACGCGGGCGGCGAAGCGCCTGCGCGCACGCCCGAGGATGCAGAAGAATCCTTGCAGCTCTTTCATCGCCGCTTGCTCGAGGGCGCCAAGCGCCTCGACGCGATTCTCGGCAAAGGCGCGGTGAAAATCGTGCGGCTCGAGAAACCGCTGCGCGTACGGGTGCGTTTCGGTGAGAAGCGCGTGAGCCTTGACCTCGACGGCGTGCACCAACTCGTGCGCATCGCCGGCGCCGGGCTCGACGGCGAGTACCAATTCGACCCGGGCGCGGCGACGCCGGCGCTGATCAACATCTCGAAGATCTCGACCGAAGCCGGCTATGGCGAGGCGCTTACCGCTTCTTCTTTGTTGAAGCTGCTCGCGCAGGACGCCGAGTTGCCGCGGCCTTCGCACCTCGACGGATCCGGCCCGCTGCAGTTATAGTCCGCAGTTTCGCGATAATCGGTGGCGTGGGACAGATCCGGTTTACCGGACACTGCGCGCAGAGCGGCGTCGGCGCCTTGCAGATCGCGCGCCCATGAAGGATCAGCCAGTGCGACGCAAAGCGCCACTTCTCGCGCGGTACGAGTGCGGTGACGTCTTCTTCGACGCCGAGCGGCGTGGTTGCGATCGTCAATCCCAAACGATGGGCGACGCGAAAGACGTGTGTATCCACGGCAAGCGCCGCGTCCCCAAATGCGACCGACATCACGACCGATGCGGTCTTGCGGCCGACACCGGCAAGCGATTCGAGCGCCTCCCGATCGTTCGGAACGTCTCCGCCGAATTTTTCGACGAGATCATGCGCCATGCTCACGATGTTCTTGGCCTTCATCCGAAAGAACCCGGTCGATTTGATGATGCGCTCGACATCGCTCACCTTCGCTTTGGCCAGCGCCTGTGCCGTCGGATATTTTGCAAACAGTTCCGGTGTCGTGAGATTGACGCGCGCGTCCGTTGTCTGCGCCGAGAGGATGACCGAGACCAGCAATTCGTAGGGATTGGTGTAGTGCAGCGCGGTCACTGCGTGCGGGTAGGTCCGCTCCAAAATCGCGAGCTCTTGCTCTGCAATCTCGCGCGCGACAACCTTCTTCGGAAACGGAATCTTGGCCATGGCTAGAGGCGTTTTTGCGCCCACGGTTCGAATCCATGCCGCATGACGTTTTCAAGCCCCTCGGAGGTCAACGCGACCGCAATCGAGCTACGTGCGCAGGGCAAGCTGCCTGAGGCCGTCGCGGCGCTACGCGCCGGCGTCACGCAATTTCCGAATATTGTCGTGTTGCGTCAGAATCTCGCGCAGACGCTCTACGAAACCGGCGAGGTCGCGGGGGCGATCGCCGAGCACCGCGCCGCGCTCGCGACCGAAGAAAGCGTGGCCTCGCACATGGCGCTCTACGAACTCCTCCAGATGACCGGTGCACGCGAGGATGCGCTCGCACATCAGCTCGCGGCGCTTCGCACGCAACGTCTTTTTTCATATTACGCAACAAATCCGGTTCGCAGCGTGCTGTGCCTCTGCGCGCCCGGCGATTGGCAGACCAACGTACCGGTCGATTTTCTCTTCGATCGCGAAACGACCACGGTGCACAAGCTCTATCTCATCGACGAGGAGCACACGGTGACCGACGTCGTCCCTAGCTACGATGTGGTCTGGAATACGATCGCCGAATCGCCCGAGGCCGTACAATACCTGGCATTCGCCAATCACTTTATGCACGCGCAACATAGGCCCGCGCTCAATTCGCCGGCACACGTCATTGGCACCGCGCGGCCGCTCCTCGAGAGGACGCTTGCAAATACCGGCGCCCGCGTAGCGCCCGTCTCGATACTCGAACGCGACACGCTGGGCAGCGCGGCGTTGCCGTTCGCATTCCCCGTAATCGCGCGACCGCTCGGCTCGCACGCCGGGCACGGGCTCGAGCGGCTCGATACCGCGGAGGCGTGCACGAGCTACATCGTCCGGCATCCCGCCGACCGCTACTTCGTAAGTCCCTTCATTGACTATGCAAGCTCCGACGGATACTTTCGCAAGTATCGCCTCGTCTATGTCGACGGCGTTCCGTACCCCGTGCATCTCGCGATCTCGCCAAACTGGATGATCCACTATTACAATGCGCCGATGGCCGAACATCAATGGATGCGCGACGAAGAGGCGGCCTTTCTCGAAGATCCGCGCGGCGCATTTGACACGGCTCGGTTTTCGACGCTCGTGAAAATCGGCAAGGCCGTCGGGCTCGAGTACTTCGGCATCGATTGCGGCATCGACCGCGACGGTAACGTGCTCGTCTTCGAGGCCGACGCGGCGATGCTGGTGCATACGAGCGATCCCGTCGACCTTTATCCGTACAAGCAGAAGTACGTGCCGCGTATCTACCGCGCCGTCGAGAAAATGCTCGACCAGCGCAAGTCAGGAGCCTGACCGCAGCCGCCGATACCTAAAGAACCATGTCCGCGCCCCGTTCGCTCGACGTCGCCGTGATTGGCGGCGGGCTCTCCGCGACCGCCCTCGCCTGCGCACTCGCAGAGCAAGCAAGCGGTTTGCGAAGCATCGCGTTTTTCAACCGCAGCGACCTCGGCCCGGGTACGGCGTACGCGCCGCAGTCGGCGAGCCTGTTGATGAACGGACCGATTCGCGCGATGTCGGCGGTCCCCGGCGACGACCGTCATCTCGCGCGCTATCTCGTCGACGAAGCCAGTGACGCATTGATCTGTCGCGCGCGCTACGGCGCGTATCTGCGCGCGACGAGCGCGAATGCGCTCGCGCAACATCCCGGCATGACGCACGAACGCGCCGAGATCGTCGACATCGAGCGCACCGAAATCGGCTATCGCCTCACCGATGACGCGGCCCGGCGCTACGACACTCGCGCAGTCGTGCTTGCGCTCGGCAATCTGCCTCCCGACGACCGTTTTCTCCCCGAGAGCGTACGCCGCCACCCGGGATATGCCGGCGATCCGTGGACGGCGGACATTGCGCACTTCGATCCCGCGGCGGAGGTCATCGTGATCGGCAGCCGCCTTACCGCGATGGACACAATTGCGCTGCTCGACGAGTGCGCGTTTCGAGGACGCGTACACATCGTATCGCGGCACGGCCTCCTGCCACTGGTCGAAGATACGAGCATTCGCGGTGTCGATCCGGCCACGCTTGAACTCGACCCGCGCACGCCGTACACGATGCTGCGCTCGCTGCGCCGCGCGGCTGCGAACTTCGCCGGCGACTGGCGGGCAATCGTGGAATCGCTGCGTCCGATCACTCCGGCGACCTGGAGCGGCTGGAACGTGCGCGAGCGCAAGCGATTCCTGCGGCATTTGCAATCGATGTGGGCAATTCACCGCTATCGCGTGCCACCCGCGACTTACGCCGCGTTCGAGCGCATGAATGCCGAGGGGCGCGTCACCATCCATCGCGGCCGCGTTCGCGGCGGCGCGGCAAATGCGCGCGGCATCACCTTACAGATCGCCGCTTCGGACGCCTCGCTCGAACTGCGCGCGTCGTACGTTGTGAACTGCACCGGGCCCAACGCCGACCTGCGCACGGTTGTGCATCCTTTCGTGCGCAACGCGCTCGCACGCGGCGTCATGCGCGCGGATTCCCTTGCGCTCGGCGTCGACGTTACAAACGACTACCGCGTGCTCGACGGGACCGGTGAGGCGCAACCGCATCTCTTTGCAATCGGCCCACTGCTGCGCGGACTGTGGTACGAGACCACCGCCGTCAACGAGATCCGCAAACATGCGACCGAGATTGTTCGAGCACTTTTAGAACAAGAATCACTCGAACACGCATCGTAGCCACCCCGCGCAGCCGTGGTTCTCTACGCGGCTGAGCGCCGCGTCCTTGCCCACACTCCACCAAGAATTGTACGGTGGAGCAATCGTCCTACGGATTACCAACACTGGCTGCGTCAGGATCGTGCCGCCAAGCGAAGGCTCGAAGTTTTGCGCCGTTCGCAGGACGCGAACTTCCTTTGGCCGTGGCGCAAAACTCGCGCAGCAGGAGCGGTTTCGCGTGCGGCACGATCCTGATAAAGCTAGTGTGGTGTGGCACTCCCTCGACTCCGCTGCGCTACGCTCGGGATGACAATCACTTCAGATAGTTCTCGATCCAGCCGGACCAGCGCCGGAACACGTCGAGCTGCCGGACGGGGTCGCCCGGAAAGTGTCCTGAGACCGGATAAGCCCAGAACTCCACCGTCGTTCCGCGATCTTTGAGCGCGTGGTAGAACTTGTACGACTGCGTGATCGGCACGCGTTGATCGCCGACGTCGCTTAGAATCAGCGTCGGCGTCGTCACATCCCACGCTGCGCTGATCGGCGACTGCGCGATGTAGTTTTTCGTCTGGTCCTTGACATATGGGGAGTACCCGCCCATCTGATAGCGGTCGCCGACGCCGTTGTCTGCGAGTGCGTACTCATCGATCAGGTCGTTGACCGCCGCGCCCGAGACCGCCGCCTTCCAAATATGGTAGTGGCCGATCATCCACGACGTCATATAGCCGCCGTACGACCAGCCGGAGACGGCGATGCGCGACGTGTCGATCTTGTACGCCTGCTCGACGGCTGCTATTCCGGACATCACATCGCGACCGGGGCCCGCGCCCGAGTCGTTGATGATGCCATACCAATACTTCGCGCCCAGATTATCACTACCGCGGTAATTGGGATTAAAGACGATATACCCGCGCGCCGCGAGCACTTGATTGAATGCGTTGAACGACGTGATCGACGCGGAGTTCGGGCCGCCGTGGATCACCAGCACGAGTGGGTACGACTTCGAAGCGTCGTAGCCCGGCGGAAGCGTCACCACGCCGTCCTCGGAGAAGCCATCGTTCTGCCATTGGATTGCGCGCACCGCACCGAGGTTGTATGCGGCAATTGCATCGTTGTATCCGGTCACCCGTTGCGGTGCGCTCGTCGCCGAACTCATGTAATACAGCTCGGTCGGATGATTGGGCTCGCTTCCAGCGAACGCGATCGCGCCGGTCTTGGAAACCGACGCATCGAGCCAAAAGCCTTGGCTTGGCTGCGCCCCGTGCAGCTCGATCCGCGTAGCTTTGCCGTCAAGCGGTTTGATCCAGAGCGCAGCATCGGTATCTTTGTGACCCGAGATCAAGAGGCTCTTCGAATCCGGCATCCAGATGAAGCGCTGCACATTGGTGTCGATTACGTCCGAGGTCACGTCGGTGCCGTCGCCTCCGCTCGCCCGCGCAACATAGATCTCGTTGACCGCCGAGTTGTCGCCGTTCTGCGGATACCAGTAAGCGACGTGCGAGCCGTCAGGCGAATACTCACCAAAGCCTTCATATTTGCCGTGCGTCGTCAGTGGCGTGATCGAACCGCTTGCGACGTCGAGTCTGCAGATGACCGCGAAATCCGAATCGGCGTCATAGGCGTTCGGCATCTTGGTGAAGACGATCGACTTTCCGTCGGGCGACCACGAGACCGGTGGCCCCGGCGAACTGGGTGGCTGCGCGGAAGGAAGACTCCAGGTGCCGCTCGTCAAGCGTTTGGCATCGCCCGTGCCGTCGGCGTTCAGCGTGAGGAGCCAAATGTGATTGCTCGTTGGCGCCGAGCGATCGTTGTAGGCTTGATCGCCGACAACGAACGAATCGAGATGTTTCTCGATGTCCTTCTTATTTGCAGGTTCGTCGGGAGCGACGAACGCGATCGCGCCGCCGTCGGGGCGCCACGAGAACTCTTCGACGCCTGCAGGCGCCTTCGTAACTGCAATTGGATCGCCGCCGCGCAGGTCCATGATCCAGATTTGCTGGTTCAAGTCGGTGCCGCTGCCATAGTCTGCGAGAAACGCGATCTTCGTGCCGTCGGGCGACCACGCGGGCGACGAAAGTCCCACGCGCTCGAACGTAAGCGGACGCGTCATCTTCGTTGCGACGTCGTAGAGTTCGAGGGTCGGGTCGTTCTTGTCGGTCTTGAGGTTCTGCCGCGAAACGATAAACGCAATCTGCTTGCCGTCCGGCGAGATCGCGACATTCGAGATATTGACAAGCTTGGGAATGTCATCCAGTGCAAACGTGCTGGAGGCTGCCGTGGCATTGACGCCGAGCGAGCCCGCGAGCAGTAGCGAAGTAACGAGTTGCTTGATCATCATCCTCTCCTACTTCAGATACTGTTCGAGCCAGTCGAGCCAGTGTTTTTGGATGTCTTCGGCACGCACCGGATCCGACGGGAAATGTCCGGCCACCGGATACGCGATGAACTTCACCGTCGTTCCGTTGTCCTTGAGCGCGTGATAGAGCTTGAACGAGTTGGTAATCGTAACATTGTTGTCGCCGATGTCGCCCATAATCAGCGTCGGCGTCGTCGCCTGCGGCGCGTCGGCGATCGGCGACTGCTCACGCCACTCAGATGTGTTGCTCGGATTCCATGGCTTACCCTTGAAGAACGGCACGTCCGTGTCGTAGTAGAACGCGATGTTGTAATCGTCCAGCCAATCGTCGAGCGACGCACCGCTGACGGCTGCCTTCCATACGTGATAGTGGCCGATCAACCACGAGGTCATGTAGCCGCCGTACGACCAGCCTGAAACGCCGATACGCGAGGTGTCGATCGGATAATCCTTTTCGACCGTCGCGAGTCCAGCCATCACGTCTTTGCCCGGACCGTCGCCTGCGTCGTCGGTGATCGCATGTTCGTAAGCGTCACCCAGATTCGTGCTGCCGCGGTAGTTGGGCGAAAACACGAAGAAACCGTGCGCCGCAAAAATCTGCGCCTGACTGCTCCATCCAAGCGTCGATGCGCCTTGCGGTCCCCCGTGAGTCAGCAAAATCAATGGCGCCTTTCCACCGTTGTAGTGCAGCGGGTACACCAGCACGCCGTCCTCGGCGAAATCACCCTTCGTCGAATGCCAGTCGACGCCGACCGCGCGCGCGACACCGGTTTTTGCAACAAAACCGTTCTCGTCGGTTAGCGCAATCGGCCTACTCGTCGGCGACGCAGCGTAGTAGATCTCGGCCGGGTGGCTTGCCGATGACGCGGTGAACACGAATGCGCCGTTCTTGCTGCTGTTGCCGAGACCGGCCGGTTGCGCGGCACCAAGGTCGATACGCGTGAGATGTCCGTGTAGCGGCCAATACCACAGTGCCCCGCGCGTTTTATCCGGCGTTGCGACCCACAGTGCGTCACCACGCCCGTCCCACGCCGCGCCGTTGACGTCGCGATCGAGTTGCGAACGCAGGTCGGCGACACGTTTGCCGGAGGCGTCGGCGACGTAAAGATCGACGCCCTGCGTGTAGTCGCCGTTGGTGTTGCGCGCGTAGGCGAGTAGATCGGCGTGCGGGGCAAAGCGCGGTTCGCGCTGCAACGCTTCCCCCGCGGTTAGCCGTCGCAGCGATCCGTTGCTCGCATCGAGCAGTTCGATATACGTGCCGAGCGAGTCACCCACGAACGGTGTCGGGAAATGCTCGATCGCGATCGTCTTGGAATCGGGTGACCACGAGAGGCTTCCGCCGTCCCCCGGATTGACGTCGCCGGCGCTCCACGACCCGCTGGTCAATTGCCGCGCGTTCTTCCCGTCGGCGTCACAGATCCATACGTGCACCGGCGGCGTCGCGCTGCGGTGCAAATAGTCGTTGTCCTCGACTTGAAATGCGTCGAGGTCCTTGTCGGCATCGGCTTTATTCGGATCGTCGTCTTGCATGGTGTAGGCGAAGTGCCGGCCATCCGGACTCCAGGCATAGCTGTCGACGCCGTTCTTCGCATGCGTGATCTGTTGAGCGTCGCCGCCGTCCATCCGCAGGACGAAAACTTGATCCTGCGGATTTTTCGCATCGTTATCAGATGCGGTGAAGGCGATCGCATCGCCGTCGTGCGACCAAAACGGGTCCGAGACGCCTTTACGATCCCACGTGAGCTGTCGCTTTGCGCGCGTTCGTACGTCGAGCAGCCAGAGCTGCCGGTCGGTTCGATCGGCTTTAAAGTCCGGCACGCCGCGAACGTACACGATACGCGTGCCGTCGGGCGAAAGTTGCGGACTGCTGAGTGCAACGACGTGCCGCGCATCGGAAAAATCAAAGGCCGCCGCCGGTACTGCGGCCGCGCAGACCGCAAAGCAGAGAAGCGCGCTGATCAGACGCATCGTGGTCCCCTCTAGTGTCGTGACACTAATCGCGCAAGGCGATTGCCTCGCCGTCGCTTGCAATAAGGCCGTCCTGCTCCAGTATTGCGACGAGATTGCGTACATCCTCCAGCGAGCGATCAGGAATCAACGACTGCAGATCAGCATGTAAGTCGAGCAACGAAATACGCTCTCCCGGCGGCAATGCGCGCAGACGGTCGACGATGCGTCCGCGAGCAAAGCGCGTCGTGCGCTCCCACGGAATCGCGTTTTGCGGTGACGCCGGTTTGGCATGCTCGCGGCGCGCATTCTCGAGCGCGACGGCATCGATCGGCGCGGCCGCGCACGCATCGCGTAGCGGGCAGATCAAGCACTTCGGTGCGCGCGCCGTGCACAGCGTCGCGCCCAAATCCATCATGGCGGAGTTCCAATCGTGCGCGTTTTGCGGCGCCGCCATCGTCCGCGCTCGTTCATCCAGCGCTTGCGTCGCAGCTTTGCGCGGATGTTCGACGCCGTAAAAGAGACGGTGCACGATACGGCGGATGTTTACGTCGAGCGGAGCGTCATCGAGATCGAAGCCGAATGCACGGATCGCCGCGGACGTATAGGGCCCGACGCCCGGCAGCTGCCGCAGGAGATGCGGCTCAGACGGCATCACCCCGCCGAAGCGTTCCATAACCACGCACGCCGTTTCGTGCAGGCGAAGCGCACGCATGTTATAGCCCAGGCCCTGCCACTCGCGGACAACGTCGCTGGGACTCGCTGCAGCAAGCACCGCGAAATCCGGAAACCGCGCGACGAACGCTTCGAACTTCGGCACGACCCGGTCGACCTGCGTCTGCTGCAGCATGAACTCGCTAACCAGCGTGTAGTACGGATTACGTGCGGTGCGCCACGGCAGTTTTGTGCGTCCGTGCCGCGCGTACCACGCAAGCAATTCCTCACGCACGCAGCGTAGCCATCGCTTCGCCGATACGGCGAATGCCCTCACCGATTTGCTTGCGCGCCACCGCGGTAAGCGCCAACCGGAAGTGATGGTCGCCGCCGGAATCGGCAAAAAACGCCTCTCCGAACAGGAACGATGCGCCCAAACGCTCCGCAACGTCGAGCAGGGCTCGAGCTCGCAACTCGCGCGGCGTCGTCGCCCACAGATAAAAACCGCCGGCTGCACTGCTCACCCGCATGCTATGCGGCCAATGTTTGGCGATCGCCTCGTCGGCAAGACCCCGGCGCAGCAATAACTCTTCGCGCAGTTGCGCGACGTGCGCATCGTAGCCGCGTTCCAGATAGTCGACGATCGCGGCTTGCACGTAGAGGCTCGTCGCCATGTCGTAGGCCTGCTTGCGCAGCAACAGGCGCTCGAGAATCATGCGCGGAGCGGCGAGCCAACCGACACGCAAGCTCGGCGCGATCGTCTTCGAGAAGGTCGAAAGATACACGACGTGGTCGGGCGCGAGACTGACGAGCGGCGGCAACCCCTGCGTCGAGAGCGGGCCGTACGGATCGTCCTCAACGATTGGTACACCGGCACGCCGCGCAATGGTCGCAAGCCGCTCGCGCCGATCGGCGTTCATCGTTGCGTTGGTCGGGTTGTGCAACGACGGCATCGTGTAAATAAAACGCGGGCGCCGCGTACGAAGGATCGCCTCGACGTGATCGACGCGCATCCCCTCTTCGTCAACGGGCACGGGGATTGCGCGGAGACCGTTGATCTGGAAAATCTGCAACGCCCCGGGATACGACGGTGACTCGACAATGATCTCGTCGCCCGGCTCCGCCAGCGATTGCGCAACGACCATGATGCCCTGGGTCGAGCCGGTCAGCACGATCACGTTCTTGGGGACGATCGTGCTCGCGCCGCGCGCATTCATTCGCGCGGCAATCGCCGCGCGCAGCGGTTCGTAGCCTTCGGAGTCGCCGTACGAGAGCACGAAGCGCGGATCGCGCGCGACGCGTTCAAACGACTTCGCGAGCTCGCCGAGCGGAGAGGGTTCGTCGGGGGCGACACCCTGCACGAAGGAGATCCGGCCCGCCTCCTGCTTTGCTGCTAGCTCTCCGAGGATGTTGGGGAACTCGCCAACGCGCCACGGCGGTAAGGTGATCCACCAGGGTACCCCGGCCGCGCGTTCCGGTTGGCCGCCCCGCAGCTGCGGTACGACCCGCGAACCCGATCCCACGCGTTGCTCGATGAGCCCATCGCCAACCAATTCCCGGTACGCATGGACGACGGTACTACGGTTAACATTCAGCCGCTCGGCCATCGTGCGCTCGGGAGGTAAGCGTGTCGACTCCGGTAGCGTTCCCGCGAGGATCGCCTCGCGCAGATGCTCGTAAATCTGCCGGTACAGCGGCACGATCGAGTCCCGGTCGAGTTCGGGCAGGACGCCGGACCATCCAATGTTCGGCATTGATGGGGTCCATTTTCGATGAACCCCCGGTCAAGGCTTGCCGAAAACGATAGTACGGTGCTCGATTATCACGCGGTCGACACGCGCGTACCCTTTGTGGGACGCGCGTACGAACTTCGCGCGCTTCTTGCTTTCTTGAAGCGCGGTGGCGCACTCACGCTCGTCGGGCCCGGCGGCGTCGGTAAGTCACGCCTTGCCCACGAAGCGGTGACGCGCTTTGCGCGCGAGAGCGCGACAGAATGCGTCTTCGTGCCGCTCGCCGGCGTCATGCCCGAAGCCGTTGTCGGCACGGTAATGAGTCAACTCGGTATCTCGCAAGAGCCCGGACGTTCGCCGCATGAAACCTTAGCGGATCGCCTGCGTGATCGGCACGCTGTGATCGCGCTCGACAATTGCGAACATGCGCCGGACGAAACGTCCGCGCTGATCGATGTGATTCGCTCGATCCCGCACATCACGGTCATTGCTACCAGCCAACGCCGGCTCGACTACGCCGACGAAACCGTTTTTGACGTCGAGCCGTTTTCGAACGACGACGGTGTCGCATTTTTCCTCGCGCGCGCGGGCCTCGACCCGGCCGGCATTACCGACGACACGCTCGCTACGGTCACGTCGATCGTCGAGCGCGTCGACAGCCTTGCGGTCGCGCTCGATCTCGCCGCGGCGCGGCTAGCGTCGCTTTCGCTCGAGCTACTCGCCGACGAGCTGGGCGAACTGCGCCCGTATCAATTGCGCTCAACGCGTGGACTAGATCCACGTCACCGCACGATCGGGCACGTCATTGCATGGAGTCACTCGCAGCTTACCGACGTCGCGAAGCGCGCCTTTGCGCAGGCCTCTCTTTACGCCGACGAATTTGATGAAGATGACCTGTGCGCGCTGGGTGACCTTACGCGCGAAGAAGTGCGGGCTGCACTCGACGAGTTGGTGCTCAACTCGCTGGTCATGACGACGGAATTCGGCTATCGCATGCTTCTGCCGATTCGCGCGGT
>Ga0335073_10010107_pt1 | contig 13246 bp, 15 predicted proteins | sample Lox_Sample_22_FD_207093 | JGI IMG/M metagenome (GOLD analysis project Ga0335073, IMG submission 207093) | Soil microbial communities from Loxahatchee National Wildlife Refuge, Florida, United States - Lox_Sample_2.2 | ecosystem: Environmental > Terrestrial > Soil > Wetlands | place: USA...
TGGCCACTTGAGTCGCTCCCTGCGCACTTTGCAGGCGGAGCTCGCGCTTGTGATCGCGCTCGTGAAGGTAGCTGATCACTGCGGACGGAAACAGATACGCGAAAGGTCCATGCGCCGGCCCTCCAGGAAAGGGATCAATCTGGTCGGCCCCGAGGGTGAGGGTCGGATTCGGCCGCAAGAACGCCGTGGTTTCTTCGGCGCGGTACTCCGCCAATCCTATTTCTCCCGCTTGTAACGTCGGGTTTGCTGCTTCGAATCTTGCGCGAACCTCTTGCCAAGTCAGCGGCCGCTGGGCGAAACTCGCACCGCTTCCCAGTGAACTCAGAAATGCCACTAAGAACACGCGCTTATAAAACCACCGCATGAATCCTCCTCCTTCAACTCGAATGGCACAGTTCCCACATCGACAAATAGGCCCTCTTCGCCTAAATCAAAAGCGCCAGTATCCAGCCAACGCATTACAGCCCGGTTACACGCTGCCCTCGCTTCGCCTTGAGACAGCGTGTTGATAAAAGACTCCCGCTTATGCCTTCGATTCCTCGTCAATCACGGGGCCTCCCTCCACGCCCGCATCCAGTGCCGATACAATCTCCCAATGAATCGCAGTGACTCCGGGTTCGAGGGATAATCGCGCCACGATCTGTTCCAGCAGCTCGTCCTTTCTGCCGATTGATTTAACGTTCGCTCGGACCTTTACCCGGCCACTCCGTTCGTCGTCCTCGCTGTGGAGGGCGTAGAGCAAAAGCGATGTGCGGCCAATGTTTTGCAGCAGGAGCGCGCGAACCTGTCCCTCGTCGGAGCTTCGGCAGACACATTCGCAGAGATACAAAACAATCTCTTCGGGTGCTTGGACCGGAGTACGGTTGATTCTCTGAGCCAACGGACGAAGCAACAGGTTGGCGGCGAGCACACCTACCGTTCCGAGGGCGCTTAGGACTACATGACCCGAGCCGGCAAGCGTGCCAACCGCTGCGGTGCACCACAAGGTGGCGGCAGTGTTCAAGCCGCGGATGCTGAACCCTTCCTTCAAAATCACGCCGCCGCCGATGAACCCAATGCCGGAAACGATATACGACGCGACTCTGCTTTGACCGTCAGCCCCAGCGATGACCCAGCCCGTCATCACGAACATGGCTGAGCCCATCGCGACGAGAGCATTCGTCCTCAGTCCCGCTGTCCGTTGCCGCCATTGCCGCTCGACGCCCACTAGTCCGCCGAGGACAAACGCACTGATCAGGCGGCCCGCAAATTCGTACCAGAGCATCGCGTCCTCGCTCCTTCTTCGCCGGACGAATTCTGCTTTTCACGCTGGTCGTCCTTGTTCACCTCCGAATCGATCCAGCGTGCGACCAACGGCGTGGGTTGGCCTTCGACGGCTGGCACCCAAATGCGGTACAGGCCGCTGTGCCTTGTGTTTTCAAGATTGTTGACAAGAATCCGCCTGCTCCCCTCCCGTGGCGACACACAACTGCATTGGTCGAACCAATACAGTGGCTTCGCTTAATTTCAACTACTTGTCAGGTGGGGACCTTTACGGAAATTGCAAGATTCCCACTCGCTCGCGTTGTCTTCCTTCACGAGAGCGAGGGGACTAGGTAGGGAAACGCCTTACCCTTGAACTCGCTCTTCGTTCACGTCCGGGAAGCAGCGACTACCCGGAGGTTCCGGTTCTTGAATTGAAATGTCCATGAGCCTTTCTCTATCTTTGGGTGGGCTTCTTCCAAGCCCATTTGTCTGATACCATACCCCTATAGGGTAGGTCAAGATAAAATGTCCCATGTCTCGCGAGAAAAATTGGATCTGGTGAGCCGAACAAAGAAGGTCATCGGTCAGCTTGAATCTGTGCTGCGTGCTCTCAACGATGATGCGAGTTGCGCCGACGTGCTTCAGCGGCTCGCAACTGCGCGCGGGGGCATCAACAGTCTGATGGCGGAGCTCATGGAAGACCACATCCGCAATCACATGCCCCGGAACAGCAAGTCTTCCGAAGACGCCACCGAGGATCTCGTCGACATTGTCCGCACCTATCTGAAGTAAGTCTCGCGACACGCGCTACTCCGAGGAGACAACCATTTTCGTATACTGTAGTGGTGTATAGTATACTGATCCTATGGCCCACACCACAAAAGAGAAAGAAAAACTGCTGGTTCGCGTGCGTCGTATTCGGGGACAGGTCGATGCCATTGAACGCGCCTTGGAATCGGAAGAAGAGTGCACAAGCGTGTTGCAGCTCATGGCTGCCTGTCGTGGTGCGCTGAACGGCTTGATGGCAGAAGTCATGGAGGGGCATGTTCGCTTTCACGTCCTTTCGCCGGAAAACGGCAAAAACTCGCCACAGGCGCGCGCGGCCGAGGAATTGATCGAAGTTGTCCGCGCCTATTTGAAATAACAAAGCGCGCTAAGTGCGGTTGGTCTGAGGTCAAGAAATGAGTCGTGCAGAAGCGAATCAAGAACAGCTACTCCCGAGCGGCGGCGGGCTATCGGGACATACCTCGATGGCGGACACGGCACACGGCGAGCATCAACACGAGCACGCTCTCGATTGGCGCGAAATTGGTCGTGTCCTCTTCGTGGCTGCCACTGCCGGCGCGGTCTGGTTCCTGCGTCACGACCACACCCTTTACATCACCATCACCGGCGTCCTCTGTACCGTCGTTGGCGGTTTCCCGATCCTCCGCGAAGCGTACGAGAACATTGTAGAGCGGCGCATGACGATGGAACTCTCCATGACCATCGCCATTGTCGCCGCACTTGCAATCGACCAGATTTTTACCGCGCTCATCATCACGCTCTTTGTTCTCGTGGCGGAAATATTGGAAGGCTTGACGGTCGGACGAGGCCGTCAAGCAATTCAGCGCCTTGTTGACCTGCTGCCGAACATCGCCACCGTCCGTAGAAACGAGGAATGGCAGGACGTGAACATCAGTGAGATCGCCCGAGGCGATCAAGTACTCGTTCGTCCAGGCGCTCGGGTTCCGATCGACGGAACAGTGGCATCCGGCCACTCGTTTGTGGATCAAGCACCGATTACGGGCGAGTCGATGCCGGTCGAGAAGACTTCTGGCGCTTTGGTTTACGCCGGGACAATCAACCAATCGGGAATTCTCGAAGTCCGCGTCGAGCGAATCGGAAGGGATACCACCTTTGGAAAGATCATCGAAGCCGTCGAAAGAGCGGAAAAATCACGCGCTCCCATTCAGGGTATTGCCGACCGGCTTGCTGGTTATCTGGTTTATTTCGCGTTGGGCGCAGCACTCGTCACCTTTCTGATTACCCACAACATGCGCTCGACCATTTCCGTGGTGATCGTGGCCGGCGCTTGCGGCATCGCTGCCGGCACACCACTGGCGATACTAGGGGCAATCGGCCGGGCCGCCCAGGACGGGGCAATTATCAAGGGCGGCCTTTATCTCGAAAAACTTGCGGAAGTGGACACAATTCTTCTCGATAAAACCGGCACTCTGACTTACGGCACGCCCGAAGTCATCGATCTTCGGCCAGCGAACGGAATAACTGCGAGAGCCCTGCTCGAAGTAGCGGCTATCGCGGAATCCCCATCCGAGCACCCCGTCGCAAGGGCCATCCTGAGCAAAGCTTCCCAAATGCAAATTCGCATCCGACATCCTGAACAGTTCGAGTACACACCTGGGAAAGGAATTGTCGCGCAGAGCGACGGTGAAACGATTTCGGTCGGCAACTGGACGCATTCCAAGCAAACAGGGATAGGAACTTCTGAGCCGCCAGATGCCAATCCAGACGGGTCGGTGTTCGTAACACGCGATGGACACCTGCTCGGTTCGATCCAGGTAGCGGATATCGTCCGACCAGAGGCGAAGGCTTCTATTGAGCGCCTCCAGTCTCTTGGCCTTAAGACCATTCTCTTGACGGGTGATTCAAAGGCAGTCGCCGAAACCGTCGGCAGAGCACTGGGCGTCGATGAAATCCTCGCTGAACTCCTGCCCGAACAGAAACTTCAACGTGTCGAGAAGCTGCTTGCCGAGGGTCGCGAGGTTGTAATGGTGGGAGACGGTGTCAACGACGCGCCGGCCCTCGCCCAAGCGACCGTCGGTGTTGCTATGGGTTCTGGAACAGATGTTGCCCGCGAAAGTTCGGATGTAGTTTTAATCGGGTCCGACCTTTCCAAGCTTGTCGAAACCATTCAGACGGCGCGCCGGTGCCATCGCACCATCATGCAAAATTTCGTGGGTACGCTCGTTGTTGACACGATCGGAGTCGCTTTGGCCGCATTCGGATTTCTGAATCCTTTGTTGGCTGCCTTCATCCACGTGTCTTCGGAAATGATCTTCATCCTGAACTCCGCGCGCCTGCTTCCACCTGTATCCTCCGCGAAGAGGTTAGTTCACGGAATTCTTTCGGACGAACCGGCTGCAACAAATTAGCGCCGCTTCGAAAACAGGGCACTTCGCGGAGGATCGGTTTCATTGATGCAGCCCAGCTGGCGCGCCTGCTCTTGAGCGTAGATGTGCCAGCTGTGCCAACAAAAAGAGGTGTTCTGCTTCCATTTGGCCCGCTGTTTCCATAGGTTCCACTGCCTTGGGCGCATAGCCACCGACTCCAACGCATCCAACAGCCACTTCGCTCTCTCTGTGTTTTCATCACCTTGGGGAATGTGCTTTTCGCTCGAAGTTAAACCCAAGGGATCGAAAAACATCGGTTTTTGGCACACTTTTGACACAGGGAGTCCGCCTGCTCTGGCGATTTCTCCCACTTTTGCCAGCGCCGATTTCACCGAAGCATGTGCGCTCAAGATCCCCTGCTTCTTTTTTTCTGGCACAGTGGTTCTGCCCCGGTTCTCGGGGCTTCTTGCCTTTATGCTTGTTTAGGCATAATATCGAAATGACGACAGAGAGCATCAAGCCGGTCGTTTGGATTGGCAGCAGCAGGTCCGACCTCGCTTCCTTTCCAGAAGACGTGAAGGATGCGGTTGGTTACGCGCTCTACATCGCACAGCGCGGTGGAAAGCATGCTGACGCCAAGCCGCTTCGTGGCTTCGGCGGCGCAGGCATCTTGGAGATCGTGGACGACCACGCGGGCGATACCTATCGTGCCGTCTACACCGTCCGCTTAGCAGGCCGCGTATATGTGCTGCATGTGTTCCAAAAGAAATCAAGAACCGGCATCACGACACCGAAAGCTGTGATTGAGCTAATCAGGTCGCGTCTCAAGCGAGCCGAAGAAGAGCACACCAGATGGCTAGCGGCTCAGAAGGACTAGCAGTCATGAGGAAGAAGATTCAGGTCGAAGAAGGCAGCGGCAACGTTTTTGCCGATATCGGTCTGCCCAACCCGGAAGAACGTCTCACCAAGGCTGACCTTGGAATCCGCATTTCCGAAGCCATTCGCGCGCGGCGGCTTACCCAAACTCGCGCTGCCCACATTCTGAAAATCGACCAACCGAAAATCTCCCGCCTCTTACGCGGTCAGCTTTCCGGCTTCTCCACCGAACGGCTCATGCACTTTTTGACCCTGCTTGGCCGCGACGTTGAGATCACTGTAAAGCCTGCCCCCCGATCCCGTCGCCACGGGCACCTTCGCGTTGTGGCGACTGCGTAACTTTTGCCGCGATTCGAGACCGATTACGCCGATGTGAGGCTCCCGGTTTGCTGCTGTACTTGCCGCCGCAATTCGTTTGGGTGCGCGATTTTGTCGAAAGTTTCGAACGTGCCGCCAGTTCCTCGAACGATGACGCTGCCGTACCCGAATAGCCGGCCCAAGAAAGATTCATCAACCCCAATACTCTCCACCTTTGGTAGCAGGACTTCGATACTTCGACGGGAGAGCAAACCCGTCTTGATGAGCACCCGTCTGTTCGAAACGGCCACTTCGGTCGCAAGTCGGCGGATTATCCCGCCGGCGATCAGAGCGACAGCACCGAGCAGAGCAAGCGCACCCCACACCATCGCGCCCTCGTACCGACCGCCGTTTCGAGTTGCCATCCATCCGCCCGCGAAAAAAGCAAGCCCCACGAAACCGAGAACCGCTCCGCCGACCAGAGGCCAGAACATAACAATCCAGTGACATCCGGTCCTGTACGCAAGGATTTCGCCTGGAACCAGATTTTTTTCCATATAGCTCATGTCAGTCCCCGAGTGGAACTTCGCAGATTCTTCCAATGGCGGGCCATTCCGCCAACATTCTAAGGCAGGAGACCGACTATGCGGAGAACCGCCCCACACTGCGGGCAGCGTCGGCTGATTTGCTCGTCTATCCACACACCGACCGCATACCCCGCAACGGTGAGCGCAATCGTAGCCCAAGGGTTCTTCAGCGCCCGAGTCCCAAATGTTGCTCCCGCCGCTGCAAATACCAATCGACCGCCTATTTGTTCCCTTACCGCTAACTCAATCGCACCACAATTCGGGCATACTGCATTCATAGACTCACCTCTCGTGCCTCTCACGTGGACTGAACTGATTCCGCTGGCATAGCTCGCTCTGTGCGCAACTGACACTCGCAAGTTGGCTCGCACTTCATCTCCAGTGCCCTAATGCGGCTAGATTCGAAGCTCTTTTGAAAATGCAGAGAGTGGGGATAACGATGGCCCATCAGCCATTTCATCGTCTCTGCCGCTCCAACGATGCCGGAGAAGGCAGTGACAAAGGGAACCGCTGGAGCAAAATCCGTTTCGTAGCCCTCCAATTCGAGGCTTTGATGGTTAATATAACCGCAGCGAGGTTTACCGAGCGCAACCCGTAGTTCCGCCTTCAAGTTCTCGGGAGCAGCGTCAATCTCCGCTTGCGTGATCTCTCCAGTAGGGTCGTTCGCAATGACTGTGGCGTCTAGACCCGTGGCTCTCGCTATCCCCGCGGCCCAATCCACCTCATCAGGCGGCATATTCAGCGCACGAAGTAGGCACAAGCCATCGCTTCTTGAGTGCTTTACGATGACTTGGCTCTGTAATTCCTGAGAACCCATGTCAATCATCGTTTCGGGCCAGAGGCGCTGAACGGAATGCCTAGTGCCCACATTGTCCAGCCCAGCGATCACCAAAGGCGGAACCGCAAGACCATGCTTCAGCCAAATCTTAAAAAACTCCCATTGATCTGATCGCGGGGTAACATCAATAGCGGGCGCGAGCATTTCCTTGAGCACAACAGCTTTGGGTCTCCCCACCGACTCGCGGCCTACGGCTATGTACGGTCCTATATTTTCGAACAGTACACTCTGCCGATCTATTGCTTCGAGTTTCCCAATTATGGGAAGGCGCTTGATCGCGTATGCCCAACCGTTCGAAACGGCACCGCACCCGACTAGAAATGCGTCGAGGCGAAGAAGCGACGCCGACAGTGCAGGTCCGGGGCCCAGAACGCCAGGATTGCCAGCCTCGCCAGCGAAGAGCGAAATCTCTCCGAACAGAGTTTTTGGCTTTCCAAGAATGAAAAAGAATGCGGCACCGGCTCCGCAGCAAGCCGCCGCCAAAGCTCCGAGAGGATTGGATTTTTCAGGTTTCCAGTGCAGTTGGCTCGCGCCAGAATTGCCAGTTGCAAAGCGCGCAACCCATCCACCGGAATTGATCGTTACCGCTGGTAGATCAGCGAGAATCTCTGATCCAATATTGACGATTGCATCGAACCCGTAACACGGAACCTTCTCAAGCGTTTCGACACGGGCATCTTGTCCGTGAATCTGGCGCGCTAGCGAATTGCACGACTGGATTAATCCTTCTGATGCTGGATCAACGCACACGCTGACGTTCGAGCAAAATCGCAAACACAGATTGACAACTAGAAGAAAAGAGTCCCGCGCATCTGCTAATGGCAAGAACGATTTTTCGAGACGCACCAGTATGCGTTTCTCGGTAAAGAGTCGCCTTGCCTCTTCTTCAGATTCGCCGCTTACGACAGCTGCGAGCCGAGCCGGACGACTAAAATTCTCGCCATTCATCGCGTCTCCCAGACATGTACACCCTTCGAATCAGCCATCCACACTTCAAATTTGCCGCTTGAATCGATACTGATTCGGTTGGTGATCTCCTCCCGCGTGAACCGCCTGTATTCCTCGCCCTCGAATACATACCAGCCCCACCTCCGGTAGTCCGCGTCTTCACCAGCATTGCCGATTACCGCAGCGATCAAGCCGGGCACACGAACCCCGAGATTCCGGTCCGTCCAAGAGAGTACCGGAGGTACGCCTCGAAGATGCGAATGAGCAACTCCGAGAAGGCACAAATCCCGTGGCTTCGCCCAACGCGTTATCGCGCCAAACACTTCGGCTGAGACAACCCACCTGCCACACGACTCCTCAACGCCAATTCCGTGTGGAAGGACCACGAAGGAAACATGCGCGGTTTGTTCGCGCTTACCAAGCCAAAAAGCACCAGCCTCTTTTTCTGACTGGCCAATCGCGCGGATGCCTTCGATGGTTTGTTGCAGCACGCCCTCGGCAAAAAGCCACCTTCCAATGGCCGGGTAGCTCACGCCCATTCGAATCAGCCTTGCGTAACGCGCTCGATCAAATTGAAGTGGGCGCTTCGCCGATGCGGTCCCAAAAGTTGTTCAAGTGTTTCTGACGTGTTTTCCAGAACCCGACCTTCGAATTCGAGAAAGAATTTATGGATATTCCGGTCCTGATAATCCTTCACCCCGAAGAAATTCATGGCGTCCGTACGAACCGTTTCGATTGTGGTTTCGTCCTTGTACTTTCGAACGAACGGCGCAGGAGCCGGGAGGTAATCAACCTTGACGTCAATCACCTCGCGGTCCACCGCAGTTCGCCCAACTACAGGATCGGGTGCGATACTCCCTTGGCTCGTACCACTTGATTGCTGTTCATTCATTTCAAGCATCTCCCGTTCCGAGTGTTTACACCACCAGCCCCACCGGAACTCTGTTCGGATACGGCAACGAGTTGCTGATGCCGTAAGGAAAGAATAGAATAAAGGGGCACCCGTGTCAACTTATTCCGAACGGGTTGTCTATAGCGAACAGGAGGAGGGTGAATGGAAATTGACCTCAAGCGATTGGGGGAGAACATCCGCTACATCCGTCAGGGAAAGAACTTGTCCCTCGGCGATCTAGCTACAAAGAGTGGAGTGTCCAAGACCTATATTTCAGATTTAGAGAACGGCTTGGGGGGAAGGCCTAACGTCCAGCATCTCTATAAGATTGCGACAGCGCTCGAAACCACAATCGACACTCTGATTAACCTTAGCCTGAAACCTGCCCAAAGAAAGGCTGTTACTTCGCCAGCGTCTCAAGAACCGCTCCCACCTGGGCTTGAAGAATTCGCGAAACAAGAGAAACTGGAACCACAACAGATCGAAATGCTGGCCCGACTCAATTTCCGTGGTAATCGGCCGAGAGACAAAGAGGCTTGGCGGCTCATCTACGACGCTATCAGAATGGCGAGCCGCAGTTGAGGCAACATGCGAATTGGACTCAACGAGAATCGAAAATACGTGGACCCCGACGTAAGATCCTTGATGGACCGCACCGGCGGCCTGCTTGATCCCTACGAGGTCGTCCGTACTTGCGTGAGTTCCCTCTTGGAACAATTGCGCCAGTTTGATGGCGAATTCGAGGATGCTTTCGAGAGAATCTGCGCTTTGGCATCCTTGGCGGGATTCAAGGTTCAACCGTTCCGTGGTGATCGCCGTGCGCTGAAAGAGCACGAGGCGGTGATAGTTCCTTCAAACGATGGGAGCATTAAGGGGGTTATTTTTTACAATCCAGACCTCCCGATTTCCCGCATAATTTTTTCGATTGGGCACGAGATCACGCACTCCTTTTTCCCAGCCAGCAACACCGGGGCGCGATTTCGCAGCCTGTCCAAACAGGGTTCGAAGGGTGCCCGTGAATTGGAGATGCTTTGCCACGCAGGGGCTTCAGAGCTCACGATGCCATTACCTGAATTCACGGAGGCGGTTAAGCGCCATAGCTTTGGCTTCGCCTCTGTGGATGCGATTCGACGTTCCTTCGAAACATCTTTCGAGGCCTGCACATATCGCATGGCTCAAACCGCATCGTTTCCGGCAGCCGCAGGTCTATTTCAGTTTCGGTTCCGAGTGGGCGAGGCCGACTCGCCTGGAAATACTAATTTGGCGCTATTCCCCAGAATGGAAAGAAATCAGGACATTCCAACGAAGAAATATCGTCGCCAATCCTTCCACACTTCGCCGTCCTTTCCCAGCGATCTGACACTCCCGTGGAATAAGTCAGTGCCCGAGACTTCAAGTATCTACCGTGCTGCCGAAACGAGATCGCTGCACTGCGGATTCGAAGCGATCCCGGTCAATGGTCGCGGAAAGCAAATTCGGTGCTACTTGGAAGCCATTCCCGCTCCATACCAAGCTGAGGGCATTGATTCCGAGCACCCTGACATTCTGTGCCTAGTCACAATCACCTCTGCCTAGCTTGCCATGCAGGTTTGGCACTGTGTCCCACTTGGATTGCGTGACCACCAGCCATCCGTTACTCCCGCTGACGATTGCTATCACTCTCTTGCTGTTCTTGCCGCTTCGAGATTGTCGCGTCCCGGCGCTTGATTCGCTCGCCTCCGGTCTCCACTAGCACGCTTCGCGCCACCAAACCGCAGCGTCACTCAGGCGTGCGGCCCGTTCTGACCTGGACGCGCCAATCTCTACGCTGCTGTCCCCTGTTTCGCGTCCTCGCTCCCGGCTGTGGGTGAGGGGAGCGAGGACTCCCCGAAACAGGAGGACAAGAAAAATGAAAGTCGAACAAGCAAGACAGATCGCAAGCAAGGCAGTCGAGCAACTCCGGCAGGCTCTCGAAGCTGGCCAAAGCGAGCGGCTCAAGGAATATCTCGCGGCGATGGCGCGCTTCCGGCGCTACTCGTGGGGAAACGTGATGCTCATTGCTTCGCAGAAGCCGAACGCCACGCACGTGGCGGGCTTCCACGCTTGGCACAAGCTAAGCCGCTTCGTGAAGAAGGGCGAGAAGGGCATTCTGATTCTCGCGCCGATCATTCGGAAGAAGGCCGAGAACAACGACGAAACCGAGCCGGACGAATCCTCATCGGCTGTTGGCTTCCGCGCGGCCTACGTGTTCGATGTCACTCAAACTGACGGTCAGCCGTTGCCCGAAATCGGCAGCGTGAACGGCGATCCGTGTGAGTATCGCGAGCGCCTTGCGAAATTCGTCGCGGAGCACGGTATCGCTCTCGAATACTCCCGGGTAATCGCACCAGCGCGCGGCACATCATCAGGCGGCAAGATCACGTTGCTGCCCGGCCAGTCTCCGGCTGAGGAATTTGCGACTCTCGCGCATGAAGTCGCGCACGAGATGATGCACCGGGACGAGCGCCGCAGCAGCACGTCGAAGCGCATCCGCGAAACCGAAGCCGAGGCCGTCGCGTTTGTCGTTTGCAACGCAATCGGCCTCGAAACCGGCAGCGCCGCGCAAGACTATATCGGTCTATACGGCGGCGATGCAAAGCTCCTCAGCGAAAGCCTCGAATACGTCCAGCGGACTGCAACCAAAATCCTCAACGCCATCGGCGCGGATGGGGAACCCGCGCCGCTCGCCTAAAGCGGGTAACGTATCCAGGAAAAAGGTTTCGGAGTCATGACTTACCGTTTGTCTCCGTTCGTGGCCCCCTGATCGGGTACGGTCGGCGGGTCAGGCAGTGCGCCGTTCCATATCTGCGGAAAGGCACTCCAGCGAGCGTCCAACTGCGTGTCCAGACCGAGATTGAAATAACTGTTCAGAAGCTTCAAGAGCCTCAACACCAGCCCGTGGCCGCGCATTGTAGCGTCGTGTGCCTCATGCTCTGAAATATCTCTAAACACCACGCCGTCCTCGACTCGGCCCGAACGCGATTCCAACCCAAACGCCGTGGGATGGATAAAGAACGTGGGTACTAGGAAGCATGTCGTGTATAGGTTTGCCAGGCGCGACCCCGTTGCGGCGTCCGCCTTCTGTGCCATTTCTTCAACGCTGGCGCGGGTCCAAGCTTCCTGTGTTATCGGCTGATTGCACTTCTTGCATGTTTCAGCCTTTAGTTGAGCCTTGGCATTTTCGAAGGATTCTTCCACCTTCTGGATTTGCTCGGGCGTCATGGTGCCCTTAACTTGGGGCACAAGTTCTACTGTGCGATTCCAGATTTTCCCTTTTTGGAGGCCGGCACTTTCATCGAAGCGTCTCGCCTCGGAGGGATTCTGGGAAATAAACGCCGCAGTCACCAGATGTTCATACATGACACGCAGCATCATCCTCGCGGCAAACCCTCTTCCGTTGCCCGCAAGAATCAGAAGGTCACCAAAAGCATCGAAAGCAGTTCTGGATAGATAGAAAACAATTATCTGCGCTAGCCTAATGGAGGTTCCCTCATCTTCTTTCATACTGGTTGGCAATTCCGCGTTGTATTTTTCAAGGGTCAGTGTGAACGCCTTGTCTGCCAGCGCTCTTATCTCTGGGAATTCACGAAGAAAGCTTTCATGAGTAGAAATAAAACTTTTCTGTAACTCCGCGTCGCCAACGCCCACCGGCAGTGCGTCCATTTTCTCGTCGCCTTTGACCACAGGTATTTGCCTCAGATCCAATCCGGCCTTGCTGAGAAGGTGTGCTGCTATCACTGCGTTTGCTCGCATCGCCTCAGGCTGATTGTGAATTGGTATCAGGAGTTTCCAGATGTCGCAAAATTCTTCACCTGGCATCCTCCGGTAGAGTAAAACTCTAAACCAGTTCAATTCCAATTCAGCACGCAGCAGAAGCATATTTGTCTGAAAAATCTTCTGCAGGCCAAAACCAAGCATTCTCACTGAAATCGGATTACCGTGCGTCAGTGCGTGCAGTGCGTTGATGAATGGCTCGTTGTTTATCAGCGGAATGGGGTCGAGTAAATGACTGATATACCCATTTCCGAGAGCATCGTTTATCATCTTGTCCATCGTCTGTACGCTAGGACTACCGCTGCGTTCGAACGTCAGTTTTTCGGCGACCTCTAACTCGTGGTCCATTGCCCAAACCAAGAACCAGATGCCCCTCCGTGTGTATTCGATGAAGCTGCGGAGGCTCACCAAGAAATGAAAATCGTTTTTACCCTGCTGCTGTTTCAGACCCTCATAAATGGCTTCGAGACGCTTCGTCAGCGTGTCGAGCGCGTTTCCGTCGAGGCATTCGTAACCCGCACAGCCCGATCCTGTTCAGGAAGAAAAGAAACGGAGAGCTTACGCAGCCCTCTTTGCTTCCAACGTGGCGTTGAGCTATCGCAAGGAATTCGCGCAGCCAGAGCGACCAGCGCCCAGCACTCAAACTCCCCGCGAAGTG
>Ga0335073_10010108_pt1 | contig 13246 bp, 13 predicted proteins | sample Lox_Sample_22_FD_207093 | JGI IMG/M metagenome (GOLD analysis project Ga0335073, IMG submission 207093) | Soil microbial communities from Loxahatchee National Wildlife Refuge, Florida, United States - Lox_Sample_2.2 | ecosystem: Environmental > Terrestrial > Soil > Wetlands | place: USA...
CATGTATCCATTCATCCTCGCATCAATACCACTCAAGATGATACCGCACAAGATATCCGGCGTGATCATGCGCTGCCTGGTAGCGGGCGTAACGCCGACGACGTCTCTCTGGAAGCGAGAATGATGGCGGGAGACCTCCTCCTCGAGGCGCTCGAGGTGGCGGGTGGCCTCGTAGTCGTCGCCCACCTGCAAGAACTCGATGCCGAACTGGTGCTCGGGGAAGCCGCGGTGCACCATCTTGGTGACGTGCTCCTCGATGGCCCAGTGCAGCACGCTCTCGTCCTGGGCCTCGCCGTCCGTGATGATGACCAGGTTGAGCGGCTGCAGCTGGCGGTTGTAGCGCAGCGCGCACATGTACCCGTCGAGGATCTCGTTGACGCGGCGGCCGGTGGGCGTGGCGCCGGAGGGCCGCTCGTGGAACTTTTGGCGCACCTGCGCGGACGTGCGCACGCCGAGCAGGCGGCGCGGGTCGTTCAGGAAGTGGATGTCGATGCCGTGGCGGTTCTGGGCCGCCACCAGCGGCGCGATGCCCGCCATCAGGTTCTTCGCCTGCTCCCAACGGCTGGCGCTACGCCCGCCGAAGTCGTCCGAGCTGCCTCGCCACGCCGTGTGCCCTTGCAGCATCATCGATGAGCTGTCGTCGAGCAGTATCACCGTGCGCACTTGGCCGAGGAGTTCGCGTGCCGCGCCCCAGTTTGGCATCCGCTGGCCGGCGCGTTGGAACGAGAGGTTGTGTGTCCTTCGGCCTAGCGCCCAATCGTCGAGCTGCGGATACTCGGTGACATTCCAGTCGCCACTGCAGAAAGCGCGCACGTTCGGGTTGCTGTTGTAGACCTGTGCGAAGATTGCTCTGCGGTGTGGTTGTATGGCTTCGGTCCATGCTTCTACAGGGACAGGCTCGCCGTGATGTAAGTGGTGCTTCATCGTGGCCTTTCCCGAAAGACTTTCGAGGTTGTCCATCTGGTGGTTGTACAGTGCGACGTCTTCGGTCGTGCCTCTGGGACCATGGAGATGCATGTTGTTCGCAACTTTGTTCTTCTCATGTTGGTGCCTGTGCATGAGATAAGTGCCCACGATGGCCACGAGTGCCGCCGCAACCACCATTTTCTTCGTGCTGATTTCATTGATGGCCTTGAGAGCATGGTGCTCGTCCTCTCCGTGTAGCTTCACGGGAGAGAATTGTACGTTAGTGACGTCCGAGCCTAGACGCTCGGGAGGATGCTGGTAAGGAACTAGCTGTCCACTCTGTTGTGTTGGAGTTGGTGTCAACTGATGTGTCGGAACCGGAGTGAGTTGTTGAGAGGGAAACTGAGTAAACTGTTGAGATGGAACCTGGGTGAGCTGTTGAGAGGGAACTGGCGTGAGCTGATGAGATGGAACTGGTGTAAGAATGTTGGCCTTCATATCAGAGCCAAAATTTGACTGATAACCAGCCTGGTACGCAGCTGGCTGTTGAGGTTGAGCCCCATACTGATTCGGTGGAACAATCTTTGCATCAGCCGTGTAGTTTTGGGGATAGCCAGATTGATACATGCCAGGTTGCTGCTGCTGTGGAGCCCCGTATGTGGGATAGTTAGGTGCGCCATACTGAGGTTGCGGAGGACCATATTGAGGCTGCTGAGAGGGATATTGAGGTTGCTGGGCGTTACCGTAGAAAGGCTGGGCATACGTGGATTGGTAGATCTGGCCTTGGGGTTGCTGGGCGTTCGGGTATGGCTGAGAGTAGTCGCCATACTGAGGCTGCGGCGGCGGTGGTCCATACTGAGGCTGGAAAGGTGAAGGAGGTGCGTATGGAGAATACGTTCTCTGCGGACCAGGAGCGCCAGACACGGCTTGGTCGTACGTTGGAGGCGACTCCAAATGATTGTTGTAGGGGTTGTTGGCCGCATCATTAGGGATTAGTCCGTCCGCCATTCGTGTAGATGTCCTTTATCAAGGTCGCGAGCTCTGATTGAAAAGATTTGATACGATCACCAGTAGAACTCGGCTCTGAAGGCTTTGTAGAGTGTTGAACGGCACTCAAAATTGAAGATATATACCTAGGTGAACAATGTCCAACCTCCGTTCAAGGTGGCGCAGTCACGAAAACAATGGAGGGAGCAGCCAGACCGCAGTTCACGCAGGGCCATGCTCGGTCGCATGATGCAGCTGAAAAGCCACAGGAGCTTCTTATTGGAACGGTTATCTTCACAACGGGCACAACGGGGCATGTGGGCTTTTCAATTGGCTAGACCATCGTATACTTTTGGTGACACGGGAGGGTTAGGAGGTCGACCGCGAGGGGCAATGCCCATGCCATGATTGAGCGAAATTATCGCAGAGCATTTGTCGGAAGGGTTGATAGTAGATGAAGGTTTGTATAGCGGCGAAATATGTCGCGCAAAGCTTGGCAGTGAGGAGCAGTGAGAGAAAAGTGCGGGTGGTTGGAATTAGAGTACCTCTACGCTAAAAATACGATAGGAGGTTTCTGTTCACTGCAGAGGCGTGCTGCTCCAACATGCCATTTCTCAGCGTCTTCATTCACATCAACATCAAATTTCTTTGTTCAGCTAGAACTTCGTAAATTCCAGGTACAAGCTGCGCCTGCCATGCTATGGAAGGAAGACAGCAATCAAAGATTTACAATCAGTACGCCCAGCCAAAGTCAAACCACGCTCGATCAAAGTGAACGCCTCTATGTCTATGGAAGCTAAGGAGAGCATTTCACTCTGGAACTGGTTCGCGATCGTGCTCACAGGGAGATTTCCAAACAGCACGACTGAAAAGAGTCAGCTTTGTCAAAGAAAGGCATGAAAACTTGAATATTACGTACCAGACAACACACGTCAGCCTCCTCCTCTGTGATACCACAAGCGCTTGCCAAGATCCGAAACATTCACTGTGAATGCTTCGCCCGCAGCTGGCTTTGCACCACACGAGGTCTGCCAGAGGAGTGTCGGCCATGGCTTCTCTGCACACAGGACAGTCGTCGTCTACCGTGCGGCGGGAGACATGATCATCTGTGCATTCGTCATGTTCGTGGTTTGATGCTGTGGGCTCTGCATCTCTGTCCTCTTCCACGTCCTCGTTCTCATCCTCATCCTCATCCTCATCCTCATACTCTGCCACTTCATACTCGCCTTCATATTCCTCGACGACTTCCTGGTCTTCTTCCTCTTCGTCTCCATCTTCTTCGTGGTCATCGCCTTCCTCCTCGTCTTCCTCCACCTCTTCCTCTTCGTCTTCCTCCACTTTTTCCTCCACGTCTTCTTCATCCTCCTCATTCTCTGCTTCGTCCTCTGCTTCATCATTTTCTTCTTCACTTTCATTTTCTGCCTCGTCGCGTTGGCTTCTCCGAAGCGTTTCGCAAAGTTCCATTAAGGTATCATACTCCCGTGACCGCAGGTCGCCCATCAGCTCAAGTTTCAGCAGCAAGCGGCCAGCCTTATTACGTCTTTTTCGGTCTATTCTGTTCTGTTCGCTCTCCATGATGCGTTGCCATCTATCAATCAATTCTTTTTTGCGGTCTTCTGTGTTGTGATATCTTCTACAAAGGCACGATGTCGCCAGAATGTTCAGAATAGCCGTGTGGCTGGCTGCTTCTCGCGGTTCCTCTGAAGACATCACTTCTGCGATTGCAATCGCAACGGTTTGGTTCGCCTTTGCTATCGGGTTTTTACATCGCCGTCCTTTGGACGCCGCAGACCCGCTACATGTGAAAGTGTCCGATGCTTCTTTATTGAAGAGTTCAAGAACCGTCTCGGCTGACCAATTTGTGGTAGGAGTGGAGGGTTGAGGTATCGGCATGGCGAATGGATGGGAGTCGATCTGAACAATTACAAGAGTGAGCTGCGATGGCGAGTATCGCAAAGTCTATCAGTGTGATGGCCACTTTTTTCTACCAACGTTTCCGTTGATCTTACCGCTTTATATACATCCTCTACGATTATTTTTATCCATCTCTGTCTGAAAACCTGCATAGCCTACCCCTTTCTGCGAGTGCAGGGTGCTAAGGTTGGGAGCAGATGACCACAACGGAACTTTCCAGAGGTAAAGGAGCGAAGTCAAGGGACCATTCCGTAATGTACGCAGGATCATTGGTACCGTTGAGATAGCGTCGAGCGTCTGGCCGTGGTTCATGCGGCCTTTTACCAAACCGGTACCCACCTGGTCTGAGGCTGTGTGTGTTCGTGGCTTGGGAGTAACAGGCGAAGGGGATATGCAAGCGCGAAACGACGAGGGTGACGTATTTCGGCGCAGAGTTGGATTAGAAGTTAATGCGGTGTTAGGAGCATACGAGGAAATGAGTGGAGAAAGAAATTTCGAGAAAGTCGATTCAGAATGGCGAGCATGAGGCGCTGGCAGTCTCTATCGACAAGGACTCGACATGTCAGTCTATCCCTCCAAGAACTTCTCCGTGCTGTCATGCTCAACAACCACTCTCCAGTGCTTTCTTTCTTCTGCCATCAAAGCCATGGCATGCACTTTCATCCCCAAAGCGAAGTACTCGCATTCCAGGAACTTACTCATCCACTCATTGACCTTCTCATCGTCCTCAACGTCCCAATAGAACTCTAGCCGGAAGACGAGTTTTCCATTCTCCTTCACCCAGTGATCCCTCTTACCATTCACTATAAGCGGTGTGCCGTTCCCACTCTGCTCTTCATCGTCAAGGCATCTGCAACGGTCAGCTCAGCCATTGCCATTCATGCGAAAGATCAGCACTCACGATGCGAATTGCAGCGCCGCAAACTCGAAAGCCCGCTTATCCACTTCGCTGAGATCCTCCGCGAATACGAAAGAAACCACGTCGATTGTCTCCGTTGCGCCGAGCGGCACAGGATTGAGCCACAGGTGGATGCCGGGGTGGATGTGGGTGTGCGGCGAACACCCTTGGCTTGAGACGGGACGTAAGTCAAGCAACGCCCCAACGGCCTTTTCGTATGCTTGGGAAGCGGTGAGGCTGTGTGAGTGGGCGGGGCGCTGCCATTCTGCGCTTTGATTAATTGAGGTGTCGCAAACTTTCGTTTCTGTGCCACGAACCGATGAAGATGTCCGCTTTGGTCGGGTCTGCCGGGTAGGTAGCGATGTGCGATGAAGCGCAACCATCAGCGCATGCGATCAGCTTTCGCAGATTCCACCAAGCCAGGCCTGAAGGAGAGGAGCGATCATTTCCTTCTGGAATGCCCTCGAGAAAGACAAACGATGCAGTCTCCCAATGTGAGTATTGATGGAGCTCCCAGAGCCTCGGATGCCACTCCCGTGGAGATGATGTAGCATATGAGTGTTGATCAAAGCATATTACATTTCTGGAATCGTATGGGTCTGTTGAAGGCAAATCTGGTCTCACAGCTTCGAAGTCACCTTTTCTACTGACGCAGATGCGTATGCCGTAGCGCGCCTTTGTTCGCGTAAAGAGGTGCGATATGTTGTCCAGAAAGGGCGTCTCATACGGCAAATCCACCAGCGGTGCTTGTAAGAGTTTGAACTTGAGAATAAGTCTATCATCTTTTGAGTCGTAGGGGTTTGAATTTGCTCACCAGGTGATAGTGGATGTGGGAGAATCTTGCCTCTTCAGGCGGTTGAAGTTTCGAGTCATTCAGATGCCTGCGGTAAGCTGCTATCAACCGCCTGTCAGTTCTTGGGTTGTAAATCAAAATAGACTCTTTCAAAAAGGCACAAGCTGCATGGATTGCTTTGTCCTGGGATAGAGTTCCACCGATTCTGATCGTGCCGGCAACGTCTTCAATGCGTCTTGAAAAATCAGCGATGCGAAGAACAAGCGTAGTCTAACGGTGAACAAACCTGTGCTGAAGCTTCCAGTGTATAATGGCCGGAGCAGGACCAACATCAGGATGACAAAAGCTTAAGATGACAAACATAGCTTCGGTTTGGTCCATGAGACCAGAATCATCCGTATCAGCCATGCACTGGTGCACACGTGGAGATTGGAGGTAGACGTCGAATGCAGAAGCGGCTTGAGCTAGCTTCCATCTCTGGTCATCATATTCATCCTCTAGCCCTTCGAAAGGTGAGAAACACAACAGGCTGCCTGAATACTCTATAACTTACCGATGACAAGCAGAACCAGACAACTATCCAGAAGATCTCTCCCCAGAGGACCGCAGTGACTCCTTCGATCTCGTGGCAATTATTGAGAACACCATACTGCCAAAGTCGTCCAGCTGGAGTTGTAATATCCTCTATCGGAATACCTGCATCAATCAGGGAGAAGTAAGTAATGTCGAGCATGATGGAAAATCAGAAGCAGTAGTAGACAGAATATGGAAAATAGTAGTGAAATAAGAGCCATTGACTTTCTGCATTGTCATAGGAACTAGGTACTTGTGCAACATTTATTCCACGGCTAAAGACGGATGATGGCACCCAAAGCGTATTAGATAGCTTGGATCGGATACTTCTAAGATAGAATACATCGGAACGACAGACTCAGGAGGAGTATCTTCCAAGCAAACTCTTCTCAGGATGTTCAGCTCGTTCGACGATATCGAGCGAAGTTCTTGAAATTTGATTGCAACGAAGATGGCGAGCCTTTCTACGGATTTCAAGCCAATTACACAATGCCATGTTGTATTGCTAGTGGAGGTCCACTTAATTTGATGAGGGTATTCAGCTTCTAAGCCAGTATGGTGGAGCGGTGCTGACGATGATGGTGAGAAGCACTAACGGGCAAGCCTCGTTAGAGTATGATCGAATGTCAAGGAGTCGGATTTGAGCGCATCGACCGTTGGCCCTGTTCTGAATCCTTGGAGCACTCCTCAGGCGTCTAGCTTCCATCGCTAAGACAAAGGCTCCGGGTAATGATATGAGAAATAGTCCTATTCCTATTTACTGTCGATCACCATGAGCTGTCTTGTTGTCTGCGGTTAGAATTCGCACGGTCAAACTGGAAGCACAAAACTCTCAGCAGTAAGTTGACAAAGCGTGCGATGGTAACGGCGCAAATCGGACGTGTTTCTATGAATCTGTTCACCGGTGGCTTTCTTTGGTTAGCATCAATAAATGGATATCAGTTCTCGGTCAAGAAGTTCGATGATAATGGCCGCATTCAGTGTGCTTCGATGCCTTGCAGACGTTGAGAGCGTCGCTGTTGGTCAAAGCTGACCGCAACTGAGGCACAAGATCCGTAACAGCCCTCGCTAATGCAGGTCCGTCTCTCCACAGTAGGGCCAGAGAACTGCAGCGGAGAATTGCTTGCTTCTCTATTGGCAGTGAGAGCCTCACCGCTTCAAAACCAATGTCGATATCGAAGGAGTAAACCCGTGACCATCAATGTGAACAAGCTACTCCGCTAAAAAGGCGACCGCCAATCTCGGATGTAGACTTGCGGGTTATATTGCTGACAATCGGATCTGGTCGACATGCATCGCACCCACATCAGCTGAATTGCTGCAGCGTTTCCCTGTGCATCGCGCATGACTGAGGGAATTACTATAAGCCTTGACACATGGTGGAACATTGGAATTGGCTGGTACTTCGTAGGATTTCCGGGGAGGCTCGGACCAGCGATGATGACTGCAGAGCATCTAGATGCCAGCACAAGTTTACCAGTCGATTGCGAGTATAATATCGGATAGTTCCGAACAGGCCCGACACTTGTTACGGGAGAAGTAGGTTCGGAACGAAACCAACGAGGATCTGCGAAAGCAAAGGTTTTGGCTGACGAGAATCTGGGGTATGCGTGGAGAGAAGGCGAGAGAAACGATGCACAATAGCAAACTTGACAGGCAAACTCGAGAACTGATTGATTCAAATAGCCAGTTACTCTAAGAGAAAACCAGGACTAACGTACTCTAAGGTAGTTATGGAAACTGCAAACATCGACAAACAACAAAATATCCTGCCACCGACGCAACGGTAGATCGAGATATTTTGCCAAGAGTCGATACTCTAATTTATCCCGTGGACCCGCAGTATAATATCCAGGCTTCGGGTTGAATTGAGGCTCTGAGAGGTGGAAGACGATAGATTTTGCTGTGCGTTCGTGCAAAATCGTGGATAACCCCAGACTGGATGTTGAAACAACCGCTGAGATTCGTCGGGCCCCCACGCCTGCCCTGCGACGAAATTTTCGACAGTGGCGCTACTCTGATACATGTCGACCTGCTCACGGGCAGAGCTTCTGCAGCGTTTGCGGCTGCGATACATCCACGTTGAAGCGAGCCATGGATAACAGTGAAAACAGCGTTTGCAGCGTCCTGTGGAAAAGCGGACTTCTCTTCGCGATTCATGATGAAAGTAGAACCAATGTCTCGGCGGGTGGCGAATGGCAAGGATAGTATTTCCAGAAGAGCCATGGAAAAGGCTTGGCCGTTTAGCGGCCTGCACCTCTACATCATGCCGATACACCACCAATAATGGCAGTCGAAGCAGACGTGTGCAGACGCCCAACACCCTCAATCGTCGCCGGACAGAACAGCGACAGCACGCACCGCCTACATGTACGCGTGACTGCAAGATGGGTAAAGATGCGGGTGGCCTGCAGGGCTTCCCTTTCTCTTTCATGTGCATGCTTTATTCCTTTCATGTGCGTCTAAAGCATGTTTGATAGATGTGCGCGTGGTTGCGAGGTAAATTGATGGCTTTGAAACCGCAGAAGCATGATCGTCGGCCAGATGTTCGTTCCGCTCATCCACGACACACTGCATCCATCGTGAGGGGTTGACACTACCATGGCCACGACGTCATTCGTATTATTCGTAGACACAATTGGCATCCGCCGTGAACTGTGGATGGATTGCCACATCGTACAGAATAGTAATTCATACGCGATGAGACAACAATAAATAGGTGACATGGCGTGGGAGTAGGGGGGCGATTCGGCCAAATACGGGTGTTTAATTGCAGTATTACTCTACTACACCACCTAAGTAGCGCATTGCCCGCCTGTTGTCGCCGTCAGCTCAGAGCCTACCCCCGCTCTGACCTGCCCGAACCAGGTCATCGGCCAGCCGCCATCCGCCGGGTTCAATCAACTTTAGCTGCAGAAAGGTGACGCGCCAGAGCCCGACGCCCAGAGCGTGGGGTGGTTTGGAGGCTGTCTGAACGAAATTAGAGCGGCGGGAGGGGAAATGATGAGTGTTTTTCGAAAGGACGACAATGAAAAATGTTCAAAGGCAATGTTTTTGTGTTCGTATTGGCGATGGTTGACTCTTTATGTTGAGCATGGCGGTTGTTGGCGATCGGAAGCCGAGACGGACAAAGGGGGGCGATTAGCACTGCCAATCTCATAAAAGCTCTGAGGCTCGTTTGCGTCTGGAACAGCGTCAGAAGTCATTGCCGCAGCGCTTCGAAAGCGTGTCGGATCTTAGTTGCCGTGGTCGCCTCCGGCTCAATCCATTCTGTGGGCTCCCATCGCGGCCGGCGGGTCTCACTACCCTTACGGTATTTGACCTCGCTCTCTCAACAGCGCGAGTGCTCCAGATCGTTTCCGCGGCGCCCGCCGCCCAATATATTCCGTTCTACTCCCTCTCCCTTTCTCATGACCGAGTTTTTAAGCGCTCTGAATCCCCTCAGACTCGCATGGCTTCATCAACGCCGGTCATCTGCAACCAGCTTCTCGATATCAGCCCTTCGCCCCGCCAGCATTGCCCCTCCACAGCACGCGCGTAGCCTCGCTGCATTAACAGGCCAAGCTCTCTGCACACGGCGTAGCCTTGCTTCGACCACACCGAACTGTCAATATTTGCGCCGATTTGTGAGCTGAGAGGGTATAATTTACCCTTACCGCGGCGAAGACCAACAGTGGAACGCAACATACATTTTCGACGAATCCCGCCGCAGATCTGATTCTGCTGCACGTTCCACCCGCGTCTGGTCAGAAGCATTCTGTAAATCCCTCAAATGGCTTCCGCTCACGTCCAACAACCTTCCTCAACTCCTGAACCCTTCAAAATTTCTCCTCACGCCACCAATGCTTCACAGGGTGACGCCAGTCCTCAACCCGTCTCTCCTTCGTCTCCGACTTCCTCGCAACCGCGACCTCGTAGCATGCTCGACATTGGTTTGGAAGCTGCCGCCAAAACTCCAAAGAAACGTACAGACAGCGCCCTCGGCGCTTCTCCAGAATCTTCGGTGACCATGTCACCCACCAACAGCTCAAAACCAGCTCCGATCCTCTCAACGACAAGTCCCACTCCTCCACCATCATCCGATGGATCACCTTCAGGATCAAAGTCGCCGCTTCGAATTCGACCTGTCAGTACTCCGACCATGGCCTCAATGACTTCCACAATACCACGATCAATCCCGGAAGAAATGCCACGGGAGAAACCGATCCCGTTAGAACGTAAAACCAGTGATAGAATTAATGGCGGCACACCTCCGTCACCTTCGACCGCCGGGTCATCAGATCGACCAAAGCTGCTCTCTAGAGTGGGAAGTATGCTGAAACGCACCAAGTCAGGGAATAACAATAGTCTTATTCCGGTCGAATCGAATGATTCTTCGAGAGCGTCCACTACGTCAATACCTGAGAAGTCAGCGCCGCAGAAAACCTTCACATTCTCATCCCGTAGTTCTGGTACTTCTCCATCAGGTACTCCGCCCAGTCCCGGATCTCCTTCGAGTACAATCTTCGAGCACGAATCCGAACGAATGGAAGACACCAGCTCGAATTTGCGAAGGAACAGTCACTCACAATCATCGCACGCGTTGGCACCTCGCGCTACCATCCGTCCTGGTATAACATGGGGTCCACATGTCGATGGTGGATTGCGGCCCCCACTCTCTCCCAATCGAAGACGTTCAGCAAGTACGGAACATGTCCCCACGATCAGAAAACCAGGTCCCAAGTCTGTTCATGAAGATGAAGACGGAGAAATCGTAACTGTGCCGCTTATCGCAGCATTCTCCAAGGATGCTCCTGAAGGCGCTGGCCTCAAATCACGTCGACTCAGTACAGCTCTACCAGACCAGTTTATCGTCGACCACTGTGAACTCGATAAGGAATTTGTGAGTTCGAGTAAGATTCCATTCCGTCGCGGCAAGGCAGTGGGAGAAGGTGCTACGGCCACCGTGCGTCTTATGTACCGCAAAGGCGATGCTGATCACACAATCTACGCCGTCAAGGAGTTCCGAGGTAGAGATAAAAGAGAAGACTCCGAAGAAGACTACTGCAAGAAGATCATGGGCGAATATACCATTGCAAAGAGTCTGCATCATCCCAATATCGTCGACACCGTTCGATTGTGTACTCATCACGGTCGGTGGGACCACGTTATGGAGTACTGTGCGCACGGCGAACTCTTCCAGTATGTCAGCAAGAGACTGTTTCAAACCTGCTGGACACTCAAAGATCAACAATGCTTCTTCAAGCAGCTTGTACGCGCTGTCGACTACCTGCACGGCCACGGCATTGCGCATCGAGATATCAAGCTAGAGAATTTACTGTTGACGAGCGAAGGTTGCCTGAAGCTTACGGACTTTGGCGTCGCAGATGTCTTCTGCGGAGAACACCCTGGAGTTCGAGCATCCGGTGGAGAGTGTGGTAAGAACATGGGTGAAGTAAGACGATGCAGGCCTGGTATCCTCGGTAGCTTGCCATACATGGCTCCTGAAGTACTGGCAAAGAAAGGTGACTACGACCCAAGAGGCTTGGATGTTTGGTCTTGTGCCATCGTCTATCTTACCATGACTTATGGTGGCAATCCATGGCCGGCCGCGAACGAACAGAATACATATTACCTGAGGTTCAAGAATGGATACGAGAAGTGGATGAGAGAAAATGCCGACTGCGTCATCACCGACAACAACTATCCAGTCTGCGGACCCCTCTTTAAATTCTCGGAACGACTAGGTGGTCCTTCAATGAAACGCTTGATGCTCAAGATGATGAACCCAAATCCCGACAAGCGCATCTCCATCCACGATGTGCTACTCAGCAATGCGGTCAAGGGTATCGAATGCTGTACCGAAGAGTCCTATGAAGAAGGCTCTACGTACAACGTCGATGCTAGTAAAGGCAAAGCCGTGACAAGTGACGGCAAGAAGGCGAAGATGCAAGTCAAGAAGAAGCATAGCCACGTCCCACCGAAAGAGCATAAGACACCGAAAGTCTTCCAGCATCGATTCGATATGGGCGATGGTTACTCATAGATGATGAACTGCATGTGTTATTTCGGCGTTGAGGAACTATCACGGCCGAGCATTACGGAATCAAGAGTCGACTGGACTCGAGCAGAGGAAATTGTATTGATGATGGCTCAAGCCTTCACTCTACATCCAAAGACCCTCTTCCATACGAAAACCCACAGTCGGTTGGCCGAGACCAAGTTGCTACGGCGGCCTATCGATATTACCTTGCAATCCCGTTTGTTCCGTTGGCCCTAAAAGTAGAACAACAAAAAGGGCATTGTTGTAACTTTGTTCATGTATACCTAGTTGACTACCATCCAATCTGGATGAGGATAATTTGCCAATGAGCGTATCCAGCAATCAGTTCCCGATTTTGTCGGACAAGGTGTTACCTGTCGTATACGTCGAGTATGAACCAAAAGCTCGAGATTCAGAATCTCCGAGGATGCCCGTTGGCTCCAAGTCTGCTTGGCTCTACATCTTGGGTCGTGGTAAGATTCAAGGCCTTGGTAGGTCCAAATTTCTGCACCCCATGGCTAGCTCCTCAACCACAGACGTATGACCAGACTTTTACCCATGGGGGAGAATTCCAGGCCTTGGTAGAACGAGTATCGTAAATGCAAGGCCGATTTGGCACCATGTCTATTCCTTTTCAAGCCTTCGGATCGCGTCGGCTAGCTAATGCACCCCGCCTTGTTTTGATAACTAGCTATTTCTCATTCTTCCTCGTTCATCTTGTACGGATGAGCGGAGATGGATAAGGGATTCCTTCGCTCGAGGCTGGGCATTTCGCTAATCAAGAAAATGGACGATGAGTCGAGACCAATTTGCGACCAGTGTGAATAAAGAGCAACCTAGACAGCAAGTAATGTTTTCAATGATTCATCCGAATGTTAATCACCTTATCTCTCAAATGGCTCGGAACTAAAATGGAGTGATCTGTCAAAGGCAAGGCTGAACTGACACGTGGGTTGTCTTGGCAGCAGGATGTGCAACGTTTGAGAAAAACGATACGGTAACTCGGCTCCTGTGCAAGAACTTCAAACACTGTCGGCTTCTCCGTCATGGCAATGACCCGTAAAGACTTTATTCTTTACAGAGACTATCACATACACTTATGAAAACGCCGATTGTAACGTCTCCGAAATCCCCGAACGAAGTCCACATACTC
>Ga0335073_10010109_pt1 | contig 13246 bp, 11 predicted proteins | sample Lox_Sample_22_FD_207093 | JGI IMG/M metagenome (GOLD analysis project Ga0335073, IMG submission 207093) | Soil microbial communities from Loxahatchee National Wildlife Refuge, Florida, United States - Lox_Sample_2.2 | ecosystem: Environmental > Terrestrial > Soil > Wetlands | place: USA...
GCCGTACGGGATTGATCAAGAAGATCATGAGGATTACTCATGGGAGACTGCGATGGCTGGACCGAATTCGTCAATATTGTGCAATGGCAGGTCACTCATAGCTACCAAAAACCTACGGGAAGCTTTGTTGCAACTTAGAGAGGACGGAGAAGAAGACAGACTCTGGATCGACGCCATATGCATCAATCAATCTGATGAAAATGAAAAAGCGATTCAGATTGAAATGATGGCAAATTTGTATGCAGAGGCGTCGATGGTGATGGTCTGGCTGGGTATCTGGGATGAAGAGTCTGAAACCGCTATAAAATGCATATCGTCCAAGCTGGCAAAACGAGCGGCACTTCAGAAGCAAGAAGAGTATCAAGATATGGAAGTGCGACAGATAATAGCTGATAATGATAATAGAGTTGTGGCATGCGACGAAGAAGAATTAGAATATCTTCAGCACTTATTCCGTCGGCGATGGTTCCGGCGCGTTTGGGTCGTTCAGGAGATTGCTCTAGCAAAAGATGAGGTTGCATTATGTGGGCCTCTCCGGTTTAACATGACGGGGATCCTTCGCTTTGCGACACGTATGAACGGAGACGTTCTAGTTTTGCCCGAATTCGGATATACAGATACAGCTTCTCAGTACCATCAAAAGGTCGAAGCTAGGGTTGAACAACTTGGTATTCGTTTTTCTGCCGAACTCGCGGATTGGATCTATGCTTTCTGGAATGTGGAAGCAGACGGTTGGTCTGTCTTGGGCCAATATCGGCACCCCAAGGCATATCTTAAAATGTCTCGGGAGCAGCAATTTGTCAACTGGATGGAAATTCTACTCGAGCGGTTGAGCCATCGCGAGGCTACCCATAAAGTCGATATTATTTTCGCAGCATTGAGTCTCTTATTAAGGATTTTTCCCACCGAACACGACCCATCGAAGGTACCAGGAATACTGGGACTGGACTACACGAAACCGCCTGTCGAAAATTATTGTATCATTACTGCTCAGTTGCTTGCTTTAGCAGGTAATTTGAATATTTTATCATTGGTCAATAATGATGCTGATATATTTCTTGAAAAGAGAGACGGTAATTCCACTCCATCCTGGGCTCCAAACATGAATAAGCCTTTATCTTCGTCTAGATTACTGGCACAAGGCTTTGATGCGTCATCATCGTCATCAATTGGAACTGATGCGTTTGAAATGTTTGAAAGCTTTCGTCGCATTTTATCGGGAGACCCTACTTCCCCGTTAAAAGTCAAAGGCGTCGTTCTCGGGTCCATCACAGCGCTTTCACCTCCAAGTTCTGCTGCCGATACTGAGTCATGGGCTCAGACCATTTCAAGTATCACAGCCTCACGTTGGTCAGAACTCTACCCTGATCTCAAACGTCTGGATGTCCTTGCTCGAACTCTCTGTGCTACTTACGCGGGCAAACAGTTTCCAATCACCGATACTGCGGAAAGAACGGCATGCTGCACCACCTATCTCTTTCAATTACTCGCAGAAACGTACATACGGCTCGATATGGCGCATGAAATGAGTTGGACCCAAAGTTATCTGGAAGAGAGATTCGAGGCTATGAAAAGTCATACGATGGCTTTCCTAAAGGATACAGTGCCTAGTATGAACAAGACTACCAGATCTGCGTTTTGCTTCGTTTTATAGAGACTTTCTCTGGAAGATCTTGCATTTTACCACGCTGAAATCGCCACGAAATTCTATGAACATCGGCAACTCTGGGAACCTTCATTACCAACGGTAGCAGAAGCAAAAGACCGCGCCATGTCTAGAATAGGCACAGTAGGAAAATACTGCCTATTGGTTGCTCCTTTCGCGGAAAGGCGCTTGTTTGCTCGTTCATCGGGTCATGTTGGGTTAGCTCCCCCAGGAGCTAGAATCGGTGATATGGTGGCTTTTATGCAAAGGGGAAAGGTGCCCTTTGTCATCAGATTCGTGTCAAACATCAGACAGTCTGCGTCTACGTTGGTAGGAGATGCATACGTTGACGGCTTAATGTACGGAGAAATTGGTACTCTAAATTTGGACTTGGAAGTGATAACACTGGTGTAACTACCTTAGACTCAATTTTAAATGCTCTACCTAGAAAGCTGAAAGCTACACGGGCTGTATCTTACGTATGGTAGGATAAAACTGATTTCGTAAAGGGCTATAGCACAGACGTTTGACTGTTTTGGTACACATGCTTTTCGGTCTAATCTAGCATACTCAGGTCCGGATCTCAATATCTTTTGGCAAACCATCGCTTATCCGGTGCATACACCTGAGCTTAGAATGCCTTGGCGATAGATAAGGAGCTACAAAGTGACAACTGTTGTAGAGAACACCGTGCTACGGTTGGATTCAGAGACGTCTGGAGTGACAGTGATGATAGTAGTCGACTTCACGATAGACTGCGGAGGGGTGACAACTACGACGGTCGTACTTATTGGTAGCTCGGAAGAAGGAGACGTCGTTGGCATAACAGCCGTGGTGGAGGTGCTGATAGGCGTAGGCGTAGTTGCAGGGGCACCTTGAGCAGGATAGACCTCAATCATGGGAGCGAAATTGATAGCTGGCATATCCGTCTTGCCGAAACATTCGCATTTCTCCGCATGATGGCTGCCAAAGGGTGAAAAGTCTGCACCAAGGGCCCGACTGAGCGCAATTGTGACCCAGACAAAGTTGAACAGGAGTGACAGGACCAGAGCAGCAAGCAAGGCTGTCCAGAGGCAAGCAGAATGCAGTCCACGAGGTCGAATGAAGGTGACCTGTGGCGTTGGAGGAGTTGGATGCGTTTCGTAGACCGGAGCCAGCGACCGATGATTCTGCTCTTGCTCCTTTTCATCTGAATTGATGTCCTCAAGCTTGCTGTCGCCAACAGATGACATTTCCTCTTCAGCTGCCATCTTTGCTCTTAGATGCTCACGACTTGAGAGAATCAGTTTGACGTTTGACACCTAGGACTCGTAGCCTCCTCAGTGTCTGGTTTATCAGTTACGTATGAAGGAGGATGAGAAGTCCAGCTGCGTTCAAATGCTTTCCATGCTGCTGTTTCGACATAGAACTGCGGAGATTGAAACACTGAACGACATCATGTCTAGAGACTAAAGCCTGCCTCGTAACTCATGGCACCAAAGAACTTGTGATTCAGAATAGCTGAGAATAAAGAACGACGAGACAATACCTTCTGTTGCTTGTAAGCATTCACGGAGATGACCAACAAAGAAGAGCTAATTTACGGAATTTAGCGAAGTGCTGATGGAACAATGCCATATACCATCAAGAACTTAACCAACCTAGGCAAAGTTGAGCACTGAAATTCGAATCCGTTACGGTATCTAACTAGTCGCACCTACTCTAACTATCTGCAATCACCACAATATATTTTGAGGTCTGCCATGCTGCAACAGGCGATAGTCGTGTCAAACAATGCACCATCGCGCCATTCATCATCACCGACATTGACATGGGTAACGAAGTAAACATCACGCGAAGGAGATGACTATCCACTTTTGAGGCCGACAACGTCCCAAGTGGGAATAGCATCGAATTCTTGCATCTAGAGTCGCTTGAGCGGGGTTTGTTAGCCCAAAGGTCTGAGTCTAGACACGCATAAACCTGGACTCTAGCCAATAACCATTGAGATTGGTTGCGGTCAACCGGTCAACTTGGGACGCTAGAAACGACTTGAGGCAGTTTTTAGCCTTGTGCATAAAAGTCGAAAGCTTCGCTCCCAGTCCTGACTTTCTTTCCTCACGGCCAGCGAGCGAGGCTCGTCTGAACGTGCCTCTCTTTGCCCTGTCCTTATCTGCTCGGCATTTTACTTCTTTCCAAATCTCACTTCATTCTTCCTTTGCGGTTCTCACCCCCTTTATTCATCAGCGAGGCTGGCCCTCTGCGCTCGCGAATCATCAACTTCAAAGGCACTCGCCAGTAGACCCGCCGGCGTCCCGCGATTAGTGCTGTGAATAGCCCAGTAAATTTAATTCTTGAGCATTACGACGAACACCAATTAGGTTTTGTTAATCCCTTCTGGCTAGACTCAGGGTATCCCGAGACGCAACCGGACTCTGCTAGCCAGGTTCCGAACCAGCGAGCGTAGACGAATGCTATCAGAAACCAGCTTGAGCGAAGCGGTAGGCCCGATTTGCTTGTTCACTTTCCCCTTGGCTTTCATCACAGAGACGAGGTTTCATCACCGGAGGCTACAGCCGGGCTACCGCATGATCAAGAAGCGGTCGTGGATTCGAGGCGTCATTGCTCTGAGTGCAACCTAACCTTTCGCAGACCATGTGATATGAAGTAAGGCTCTTTTATTGCAATTATGCCACTAAAATTAATTTTTTTTTTGACATACCTTCCAGCCGTCACCGTAAGCGTCACGACAAACCCCACAAATGCTCTTGCGGCAAAGGCTTCGCCGACAAGCGCGATTTTAACCGGCACCGTGACAGCAAGCGGCATCAGATCATGGAGGACGGGCTACCTAGACAACCCATGGATCGTATCTTCTGTCCATCCTCCGGGACGGGTTGTAAACTCTCCAGAGAATATGGCAATGGTGTTTCGAGGCACGACAATATGAAAAGGCATATCCAGAACCAGCATCCCGAGTTGTATGACTCGTGGAAGGCCGAGGCCCTGGCTCATATACAGCAATAGGTGCAATTGAATCCGATGTTTATGATCTTCAGTTGAATGATATGAATCCTGAAAAACTTTAGTAGAACGTAGGCCGCTTTTGAACGGCTTTTGAATCTGGCTGTTCTGTGCACAGCTTCGATTCTCTTCGTACACCTTGGCGAAGATAGACTTGTGGTTGAGCGTCGACACGATGCACGCGAATTGAGTTATGGGTGCAGGTCCGTAGAGAAGGCGTCGAGCTTGTCGTTGACGAATTTGAGGGAGCTGCGGTTCCCCGGCCAGTTCACGCGACAGGATGCGTAATTGGGCTATAGAGGCACCTCGCCGGTCAGAACAAGCCAGAGCATGGCTTCAGGGAGCATTTCTGTTCGCAAGGTGCCTTTGGGCAAGACCTCTTACGGACAGCATTAAATAATGGTTACAACTTTCGTATCTGCACCCATATTAATACGAGAAAGGCCATTGATGCTCCCCATTCCAATTCCTTGGTATACTGCTCCATCTCTTTGGGTAGCTCGTTGTAGCACTAAGACTTTCAGCCCTTGTTTCGAGCTCAATATATCACGTGTGAAACAAATAGAAAGTAACATTAACTGCTTGAGTTCATTGGGTTCGAAATTGGTATTGCCGTCTTTCCGGTCGAAATGGATGATCACCTTGGAACGCTAACCGCAGGCTTCTCTTGAATGTATTCCTTTCCACCTTTATCAATTTGGTCAACAATCCACTGGGCTGTACCAGTCCTGGAACTCCAAGGACTCCAGCTCTTTGCGCCAACATAGTCGAAGGCTTCCGTTTGTTTCTTAGTCTCAGTGTCCGTGAGCCTGCCAACGCGCACGACTGTCCAATCCAGATCCTTTGCGTCGTTCTCGAACGTCTCTCCAATAAGGATGAATGACTTCCACAGGTTGTGTGAGATAACGCGAAAAACCGCGCCTGGGATCTTCACCTTGAATCCACCCTGGACATCTTTCGCATCTGGCATATAGGGAGTTCCGATTGCATAGATTCGTTTAACGTGATGTGCACGCATGGCTTTGAATATTTTCTCATAGGCTTCGACGAACAGTTCAGGTCGCTGACTGGAGAAGAATTCAGTTGGACCTAGGAAAGAGACGACGAAGTCTTGGCCTTCAATGGCCTTGGATATAAGACCGGTATCGTCTAGTCCCCCTTTGATAATCTGGTGTACGATTTAGCAGAGACTGGACAACGGTAGGTGATACATAAGCCAGTCAGCAGACCTTGGCCGATTTTTTCGATGACACTTCTTCTGGCAGCTTGGACGGATTGCGAGCATATATCGTCAGCTCGTGACCATTGTCGAGGGCATACTGGCAAAAGGCAAGTCCCATGATGCCCGTTCCTCCGAAGACAACAATTTGTTTTGGAGACATTGAAATAAGTAGGTATAGTTTTGTAGTTGTAGGCCTGAACGAGTAGGGAACAATTGAATCTTCCAGACATTGCACGTATCTCGACTCAATTTATATCTGAGTCAAGGCGACCTTTACACAAGCAAGGCTGTACGTTAACATGGGAATGTGGCTTCAAAGGCTCAGATATCATTGGTCGCCATCGATTATTCTGCTGCCTCAGACTCCTTGTTGATCTCGGGGTGGGCGTTTGTGAGGCCCGAGATCCGAGTACGAGGTTTCCACAGTGGTACGAATGGGCATTATGGTTTAAGAGAGAAGTATATGAGGCTGTGAATGGAGCAATTGAGCAGATGCAATTCGTCTAGCAGATATTAAACCAAAGAATCGTATGGATTAGACGTAACCTTCGGATGATAAACACGCCGCTGCTTTCCAATCCCGACCGGAGAAATTGATTGATGTTTTACATAAGCAATTTGTGCCTGAGGTTCCAAGGCTCAGTTCATTGCCAAGCCAAGCCACCAATGGCCCAAGCGTCAAATGTCTCTCCTCTTTCTCCCTTCAACACCAACACACGCCCTTCACCGCTATCAATGGAAGCCTGATCATCTACACAACTTCGATCACACGTGTAGTTGCTGTGGATCATTTGCCTGAAGCCAGGCGCAATGGCTCCCGAATACGTTTCTTCGGATGTGATGAACTTCCTCGTTTGGCGATACCTCGAAGAAGCAGGTCAGGCTCCTTGCCTCATCGTGCACACTGTTGCTGACAGTCCTGAAGGCTATCACAAAGCAGCCGATCGATTACAGCGAAGCTGGATCGGCCACAATGATCCAGAAGAAGAGATTCCATTCGCGCCGCGCATTCAGCGCAACGCGCTCATAAACCTTGTCCAGGACGGTCTTTTCCTCGATAACCTAGAGTCGGAAGTCAAGAATGCAAGTTATTTGAAGGCTTCGATACCATGTGTTACTTTGTCTAACTCAGCACAGAAGAGTCCACGTTACACCTTTGGGAGTGATCACGGCCCAAAATACTCCCTCCAAACCAACGAAACGCGTGAGCCAAAACCTAAGCGACGCCGACTGAATCCTCCTCTACACAAGCAGGATGCAGAAGTGGAAAATGGTTTGACTGATGACTCGAAGCGCATTCGTGGTGGCAAGGTTAAAAGAAAGAGCGGCAGCAGAGCATCGCGCATGAATGGCGAGACCACAGATCTCGATACAAACGGCGCAATCCAAGCGCATACCACGGAATCTGCTGTTGATGATGCGGAGACTCCAATTGAAATCGAAGAGGAGCTCATTCCAATTGTCGATACACTGACAATCGGTGAGAGCCAGGAGACCGAACCAACCAAACCTCAAGATCTACTTCCAAACACAACCTTCTGCAATGTTGTTGAAGCGGGATCTCACTTACCATACGTTCGGTTTAGTCCAACAGATCCATCCATGTTGTTCCTTGGTGGAGAGAATGCGTTGAAGATGTGCAAGACCACGGATTTCTCATCGAAAGAGGATGGTGATGACAACGTAGATATCAACATGCCAAACGAAACGTACGAAATCGAAACATTCTGCTGGGTCACTCCTGGTGCAGCAGTAATCGCCGTTTCACAACCACTCGAGAGTGATGAGCAGGTTGCATTTCAGTCAAGACTGGTTTGGGTTACGGATTGGGGTGAGGAGACCAACATGCTCTCTTCTGTAAACGGTCCTGTCTACTCGCTTCAATACCAGAAGAGCACCAACGATCTACTATGTCTCTCAGGCGGCGAACGCTCTACGATCTATGTCTGGCAGCTAACACGATTTGGTCCGGAACTTCTGTTGCGAAAACGAGCCGATATTCCAATATACGACGCAGCATGGATCGGTGAACGCCACTTCATTGGCGGTGGAGTCGACATAGTTGGCTGCTGGACCTACACCTTTTCTGGCACAATGCATAGTATCAACCCACCGACACAAGTTGGATGGCAGAATCCGAACACGCATCTACTTCGACTTCGAGTCAGTGCGCAAAAGAACTTCGTCGCCATGCTCGCGGAAAACATGCGCGAAATTGCGGTCGTGCGAGTTGACTCCGATGGCGCTCGACGTACTCTGCAGGCGATATCGAAGTCTAGGGTATTCGACGACGTCATCAATGAATTTGAATTTTCGCCAACGTCGACGGCCTTGTTTGCAACTCTCTTCCGCAGTGGCGTTATCCATCTATGGTCTGCGCCGAACTTCAACGAGGCGGCGGTTCCAAGCTACCAGTTCAGCATGGGCAATCAAGCATCGGCAATGACCTTCTCGTTCTCGCCTCTAGGCGGTGCAATTGCGGCTGCCGGATACAGCGCGGTTATGATATGGGAGGTAGCTGGTGAGCGTTCTCAAGGCGCGGATGACGCTAAAGCACGTTGGATTTGGCCAGATGGAGACGAGCATTGGAAGTGTACGCCAGCAGAGGACGATGATCGCGACTGGGTGCATAGCTTGAGCTGGGACGCAGATGGCAAAAAGATCGCCTTCGGGCTTGATGGACAGGTTGCCATCATCCGACTTGGCTCTTCGACAGCTGGACTGGTGATGTGAGATGCCGCCGTGCTGGACGTTGGTCTTGGGCATCTTGCATGCGGACTATTTTGCTCACTGATAGAGCACCTCGTTTGAATAACGAGGTAGCTTCCTTTCGTAGTTGGAAATGAACCTCAGCATGATAACTGCCATTTGTTCCAATACGCAGCTTGGTCACTCAGGGCTTCTGGGTTTTGTTCTAGAATCCATCGCCTAGATGACCGGACCAGCACTCTAGCTTTTAGGAATCTGCCTCGCTCGTGAACATATGTCTAATCAAATGACTTAAGTCTCCCCCGTGATTCATTGGATGGCGCTACAGATCAGGGGGAAGTGCCGCAAAGGTGAGGCTGCGAGGCCATGATATGCACGTTGGCGCATTCACTGGCTGACGACGAGCGCTAGTAATAGAGACGTACACAAAGTCAACCACTGTTGGTACCGCGGAAGCAAGCAAGCCGTCTTAGTCACGAAAGCCCGCTGCTCATCGTTGACCACATCCCACGCTCACCTCCACCGATTCTGCCTCTTCCTGTCCTTTGCCCACATAACCTGGACCGCGAAATTTTGGCGTCCTGGACGACCATCACGCGACGTTCTCTTCCTCCGCCGACGTATTCGAGCTTACCCAGCTCCCTCCTCCTGCATACCCAGCTGAAACAGACGGACCGAGTAGGAGGAGTGAGCACGACCGCGATCGAGAGACCAAGCGCCAGGAGAAGCTCCGCCGGCTTCTCCTCGACTCCGCCGAGATGAAGTTCTCGCACTCGCTGCAGTTCAACGCGGTTCCCGACTGGAGCTCGCACTACATCGCCTATAGCAACCTTAAGAAGCTGATCTACAGCCTCGAGCGGGAGGTGAATGCGCGACCCAGCACCGCCGGCACCGGCGCCCGAACCCAGCAGGACCAGGATACCGAGAGCAGCCCGCTGCTAAGCGGCGCCGCCGGCGAGGATGTCGACAAGGTCTTTATAAATGCCCTCGATCACGAGCTTGAGAAGATCTGCAGCTTCTACCAACTCAAGGAGCTTGAGATTTACGGCGAATTGGACGCCGCGCTGAAGGATGAGGCGGAATTCGAGGCCGAGCAGCACACCCTGGAGGATGCCGCAGATGGACACACCCAGCCTCCTCCAACGAGAAGGAGTGCCAGGCCGAGGAGTGGAAGCTTGTTCAAAAGCTTTGGCTTCGGCAATCGCAGGAGGACTTCGACTCTCAGCAATTCGAGGGAGGACGATGACAGCGATGAAGACGACGCGAGGGTGCCGCTGACAAAGACGAAGAGCGTGGACGCAAGAATGGCGATGGATCAGAGTCAAGAAGATTTCCGGAGCGATTTCCGGAGTAACAGGAGGAGGACAGCGAGTTTGGCCTTCGACGACTACTACGACATGTCTTTCTCAGCTTTGTACGACTCCGGTATCACACTCAAGAAGCGACTCATTGGCGTATATGTGAGCTTGTGCGAGCTACGGTCCTTCATTCAATTGAACAGAACGGGTTTCAGCAAAGTGCTCAAGAAGTATGACAAGATCCTTGATCGTAACCTGAAAAGCCAGTACATCGATGAGGAAGTTCTAACCTCACTTCCGTTCCGGCAGACGACAATGGAACATCTCAACACCAATATTGCAAAGGTCGAGCACACATACGCGGAGCTTGTCACGCAAGGCAAAGAAGATGAAGCGAGACGTGAACTGAGACTGCACCTGCGAGAGCATGTCGTCTGGGAACGTAATACCGTTTGGCGAGAGATGATCGGTATCGAGCGCAAAGCACAAGCCGCGAACATGGGCATTCGCGGGACACTGCTGGGTGTTGATACAGATGTAAGCAAGGCACGACTCCAAGGTGATGATGCCGCCATTGGGATGAAGGAGCTTCGGACGCCGATTGGAACGTACAAGTACCCGGAATGGCTGATCAGTCCGAGTTTTTACACTTTGGTTGGCGCGATCGCGGTGCTTATGGTGTTGTTGTTTGTTCCGATAATGAAAGACCCTGCCGAGCAGAACTGCTTGGCCCTGGTAGTCTTCGTGAGTTTGCTATGGGCGACAGAGGTCGGTGGTTCCAGGATTTATTGAGTGCTACGTTACTAATTTCTATCTACAGGCAATCCCATTGTTCGTCACATCACTATTAGTGCCTTTCCTGGCGGTCATCTTGCGAGTTGTCAAAGAAGACGACAAGCCACACAGACGACTGGATTCTGAAGCAGCTACCAAGTACGTGTTTGCTGCAATGTGGACACCAGTCATCATGCTTCTTCTTGGAGGTTTCACTATCGCAGCAGCTCTATCAAAGTACAACATCGCCAAGGTGATGGCAACGTTTGTGCTTAGCAAGGCAGGCACTAAGCCTCGAACTGTTTTGCTGACGACTATGTTCGTTGCAACTTTTGCTAGCATGTGGATCTCCAACGTCGCTGCGCCTGTTCTGTGCTACTCCATCATTCAGGTAACCTCAACTCAGTTCAAACGCATAGTGAATTGCTAACGTATGAGCAGCCAATCCTTCGGAATCTACCAGCAGACAGCAACATGTCCAAGGCCTTGATCCTCGGTATTGCGCTTGCCGCAAATATCGGAGGTGCCGCGTCTCCCATCTCATCGCCTCAGAACCTTATCGCTCTGGAAAACATGGATCCTCAGCCGGGGTGGGGAACATGGTTCTTTGTCGCCATTCCAGTTTGCATACTCTCTAATCTTCTCATCTGGACCCTGCTCCTCGTGTCGCTGAGGCCGTCGCGAGGCACATCAATCGTACCGATTCGACGGATGAAAGAGCGCTTCACTGGTATCCAATGGTTCATTAGCATTGTGACGCTTGCCACGATCGCCCTGTGGTGCGTATCGCACCAGCTATCGTGCGTCTTCGGCGACATGGGTGTCATCGCCATCATCCCGCTCGTTCTGTTTTTCGGCACCGGCATCCTCACAAAAGAGGACTTCAACAACTTCCTGTGGACCATCATCATCCTGGCGGCGGGCGGCCTGACGCTCGGCAAGGCCGTCAGCTCGTCGGGCCTGCTGCACACGCTAGCGGAGCACATCACGGCGGGCATGGAGCATATGTCGCTGTACGGGGTGCTGGTGGCGTTCGCGGCCATCATTTTGGTGGTGGCGACCTTCATCTCGCACACAGTGGCGGCGCTGATCTTCCTGCCGCTGGTGCAGAGCGTGGGCAAGGGTATGGCCAACCCACACCCCAACCTGCTGGTCATGGCCAGCGTGCTCATGTGCAGCGCCGCAATGGGCCTGCCTACCAGCGGCTTCCCCAACATGACCGCCATCATGATGGAGGATAGCCAGACCGGCCAGCGATATCTGCAGGTTCGCCATTTCATCACGCGCGGCGTGCCTGCGAGTATCTTCACGTTTTTGGTTGTCATTACCCTCGGGTATGCTTTGATGTTATTGGCTAGGCTGTAGCTGCTCCGGTTGGAGACTGGGCAATTTGTTTCGAGAGGGAAATGTCCGTAGAGATACTCAGACATAGATTGAAGCTACAGCGACAAAAGTGTAGGTACAAAACCTCTCAGCAATTATAGCAGTTTAGAACCGCCAATTCTCCTGGCTTCCGAATCCGATTAGCCGACGTTCTCCCAGCTAAGAGTCGAGTACTTCTCGCGCAATGTCTTTAGGAATTGTTCTTCGTCATTTGCTTCTCCAGCCAGAGACAGAGCTGTTTCCGCCCAAACGCGGCAATTTGCCTCATCGCCGGCGCTATAGAAATCGACAGCGCAGTTGAATGCGGTGGCGGAGAGCCATTCAAGCTCCACAGCATCATAAGGCGTTGAGCTGTCCCTACAACTTCGAGCGATCCTTATCGCTTGATCGAGGCATTGCAACGCTAGCTTGTCATCGACCTTCATAGCCATTTGGAACAGGCACCGAATCCACTTGCAGAGTTGTCGGATGTCGTGGCTCTTCTGATAAGCCTTGTTGATGAGGCTTTGCAGAAACGAAAGTACTACTGTCTGATGCTGCGCTGAACTTCTGCTTTTGGCCAGCTCTTCATGAATCAGAATAGCAAGATCCGCGTAGATAGGTAGGTACTTGGCGTCCATATCGAAAGAATCATATTCGATCTTAAAGCACCCTTGAAAGGCTGTCGGCATGACGTCCCATTGCTTCAGATGCAATACCGCTTCGAGATCGTGCGCCACAAGCTCGAAGTGTTTCCGAATTAGACTACGTGAGAGATCTTCTGACGTAGAGTTGGCAACTAGAGTTTCTATTTCCCGTTGAGCTTGTTGAACATGATGCCGTACTTTCATGTAGTAGCGCAAGGTTACGTCGATCTGGGCATCAGATCGTGCGAGCACCAGAGAGGCTAATCCGGCAATATACTCACAAGTCACGAAATGGACAGCAAGCTCAGAAGCGTTGAGAAGCGAATCACCTTGGTGAGACTCAGTAGGAGCGCTGGGTCGAAGTATCATCGTCAATTCCGATGCACAGGAAGCCAGGCTTGCAAGATGTAACGGATTGATCTTATCACATAGCTCCACTGCAAGATTGTAGCTGTTCCTGAAGAACCATTCACATTCTAGGCGAGTGAAGTCCGCATCGGTCAAGTCTTTCTTTTTGTCAAAGTGCTTTTTAGCTTGAGCGACAGCTACTAGGGTCAATCAATGGAACAATGCAAGACTATAAAAT
>Ga0335073_10010110_pt1 | contig 13244 bp, 13 predicted proteins | sample Lox_Sample_22_FD_207093 | JGI IMG/M metagenome (GOLD analysis project Ga0335073, IMG submission 207093) | Soil microbial communities from Loxahatchee National Wildlife Refuge, Florida, United States - Lox_Sample_2.2 | ecosystem: Environmental > Terrestrial > Soil > Wetlands | place: USA...
AACGGTGGACCGCGCCAGCGTTGGCCAAACCCGGATTGGCCGGGGCGTGAAAGTCGACAACCTGGTGCAGGTAGGGCACGGCTCAAAGGTCGGAGCCAACACTCTGCTTTGTGCGCAGGTAGGGCTGGCAGGCTCGTCCGAGATAGGGAGGAATTCCATCCTCGCAGGCCAGGTAGGGGTGGCGGGACACTGCAAGCTTGGAGACGGAGTTATCATGACGGCGCAATCCGGCGTTTCGCACGACGTGCCGGCCGGCAAGATGATTAGCGGGTCGCCGGCGTTCGATAACCGCCAGTGGCTCAGGTCAACCGCTATCTTCAGTCGTTTACCGGACTTAATGCGCCAGCTACAGCGCAAACAAAAATCCGAAACTTAAGTCACCTTTTTCCCGTAAACAAATCACCGTCAATTTTTCTGCATCCAACAAATTTTATGGACGAGACAGAGAACGAAGCCCGTAACGGGTCGCAGACGGCAGTTGCTGAACCCATCAGGGTCCTGCTGCTTGACGATCAGGTCGACAATCTTCTTTTGCGCTCCACGATTTTGCGCAAACACGGATATCTCTCTGAGACAGCATCGTCGATCGAGGAGGCGCTGACCCTCCTCGATGAGATCGACATCGCGGTCCTCGACTACCACCTGGGAGCAGGCCAGTTCGGGACTGAAGTGGCTGCAAAGCTCCGCGAGCGGCGGCCCGAGGTGCCCATCATCATTCTTTCGGCGACCCTGGAGCACCGCTTCGGCGGAGTCGAAGACATGCACCTGCTGAAGGGCTACAGTTCGGTCGATGACCTGGTCAATGCCCTACGGTCGTTTGAGGCCAAGCTGCGTGGCAAGCCGGTGGTTGTCGATGCCCGGGACTTCTTCTACTCACGGATAAACATGGCCATGGGTGATGATGTGGTCGTGGAGATCCTGGACGCCGAGGGCAACTGGCAGTATGTGAATGAGGCTTGCGCGAAGCTCCTGGAGCGACCTCGGGACTGGTTCCCCGGCCGCAATATGTTTGAAGAGATGCCTGAGTTGGCCGCAGACTGGCGCGAGATCCTACGCACCGTTGCCGTAGATCGCGAAACCTATCTGGACCGAACTTACCGTGGGCTGCTGAACCTGCCGCGCAAGGGTGAGGAGTGGGTATGGAACGTGCTCGCCTTTCCCATCAGCCTGCACACGGGTGCCACCGGCGTCGTGCTCTCCGCCCGGATTCTCGAACGAAAAACTGTACTGTGAACGAACCACCGCAAGACAATCGAACCATTCTGATGCTGGGAAGAGCCGCGATCTTTCTCGCGCTGCTGGCCGTGTTTTGTATATCCGCGTGCCGCTCTGCCTATGTCGAGACCACGCTGGAAAATAACGGCTCGGCTCCGATGCGCCTCATCGAGGTTGATTATCCGAGTGCCAGCTTCGGCATGCAGAGCCTCAATGCTCACGGCACTTTCCACTATCGATTCAAGGTTCAGGGATCGGGCCCGATCACCATGACCTGGACCGATGCCACCGGCAAATCGCACACCGCTGCAGGGCCGATTCTCAAGGAGGGCCAGCAGGGCACCCTGCGCATCACCGTTGATCCCTCGGCCAACGTAAGCTGGGAACAGAATCTTTCCAGCGGCAAGTAGGAAGCTTTGGGCACGCGGGAACACTGGGAACACGTCTATGGCAGCAAAGCGCCGCAGGAGTTGAGCTGGTTTTGTCCTCATCTGGACACTTCAATTGGCCTCATTGAACGCGCTGCGAGCGACCGCGCTGCCGCCATCATCGATGTGGGCGGCGGCGCGTCTACCCTGGTAGATGATTTGCTCGACCGCGGATACCGAAATGTCACTGTTCTGGATATTTCGCAACCAGCGCTGGAGGTTGCGAAGAAGCGTCTCGGGGAGGCGGCGCAGCAAGTTCAATGGATCTGCGCCGATGTAACGCGCGTACCGCTGCCGACGCAACGTTATAACCTGTGGCACGATCGAGCGGTATTTCACTTCCTGACCCAACCAGAACAGCGGCGGGATTATGTGAGGGCAGTAACAGCGGCGGTGAAAGCGGGCGGACACGTCATCGTGAGCACGTTCGGTCCCGAGGGTCCAACCAGATGCAGCGGACTCGACGTGGTGCGGTATGACGCAGAGTCACTTCGAGGCGAGTTCGGGAAGCGCTTCCGGCTCGTGGAAAGCTCGACGGAATTGCACCGTACGCCGTTCGGAACAACGCAGCAATTCCTTTACTGCCATTTCATTTTTTGAGCCCTGAGCGGCTGCCTGGCCGCACCGCGGTGCGGTCGCTCGAAGATCTCCGGAATATTTAGGGACAGCGGGCTCGATTCGTCCTACAATCCTGTGCGTTGCTCGAGCAGCTTCCCGCATCGCGCAGAAAGGCCTTCTCGCATGGCAATACTCCCTCAGATCAAGCACATCATTGTCGTCATGCTCGAGAACCGGGCTTTCTATCAGTGCGGCCCACTGAAATCTTTCGACACATTCCAACTCGCTGATAGCATTGCAATTTATAAATTGCCGTTCATAATTTAGGAGCGAGATGGTAAGGGCCAAAGACGATTCGCCTGCTTTCGTCAGCTATAGCCGCTTGGATTCGGAATTCGTTCTGCGACTTGCGGCAGATTTGAGGGCAGGCGGCGCGAACGTCTGGCTCGATCAACTTGATATCGAACCGGGGATGCCTTGGGACCGCGCTATTGAAGATGCCCTCGCACGAAGCCCAAGCATGCTAGTCATTCTCTCTGCGGAGTCTGTGAATTCCGACAATGTTCGAGATGAAGTTAATTACGCATTAGGCAAGCAGAAACGCATCATTCCGGTGCTTTACAACGACTGCGATCAGCCTTTTCGACTGGCTCGCTTGCAACACATCGACCTCCGGACAGATTATTCTCGTGGGCTGAAGACGCTACTGAAGGTCCTTGGAGTCGATCATGTGCCGGTCGCAGCAGCAGTTCCGGCATCAACAAAACCCAAGCGGATAGAAGCCCGGCCGCGCTTGTCCAGAGAAAGGCGAATGCCCGTGCCCATACTCCCTCAGATCAAACACATCATTGTCGTGATGCTCGAGAACCGGTCCTTCGATAACCTGTGTGGCTGGCTCTACAAACCGGGATCGACGCCCCAGCCCAGCCAGTTCCTGCCGGGCAGAAGCCCACAGACTTATAACGGACTCAAGTCGAGTTACACCAATCCCGTCAGCGAACTCTACTTCACTGGCCAATCTACCGAAACTTATCCCGTCTTCGATGAGGCCAACGCCACGAACATGCCCAATCCCGACCCTGAAGAGGACTTCGACGACGTTAACTACCAGCTTTTCGGACCCGAGCCGCCAAGCCCCACTCCCAAGTGGCCGAACCTGGGTTTCGTCATCAACTACGCTAAGGTTACGGGCACCAACATCCCTGTCCAGATCATGGAGCCCTTCAGTCCCGCCCAGCTTCCCGTGATCTCTGCGTTGGCTACCAACTTTGCCATTTGCGACGCGTGGTTTTCATCGGTTCCCTCAAACACCTGGCCCAACCGCGCCTTCTTCCACGCCGGGACGTCGAACGGGAACGTCGTTAACGGCACCGTCCCCAACCCCTTCAATTGGAATGTTCGCAATATCTTCAATGTACTTGAAGACATCGGCGCAAGCTGGCGGGTCTACCACGACACTGTCTTCGTTCCGCCTCTCACCTGGCTCATGTTCCCCAACCTGTGGCTGAAACTCGACCACTTCAGCGGCTTCGACCGATTCAAGAGCGATTGCGCTGCAGGCACCCTCCCGCAGTACTCTTTTGTCGAGCCCAGCTTCCTGGACAATCCCAATGACGAGCACCCTCCGCATGACGTCGTTGCCGGCGAACAATTCCTCTACGACATCTGGCAGGCCGTCAACAGGTCTCCGGCGTGGTCCGAAACTCTGCTCATGATCACCTACGACGAGCATGGAGGCATCTACGACCACGTGCATCCTCCATACGGCGCAGCCACTCCAGACGCCGCAAGCAACCCAGGTGAGGAAGGATTTACCTTCGATCGCTTCGGCGTCCGCGTGCCAACTGTCCTTATCTCCCCGTGGATCCAGGCCGGGACCGTCTTTCGCTCCCCTACCGCAACGCCTTACGATCACACCTCAATGCTGGCTACGCTGCGCGACTGGCTACAGATCCCTGCCGACAAGATGCTCACCAGCGCCCGCATCGCGGCTGCACCAACTCTGGAGCAGGTATTCACATTGCCCCAAGCGCGAACCGACATCCCCAACATCCCGCAGCCGGTGGCAGAGGTCAAAGCCACCGCGACTTTCAAGCAGCCGAACCCGATTCAGCAAAGCCTGGTCACCGCCTACGCGACTCAGCAAGGCAAGGACCCCGCCGCAATCCTGAGCACCATCAAAACCCGTCAGGACGCCATCGACTACTTCCAGTCGAATCCAGCGCCCACACCGCCTCCGACCAGCTGACGGCAGCTTACTTTGTTCCGACCCGGCAATTAGGTCTGGCAAAGTTACGAATTTTCAGTTGCACATCTAAATCCTGCGGAGTAGCGTTACTGCGGCCCAAGAACGAAAGACGGTACCTCCCAGAAGTACGTTGTCCCCGCTGGCATCTGGCAAGTCTCCCTATCGCCCGGCATTCCTGGACACAATTCCAATTTGCGCCGAGGAGGCGAGCATCCATGAGGAAATATTTCGTATGGTCAGCGGGCCTGTGTCTTCTATTCACAGGACTGGGTCTTACAGGAGCAATTACGGCAGCGGCACAAGATCAGGTGGCGAGCACAACTCCACCGCCGAAGGTACTGGAAATCATTGTCGAGACACTCAAGCCGGGGCAGTCTGGCTCCCCGCACATGAAGACCGAGGCCGCGTTTCCACAGGCCTTTCGTGATGCCAAGTGGCCGCAGCACTATCTCGGGATGGACGCTCTCTCCGGCAGGCAGCGGGCCATATTCTTCGTCGGCTACAACTCTTTTGACGCCTGGCAGAAGGACACCGACGCTACGATGAAGAACGCCACACTCGCCGCTGCGCTGGATAGCGCGAGCATCGCCGATGGCGCACTGCTCGATTCCCTCGAGACGAGCGTCTACACCTATCGTGAAGACCTCAGTCTGCGTGGCCCCGTTGACATTCCCCACATGCGCTACATGGAGATCACCATCTTCAACGTGCGCTCCGGCCACGAGAAGGACTTTGAAGATCTGGGTAAGATGTACATCAGCGCCTTCCAGAAGGTTCCCAATAGCCATTGGGCAACCTTCGAGAAGATGTACGGCGCCCAAACCAGTGGGAGCCGTTTCATCGTCGTCACACCTTTGAAATCGCTCGCCGAGGTGGATCAGGAAATGCTCGACGGAGCCGCTATGAACAAGTCGATGAGTGCGGACGAGTTGAAGAAGCTAAGGGACCTTTCCGCGGCGGCAATCGAATCCACCGAATCGAACCTTGTCTCCTTCAACGCCAAGATGAGCTACGTTCCAGATAGCTGGACCCAGGCCGACCCGTTCTGGAACCAGAAATAAATCGAGGAATCAGTCAGGGGCGGCAAGCCGCCCCCCCATTCCTGCCCAGCCGTCGACTCATTCCTATTAACTAATCCTTTTACCTGTTCTTTACATTGACTTGAATGTGACCTTGAATTACGCTTCCTGCGACTTCGAAAGGTTCCGGTTGACGCGCCCCAGAAGATGGGAACCTCACGAGCTAATTAAATCAAGCACATATGAGGTGACACATGGCTTTCTGTGGCAAGTGTGGATCGTCGGTCGCGGACGGCGCGCCGTTCTGCCAGCAGTGCGGGGCACCAGTGGCGGCAGCGGCCACTCCCCAACCCGTAGCAATGGCCCCAGCCGGCACGAGCGGCCTTCAAGAGAATGTTGCCGGATTGCTCTGCTACCTGCTCGGCTGGCTGACCGGGATCATCTTTCTTCTCATCGACAAGCGGCCGTTCGTGCGCTTTCATGCCGCGCAATCGATCGTTGTGTTTGGGATACTGTTCGTCATCCGGCTGATACTGAGCTTCGGCTTCCTGAGCACCGGCCTTTATGGATTTGGCATCTGGTCCATGATTTCCCTGCTGGTGAGCCTGGTCACGTTGGTGGCCTGGATCGTGCTGATGGTTATGGCCTACCAAGGCAAGATGTTCGAAGTGCCGATTGCGGCTCCGATCGCCAAGAACATCGCGGGAAGCACGCCGGCATAACCGAGTCAAACCACGTTCCCCCGGAAACCAGGAGAATCTTGTGGCAGCCTTTTGTACCAGGTGCGGCGCGGCTCTCGCGCCGAGCGTACAGTTTTGCACCGCCTGCGGCGCACCGGCCGGCGCCCCCGCAGTGGCCCCGCCGGTCTACGGACAACCGGCTGTAGCGCCGGTCCAGCCAGCGCCCGCGAACAGCAACGTCGTAAAGATCGTTTTGATCGTCGCAGGGGTGATCGTTGGACTCGGACTGCTCTCGGCGATGGCTTTCATGTTCGGGATGTGGCGTCTGTCGCACGCGGTGCACGTGAGCCGCAGTGGCGACGTAGTGTTGTCCACCCCGAACGGAACAATTTCGACTGGCGACGCTTCAGCAGTAGGCGAGGCCGACCTGGGGGTCCCGATTTATCCGGGAGCGACTCGCCGCGAGGGCGGCATGCAGATTAGATCCGCGACCGGCTCGATGGTAACGGTGGTGTTCTCGACTTCCGACCCGGTTGGCAAGGTCGTTGACTTCTACAAGGAGAAGTTGGGTGACAATACCTCTGTGATCCAGAGCGGGACGGGCGCGGTGATCTCGGCCGGCGAACAGAACAAACGAGGGGTTGTGATCACAATCGGCACCGACAATGGAAGCGACGGCGGGACGAAGATCGCTATCATGCGCACAAAGTCAAAGTGAGGGAGGGGCCTCGGCAAGTGACACCTCCTGATACGAGATCCGAGTGGTCTCTTCTGTTACTTCTCTGACCGTTGCCCGGCAAGCATTCTGAAAGCGCCCAAAACGACGTCCCAACCTTGATTCACGCTGGCGGCGACCTTGTCTCCGGCTTTGTGACGCTCAAGACGGCGGTGTTCGAATTCAACCCGCGTGGCGGAATCTCCCATGGGCAGGAAGCGCACCTCGACCTCACTTGATTTGCTGAGATCAGGTGAGAACTTCCAGTCGCCCTGCAATCCCCAGGCGAAAACTACCTTGTGCGGTGGCTCCCATTCAAGAATGCTGCCCCACTGACAGGTGCTGCCGTCCTGTGCGACTTCGAACCATCCGCCGCCGGCACGCGGCTCGATCACGATCTCGACGAACGGCGAGGAAGAGATGTGGTGAGTAGAGGGCCACCAGGATGCCATGTCAGAAGTGAAGAGCTGGAAGGCGTCCAGCGGTGTCAGCTCTACTTCAAACGATTTTCGTACGGGCTCGATGGCCAGCGTTTCGCTCATGGCTGCCTTCCTTCTCTAGCCGGGATTTTTCTGCTGCCGCCTGAAATGCCTTCAGATTTCGATCCCACAACTGCTCGAAGTATTTCCGCAGGGCCTCGATGCCCTCGGGCTTTACCTGGTAGACGCGACGAGTGCCCTGCTTGACGTCTGATACGAGCCCCGCCAGTTTGAGGACGCGCAGATGTTGCGAGACGGCCGGACGGCTGACGGGCAGGTGTCCAGCGATCTCACCGACTGAGTGGGGGCGGTTGGCGATGCGCTGAAAGATGGCGAGCCGGGTGGGGTCGCCGAGGGCTTCGAATGATTTTTCGAGGTAAGTCATTACTAACGTTAGTATGCGCTTACTAAGCGTAGCTGTCAAGGGTTCGAAGGCACGGCTGTTAGACTCGGCAGAGAATTTCTTTACCGAGGAGAGTGTTGTGGCAGAAAACGAAGTGCAGTCAACGGAAGTAAAGATTACCGTGCGGCCGAACGGACCGCTGCGCGTCGAGGGAGCGGTGAGGTTGCTGGATCCAAACGGTGGCGAGTGGGATATGACCGGCAAGCCGGCGTTTTCGCTGTGCCGCTGCGGAGCCTCGGCCAATAAACCGTTCTGCGACGGGTCGCACGCGAAGATCGGCTTCGAGTCGATCGTGTCTGCGCCGCCGCGAGCGGAGAATCCACAAAACTAACCGGACACTGACGGAGGGCGAGGCGCTAGGCTTCGCCCTATTGACTGCAGTGACTCCGGCGTGACTCATCAGAGAATCCTTGCCCGGTGGGCCGGCATCCATTCAGTGGGCCTTTTGGGCCCCGGAGTTACCTTTTGCCGCAATCATCGTCGCTTGAACCCCCTCCAGAGGTTTCCGAACCGCCTGTACAGCCCCGTTCGCATGCTCCCAGACGTCGATCGTCCCCGGGGCTGAAATTTGTACTGAATCTGATCGCCGGGTCAGCGTTTCAGTCCATACAGGGCACGCAACAAAAACCGATGCTGGCAGCTCCGGGAGAGCTGGCAGTGACATTCATCGGACACGCATCTTTTCTGCTGCAGATTGGCGGCCTGAATGTTCTGATCGACCCGGTATTCGCGAACTGGCTAGTGCTGATTCACCGGCTGCGCCGTCCGGGGGTCAGGATCGATGACCTTCCGGCAATAGACGCCGTTCTGCTGACGCATGCGCATATGGACCACCTGAATCTGCCGTCGTTGAGAAAGATCGTCCGGCGGACACGCAGGCTGCGCGGCGAGGCTCCGGTTGCGGTGGTTCCCGAGGGAGTGGAAGACCTGGTGGACACTCTGGGCTTCAGTAAGGTGATGACCACCCGCTGGTGGCAGCAGGTGAAGATCGGCGATGTGGAGATCACGATGACTCCAGCGCAGCACTGGGGGGCGCGGATGCTGAAAGACACTCATCGCGGCTTCGGCGGATACGTGCTGCGGCATGGGACACAGTCGATTTATCACTCCGGCGACAGCGGCTACTTTGGGGGATTCAGAGAAATCGGCGAGCGGCTGGCGCCCGAGGTTGCGCTGCTGCCGATCGGGGCCTATAAGCCGGATGGATTTCGTCGAGTACATATCAGTCCGGATGATGCGGTGCAGGTGTTTGCCGATTTAGGCGCAGAGAAGATGGTGCCGATGCACTACGGGACATTCAGGTTGTCTGAAGAGCCGATGGATGAGCCTTTGCCGCGTTTGATAGAGGCGGCGCAAAGGGCTGGGGTACGTGATCGGATACTGGCTCTGGGCGAGGGCGAAACGAAGATCTTTCGTTGAGGCCGCCGGTAAAGCTGTCTGCAGAATCGTTTTCGCGGTGGATGCTTTGCTGTATATTTTTCCGTGGATAACGATAACAGTGCAAGGCGCCTGGCTCCCGCGTGCCGGGAAACTTCTGCTCTTTGCCGAACGTCGATTCCGTTGTTGACGCACTGAATTTATGGCAAATGAGCAGGCGCAAATTTATACCATCGGCGTAGACCTTGGCGGTACCAACCTGAGGATCGCGGCATATACGCGCGATGCGGGATTACTGGAAACAATTCTCCTTCCCACACGCCTGTCCGCGGGCCGCGATGCGGTCGTGGATGATTTGTGTGGTGCGGTTTCCGATCTGCAAAAACGATTTTTTACGCAATACAAGCTGTCCGGGATCGGTGTGGGGACGCCGGGACCGCTGGAACTTCCGGCGGGACGACTACATAATCCGCCCAATCTGCCGGGGTGGGACGGTTTCGATCTGCGCTGTGAACTCGAGAAGAAATTGCAGCGGAACGTGGTGGTGGAGTCGGACGCAAACCTTGCGGCGCTGGCGGAGTGCCTCCTGGGACGTGGGCTGTCGATGGGCGTCGATTCGCTGTGCATGCTCACGCTGGGGACCGGCGTAGGTAACGGTATCATTCTGCGCGGTAAAATCTTCGACGGCGCGGCGGGCATGGCGGGTGAAGCAGGCCACGCAACGATCTATCCCGAAGGTCTCAAGTGCCCCTGCGGAAACCATGGTTGCCTTGAGATGTACGCTTCGGCGACGGCGGTTGTGAGGTCGGCAAACCAGAGGATCGCGGATGGGACGGCTCCAGGTCTAGTGGGACAGAAGTGGTCGGCGCGAACGCTTGCGGAAGCGGCGTTCGACGGCAATGCGGATGCACGGCAGATCTATACAGATGCCGGACACGCGCTGGGCATCGGGCTTGCGGCGCTGGTAAACACCCTGCAGCTTCCTCTGTATGTTGTGGGCGGCGGACTGGTGCAGGCGTGGGAGCTGCTGAAGCCCGCGATTTTCGAAGAGCTGCATCACCGCAGCTATGTTTACAGGCTGACTGAACCGGGCAGTGTGGTGGCGACCCACAATCCGAAAGGGGCAACCCATGTCCTTCCGGCGGAGCTTGGGCCGGACGCGGGACTGCTCGGAGCGTGTATTCTTCCCTTCACGGCTAATGGACAAGGCTGACTGCTTCAGGAGCGTCCAAGCTATAGGAAAAGAGATACATGCGGCTGAACTACTATCTGGCAAAGGGCTCCCTCGTAGGCGCACTCGGCGGCCTACTCTTCGGCTTTGATACCGCGGTCATTTCGGGCACGACGCACCAGCTAACGCAAGTCTTCCACCTGACGCCCAGCGAACTTGGGACGACGGTGTCCATTGCCCTGGTGGGCACGGTGATAGGCGCGATCTCGGCGGGCGAACTCGGTCAAAAGCTCGGCGGACGCGATGCGCTGCGCATCATGGCGGTGCTATACGTGATTTCCGCCGTGGGATCGGCGCTGGCGTGGAACTGGGGATCACTGCTGTGCTTCCGCTTACTGGGCGGTCTGGGAATTGGCGGCTCGTCGGTGCTGGGGCCGGTGTATATCGCTGAACTTGCGCCCGCAAAGTGGCGCGGCCGGATGGTGGGGCTCTTCCAGATCAACATCGTCATCGGAATTCTGCTGGCATATGCGTCGAATTATGCGATTGCAGGGATGAACTTTGGCGCGACCCAATGGCGATGGCAGCTGGGCGTTGCGTCGGTTCCCGCGGCGCTTTTTTTGGTTCTTCTGTACGCGATCCCGCGCAGTTCGCGGTGGCTGGTAACGCAAGGCAGCATCGACGAAGCGCGGGAAGTGCTGAAGATGATGGGGTCGCCGGATTATGAAGCAGAGCTGAAGGAGATTATTGAATCGATACACTTGGAACGGTCGGCGAAGGAAGAACCGCTTTTCCGTTGGAAGTACCGGCTGCCGATTTTTCTGGCTGTATCGATCGGGCTGTTCAATCAGCTTTCGGGCATCAACGCGATTCTGTACTACGTGAACGACATTTTCGCGGCGGGCGGATTCAGCAGCCTATCAGGCGACAAACAGGCGGTGATCATCGGCGGAATGAACCTGGTCGCGACGTTGCTGGCGATGTCGGTGATCGACAAACTGGGACGGAAAACACTGCTGCTGATTGGGTCGGTGGGAACGTCGCTATGCCTTGCAGGAGTCGCGGCGGTGTTTCTGTCGCACAGCCATCAGTCCGATCTGGTCTGGCTGTTGGTGGGGTTCATCTTCTTCTTTGCAATCTCGCAGGGCGCGGTGATCTGGGTATATATCAGCGAGGTATTTCCAACGCGAGTACGGTCGAAGGGGCAAAGCCTGGGCAGTTCTTCGCACTGGATCATGAACGCGATTATCACCAAGGCGTTTCCTTCGATCGCGGCGATCTCTGCCGGGGCACCGTTTATCTTCTTTTCCGCGATGATGGCTCTGCAGTTCTTCGTGGTTCTTTTCATTTATCCAGAGACGAAGGGAATAAGCCTGGAGCAGATGCAGCGCCGACTGGGTATCGATTGACGAGAGCGAAACCAACTGATCAAGAGCAGAAATCTTGTCAAAGGACAGCGTGCATCTTGTAAAGTGGAGTGGGGCAAATTGCTAAGCTGGGCATGTTGTGTCCCTCCTCGCGCACGGCGAAAGCACGCACAGCAAGGCAGGCCCACCGAGGAGATCACTATGTTGCTCAAAGCTGCCCATTTTCTCGTTGCCGGAGCTGTTCTGACCGGCGGTTGTTGCCTTTCATCAGCCCAAGAGGTGATTCACGCGCTGACGGGTGTAGTAACCAAGGTTGACAGCTCGGCTCACACCATTACTCTGACGACCAGCGACGGCACGGAGGCGATTGTAAAAGTTGAGGCGGAGCACCACCCCCGCTACGATTTCGACAAGACGCTTCAGGCAGAGGCTGTCGACAGTTCCACGTATGATAAACAGGGCGATCGCGTCATTCTCTACTACTTTGGAGAAGGCTGGCAACGCCGCGCGGTGGCGATCAAAGACCTGGGTCCAGCCCCGCTAAAGCTAACGTCGGGACAAGTGGCACATTGGGACCACCACCACCACGTGATTACCATCAAGGCCGCGGATGGCACCAAGCAGACATTTCAGCTGGATAACGAGACCGCGGTGGATACGCCGATGGGTGTAGTGAATGGCGAGAAATTCGATCCCCAGAATGGCGACCAGATCTCGATCAAATATCTAAACAAAGACGGCAACAACGCCGCAGTCTTCGCCAGCGAGAGCTAGGGGTAACCGCGTATACAGCCCAGGTCCGATGATCCGGACCTGAGGCTGTCTGCCTGCTACTTGATTTTGCGGCCCAGGGTGAAACGCAGGCCGGCACGGATGTTGTAGGGCAGCGACGTGTATCCGATGGGGGATATGTGCTGCTGGCTGAGGATATTGTCGAGCTGCGCGTAGACGGCGAGCCAGGATGTGACGGGTGCGCTGCCGCCCAGGTCAAGTTTGGCGTAGGCGTGGTCGAGGTTGCGGTTGGGCAGGAGCAGGCTGTCGCCGAAGTTCACGTCACTGCCGCCCAGGAAGGTTGAGTCGTCGCTACGGCTGGAAAATGCGCCCGTAGCAACGATGGTCATGTGCTTACTCGTGTAGGTGATACCCGCGAAACCAGTGTGGGGCGCACGGCGGAAGGGGCGCGCTCCAACGAGCGGCGAGTCGTTGCCGATGGGGATGGTCGGGAAGGCCGGGTTGTAGCTGGGACCGACGGCGTCGGAAGAGAACGAGCGCTGAACTACAGCGTCGAGGTAGGTGTAACCGCCGCGAAGGAAGATGTCGCGGCCAATGCCGTATTCGACTTCGCTCTCGATGCCCTGAGCGCGGAACGCCATTGAGTTCAGGGTGAGAGAGAAGGCTCCTTCCTGTTCGAGGAACGCCTGGAGCGATTGCTGCTGCTCAGGAGTGAGATTGGGGAGCAGCGTAGGGACGAGGTTGGCTCCGACATACTCAATCTGATTGCCGAATTCATTGTGAAAATAGGTGGCGCGGAAGAGAACCTTCTCGTTGAAGAGGCTCTGCGCGACACCGCCATCGTATGAGCGG
>Ga0335073_10010111_pt1 | contig 13244 bp, 15 predicted proteins | sample Lox_Sample_22_FD_207093 | JGI IMG/M metagenome (GOLD analysis project Ga0335073, IMG submission 207093) | Soil microbial communities from Loxahatchee National Wildlife Refuge, Florida, United States - Lox_Sample_2.2 | ecosystem: Environmental > Terrestrial > Soil > Wetlands | place: USA...
TGCCTACGGGGCAGGTGGCTGTACAGTACCGCCTGAAAATTGATCGTAACCTAATTAACGCCCTGTTCGTCGTTGGGTTGTGAGGCCTCCCTTTTTCCGCCCTGCCAAAAAAATTTGCAATCCGAAAACGCCGGTATGCTATGCTGAGAACGTATGGCCCTTCGCTGCAGGCTTTGCCCATTACAATCCCCAAAATTTTTTTTTTGAGTTTTCATTATTGAGAACGTTGGACGTGAAACGCGCTTCGACTGAGTGGTTGACGGAAACGAGGCCATTATGGATCCGGTATAGCGTGCGGCCGAAGCCAATGCGTCATTGGCTTTCAAACATTTCGACTTTGCGACGGCTTTGTCGTTGACTCTTCAACTCTGAGTGTATTGAACGTCGTGGTGTGTAAGGTATTTTTGATTTGTGTTTCCTCCTCTTAAGAGCCCGGGTCAAATGGCTGTGGTCCTTTCACAACTTCGTTGTTGTTGACTCTGTTGACGCGCTCATGGCGATGATTAGGATCAACGGGTTGATGTGGTTCGATAGCTTTGGTTCGGATTGGGAATGAGACGTGCATCTTTGAAATTGGTAGATTGTGTATCTGACGAAGCAGTTGACTGTGGGTATGAGTGTTTGGATTGCAGAATTCGAAGAACAGATTTGAGCAGTGGGAGGCAGAAGCGTATTTATGCCTCGAGGTACAAAGTACAAAGTATTAGAGGTGTGTGTCAATTGCGTGAGCAGTGTGTGGTCTCTGCGGCTTTTAAATCATAGTCGAAGGCGGCCTCCGAATTTAACAATTGTCTCCGGCCTCACTTTTCTTTTTGAAATCGAGACTGCGAGCGGATCAGTTAAGGTTGTTCGGCGGTTCGCGTATAACCCTTGGAAAACCAACGCTGAAAAACTCCGACCGAGAGGGCCGGAGACAAAGGTCACTTTCGGTGAAGCAGCACAGCCGCAACAACCAAGATACAGTACGAGCCGAATTGCTAAAGGGGGCCATAGGGTGGATAGTGGCCTAGGAATCCTTCTGCGCGCCAATAAAGCCCGTTTGCCTCACTGTGTCTGAATAGCTTCCTTCTAGAAGGAAGATGCGGTAAGGCTGCTTCGAGTGACGCACGTCCTGGCTGTGGCGGAACCTACCTGGCTTCATGTTGGGCCGGCTTGGGTGCCTTCCAAGGGTGAGGCGGATAGGGTGGCCTCCTTTGCTGCCCCGGTCAGTTCGCGGGATGAGGCAGCTAAACCGACACAAGGAAAAACTTCCATCACGAGGTAAGACGCCAATGCGAACGCCCAGCGGTTCAGAAAGGATCCGTTGGGTGTGCTTTAACGTCCAGCCGCTTGCCGAGAGTGCAGGTTGAGCGCAGCATTTGGTATGGTCAGTCATCGAGGTTGCTGCGCCGCGTTTGATAGCCGTATCGTGGCTGTGCTCTCAGCACCGAATGTTAACGCAGTACATGTATTGATGCCCGCTTTGCTTCGGTCCGGAGTCATTGCTTTCTCCGTGTTCCTCAACCGGACAGTTAGACTCACGGAATTGCAAAGGAGCGGTCAGGGGAAAAGGCAAATTTAGTGGTGCAGCAAGCGCCCTGTATTTCCTGGCCTCACTGCGCGTAAAAGCGCGCAGTTCAGCCCTTCGAATGGGTACCGCGAGTGGCAGTGATTACGAATGGTTGACTCCCACAGTGTCTGAGTACTCAGCGGAGGGTCCCGAAATGCTACGATTGAGAAAAGTGCCTCGTCTGCTTCGAGCTGAATCATACCATCCATCGTGACTCAAGTTCTCTAGTGACGGCCAGCTCACACGTCCACCGCGCTGGGGCGCAGCTCTGCCCATCAAACCGAGCCTCCGATAGCAAGTAGACTGTTAAATGACGCAAAGCCCGCCCTGCACGAAGTTTCATCTTTGACTGAACGTCATCGGTCCCGGTTGACCGCGTAGTAAGCAAGCACCAGTCTTCCAACCTCAACGTCGAACAACGGCTGTGCTTTCTCGGTCAGGGATAGTCGCAGCAGCCGATTGGCCCTCACCGCCAACCAGATCGGCCAGATGCAAGCGACGTTTGTATACATTTGTCTGTCGAGTTCGGGTTTCCATCTCTTCATCGGTCACTTCTATTGTCTCGAGCTCTACCGAGAGCGACTTTGCATCTTCTATGGCGGTGAACTGCAGCTGGAGGCCTTTTGCTTCGTAGAGACATTTCCCTTTCACGGGGTTTCCAGCTTGAGTCGTCACGCTGCGATTCTCGGTGGCTCAGGACGCAGCTGGGACCGTAGAGTACTGCGTACCCGTGATTTTGCTTAATTACTGAGTTAAGAAGCGCGTAGCTCAGCATTACCTTCGCAGCGGATTTGTTGAAACTAGCAAGCCGTTTCCCGTGCAATTGAAGCAAAGACACCTGAAAGGGCCACCATGTCCTCACAGCGAATCGTTGCCTCGCACGACCCTTTCAATGTACGAATCTGTTTGCAATTAACCACGTCAGACGAACAGCAGCATATCGCTTCACATTTCTCTCTAAGTGCTGCAAGTATCGGTGCCATCAGCGGGCGGTGGGGTAAGCCGTATCGCTCGCCAATAACTTTGCCGTAAGTGCCAAATACCAACGTCCAATTGGCTCCTTGGCAATTTGGTTCGATCCTTTTGCATCCATTCATCCCCGTTTCTCCATTTCCTCCCTTCACACCCTTGAGACATCTCTATATTCGCATTGATCGGCTTTGTTCATCGGAACGTGCCTCGGTGCCCCAATCTCGTGCTTCTCCCAGCTACGTGACTTCTCCGCTGCCCATTCTTATATTTTCCTGTGCCGCGCCATTTCCCACTGTCGCGCGTACATCCAACATCAACCATGCGCTTCTCTTTTCTTGCCATTGCCGCTACCCTCAGCGCGACTGCTCTATCGCAGTCGCTCAGCTCATTACCACCATGCGCTGTATGTGCGAACATGCATCATTGCTCGCAGATTTGGGCGGTATACTGATGTGAAACAGCAATCCTGCGTAGGCAACAGTTTGAGCACCACGGGCTGCAACTCCCTCGACATTGCTTGCATCTGCGCTTCATCGGGCTGGATCCAGATGCTCTCCTGCTGTCTTACCCAGACCTGCTCGCCTGCGGATCAAAATGGTACGTGACACGTAAAAGCTGGCCATTCTGTTGTCGCTCTAACCTCCAATTAGCCACGATTGTGTTCGCCGACCAGATCTGTGACACCGCTGGCGTCACAGTGCCCACGGCCGTCTCCTGTGCCGCTACCCAGATTTCTTCGACTGCCGCTTCGACTGCGACTGGCAACTCTAACTCTACGGAGTCGAGCACATCTGCCGAGTCGACAAACACCTCCAAAGCCAACTCCGAATCCAGCACTGGCTCGACCGCCGGTGGCGCAACCACTTCGACCAAAGCGAGTTCCTCGACGTCCAGCTCCGCAACATCCAATGCCGCTCCCCGCGACGCATATGGCGTTGGACTGGGCATGGCCGCAGCTGGCTTGATCGCTGCGGTGTTATAAGAAATCTAGGAAGAGTTTAAATACTGGCGAGCTGTGAGAGGGTGACATTCCGTGGCAATTGGAAATATGTACTGTTGGACACAATGTTGAGATTAAATTGCTTCCATTTACATGTCTAATAGCGGGATATGCATTCATCTTAAGTCTGGAAGCGGTTGTATTTCGAGAAGCATATGGGTAGTAATAGCTGGTGCCTTCGTCTTGGAACAAACGTCGAAGTGTGAAACCAAATATACATTCAGTATACCTTATTGATAGAGGCTTTCAAGTTTCATGTCCTGCCTTTTCATGTGACTACTAACTCTAATTTTAAATAACCATATGAAGCGGATAACTGGTCGAGGGCAGTGTGCTGTTATGCAGGTCATGGTGTCAGCAACCTAGATTTGGTATCCACAATGACGACCGCACCTAGACCTGTTGAAACAACGCACTTCCATGCTCCACTTCTCCGTGCATTGCAGCTATTATTTGAGTTTTGCTCGAATGAAGACTTATGACTGCCTGTCTTGACAGTTTTATATGTACAATACGCCAGCGCGCCCAGTAGACGAAACGGCTAAACATATGAGCCTCGGGAGGCGACTTCGATAATCCATTCGCCTACCTACTTCTTCGTATAATTGCATCCCCTGTCGAAGCACAACCTCTACCATGGTCTAGATCCTGCATTTCATGTACTTCCAGCATGCAGAAATCCAACTTCAAGAGGGCACCAGTGCCCGCGACGTCAATGCCGCATCGCAATGTTCTTGATTCGCTTCGAGCCACCCAAATCGTGAGCTCAAAACCCGTCTTGCCAGCGGGTAAGGAAATCCATGACTGATTTTGGGAGCGATCTAACATGTACAGAACTTATTGCCATGATCCTTGACTTCCTGCCCGTATCAGACCTTATGCGCTGTGCTCGTGTTTCAAGGCGTGTCAACGAGATGGTATACGACGACTCTCGATGGGTTCAGAGAATGAAAAATATGGGTTGCTGGAACGAAACAGAAGCGAGGCAGAGATACGAAGAAAACATGAAAAGGAAGTTTGAGGCTCAGAGAGCAAAGGAGGCAGAAGAGGCGAGAAGAACCGGAGCCGCGCTCAATGGAACCATAAATGGCACAACTGGAGTTGGTTCTGCGCAACGAAAGGCTAATATCACTCTTTTCGACGCTGGAGCAGAAGAAGAGAAGGCTCGTCAGTCACTGGAGAAGCTGAATATCCAAACGCAACGTCGAACAACGATTGATCGAGGTTTCGATTCGCCAACACTGCTGTCCAACGGGACGCCACCTGCTTCTCCACAGACTCCAAAGGATCCAAGCGCTGCTCTCAAGGTATTTTCAAGAGTCCGTTCCATTCGTGGATTCGCCAGGCAAGAGTATGCTAAGATCTACGGCGCGCTTGCCCCATTTTACTTTGACTTGATTAAGTCGAAGAGCCACATGGACCCAATTCTGTTCCGGACTTACAGGGACCCGGAGCAGCAAGCGTATATGCTTTCGCAGCTTAGGAAATTCGCGAAGAGTGACTTTGCTCAAGGCTGGAAAGCGAGAGAAGAAAAGCTGGAGTCAATGACTGGGATTTTCGAGAATGCTGCTCTACGTGAGTTCGAGCAAGGATTACAGATACAAGACATCGACGGCCGAATGCGTAGATATGCCCACGTACTCGTCATACTCAACGGAGGAGCTGCCGCTATCGACACATTCATCCAGAACAACCCTCTCATGCTGCGAAGAGAACTCCTAGGTAACCCACTTGACAATGTGCGCCATGCCATGCCAGGCGATGTCAACCTTCACCCGTCTCTCGAGTTCTTCCGCCAGCTTGCTGTTGCTATCAATGAGCAGGTCGTGGTCATTGATCGCATTTTTCCGTCAACGGTTGACGTGTTGAAGCCCTTCACCGACAGAGTTACCGAAGACATCATCTCCGATTATCTCAATGCGCTATTCGACGAAGTGCATGAGCGAAGCATGGAAGCCTTTTTAAAGACAGTGTCAGGGCTCTTTGAGCAAGCTATGCGGTTCGCCGTAACCGTCAAGCCTGCCAAAGGATCTTCCCCCACGTTTGCCCAAGATGTGAAAGCAAGCATAAGCAAATGTTTTGAACCGCATATCGATTTATATCTTCAAGAAGAGTTAGACAACTTCAGCCGTCGATCGGAAGCTGTTGTTGACGCGTGGGAAAAGCGTCTTACAGAGGAAGAGGCATCGAAAGAGTCATTTTTCATGTCTAATTTCAACCGACAAGCAGACAAGCGGGACTTCCTCACGTCGTTCAAGAAGGTCATAATGGTACCGGTGAATGTCGTCACTGCTATCCCATCTTATACACCATTTGCAAGCAACAAGCCAACAACAGGACCAACTTCGAACAGAGACAGCTTGGCAGCAACACCGAGGGCTGGCACACCTGCACCGACGGACCGATCAGCAAGTCCGCAAGCGGAAGCACCGACCACAGAGCTCTCTGCCAAAGTTGCACTGATGAACGCACGCCTGGAAGGTATCAGCAACATGTTTAGCCTTGAGGTAGCCCTGCAGCTCATACACTCAGCAAAGGCAAGCCTTGAGCGAGTTGCGCTTTTCGTGCAGCTTGGAGGGCAGACCGGAGAAGAAGCAAGAGAACAAAGCGAACTCGTCTTTGTGACTCTACTGCAGATTCTGGGAACGAGGCATATCAAACCAGGCTTCGACAGAGCCGTGCTGCACCTTTCCGAATACAACCCACGGGAGATCAGTGAGCACAGCAAAGGCGGCGTCGAGCCACTCGTCACCTTCCTAGAGCTTGTCAATGTGGGCGATATGATCCAGCAGATGATCGATGTGTTCTATGCGCAAGAGCTTGTTGCTGCAAAACTCAGCAATAGAGACGAGTTCCTTAGCCCAGCAGTGAAAGAGAAGAAACGCTTTGAGCAGATGCTGGATGAGCGAGTCGCTGCTGGCCTGAACAAGGGAATTGATGTGCTGATGGATGAAGTCGAGTTCATTTGTGCCACCACACAGCTAGCTACAGATTTCAGTCCCACTGGCGACATCGTCGATCTAGGCCCAACTGAGACCGCAAAGAGAGTTGTGGATTTGGTATCCTCCCACGTTGACATGCTGACGGGTAGCACTGACAAGAACATGTTGGACGTATTCAACCAGGAAGTTGGACTTCGCCTCTTTACAGCACTCTGCAAGCATATCAAACGGCAACGCATTAGCGTGGACGGTGCCATTCTGCTTATAAGGTATGTCATGTCATGCTCAGAAATATATCAAGGCTAATATAATTACAGTGACACGAACCATTACTATTCCTATGTTGTCACCATGCATAACAAAGCGCTTACGCAATACTTCAGCGCATTGCGAGAGCTGGCCCAGATCTACCTGATTGACCCCAAGAGCGCGAAGGAAATCGGTGTAATCATTGCGGATTCCGACCGCTACAGAGGCATCTTCCGAGCCGAAGAAGTGTACGAATTCGCCGAACGGAGAGCGGACTGGTTCGTAGTAAAGCGAGACGTGGAGAAAGCAATGTACGGGATGGGTTGCGCGGTTATGTGAGTGCGATGCTGCTTCCAGCAGCAGTACATCAGCAGTCGCTTCGCCGCGGCAGAATATCAGCAGACACCCCTGCGTTGTCAGCGTGTCTGTCCAGGTGGTCCAATTGCGAGGAGATGGACTTGGTGGCTGCGGAGACGGATGCTGGGTTGGTGACGTCCAGCTCGACGCTGAAGAATGTTGTCATGCCGCCTTAGGAGAGTCCGGCGAGGCTAGTTGCCGCTTCCTATGCCTTAGAAAGATTCCACAAAGTCAGGATAGTATAATAACGTTTGCTGCTAGTGGTGAGGATTTTCGCGGCTTCATCACTAAGGACTGTATTGGACCTTGTAGGTCTCTTGTCAGCCGTCGGTGATATCCTACTGCACGAGGATTAAATGATGTAAAGTACCTGCGATGAGGATAACTTCTCTCGCCATCTTGTTTCAAATTAGTAAACTTCACAAACTTCGAATTACTCAGCGTGAATATAACAAATTGATGTAGAAAATTGTAGTCTCGCTGGTATATCTCAATAATCGGATAGTTCTTCGGTTACATATTCTTGAAGTAAGGCTATAAGTACCTTTGTACCGGGGGAGTGAAACTAGTAAATGTACGTCGACAGCGCCGACTTCAAGAATTGCTTCTTTCAGCAACAAGGATAAATAATGAATGCTGTCCGAATCGCGGGAGTAGATTCTCTACATCAGACAAATACCTGTGGCGTGGAAAATGTCGCAGTGATGCAATATGATGAACCAGTCGCCCGGAGAGGATGGACTCCAAAGGCCACAATATAGGACGAAGTCAAGCACGGAGATAGCTTCGACTAAAAGCTGATGGGAGAGTGAAGTCTCCCGATTAGGTTGAGCTTCTTTTTAAGAGGCCTACGAGACGTGGACATAGGAAGAGCGCATCCATTTCAAAGCTGTGCAAGGTAGCTAGCCGCTGCGCATCTTTACCAATTGCCGTTGACAAGCACGAGTCACGGTGCGACTCAACGGCTGTATGCCATTGGCGACCCGTAGTCAAGTGCGGCAGAACTACGTCCAGCCTGGTTGATTCAATCCCCTACAGTGTGGCACTGGCTCGTCGCTTGTGGGAAATAGACTAGTAAGGAGACCAAACACTAGCCCTCCCTACCTTTAACGGGAATCGTAGACGATAACAGCTTAAAGACACCATTCTTTGGCCTGTTTTGAATAGGAAATATCATTGATTTTCTTCTTTTCGGCGACCGCTAGATATTCCCAGCCAGAATACGCTTGCCGACAAATTCGCATTGTGCTGTCCGAAAGGACTGCGACTAGAGCGGCGACTTCGAAGATGGAGTGGAGGTTATCACCGGCTATCGACGCATTTAATAGTCAGTCGGATGATTTGAGCTTCTGGGCTTCATCCATTACGCTTGCTTAGCTATGCCTGGCTCGAACTGTCGACCTCGGAACGTAACTGGCAAAGTCGTCCTGGACTCACGATAGAGCCAATGGTAGCGCGCCAGATGCCGATATGCTACAGATGCGCATGGCGCGGTCTTCTCCTATCTACAGGTTCTGCAATTAAAAGAGACTCCATTTCGATTTGGTCTTTTTCCGCTCTTCCATCTAGTGGAATGGTCAGGAAACTTTGTCCAGATAAGGATAAAGCTAATCAGTTGGCATACCCAGTTTTTCTTGCATTCGCGATATGCTCTGTAAACATCAAACATTAGCATTTGTATTCTCCACTGTGTACTTTGAGGTTCCGTGCACGTTGATCTTCTCTTTCGGCAGAGGAGGTGATGAGAGATGTGGTGTGATGGCTTACTGGAAGAAATCCTGGCACATCTCTTTATCGCCGGCATTGCGCTGTAAACAGCGTAGACTTCGAGAAGCAGCTTCTTGGCACGGGTCGAGGTATTTGCTGTAGGCTTTACTGGTGGGATGTCAGAATGTTGAAGCACACCGTAGTGCAAGGTAGCGGGCGGGTACCTCTCAAAAGCAGCCGCCGTCTTCTCATTCCACGGCGAGCTATCCTCGTTCCCACCGGAGCTCGACATCTGAATCAGCAGAGCATTCGCTCCACTAGAGTGTAAGAATCACAGTTGATGAGCAGAAGAAGCGGCTTCGGCAGATCGTTCTTCCATCCACTGTAAGGTGCAGGGCCTTCCGGTCAGGGGCGCAGGTGCGGATATGATGGGACTGGATCGGATGGGATTGGATGGGATGGGATCTGTAGGATGCGGGTAGTGCGTAGTGTGATGGGATGTTGGTGTTGTGCGGTTGCAGAAATGCTGAGCTCCCAAAGAAGCTCCAACCCTCGTTCGTCTCCTAATCCACCAGTGATCTGCAAATTCAGGTACTCCACCAGGCTCGTGCGCGTTTCTCGACTTCACAGCTTAATTCAACACCAAGCCCATACTACCACGATATTCTACGGTGCTTCACCTCCGCATCTCTCACATTACCGGAGACCTGAGTTCGCTTCGCACCACCAAGTCGCTCTATGTCGCTCTACGCGTGATGCAGCAACAGGTCACCGCTCAATCGCTCATGTGAACCCCTCCACACCTTTTCTGCTCGCTTCAAGCTCTGGTCAAGCCGTAAGCTGATCCAGGCCCGGTAACTTACGGCGGACTTACTCATCGTCACCATTGAATTGATCTCGTCGTTCCGCGACAAACAGCGTGCGTCGGGCAAGCGCGCATGATCTGCGAGCACGCAGTATGGCCCGCTCTGGCCCGCCGCTACGGCTTGAAAAATGTACATCCGGCGCTTGACTACGAAAGCTTTGAAACGCAAACACCAGCCGCTTTGCCCCCTGGGAGCATGTGAAGTCAATCGTCGACGATCTGTGGCTACAATGATGGAGGGCGGACTGGGCTCTCTCACACGGTTGGGATCCCAAACTCTCACCTTTTGCACCTGTGATTTCCCCGATTCGGTAATGCGATCCCGCGTTGAGTAAGCTCCTGGTGATCGTCTGCAATATCGCGGTTGAACTCCACTTTGACTCCGTCTTTTCCAATGCTCCATCCCTAACCGTCGTCGTGAACCAGGATGGTCACACCTTCAAGTCACTCATCGTGAGCTCGCGTCCCCCTAGGTGGTGCCGAATGCACTCATGATACATATCAACGCGCCATCCCGGCCTTCCGAATGGCCCTCAAGTAACTGAAACGCCTGCTAGTGGCTCATTCCGATGCATGACTTTCCAGGGTCCGAGATTATACGCACCGGGCGCTCTCTGTTAAGCATCGTGATCCTCCGCCATTTGGCACCAATCGTGGTATGGTCTTTGTGGCGGACACTATTGATCAGGTATCGATTGTTCGTACGATCTATTCTAGGATGAATCCTTCTCCCCATTGCAATTGCACCCCACACTGACTTCACGATGCCATCGTGATGCTTGCGCGCACGGTTTTGAAGTGGATCAGGTTCCCCAACTTAACATAGATGGACATACGGCTACCGATGAGCTTCTCAATATAGACTCGTCGGAAATCCGACGGCTTAGTCGGAATGCCAGCCAATGGTTATCATTTGTTGGCCGGAGGCTCCACGATAAGATAACAGGCACTACTTCATGGCTCGGGGATCTGATGGTAAGCCGCCGGCAGCATGTTCCGACGACGGACAGCACTTTCAAGGGATGGGAGTCATAAGAGAATTTAGAAGGCGAATCCGTTGCTAATCGCGACACGACAGCTCAATGCTACACACATCCACATCTTTCAACGGATCATCATCCGACTGGAACTCTCGTGCATGTACCAGACATTGTAGCTGAACATTCTGTTCCAGTAGTTGCATTTCCCCTTTCGTCCACTATCGTCTATAAAGTATCACCAGCTTCGGCCATCCTCATCAGCATTCCACTTCAGAATTATATCTATTCAACATTACAAGCCCGGATTTTATCGATATATTGTCTTGACGTTATCGAGTTTTGGTACAAACCTCTAAGCCATACCTTAGTCAACGACCTGGAACCTTCGTCGGTGAGTGGTTCTGCTCAGCGTAGCCTTCAGCCATATCGCCAAACATTCACCGCCTTAATTCCACCATGCTCTTTCCTGAAGTCTACTCACCGACTTCGACTCATCCTTCTCACCGATTCGTTTTTCAAAATATTGGTCCGAGGCTTTCGTTCAATTATGAGACGAAACATCAAAGTGGCAATACTCTCAGACGACTAACAACTTGAAAGGTCGCATTACAGCAAAGCGACTTTGAATTTGAGACAAACTTCAATCAAAGCATCAGAACACATTTCATCACACAATATGCTCGCAGTTCAAAGCCAGCCAAATCTCCCTAAGCGGGCTTTCAGGCCCATCATCGAGACCAATGCTCTTCCTCGTGTCAACAAAGCCCCTGAGAAGTTCAATCCCCAGAAGCATCTTACCTTTTCGCCTCCAGAGGAGATCATTCACATGACCGACATCGGCTATCCCGCAGATGCTGGTGTATCGCCTGTGGCAGTGTCTCAACCATTCCGCCTCTTCTCAAAAGAGGCAGTTGAGCAAATGCGGGCCGAGATTTTCAATCCCGCGGTCATGGAAAATTGCGGCTACCGCAGCAATATTGCCGCGTGTCAACTGAGGGGTTACTGCCCACAGTAAGTGCTTGAGTTTGAGTGCTTCCGCTTACGTCTTCATCAATGTCACGTGCTCACAGGGACAAGGTATGCCCCTTTCGCATATGATGCCTGGACGAGTCCAGAGACTCTGGCGATTCTCTCGGGAATCGCTGGGGTGGAATTGGTGCCGGAGATGAACTACGAGATCGGCCACATAAATTTCTCGGTCAAGTCCGATCGGGAGACCCAGGAAGAGCGTGTCGAGATCGAAAACCAGAAACGTTTCTTCGCTGAGGATGAAGGTATTGCCGGATGTCCTTGGGAAGATGACAAGCCTGTCGTCGGTTGGCACAAGGATTCATATCCTTTCGTGTGCGTGCTTATGCTCTCTGATTGCACCGACATGGTCGGCGGAGAGACAGCTCTCAGGACCGCTGAAGGAAGCGTCATCAAAGTCCGTGGTCCAGAAATGGTAAGCTGCACACACCTATATTGTCGGTGGCCAACAGTAGTTAACGTCATCAAGGGCTGTGCTGTTGTCTTGCAAGGCCGTTACATCACTCATCAAGCCCTTCGGGCTCTCGGAACCAAGGAGCGCATCACCAGCGTGACTTCATTCCGCCCTAAGTCGGCTCACCTGGCAGATGATTCGGTTCTAACCACTGTCCGACCCATCTCAGACTTGTCGGAGCTGTACTACGACTATGGTGAGTACCGTCTCGAGATCCTAGAAGAGAGAATTCGAGCAAAGTTGTACGAGTTGAAAACCAAGCGCCGTGCCGGAAAATCTTTTGAAACGGTCGAGTTCAAAAACTTCCTTGAGAAGCAAACTGCCTTTATGAAGCATACGGACAATGAGATTGTTGAAGAGGATAAGGTTCCGATTGGGCATATCGATGAAATCAATTTCCCAGACGTCAAGGTCGGAAAGACGGACGAGCCTCAACTTGCTAAAGAAACTGATGTCTCTTAGCGGGTATGACATGATGATGCACGTGGATGGCGTTGGATGGGGATGCATTTCGGTGAACGCTTATTGGTCAACTGTTATTGACTTTTGATGATGTTCCTCATGGTTGCAATTCAGAGCGAAGACCGTTGAAGACGTTACTAGACATTGGCATGAGCAGGTAGCAGCAAGTTCACGAAGCTTTCCTAAGAGCAAGTTTCGTTCAGTCAAATGTGACAACTGCGTGTATGCGCGTCATTTGTACACTTTGGCAGAGTCACTTTATTCGAAGTCAAATGGTGAGAGAAAGAAGCTGGGATGAATCATGACGGTCTATAGCCGCGAACTCGCGCAGAAATCAGAGCAAGAGCGTCGATCAGAGAGAAGAGGTAGTCAAAAGTCTCCAACGAGCTTGGAGTTTGTTGTTTTCCCCACGTGATACGTCGCGCATCTGTAGGGTGACTTTTTGCATATCCCGCACAGTGTTGCAGCCAGTCAAACAACCCCACCGCGTTCAAAGGCCAAAGCCAACCTGCACCTTCCACCCAGCCATTTCTCCTCTCTTCATCATCTTTTCTCGGATCTGGTTCTCGTCCATTGAGCTTGCCAGCTGCTTCAGTCGCACTCCAGGATTACCAGACGCCATCTGGTAAGCCATGGATCGCGCGGCTGGGGGACCCGCGAGAAAACAGCCGCAGCCGC
>Ga0335073_10010113_pt1 | contig 13243 bp, 13 predicted proteins | sample Lox_Sample_22_FD_207093 | JGI IMG/M metagenome (GOLD analysis project Ga0335073, IMG submission 207093) | Soil microbial communities from Loxahatchee National Wildlife Refuge, Florida, United States - Lox_Sample_2.2 | ecosystem: Environmental > Terrestrial > Soil > Wetlands | place: USA...
GCGCCGAGCACGAGCGGGAAGTACTCGGGCCGGCAGCCGGCCATGACGGCGTTGATCGCGGCCGTCCTGACCGTGCACTCCCGGCCCAGGTGGTCCATCCGCCACAGCACCTCGTCGGGGTCGCGGACGGTGTGGGCGAGGAACTGATCGAGGAGCCTCTGCGAGGCGGGAACGACCGGCAGCCCGTCGGTCCAGCCCCGCTCGTAGCAGTACTCGATGGCCTCCCGGGCGACGTCCGGATCTGGCTGGTCGGCGGCGCCTGACGGCGGCATCTTGGGCTCGCCCGCCATCAGGCCGCGTTCCTCGCCGTGAGCATGCCGGCGACCTCGGCCGCGACGCCTTCAGCGCGCTCGCGCACCTGCTCGGCCGTGAGTCCCGCCACCGGGTGCGGCGTGGTCAGGTACCGGTAGCCGGGCGCGCCCTGTACCTCGGACATCGCGTCGGCGGTGGTGATGAACGCGTCCGAGCAGATCACCGCCGCCGGCCTGCCGTTTCGCTCAAAGAGGATTCCGTCGGCGACCGCCGACGCGCTGCACGAGCCTCAATCACCGACGCCGACCACCACCACATCCGACGCCGCGGTCAGCTCGTCGACGAGCTCCGGCGGCGCCGGCTGGGAGAAGATCTCCTTGCGGCGCAGCGTCGCGTCGCCGGCGCCGTAGCGCTCGCGGAGCACGGTGGCGACGTCTTCGAGCAGCAGGCGCGCGTTCTGCTTGCCGTTCTCGAGCAGGCCGATCTTCAGGCCTTTCAGGTCGGCTGGACGGGGGGCAAGGGCGAAGGCCGGCGTCGCGTCCTCGCGGTCGGACAGTCCGGTCGGGTCAAGAATCGCACTGGGCATGTTCGTCCTCCGTTCGTCCCTCGGGAAGAAACTACTTCCATAGTGAAGTTTCTTCCCGAGCGTGGTCAGTGGTCGTGGATCAGCACGCCGCGGATGTTGCGGCCGGCGAGCATGTCCTCGTAGCCCTGGTTGATGTCATCGAGCTTGTAACGGTTGGTGATCAGCTCGTCGAGCTTGAGGTCGCCGTTCTTGTACAAGCCCAATAACCGGGGCATGTCGTAGAGCGGGTTGGCGCCACCGAACAGCGAGCCCTGGATGTTCTTGTGCCATCCGGTGACGGGCGAGCCGTGCACGGCGATCGTGTCGCCGACGCCGCCGACCGCGGTGACCACCACGCTGCCGCCCTTGCCGATGATGTCCACGGCGCGCCTGAACACCTCATCGTTCATCACGCCCACGGTGATTACGGCGTGGTCGGCCATCTGCCCCCGGGTGCGGTCGCGCACGTACTCCGTCGCCTCGTCCGGGTCGCCGGTGGTGAACGTGGCGCCGAACTTGCCCGCCATCTCCTGTTTGAACGGGTTCGGGTCGACGGCGACCACGTGCTTGGCGCCGGCGTAAGCGGCGCCCTGCACGGCGTTCATGCCGACGCCGCCGGTGCCGAAGATGACGACGGTCTCGCCGGCGCGGGTGCCGGCGGCGTACACCGACGAGCCCCACCCGGTGGTCACTCCGCACGCGACGAGCGCGGCCACCTCGAACGGGAGGTCTTCGTCGATCGGCACGCACGAGTTCTCGGGGATCACGATCCACTGCGAGAACGTGCCGAGCACGCACATCCCGCCGATGTCCTCACCGTTCTGGTGAAAGCGAAAGCCGCCGGCCGGCATCTCGCCGGTGGCGGCGTTCTTGCCGTCGTCGCACATGTTCTGGTGGCCGGTCGAGCAGTAGCGGCAGTGACCGCACACCGGGATCCACGAGGTGCAGATGTGATCGCCCTCGCGCACGCGTGACACGTGCGGGCCAACCTTCTCGACCACCCCCGCGCCCTCGTGCCCGCCAACCATCGGGTAGCGATAGGGACCGCCCTCACGGACGTGCTCGTCGGAATGGCACAGGCCGCACGCCATCACGCGAACCAGGACCTCGTGCTCACGGGGCTCATCGAGCTCGAGCTCGGTCACCTCCCACGCCTGCCCGCCCCCCCTGATAACTGCCGCGCGTGTCTTCACTGTGCCTCTCCTGTAGTCGAACTGGCTGCGCCCACCAACGCCGGCGCCTCGATGCCGAGAAAGCGGAACGTGTTGTGCCAGGTGATGTCGTCCTGCACGTCCGGCGGCAACTCAAGCGAGCGCAGCGTGCGCCCGCACGGGTCCTCGCGTGGCATCGCCGGGAAATCGGAGCCGACGAGCACCCGCGTGTGCCCGACCAGGTCGATCAGGAAGCGCAGCGCCCGGCGATCGAACACCAGCCCGTCGTAGTAGAAGCGCCGGGTCAGCTCCGCCGGCGATGGCCCTCCGACTTCGGCTTCGGGGGAGGGCGGCTCCTCGTTCCACGTCTTACCCCAGAAGGTCATCGCGCGCGGGAGCATCATCGGGAAGCCGCCGGCGCCGTGGCTGAAGGCGAGCCGGAGCCGCGGGTGGCGCTCGGCCAGGCCGCTCGTGATGATCCCCGCGCACGCCAGGAGCGCGTCGGCGCCGACCGCGAAGGCCGCGATCGGGATCAGGCCGGCCGGCAGCCGCTCCCCGAAATCGGCCGGCATCGCGTGAATGAAGACCGGCATCTCGAGTCGCTCGGCCTCGGCCCAGAACTCCTCGTACTCCTCGCCGTGCAGCGCGCGGCCAAGCACGTTAGAGGCGATCTCAACCGCCACCAGCCCAGCATCGCGCACGCGGGCCAGTTCGGCCGTGGCCAGCGAAGGCGCCTGCATGGGGACCATGCCCATCCCCATCAGCCGCACCGGGTCGGCGCTGCACAGCGAGGCGATGAACTCGTTGACCCGTCGCGACAGCTCCAACCCCTCGGGGCCGGACAGCGCGTAGTCGAGCAGCGGCGGCATCGGCGAGACGACCTCGGCGTCGACGCCGCTGCGCTCGAGCTCCTCGAGCCGGCGCTCGGCCGAGTAGAAGGCGTCGATCGCCTTGAACTTCATCCCGCGGTCGTTCTCGAGCAGCCGGGCGTGCGGATCGTCGCAGGGCCCGATGTGCGGGCCTCGGTGGTCCTCGGAGGTCCCGACCGGGTCCAGGGCACCGGGGATTACGTGGGCGTGCATGTCAACCAGCATGGGTTGCCTCCTCTCCGCTCGCGGCGACGGCGGCCATCGGGGGGCCACCGTCAGGGCAGACGCACGTGTGGATGGCGTCTCCGTCGGCGAGCGCCTGGATCGCCGCCTCAGTATCGGCCAGCTCGAACGTTCCCGAGGCCATCTTCCCGAGCGGGAAGCGCCCGGATTCGATGATCCGGATCGCCTCGATGTACGCGTCGGCGTTGACCCCGAACGCACCTCGGACCGTCACGCCCTTGTTGATCAGGCGATCAGTGACGAGCTCCACTGACTTGCCGCCCTTCAACCCGGCGAGCACGATCCGGCCGCTGTGCCTTACGCACTCGATCGCATCGCGGACCGGCTGATCGGCGATCGGCGTGAGCTCGAGCACGACGTCGGCCATCGCGCCCCCGGTGATCTCGGTGACCCGCTCGACGACGTCCTCCTGCTCGACGTTGATCGTGTGGTCGGCCCCGAACTCGCGCGCCAGAGCGAGCTTGTGCTCGTCCTTGCCAAGGCCGGTGACGATGATGGTTCCGGCGCCCCGCGCACGCGCCGCGATCACCGAGGTCAGGCCGCGCTGACCCGGACCGAGGATCAGCACCGTCTCACCCAGACCGACCTCACCCAGGTACGCAGCCCATCGCACGCCGGCGCCCAACGGGTTGAACATCACCGCGATCTCGGGCGGAAGGTCCCTGCTGACCTTGTGCAGGATCGCCCACGGGTGCAGATACAGGTAGTCGGCGAACCCGCCCCAGAGCGACGGCGAACGCGACAGCGGCGTCATCCCGTAGGCGCCGTCACGGTTCGGACAGGACATGTAGCGGCCCGTCAGGCAGTAGTCGCACGCCCGGCAGGGCCGAAGGATCTCGACCGCTACGCGGTCGCCCACCGAAACGCCCCAGCGCTCGGCGGCGCGCTCGCCGACCTCCTCGATGATCCCGAGCGGCTCGTGCCCGGGGATCAGCGGGAACATCCCGGGGCGGACGAGATGGCCGCGGTACTGCTCAACGTCGCTACCGCAGACACCGCAGGCTTCGACCCGCAGCAATCCGTCGTCGGGACCGATGACCGGCCGAGCGAACTCCCGGATCTCGTACGCCAGCGGTCCGGTCTGTACCGCGCCTCGAACCATCAAAAGCCTCCCGGCATCGTTTCGTCCTCGTACAGCGGAATCAGGGGCACCGGCTCCGCCTTCTCCTCTGGCGGCGTGTAGCCCCAGTACTTGGCGCGCGCTCCGCCGTCGATCACGAAGTCACAGCCGGTGATCAGCCGCGCGTAGTCGGAACACATCCACGCCACGCAGTGCCCGATGTCGGTCGGCGTCGAGGGCGCCATCGGCATGTTGGCGCGCACGTCGATCCTGCCCGGTTCGCGCCACCAGCGCGGGTGCTCAGTAGAGCGATCCGGACGGCGTCGCAGGCCCCCGGAAATCTCGGCCAGCAGCTCGGGGTTGTCCGGTCGCGGCGCCGTCGGCGAGTACGAGTTCACACGAATCCCGTAGGGCGCGAGGTCCATCGCGGCGGCGCGCGTGAAGTTGGCCAGCCCTCCCTTGTGAAAGGCATAGGCGATCACCCCGGCGCAGCCCTGCCAGGCGTTCGAGGACAGGATGTTGACGACGCTGCCACTGATCTCGCGCTCGATCATCGAGATCGCGACGTGCTTGGTGTTCAGAAATGTCCCGGTGCCGGCGACCGCCACCGCGCGGTTCCAGAACTCCAGGCTCTCCTCGAGGACGCCGCGACCGCCGAGCAGGGCCGCGTTGTTGATCAGGATGTCGATCCGGCCCCAGCGCTCGAGGACCTCGCCGACGTAGCGAGTGACGTCATCTTCGGAAGTCACATCACCGGGGATCGCGATCGCCTCGCGATCGTGGCGCTCGATCCGCCGGACCGACGCGGCGGCGGCGTCCGGATCGATGTCGTTGCACGCCACCCGGGCGCCGTAGCGGGCCAGCGCCAGCGCGATCCCGCTGCCGATGTTGGGTCCCGCGCCCGTGACCAGCGCCACCTTACCCTCGAGCGAAACCTCCACGCCGCTCACGTGCGACCGTCGATGATCACGCTCTTGACCTGGGTGTAGTCGAGGATCGACTCGGCGCTGACCGTGCGCCCGAACCCGCTCGACTTGTAGCCCCCGAACGGCGCCCCGATCACGCCGCCCGACCACAGCGTGTTGATCGACACCTGACCGGCCTCGATCCGCCGGGCCAGGCGCACGGCCTTGCCCACGTCGCGGGTCCACACCGACGCGACCAGTCCGTACCGCGTGCCGTTGGCGATCCGCAGCGCCTCCTCCTCGTCATCGGTTGACAGCACCGACAGCACCGGCCCGAAGATCTCCTCCTGGGCGATGCGCATGTCGGGCTTGACCCCGTCGAAGATCGTCGGCTCGACGAAGAAGCCGCGGTCGTACACGTCGCCCTCGGGCTTGCCGCCGCCCACGACGACATGCGCACCTTCGGAACGGCCGCTGTCGAGGTAACCGAGCACGCGCTTCTGCTGCTTGGCGCTGATCAGCGGGCCCATGTCCACCTCCTCGTACCAGGGGCCGACCCGCACGTGCTTGAACGCGTCCGCCAGCCCCGCGACCACCTGCTCGCGGATCGAGGCGTCGACGACGACGCGCGAGCCGGCGGCGCAGATCTGCCCCGTGTTCAGCGTGATGCTCCGCGCGATCGTGGGGATCGCCTTCTCGAGCGGCGCGTCGCGCAGCACGACCTGGGGGGACTTGCCGCCGAGCTCGAGGTGCAGCGGGATGAGGTGGGCGGCGCACGCCTCCATCACCCGGCGGCCGGTCTCCGGCGAACCCGTGAAGCTCATGCGCCGGACATCGGGATGGCGCGCGAGCGGATAGCCCGCCTCGGGGCCGTAGCCCGTGACCACGTTGATCACACCGGCGGGGATGCCGGCCTCGTGGGCCAGTTTGATGAGTAACAGGCAGGTGAGCGGCGCGTCCTCGGCCGGCTTGATCACGATTGTGTTGCCCATCGCGATCGCCGGTCCCGCGTCGTTCACGGTGTTGGGCCCGGGCGCGTTCCAGGGGATGATGCTCCCGCACACGCCGTAGGGCTCGCGCAGCGTCATCCCGATCACGTCGGGGAACATGCTCGGGAGCGTCTGCCCGGTGGCCTTGTCGGCGAGGCCGGCGGTAAAGGTGAGGATCCCCGGCATCGGCCCCCCGGCTCCCGGTGGGGCGGGTGGGCGCGGTTTCGGTCGACCGACCTCCAACCGTTCCAGCAGGTCTAGCTCGGCCGCGTGTTCGCGGCACAGGGCCGCCCAGTCGAGCAGCAGCTGTCCGCGCCGGCTCGGGCTCGTGTCGCGCCAGTCAGGAAAGGCTCGCTCGGCCGCGGCCACTGCGTCGGCGATGTCCTCTGACCCGCCGCGGGGCACGGAAGACAGCATCTCGCCCGTCGCCGGGTTGATCACGGGGATCGTCTCACCCCCGTGCGACGGCACCCACTCGCCGCCGATCAGGTGCGTGCCGTCGGTCAGGAGGGTCTGTATATCGAGTGTCTCCGGAGCTGACTGGATCGTCATGTGAGAAGTTCCTCCTAACTTCTAGCTCTCGCTTGCCACAGTGCTTCCGAGGACCGGCGCCGCCGCGTCGTCACGGCCGACCGGAAAGTGACACGCCGCGAAGTGACCGTTCGCCAGCTTGCGCATCGACGGCTCTTCGGTGGCGCAGACGTCCTGCGCACGAGGACAGCGCGTCCGGAACCGGCAGCCGCTCGGCGGGTCGATCGGCGAGGGCAACTCCCCGCGGATCGTCTCCGCTACGGGCTGTCGGGGCGCGCTCGGATCCGGGCTCGGAATCGACGCCAGCAGCGCGACCGTGTAAGGGTGAAGCGGCTCCCGGTAGAGAGACTCCGGCGGTCCGACCTCGACGAGCTTGCCCAGGTACATCACGGCCACGCGGTCGGACACCTGCTTGACCAGCGCCAGGTCGTGGGCGATGAACAGGTAGGCGAGCCCGAGCTCGGTGCGCAACCGCTCGAGCAGGTTGAGCACCTGCGCCCGGATCAGTACGTCGAGTGAGGACACCGGCTCGTCGCAGATGATCAGTGCTGGATCGAGCGCCAGCGCCCGCGCGATCGCCACACGCTGAGCCTGGCCGCCGGAGAGCTCGCGCGGCCGCCGCTCGCCAAACCGGGAGGGATCGAGCCCGACCAGATCGAGCAGCTCGTCCACTCGCGTGCGCCGCTGCCCGCGACTGCCGACCTTGAACGCGATCAGCGGCTCCTCCACCAGCTCGTGCACCCGCCACTTCGGGTCGAGCGACCCGAACGGGTCCTGGAAGACCATCTGCATGTGGCGCCGCGCCTCGGTCAGCTTCTGGCGCTTCAGTCCGACGAGCTCGACGCCGCGCAGGCGCACCGATCCCGACTTGGGCGGCGGCGCCTGCAGGATCGCCCTGGCCAGGGTCGACTTGCCTGATCCGGTCTCGCCGACCAGCCCGAGCGTCTCACCGGGCGCGAGCTCGAACGATACGTCCGAAACGGCGTGGACGACTCCCGTCTTGACCCCGCCGCGGTCCCGGACGGTGAACTCCTGGATCAGGTTCGAGACCTGCAGCAGCGGCTCAGTCATACGCGCTCGTCCAGTCCGCAGGGATGCCAGCACGCCCACTGATGATCGGGCTCCTGCTCCTTGAACGGCGGCGCCTGCTCGCGGCACTTGTCGGTGACGTTCGGGCAGCGGGGTGAGAACGGGCAGCCCACCTGTTCGTGGGCAAGGTCGGGTGGCTGTCCAGGAACGGCGGCGAGCGGCGAGTGCGGGGCGTTCTCGAGGCGAGGGATGGCGTCCAGGAGCGCACGCGTGTACGGCATCCGGACGTGCTCGAATAGCTTGCGGGTGGGCGCGTGCTCGACGCCGCGGCCCGCGTACATGACGAGCACCTCATCGGCGAAACTGGCCGCGAGCCCGAGGTCGTGGCTGATCATGATCAGCGCCATACCCAGTCGCTGCTGCAGATCGCGCAGCAGCTCCATGATCTGCGCCTGGGTGGTGACGTCGAGCGCGGTGGTGGCCTCATCGGCGATCAGCAGCTTGGGCTCGGCGGCGAGCGCGATCGCGATCATCACTCGCTGGCGCATGCCGCCGGAGAGCTGGTGGGGGTAGTGGCGGAAGCGCTGGTGTGCCGCCGGAAGCCGCACGAGCTCCATCAGCTCGACCGCGCGATCGTGCGCCGCAGCCTTGGGCAGGTCGGTGTGCAGGCGGATCGCTTCGGTGATCTGCGGGCCGATGCGGAGCGTCGGGTTCAACGAGCGGGACGGATCCTGGAACACCATGGCGATCTGACCACCGCGGACGCTGCGCATGTGACGCTCGGGCAGGTCCACCAGCTCCTGGCCTTCGAACCGGATCGAGCCGGTGACGTGAGCGCTCGCCGGCAGCAGCCCCATGATCGCCCGGGAGCTGACCGTCTTGCCGCAGCCCGACTCGCCGATCAGTCCGACCGTGCGGGCGCTCGGCACGGCGTAGGTGAGGCCGTCGACGGCGCGCACCAGGCGTCCCGCCTGGTGGAAGTCGACCCGCAGGTTGGCTATCTCGAGCAGCGGCGCCCCGGTAGGGGCGACGCCACCGCCGTCACCAAGCGGCTGGACCTCGCTCCCGGTTGGGGACAACCCGTTGGCGCTCACCGCTGACTCCACCGCGACCTTAGAGCATCGCCGAGCAGGTTGAACGACACCACGGTGACGAACAGGGCAATGCTGGGGATGAACACGAAGCGCGGCGTGACCGAGAGCACGCTCTCGCCCGCGGAGATCATGTTCCCCCAGCTCGGGGCCGGCGGTGGAACGCCGAGGCCGAGGAAGCTGAGCGCCCCCTCGAGCACGATGATGATGCCCATCCCGAGCAGCGCGAAGGTCATCAGCTGCGGCACGATGTTGGGCATGACGTGGCGCACCAGCGTGCGCACGGGTCCGGTGCCGGAGAGCCCGGCCGCGGCGATGAAGTTGAGCTCCCGGATGCGCAGGGTCTCGGCGCGGGCCAGGCGCGCGAACGCGGGCACGCTGAAGAACGACAGGGCCCAGATCGTGTGCACCTCGCTCGGCCCGAGTCCCTCGGCGATCGCGATCGCCAGCACGAGCGCGGGGAACGCGATGAAAACGTCGAGGACGCGCATGATCACCGCATCCCGCCAGTCGCCGAGGTAGGCGGCCAAGGCACCCAGCAGGCCGCCGACGACGATGCCCAGCGCGTTGACGGCCAGCGCGATCTCAAGCGAGGCGCGGCCGCCGTAGAGGAGTCGCGCCCACTCATCGTTCCCGACCTGGTCGGTGCCGAGAACGTGCCCGGCGGAGCCGATTGGGAGGTTGGCCTCGAGGATGTTCCCGCCCGTCGGGGAACCCACCGGGCCGATCAGCGGCCACACGAAGCAGAGGAAGAAGATCAGCGCAACCAGTCCGGCCGGTATCCACAGGCCCAGCCCCGAGCGCAAGCGGCTGCGGGGTCCAACGGACGGGCCGGTGACCGCCTCGAGCGCGCCGGGTACGGTGACGTCACTTGGGGTTACTGCCATAGCGCACCCTTGGGTCCAGGGCCGAGTAGAGGAGATCCGCGACGAGGTTGGACATGACGACCACCACCGCGAACACCAGGACCGCGCCCTCCACCACGGGCGTGTCGCGGTTGCTGATGGCCGTGAGCAGCTCGTGTCCAATCCCCGGAAGCCCGAAGATGTCCTCGATGATCACCGTCGTCCCGAGCAGCGTGCCGAAGTTGAGAGCGATCACGGTGATCAGCCCGAAGGCGGAATTGCGCAGCGTGTGCCGCAGCAGCACCGCCCACGGCCCGGCGCCCTTGGCTCGCGCCGTCACCACGTAGTCCTCGCTTTGTAACTGCTCGATCAGGTCCGCCCGGAGGAGGCGGGCGTAGAAGCACAGCAGCGGCAGGGCGATCGAGACGGCCGGCAGCGTCAGCGAGCGGATGTTCTGGCCGAGGCCCTGATCGGGCGGGACCCAGCCGATCGCCGGCAGGACGCCGAGTTTGACCGCGAAGACCCAGATGAGCAGGAGCGCCAGCACGTAGGGGGCGATCGACAGACCGCTCATGCTGAACACCATGCTGATGCGGTCGAAGATCCCGCCCGGGCGCCGGGCGGAGAGGATCGCCATCGGCACCGCGATCACGAGCGAGAGCAGGAAGGCGTACAGGATCAGCTCGAAGGTGACGGGCAAATCGCTGGCCAGGATGCTGGCGACGCTCTGCCCGCTGGCCAGTGAATGGCCGAGATGCCCGGTGACCAGCCCGTGTAGCCAGTCCCAATAGCGAGTCACAAACGGCTTGTCGAGGCCGAGCTTGACCGAGAGCTCATGGACCTCGGCCGGCGTCGCGCTGGCCCCCAGTAGCTCCTGAGCGGCATCGCCCGGCAGCGAGTTCATCACCACGAAGGTCAACAAGGTGACCCCGAACAGGACCGGGATGGCGGCGAGCACCCGGCGGAGGATGAACCGCAGCGTGGGCGAGCCGGCGAGACGGCTCGCCCGCCCGGCCCGCGCCGCCAGCGGAGCGCTGAGCGGCGCGGAGGTACTACTCATCCTTGATCAAATCCCAACGGATCACTGGGTGTAGGACACGTCCTGCCACAGCGGAGCCGTGTTGACCACGATCGACGGAATCACCGTGGTCAGCCCTGGTCCCTGCACGTTATGCGCCGCCACGTTCCAGCTGGCCAGCGGGAACAGGAACGGCCCGTCCGCATTCTTGGCTATGTACTGCGCGGCCTGCTGGTAGAGCGTGTCGCGGGTGGACGGATTGACGGCTGCCTGGGCGCCCAGGATCAGCGCGTCGAGCTTCGGGTCCTTCACGCCGCTGAACGGCGAGGTGGACAGGAATCGGAACGCGAGACCGACGCCGGCGGCCGGGTCCCAAGCGCCCGCCGTCTGCAGCGCCGCCTGCCACGTCTTGGTGTCGAACGCCTGGATCAGCCCCGCCAAACTGTAGAGGTGAATCGAGGCGTTGATACCCGCCTCCTTCCACAGCGTCTGCAGGGCCTCCATGAAGTTCTGGTTGACCGGCGAGGCGAGCGTGAAGAAGTTCACGTTCAGCCCGCCGAGCGACTTCACCAGTTGCTTGGCCTTGGCGAGGTCGTACGTCGGATAGCCGGGTACGTTCGGGTAGTAGAACAGCCCGCCCGGGGCGGTGAAGCCCTGGACGACCTGGAACTGATCACCGAACAGCTTCTGGTCGATGACGGCGGCGTCCGTGGCGTAGTAGATGGCCAGCCGCGCGTTCTTGTTGTTGAACGGAGGAGCGGCGGTGTTCAGCTGGATGTCATACGGAGACGTCGCCGGCTGCTCGGTGGTCGTGAAGTGCGACTTGTACGTGCTCACCAGCGAGGGGGTCGCCATCCCGTTATAGGCCTGCGCGCCGCCCGCCTCCAGCGTCTCGAGCGCCGTCTCGTCGTCGGCCGTGGCCTTGAAGGTGAGATTGTCCAGGTACGGATGGCCGGCTTGCCAATAGTTCGGGTTCTTCTTGAGCACGAGCGTGTTGCTGAGTGTGTCGCTGACGACCGTGAACGGACCCGCGCCGACCGGGGTGATCTTGAACTGCTGCGCGCCCAGCTTCTTGAGCGCGGTCGGCGACGCGATCCAGGTGAGGTTGGCGACCAGCGACTGATTCTGGAACGCCCCGTCAGGGGCCGCCATGGTGATCTGAACCGACGACGGGGTCGGCGCCGTGATCGAGGTGACCGGGGGGAGGATCGGCTTGCAGGTGCACGACGAGGCGAGGTCGCGCTTCCAGTTGAACACCACCGCCTGGCCGTTCAATGGCGTCCCGTCCGAGAACTTCAGGTTCGGCTGGAGCGTTATCACCCACGTCTTGCCGCCGTTCTTGGGCGTCGCGGAGGTGGCGAGGTCGGGGGTCACATGACCGCCGGCGCCGAGCTGGAACAGCTGACCGTAGATCGCGTTCATCTGATCCTGGTCGGCGGCGCCGTTGGTGTTGGTTGCCGGGTCGAGGCCGGCCGGCCAGGCGCCCGAGTAGCCAGCCTCCTCGAGCACGGTCAGAGAACCGCCCGCTTTAGGTGCTCCGGTCGGCGCGGACGATGTCGAAGACGTCGCCGTAGCCGATGACGTGGCTGACGAAGACTTCGAACTGGAACTGCCGCATGCGCTCACGAACGCGGCAACGACAAATAGGCAGGCCGCAACTAGTGCAAGCCTGCGTAAGCGGATGGCGTCGATCATCCGGGGCTCTCCTCGCTTACGTGCAGCCTTATTGGCCGGCGCGGCCGTGGCCGGAGAAAGTCCTCGACCGGGGCAGCACCGCGAGCGATGCTAACGCGATTGTGAACGATCTTGGCGGCAAAAACCGAGGTGTGCACGCCTGGTCAAGTCGTGCTGCGCTGGCGGGAGGACGCGGCGGTTACCCCTGAGGTAATCGGCGGTGTCGGGGCCTACTCCTGAGGTAATCGACGCCGCGAGCCACGGATGTGATCGTGGCCCGCATGAGCACAAAAGAACTCACCTACCCAGTCGCGGCGGGGGAATTCGCCCCCGACCACCCGGCCCGCGCGAGCAACCATTGGCTGCCCCTGCCGGTGGTGTTGGCGGGCACTTTCATGGTCGTACTCGACTACTTCATCGTCAACGTCGCGCTGCCATCGATGCAGTCACAGCTACACGCGAGCGATGGGGCGCTCGAATGGGTCGTCGCGGGCTTCGCCTGTACCTCAGCAATCTTCGTAATTACGGCGGCGCGGTTGGGGGACCGCTTCGGCCGCCGGCGCATGTTCTCCCTGGGGCTGGCGCTGTTCACGCTCGCCTCGGCGGGGTGCGGCGCGGCCGCCACTCCACTGGAGCTCGTGATCGCGCGGCTACTGCAGGGCGCGGCCGCCGCGCTGGTCATGCCCAACGTGCTGTCAATAATCGGCGTGCTCTACACGGGCCCGGACCGGCTCCGCGCGCTGACTGTCTACGGGACCGTGATGGGCCTGGCCGCGGTCGGCGGGCAGCTGATCGGCGGGGCGCTGATCGCACTCGATCCGGCCGGCCTCGGGTGGCGCAGCTGCTTTCTGATCAACGTTCCGGTCGGCGTCGCCGCGGTGCTCCTGGCGCCCCGCGTGATCCCCGAGTCGCGCCAGTCCGACTCGCCGCGACTGGACAAGGTCGGCACCGCGCTCGCCACCGTCGCCCTGACCGCCGTCGTGCTGCCCCTGCTCGAGGGTCGTCAGCACGGCTGGCCGGC
>Ga0335073_10010114_pt1 | contig 13242 bp, 11 predicted proteins | sample Lox_Sample_22_FD_207093 | JGI IMG/M metagenome (GOLD analysis project Ga0335073, IMG submission 207093) | Soil microbial communities from Loxahatchee National Wildlife Refuge, Florida, United States - Lox_Sample_2.2 | ecosystem: Environmental > Terrestrial > Soil > Wetlands | place: USA...
GCGCAGCCGGGGGACCGGAGTCCCTGCCGCGCCGGCACTAGACTGACGGCCTGCGCCGCGGCGACGCCCGCGGGCGCCGGGGGATCGGCGGCGGCTCGCGGGCCCGCGGCCCGCAAGACCAAGATCCCCCCGGCACGGTCACCCGGTCTACTCCCGGAAGGCGGTTCAGTGGGCTCACCCGATGCGAGCGACGCGGGAACCGAGCGCGACCATGCCGACCTCGTCCTCGTCGTCGACTTCGGCGCCCAGTACGCGCAGCTGATCGCGCGCCGGGTCCGCGAATGCCAGGTGTACTCGGAGATCGTGCCCGCCGCGATGCCGGTGGCGCGGATGCTGGCCCGCCGGCCCCGGGCCATCATCTTGTCCGGCGGGCCCGCGTCGGTGTACGCGCCGGGAGCGCCGCCGGCCCCGGCCGGGGTGTTCGAGGCCGGCGTCCCCGTGCTGGGGATCTGCTACGGCTTCCAGCTGATGGTGTCCGGCCTCGGCGGCAGCGTGCGGCGCACCGGCGGCGGCGAGTACGGCGCGACCGCGCTCGAGGTGGACCAGTCCGGCGGGGTGCTGCTCGGCGGCCTGCCCGCCCGCCAGCAGGTGTGGATGTCGCACGGCGACACCTGCGCCACCGCGCCGCCCGGCTTCGCGGTCACCGCCCGGACCGGGGGCACCCCGGTCGCCGCGGCCGAGGACGCGTCCCGGCGGCTGTTCGGCGTGCAGTTCCATCCCGAGGTGCTGCACACCGCGCACGGCATGGACGTGCTGCGGCGGTTCCTGGCCGCCGCGGGCTGCCGGCCGACATGGACCATGGGCAACGTGATCGAGGAGCAGACCGGGCGGATCGCCGCGCAGGTCGGCGCCGGCCGCGCGATCTGCGGCCTGTCCGGGGGCGTGGACTCGGCGGTGGCCGCGGCGCTGGTCCAGCGGGCCATCGGCCCGCGGCTGAGCTGCGTCTTCGTCGACCACGGGCTGCTGCGCACCGGCGAGGCCGAGCAGGTCGAGAAGGACTTCGTCGCGGCCACCGGGGTGGACCTGCACGTGGTCGACGCCTCGGGCAAGTTCCTGGCCGCGCTGGCCGGGGTCACCGACCCGGAGGAGAAGCGCAAGATCATCGGCCGGGAGTTCATCCGCGCGTTCGAGCAGGCCGCGCTCGAGATCGCCGCGGCCGGCGCGAGGGCGGGGCTGACCGAGCCGGCCTTCCTGGTCCAGGGCACGCTCTACCCGGACGTGGTCGAGTCCGGCAGCGGCACCGCGACCGCCAACATCAAGTCCCACCACAACGTGGGCGGCCTCCCCGACGACCTGGCCTTCGAGCTCGTGGAGCCGCTGCGGACCCTGTTCAAGGACGAGGTGCGCGAGATCGGCCGGCAGCTCGGGCTGCCGCCGCAGATCGTCTGGCGCCAGCCGTTCCCCGGCCCGGGCCTGGCGATCAGGATCGTCGGCGAGGTCACCGCCGAGCGGCTGCGGATCGTCAGGGACGCCGACGCGATCGTCCGCGCGGAGCTGTCCGCGGCCGGCCTGGACCGCGACATCTGGCAGTGCCCGGTCGTGCTGCTGGCCGACGTCCGCTCGGTCGGGGTTCAGGGCGACGGCCGCAGCTACGGCTACCCGGTCGTGCTCCGCCCGGTGACCAGCGAGGACGCCATGACCGCCGACTGGGCCCGGCTGCCGGACCCGGTGCTGGCGGCGATCTCGACCCGGATCACCAACGAGGTCCCGGAGATCAACCGGGTCGTGCTCGACGTGACCAGCAAGCCGCCCGCGACCATCGAGTGGGAATAACCCCGAAACCAGGATCCTGAACGGTCCGTCGCCTCCGATCGGGGTCCGTCGCGGCCGCCCGGCGCGGGGCCGGCGAGGTCCCGCCCGTGATCGATGTGGCGTTGCGTCACTTCGCAGTGACCTGGATTCACATCGATCATGGAATTGGCGCCTGGCACCCGGCTCGCTCACGGGTCGGCGAGGATCTCCTCGCACAGGTCGAGGCACTCGTCGCAGATCGCGACCCGGTCGGTGGCCGCGATGCCGCCGACCTTGTCCCGGCGCTTGCCGCAGAAGCTGCACCCCCCGCCGGCCGTCCCCGCCGGAACGAGCCGCAGGGCCGCGGCCGCGGGCTCGCCGGCCGACAGCACCCCCGCGGCCAGCGGCACGCAGGCCGCGCAGATGAAGATCCCGCCCGGGCCCGCGATGATCCCGCTCTGCCGCGCCTGGCCGCAGAACGAGCAGCACGGCGCGTGCGTGCCACGGCGCATCCCTTTCTCCTCCCCCCGCCATCCGCCAGGCGGCGCACCCGGCCCGCCGTCAGGTAACCACAGAACGGGCAGCCTGAGCGTTCAGGTATGTTCTGTCGGTCATGATGCGCCGCATGATGTCCAGGGCGTCCCAGACATCGGCGAAGCGGGTATATGCGGGCGCCGGGCCGAGCCTCAGCCGGTCCGGGGTCCGGTAGTCGCCGATCACCCCGGCCTCGATCAGGGCCTGGCTGATCCGCCAGGCCTCCGGGTGGGCCAGGGTGACGTGCGCGCCGCGCCGCTCGGCCTGGCGCGGCGAGGCGACCGTCACCCCGTGCGGGGCGAGCCACTCGTCGGCCAGGGCGATCAGGTAGCCGGTCAGCGCCACCCCCTTGGCGCGCAGCCGGCCGATCCCCGCCTCGCCGAGCAGGCGCGCGCCCTCCTGCACCGCGACCGTGCCGATGATCTGCGGGGTCCCGGTCAGGAACCGGCCGATGCCCGGCTCGGGGTCGTAGGCCGGGCCCATGTCGAACTGCCGCCGCTGGCCGAACCAGCCCCACACCGGCTGGCGCAGCCCCGGCTGCAGGTCGCGGCGCACGTAGAGGAAGGCGGGCGCGCCCGGCCCGGCGTTCAGGTACTTGTAGGTGCACCCGACGGCCAGGTCCGCGCCGGACGCGTCCAGCTCCACCGGGACCGCGCCGGCCGAGTGGCACAGGTCCCACAGCGCCAGCGCCCCGGCCTCGTGCACGATCGCGGTGATCGCGGCCATGTCGGCCAGCGCCCCGCTGCGGTAGGCCACGTGGGACAGGCTGACCAGCGCCACGGCGTCGTCGACCGCGGCGCGCAGCGCGCCGGCGTCGACGCCCCGGTCCAGGTCGGTGCCGATCATGCGCAGCTCGCAGCCCCGCTGCGCGGCGATCCCCTGCAGGACGTAGCGGTCGGTCGGGAAGTTGTCGTCGTCGGTGACGATCACCGTGCGGCCTGGCCGGGCGTCCAGCGCGGCGCAGGCCAGCTTGTACAGGTTGACCGTGGTCGAGTCGCACACCGCGACCTGACCGGGCGCGGCACCGATCAGGTGCTCGCCGAGCAGGTCACCGGCCTCCCCGGGCAGCCCGATCCAGCGGTGCCAGGACCGGACCAGGCCGGCCCCCCACTCCTGGTCGACCACCTCGGCGATGCGGGCGCGCGTGGCGCGGGGGAGCGGGCCGAGCGAGTTCCCGTCCAGGTAGATCGGCGCCGGGTCGGCGCGCACGAACCGGTCGCGGAACCCGGCCAGCGGATCGGCGGCGTCCAGGTCCTCGGCGTGGGACCGGCCGAGGGGAATCGTCGTCACGGCCCCACCCTAGCCGCGCGGCCGGCTCGCCAGGCGCCGCCGGCCGGGCCTCTCTAGCCGCACGTCAGCCCGCCCGCGCAGCCGATCCCCGCGGCCGGTCCCGCAGGCCGACCGCCCGCGCAGCTGAAGCCTGCGATCAGTCCCGCCCAGGCAGCCGGGCACCAGAGTCCCTCATGGCGCCAGCGCTAGCCGCGTGAGCGGCGGCGCTTGATCCGCACCCGCAGCGCGATCAGCAGGACGGCGGCGAGCCCGGCCGCGACCGGGATCACGCGCTTGAGCACCGGGGCGCCCGCCACGCTCAGCAGGTCGATCGCGTCGTTGTCCGGCGCGCCCGGGCGCGCGGACGCCGACCCGTTCGGCGTGCCAGGTCCCGCGGCCGTGGCCCCGGCACCGGCGGTGGCCGCCGCCCGCGGGGCGGGACCCGCGGCCGCCGGCCCGCCGCTGACCGACGTGCCCGCCGGGGCGCTCGCCCCGGCCGCCGGGTGAGCGGCCCCGGGCCCGGCCGCCCCGTTGCCGCTGGCCGGCGAGTCGCTGAGGGCCAGCCCCCGGTCGGCCAGCTTCTGCCGGATCTCCTCGACGGACGCCGGGCCGATGTTGTCGATGGCGAGCAGTTGCTCGCGGGTCCTGGCGGCCAGGTCGCCCACCGTGTGGATGCCCTCGCGGCGCAGGCTGTTGTAGGAGCGCAGGGAGAGGTTCAGCTCCTCGATCGGCTGGCCTCCCTCGGCCTCGCCGACGCTCTCCGCCTCGCCGCCTCCCCCGCTCTCCGCCGCCGGCGCGGGCGCGGGCGCGGGCGCGGGCTCGGCCGCGAGCATGTCGGCCAGGTTCGAGGCGAAGATGCCGATCAGCTTGCCGCCGACCTCGGACATCACGCCCCGGCCGAACTGGGCGGGCCGCCCGGTCACGTTCAGCGTCGTGTGCACGACCACGTGCGTGTGGCCGTTCTGGCTCTCCAGCATCGAGCGCACGGTGGCCGACGCGGTGCCCGCGCCCCTGGTCTCCTTGCCCGACGCCTCCAGCGTGATGACGTGGGCAGCCGGGTCACGCTCGGTGAACCGCGCCGTGCCGGCGTAGGTCATCGCGATCGGGCCGACCTTGACCTTGATCCGCCCCTTGATCTCGTCGCCCTCTACGGAGTCGAGGGTGGCGCCCGGCATGCAGGGCGCCACCCGCTCGACATCCAGCAGCACATCCCACGCCCGGTCCTCAGGGACCGGAACGGTGAATGAGTGCTCTAGCTCCATTGTTCAGACTCCCGCCGCCGCTGCCAGTGCGCGACCGGTCAGCACCTGCGCCAGATGACGCCGGTAGTCGGGCGCGCCGTGCAGGTCGCCCGGCGGCTCGGTGCCCTCGTCCGCGTGGGAGGCCGCCGCCCGCAGGGCATCCCTGCTGGCGTCGGTTCCCGCCGCGGCCGCCTCCGCCGCCGCTGCCCGCACTGGTACCGGCCCCATGTTAGTCAGACCGATCCTGGCTTCGGCGACTTGGCCGTTAGACCGCCTGGCCAGGGCGGCGACGCCGACGATCGCCCAGGCCTGCGCGGTCCGGTGGAACTTCTCGTATCGGTAGCCCCAGCCGGGCATCTTCGGCACCTTGATGCCGGTCAGGATCTCGGCCGGCCGCAGCGACGTGGTCAGGTAGTCCACGAAGAACTCGGCCGCCGGGATCTCGCGATCGCCGTCCGGGCCGCGGGCGACGAGCGTCGCGTCCATGGCCAGCGCCACCGCCGGCAGGTCGCCGGCCGGGTCGGCGTGGGCCAGCGAGCCGCCCAGCGTGCCGCGGTGCCGCACCGCCGGGTCGGCGACCGTGGCCGCGGCCGCGGCCAGCAGCCCGCAGTGCTCGGCGATCAGCGGGTCGTGCACCACCTGGTAGTGGGTGGTACTGGCGCCGATGAGCAGCCAGGCGCCCTCGTCACGGACGCCCCGCAGCTCGTCAAGGCCGCCGACGTCGACGATCAGCTCCGGGTTGGCCAGCCGCAGCCGCAGCAGCGGCAGCAGGCTCTGGCCGCCCGCGATCACCTTGGCGTCGTCGCCCGCGTTGCCAAGCACGTGCACGGCCTCGTCCAGCGACGTCGGCCGGAAGTAGTCGAACTTGGACGGAATCATGCCGCGCCTCCGCTCTGCTGCGCCGTCTGTATCGCGCGCCAGACCCGTTCCGGGCTGCACGGCATCGTGACGTCCCGGACCCCGAGCGGGCGCAGCGCGTCGACGACCGCGTTCACCACCGCGGGCGTGGACGCGATCGTGCCCGCCTCGCCCACCCCCTTGACGCCCAGCCGGTTGTCCGACGGGCTCTCGGTCCGGCTGGTGACGTAGGACGGCAGGTCGGCCGCTGACGGAACCAGGTAGTCGGCCAGGGTCGTGGTCAGCAGGTTGCCGTCGTCGTCGTACACCGCCTCCTCGTACAGGGCCTGGGCGATGCCCTGGGCGATGCCGCCGTGCACCTGGCCCTCGACGATCAGCGGGTTGACGACCTTGCCGACGTCGTCGACCGCGACGTAGGACCGGATCGTGACCATGCCGGTCTCGGTGTCCACCTCGGTCGCGCACAGGTGGGTGCCGTGCGGGAACGAGAAGTTGTCCGGGTCGTAGGTGTGGTCGGAGTCCAGCGACGGCTCGACGCCGTCCGGCAGGTTGTGCGCGGCGAAGGCGGCCAGCGCGATCTCGCCGATCGTGACGCTCTTCTCCGGGTCGCCGCGGACCGAGAACCGCCCCGGCGTCCACTCGAGGTCGTCGGCCGAGGCCTCGATCATGCCCGCGGCGATCACCCTGGCCTTCTCGACGACCTTGTCGCACGCGCCCACCAGGGCCATGCCGCCGACGGCCAGCGAGCGCGAGCCGTAGGTGTCCATGCCCCTTGGCGAGATCTGGGTGTCACCGTGCAGCACGCGGATGTCCTCGAACGGCACGCCGAGCTGGTCGGACACGATCTGGCTCCAGGCGGTCTCGTGTCCCTGCCCGTGCGCGCTGGACCCGGTGACGACCTCGACCTTGCCGGTCGGGAGCATCCGGATCGAGGCGCTCTCCCAGCCGCCGGCGCCGTAGGACAGCGAGCCGAGCACCCGGGACGGCGCGAGCCCGCACATCTCGGTGAACGTCGAGATTCCGATGCCGAGACGGACCGGGTCGTTCCTTGCGTTGCGTTCCGCCTGCTCCTGGCGCAGCTCGTCGTACCGGAACAGCTCCCTGGCCTTGGCGGTGGCGGCCTCGTAGTTGCCCGAGTCGTAGGTGAGGCCGGCGATCGTGGTGTACGGGAACTCCTCGTGCTTGATCCAGTTGCGCTCCCGCAGCTGGAACGGGTCCATGCCGAGCTCGACCGCCAGCTCGTCCATGATCCGCTCGATCGCGAACGTGGCCTCCGGCCGGCCCGCGCCCCGGTACGCGTCCGTCGGCATCTTCGTGGTGAAGACCCCGGTGCACTTGAACGCGTAGGCGTCCATCTTGTAGATCGCGTTGTACATGAACGCTCCGAGCAGCGGCACGCCGGGCGTGACCAGCATCAGGTAGGCGCCCATGTCGGCCAGCAGGTCGACGTCCAGGCCGCGGATCCGGCCGTCGGAGTCGGCGGCGATCCTGATCCGCTGCCACTGGTCCCGGCCGTGGTGCACGGTCATGTTGCCCTCGCTGCGCGACTCGGTCCACTTGACCGGCCGTCCCAGCTTGCGGGTGACCAGCACCGCGAGCACCTCCTCGGCGGTGACCTGCAGCTTCGAGCCGAAGCCGCCGCCCACGTCCGGCGCGATCACGCGGATGTGCTGTTCGGCGATGCCGGTGACCAGGGCCAGCATGACCCGCAGGACGTGCGGGATCTGGGTGGCCGACCACAAGGTGACCTCGTCGCCGGTGCTGGCGGCGACCACGGCGCGCGGCTCCATCGCGCACGGGATCAGCCGCTGCTGCCGGTAGGTGCGCTCGAGCACGACCGGGGCGCCCGAGAAGGCGGCGTCGATGTCCCCGTTGCCGAACACCCACTCGAAGCTCTTGTTGCCCGCCTCGTGGACCTTCGGCGAGCTCTCCTCGAGCGCGGTCCTGATGTCCAGCACCGCCGGCAGCGGCTCGTAGTCGACCTCGATCGCGGCCAGCGCGTCGGCGGCCTCGTACCTGTTGCGGGCGATCACGACGGCAACGGCCTCGCCCACGTACCGGACCTCGTCGGTCGCCATGGGCGGGTGGGCCGGGATCACGATGTCGGGGGTCACCGGCCAGGCGCACGGCAGGCTGCCCTGCTCGTCCGCGAAGTCAGCACCGGAGAAGGCGGCGATCACGCCCGGCTGGCTGCGCGCCGGGCCGACGTCGACCCTGGTGATCTTGGCGTGCGCGTACGGGCTGCGCAGGAACGCCATGTGCAGCAGGCCGGGGAGCACGATGTTGTCGGTCCAGTTGGTCTGGCCGGTGACCAGCCTGGCGTCTTCCTTGCGCAGCCGGGCCCGGCCCAGCTCGGCGGGGTGGGCAACGGTCGGCGCGGTCATGACGTCGCTCCTGCCCCTGTGTTTGCCGACACCGAGGCGCGCTGCACGGCGCGCACGATGTTCTCGTAGCCGGTACAGCGGCAGAGGTTGCCCTCCAGGCCCTCGCGGATCTGCTCCTCGCTCGGATGCGGGTTGTCGCGGAGCAGGTCCGCGGCCGCCATGATCATTCCCGGCGTGCAGTAGCCGCACTGCAGCGCGTGCATCTCGTGGAAGGCGCGCTGCAGCGGGTGCCACTCCCCGCCCGCCTCCCCGGCCCCCTTCGTGGCGAGGCCCTCGATCGTCGTGATATCGGAGCCGTCGGCCTGGACGGCGAGGACGGCACAGCTCTTGACCGACGCGCCGTCCATCAGCACGGTGCACGCACCGCAGTTGGAGGTATCGCATCCGATCGGCGTCCCGGTCTTGCCGACGACTTCCCTGAGATAATGGACAAGCAGCATTCGTGGTTCCACCTCGTCGGCATACTTCGTGCCGTCGACGGTGACGGTGATTTGCGTCATGCACTGGCTCCTTGGAGACGGCAATTGCACCCGATGCCCAACCTAGGGCCGGCGGCCTATCCCGCACCAGCCCCCGCCGCTGGTGTACCCGCTGTGCCGCCCCCGGCCACCGGACGGCATTCGTGATCATGGAGAGTTTTCGGCCCATACCGGGCGGTCAGCCGGTGTCGATGACCCGGAACGCCTCGGCCAGGGTCCCGTCGGGCAGCCCGCCCCGCGCGGCGGATTGTGCCAGGCGCTGCCGCAGCATGTCCTCCAGGCCGTCACGCTCGCCGGTCTGGCTGACGTGCGCGCGCAGCGCCGCGATCTTGCGCGGGAAGGTCTCGGTCACGTCCACGTAGCGGGTGGGCTCCGAGGTGCCGCTCAGCCAGACCTCGCGCACGATCCAGGCCTCGAGGCCCTCGTCGGCCAGCAGCTCGGGGAACGCGAACGGGTTGCGCGCGTCGGGGTACACCGCGTCGAGCGCGGCCGAGCCCACCGCCCGGTGATCGGGGTGGCTGATGCCCAGCCGGACGTAGTCGCGCTCCGGTGACGGGCAGACGACGCGGTCCGGGCGGATCTGCCTGATCACCCGGGCCAGGTCACGGCGCAGGCCCAGGGTGGGCTCGACCCGCCCGTCGGGGTAGCCGAGGAAGACCAGGTCGCGCACGCCCACCAGCCCGGCGGCCGAGGCCTGCTCGCGGCGACGCAACGCGGCCATCTCGGGCCGCGATATCGCGTGGTCGTTTCCGCCCGCATCCCCGTCGGTGACGATGCAATAAATGACCTCAATACCGGCATCGGTCCAGCGCGCGACCGTTCCCGCGGCACCGAAATCCACGTCATCGGGATGCGCGACAATCACCAGGATCCGGCCGACTTCGGCGTCGTCAAGCACGCGCCCGATCCTACTGGCCTGATACCGCCGCCCGTGAAACGCGCGGCGGGGGTTCGGCCGGTCTACCGGGAGAACCCCCCCTGCCTTTATCTGGCTTTGCCTGGCTCAGTCGAGCGACGACATCACGTGCTTAACGCGGGTCTGGCTCAGTCGAGCGACGACATCACGTGCTTAACGCGGGTGTAGTCCTCGAAGCCGTACATGGACAGGTCCTTGCCGTAGCCGGACTGCTTGAATCCGCCGTGCGGCATCTCGGCGACCAGCGGGATGTGGGTGTTGATCCACACGCAGCCGAAGTCGAGCCGCCGCGACATCCGCATGGCCCGGCCGTGGTCGGAGGTCCACACCGAGGCGGCCAGCCCGTATTCGGTCCCGTTCGCCCACCGCACGGCCTGGTCCTCGTCGGTGAACCGCTGCACGGTGATCACCGGGCCGAACACCTCGTTCTGGATGATCTCGTCGCTCTGGCGCAGGTCGTCGACCACGCTCGGCTCGAAGAAGAAGCCACGGTCGCCCTGGCGCTTGCCGCCGGTGAGCACCCGCGCGTGGTCGGGCAGCCGCTGGATGAACCCGGACACCCGGTCCAGCTGGTTCGCGTTGTTCAGCGGGCCGAAATCGGCGTCGGTGACGTCGGGGCCGCCGACCTTCTGGTTCTTGGCCTGCTCGACCAGCGCGTCGACGAACTCGTTGTGCACGCGCTCGGAGACCAGCACCCGGGTGGCAGCGGTGCAGTCCTGGCCGGCGTTGAAGTAGCCGGCGATCGCGATCGCCTCGGCGGCCTTCTCCGGGGACGCGTCGTCGAAGACCACGACCGGGGCCTTGCCGCCGAGTTCCAGGTGCACCCGCTTGAGGTGCTCGCCGGCGGCGGCCGCGACCTCCTTGCCCGCGCGCACGCTGCCTGTGATCGACACCATCTGCGGCACCGGGTGGGAGACCAGGATCCGCCCGGTGTCACGGTCGCCGCAGACCACGTTGAACACGCCGGGCGGCAGGTGCTCGCTCATCAGCTGGGCCATGAGCAGGGTGGAGGCGGGGGTGGTGTCCGACGGCTTGAGCACCATCGTGTTGCCGGCCGCGAGCGCCGGCGCCCACTTCCAGACCGCCATCATCATCGGGTAGTTCCACGGTGTCACGGCGGCGCAGACCCCGACCGGCTCGCGCCGGATGTACGAGGTGAAGCCGGACATGTACTCACCGGCCGAGCGCCCCTCCAGCATCCGCGCCGCCCCGGCGAAGAACCGGATCTGGTCCGCCATCGGCGGGATTTCCTCGGACAGGGTCAGCGCGATCGGCTTGCCGGTGTTCTGCGACTCGGCGGCGACCAGCTGCTCGGCCTTCTCCTCGATGGTGTCCGCGATCCGCAGCAGCGCCAGGCTGCGCTCGGAGGGCGTGGCGTCGCGCCAGCCCTCGAACGCTTCGCTGGCGGCGGCGAACGCCGCGGTCACCTCGGCCTCGCCGGAGATGGGGGCGGTGGCGAAGGCCTCCCCGGTGCTCGGATCGATCAGGTCGGCTCGCTTGTCGTAGCTGAAGTCCGTCTCCTGGCCGCCGATGAAGTTGCGCAAGTCATCCACCACGAGGCCTCCGTTCTGACTGTTTGTGACCTTTACTTACCCGCGGGGGCCCGTTCCTCGCAGCCCCACGGCGAGCCATAGTCGGTGAGCAGGTCGAGGAACGGCCCGGCCGGCAGCGCCTCGGGACCGAGCACCCCGGTCCCCGACCAGGCGCCGGAATCGATCAGCTCCAGCGCGACCACCGGGTTGACCGCGGTCTGCCAGACCACGGCCTGCGACCCGTACTCGGCCATGGACCAGGCGTTGTCCACCACGTGGTGCAGGTAGACCTCGCGCGGGGCCCCGTCGGTGCCGGTGCCGGTCACCCAGGTGCCCGCGCAGGTCAGGCCGGTCATCTTGTCGCCCAGCGTGGCCGGGTCCGGCAGGCAGGCGGCGACCACGTCGCGCGGAGACACGCTCGCCCCGCCCGCCGTGACCGGGTCGGTGGAGTCCAGGCCGAGCTTGTGCAGGGTCTGCAGCACCCCGATGAACTCGGCGCCGAGCCCGTACTTGAACGTCACCCGCCGGGCGCTGACCCAGCGGGGGATCAGCAGCACCTCCTCGTGCTCCACGTTCACGCACTCGACCGGGCCGATCCCGTCGGGGAAGACGAACGTCTCCGGCTCGCTGAACGGCGCTGTGGTGAACCAGCCGCGGTCGGCCTCCCAGATCACCGGCGGGTTGAGGCACTCCTCGATCGTCGTCCAGATGGAGAAGGTGGGAGCGAAGTCGTACCCGGCCACCGCCAGGTTGGCGCCGTCCCTGACGCCGATCTCGTCGATCTGGCTGAACAGCGTGTCGGCGGCGTGCCGGGCGAACACGTCGGAGAGCCCGGGCTCGACCCCGATCCCGACCAGGGCCAGCGTTCCGCGCTCCTCCCAGGCCGAGGCCAGCGCGAACTGGTCATCGCCGAGCTTGACGCCGGTCTTGGCGTAGGGCTCATCCTGGTGGGGATGCGACAGTGACATCGCCATGTCCAGGTAGCAGGTGCCGGCCTGGAGCGCGGCCCGGAAGAGCGGCATCACGAAACGGGGGTCGGTCGCGTTCATCAGAACATCACAGCCGTGCTCGGCGAGCAGGGCCGCCGTGGCCTGCTCGTCGCGGGCATCCAGCTGGACGGCGGTGAACCGCTCCGGTGCCGCCTCGGCGGCCCGGCGCGCCCGGTTCAGGTCGTAATCGGCTATGACGAGGTCGGCGAACCGGCGGCGGGCGGCGATGCGGGCAAAGGCCGTCCCGACGCCGCCGGCGCCTACCAGCAGGACCCGGCGGATGCGCATGAGCAGATCCTAGACCAGAGCCGGTTTGGCACGGACGGGACCAGTCGTGATACACAGCTGTTACAACTGAAATCGTTGCCGCGAGCGACGATTCATGCTAGAACCGTCGCACTAGGGCGCATGCGCGCTATCCATGTGCTTGTATTGCCGCAAACCGGGACCGGCGGGCGTCACGCCGGCCGCCGTCCGACCCGGGCCGGCCGGGTCGCTGGCAGGAGGGGTGAGCCATGGCCACCATCCAGGAAGCGAAGCAGCCAGGTGGGGAGCAGGTCGCCGAGAAGGGCCTCAAGTCGGGCGCGCTCGGGCTGATCTCCAGCACCGTCATCGCGACCGCCTCGGTCGCCCCCGCCTACAGCCTCGCCGCCACGCTGGGCTTCGTGGTCGCGGTGATCGGCCTGCACGCACCGATCGTGTGCGTGGTGGCCTTCATCCCGATGCTGTTCGCGTCCATCGGCTACAGCGAGCTGAACAAGGCCGACCCGGACTGCGGCACCACGTTCACGTGGGCCAGCCGGGCGTTCGGCCCGAAGACCGGCTGGGCGGGCGGCTGGGGCATCGTCGCGGCCGACATCCTGGTCATGGCCTCGCTCAGGTCGCGGGCCAGTACGTGTTCCTGCTCTTCAACGCCAAGGGTATCGGGTCGAACCCGGCCAGCAGCTGGGTGCTGCTGGTCGGCGTGCTCTGGATCGTCGCGATGACCGCGATCTGCTATGTGGGCATCGAGGTCTCGGCGAACTTCCAGAAGGCCCTGCTGTCCATCGAGCTGATCATGCTGGCGGTCCTGTCGGTGACCGCGCTGGTCCGGGTGGGCACCGGGCACCACCCCGCCACCTCGATCCCGGTCAGCGCGTCCTGGTTCAACCCGTTCGGCGCCAGCTTCTCGCCGTTCATCACCGGCCTGGTCCTGTTCCTGTTCATCTACTGGGGCTGGGACACCGCGGTCTCCGTGAACGAGGAGACCGCCGACCGAAGCAAGACCCCGGGCCGGGCCGCGATCCTGTCCACCATCCTGCTGCTGGTC
>Ga0335073_10010117_pt1 | contig 13240 bp, 10 predicted proteins | sample Lox_Sample_22_FD_207093 | JGI IMG/M metagenome (GOLD analysis project Ga0335073, IMG submission 207093) | Soil microbial communities from Loxahatchee National Wildlife Refuge, Florida, United States - Lox_Sample_2.2 | ecosystem: Environmental > Terrestrial > Soil > Wetlands | place: USA...
GATGGACATGGCGACGGGGTTCAGCATCGAGCCCCCGACCGCTTGGAGCATGCGGAACACGACGAGCAGCCCGAGGCTCGGCGCCAGGCTGCACAAGAGCGAGCCCGCGGCGAAGACGGAGAGGCCGATGACGAACGTGCGCCGCCGCCCCAGCCGGTCCGCCGTGGAGCCGGACAGCATCAAGAGGCTGGCCAGGACGAGCGTGTAGGCGTCCACCACCCACTGCAGGCCCGAGACCGACGCGTGCAGGTCTCTCCCGATGGAGGGCAACGCCACGTTCACGATCGTCACGTCGAGGCCCACGATGAGCAGGCTCATGGAACAGATCAGCAGGATCCCGATGCGCCGGTTCCGGCTCAGCTCGTGCATCGCCACCGGCGCACCGGAACCCTGCGACCGGCGCTGCCACGATTGTTGTGTTTCCATAACTATTAAGAGAGTATCAGTATTCTGCCCGCTGCCCTGCACCGGCCGCCCGGCACCGTGCTCACGCCCGTTGGCCCCGCCGGGCGGGTCCGCGGCGTCCCTGCCGACGACGGCTCGGCCAGCCTCCGCCTCAGGCGCTCCGGACGCCGCGGGCGAGGCACTCGTCGCACGGGGTCACGGCCAGGGCGACCGGCTCGGCCAGCGGCGCACCGTGTGCGGCCGCGAGGTCGGCTGTGGTGAGCTCTGCCACATCGACGAAGAACCCGTCGGTGGCCTCGTGCTCCAGTGCCGACACCGGCTCTGCCGCCGGGACCGGGACCTGGGCGGGGCGCCGCACGCCGAACAGCACGGCTGCCAGCGCACCGACCGCGAAGAGCGCGGCCACGAAGAACACGTCGTCGAGGGAGTGGACGGACGCCGGTGCCGTCGCGCCGGGGCCGAGTTGGCCGTGCCCAGCGAGCGAGTTGAACACGGTGACGAGGACGGCGAGACCGACCGCGGCACCGAGCTGCTGGGAGACGTTCACCAACCCCGACGCGGCCCCCGCGATGTCGGGCTCGACATCGGCCAGTGACGCCGACGTCAGTGCGACGAGGGTCATGCCACTGCCGGCGCCGATCAGGACGAGGCACAGCACGATCTGGCCGTAGGAGGACGCGGCGCCCACCCGGGTGGACAGCACGAGACCGATGATCGCAATGGCGTTGCCGAGGACCATCACCGCCTTCTCGGGCAGGCGGCGGAGCAGGACGCGGCTGGTGAGCTGCGACGCGAGGAACACCGCCGCCGGCATGGGGACGAACGCCACGCCGGCCCGCAGCGGGCTGTAGCCCTGCACGTCCTGGAGGAACTGCGCCATGAAGTAGAAGAGGCCGTAGAAGCCCGCGTACAACAGCGCACGTGACGCATTGGCCGCGTTGCGGGTGGCGTGCTCGAGCAGGCGCAATGGGAGGATCGGCTCCGACGCCCGGCTCTCGTGGTGCAAGAAGTACGAGAAGACGGCCACGCCGCCGAGGAGCGGCACCAACGCTGTCGGGCTCGTCCACCCCTGGGAGCCAGCCTCGACCAGACCGAGCACCACCCCGCCGACACCGACGGTGCAGGTAATGGCGCCGATCAGGTCGAAGTGCCCGTCCTGGCGCTCTGTCTCTTCGAGCACGGACCGGCCGATCAGCCACACTGCGAGGCCGATGGGCACGTTGACGAACATGACCCAGCGCCACGAGACCCACTCGGTCAGGAGCCCGCCCATCACCAGGCCGGTCGCGCCGCCCGCGGCGGACATCGTCGTATAGAGGCCGATCGCGCGCACGCGCTGGGGTCCCTCCGGGAAGGCAGTGGTGAGCAGCGACAGTGCACACGGTGCCGCCAGGGCGGCCCCGATCCCCTGGACCGCGCGCGCGGCGAGGAGCGTCCACTCGCTGACAGCCAGGCCACCGACGAGGGAGCTGATCGTGAAGACCGCGATCCCGAGCAGGAAGACCCGGCGGCGCCCGAAGAGGTCACCGGCTCGCGCGCCGAGGAGAAGGAACCCACCGAAGGTGAGGATGTAGGCGTTGAGCACCCAGGAGAGGGCGCTCGAGGAGAAGCCCAGGCTGCGCTGGATGTGCGGGAGGGCGACGTTCACGATGGTGGCGTCGAGCACCACCATCAGTTGTGCGGTGAGGATCACCGCCAGCAGGATCGCCGAGTTCCGGGGCCGTGACGCCGAACCCTGACCTGGGGAAACGTCCCCGGTGACGTGGGTTCGAGCTGCTCCCGGCCGCGCCGGGGCTAAGGAGGATTGGGGCATTGACGCAGACCTTTCCGCTGGTAATCTGTTGAAGCGGAAGCTTCCTCCGTTTATTATACGGAGGGTCCCTCCGTTTAGCAACCCCATCGGGGAGAAAAAGAGATGGCGACGCAGAAAGCCGGCTCGCTCGTACAGGCGAGCCCGTCAGGTGAACACGTGGGCGAGGATGCCCGGCCCATGCGCGCCGACGCTCGCCGCAACCGCGAGCTCCTCGTCGCGACCGCCCGCGAGGTCTTCGCCGAGGAGAGCACCGGCGCCTCGATGGAGGCGATCGCGAAGCGGGCAGGGGTCGGAGTCGGCACCCTCTACCGCCACTTCCCGAACCGGCTCGACCTCGTCGAAGCCGTCTACCAGTCCGACGTCGAGGAGCTGTGGGCCACCGCGCAGCGCGTCGTCGCCGAGCTCGACCCGTCGGCGGCGATCGACGCCTTCTTCGACGCCTTCCTGCGCTACGCGCAGACCAAGCAGGCCTTGCTGACGGAACTCCAGCAGGCCTTCGAGAAGAAGCCGGGATTGAAGCCACAAGCGCGGGCGATGATCGAGTCCTCGTTCGACCTCGTGATCGACCGCGCGAAAGAAGCGGGCGTGGTCCGGTTCGACGTCGACGGCTCGGACGTGATGGCGCTCGTGACGCCGGTCTGCACGAACGTCAGCATCTCGCCGGAGCAGTCGGCCCGGCTCCTCGGCATGATTCTCGACGGCATGCGGGCCGGCGCGCTGACGGCCCCGGACGCCGTCACGACGGACTGAGCAGAACCCCAACCTTTTCGCATTCCACCCACCGGTGCGGCGGAGGCTCCGGCGCGCCCGCCGACTAGTAGGCGCCGGCGTTCTCGAAATAGCGGCGGGGCACGTCGACCAGCATCGTGTCGATCTGCTCTTCGGTCACGCCGCGCTCGCGCACGTAAGGCAGGACGGCGTCGTGGATGTGGAGGTAGTTCCACTGCGCAGACAGGATCGACAAGGCGAAGGGGTCGATCATGTCGATGTAACACGCGACGTCGTGGGACAGCACCATGCGATCCGCATAGCCGCGCCTGCACATCTCGACCAACGTGTCCGCGCGGGACTCGAAGGTCGTCTCCACGTTGAGGCCGAACCGGTCCATCCCGAGGATGAAGCCTTCGTCGGCCAACGCGCTGAGATGGTCGACGTCCGAGCTGTCACCGGAATGGCCGAGCACGACACGGGTGGGGTCGACGCCCTCCTCGTCGCAGAGCAGGCGCTTCACCTCGAAGCCGGTGTGGGTGGCCGGGTGCGTGTGGACGGTGATCGGCGCGCCCGTCTGCCGGTGCGCCCGGGCGACGGCTCGCATGACCCGCGCCACGCCGTCGGTCATCCCCTTGTGATCGATCGCGCACTTGAGGAAAGCGGCTTTGACCCCCGTGCCCGTGATCCCCTCCGTGATGTCTCCGACGAACATGTCCACCATCGGATCCGGCACGTCCATGCCGAGTGCGGCGGACAGCGCGGGGCCGCGGTATTGGAAGAACCATGGCACCTGGTCGTAGGTGTAACAGCCCGTCGCCGCCACGATGTGCAGCTCGGGGACCTGCTCGGCAACCCGCTCGATGCGCGGGATGTACCGACCGAGGCCGACCACGGTGGGGTCGACGATGCTGGTGATGCCTTGGCCGGCGAGCGCCTTGAGCTTGACCACGGCGTCGGCCACCCGGTCGTCCTCGCTCCCCCACTCCGCCGGATAGTTCTGCTGCACGTCGGCGTCGAGCACGAAGACGTGCTCGTGCATGTAGGTCCGCCCGAGCGCGGCGGTGTCCACCGGGCCCCGGACCGTCTCCACCGTTGCCATGTCCCGACTCCCCTTCGCTCTGACCTGCCGTATCTTGACCGATCAGGATTTCATGTCGTAGCCTGACACGAAATACCCGTTCCAACGGCTGCGGAGGTACGCGTGGACGACGTCTACTACGACCAGTACAGCGTCGAGATCAACGCCGACCCCTATCCCGTCTACAAGCGGCTGCGGGAAGAGGCGCCGGTCTATTACAACGACACCCACGACTTCTTCGCGGTGAGCCAATTCGAGGACGTCGAGAAGGGCTTGCTGGACGCGCAGACCTACATCTCGGGGAAGGGCGCCATCCTCGAGATCATCAAGGCGGACATCGACATCCCGCCCGGCGTCATCATCTTCGAGGACCCGCCCACCCACACGATCCACCGGCGCCTGCTCTCGCGCGCCTTCACGCCACGCCGGGTGGCCGAGCTCGAGCCCAAGATCCGTGAGTTCTGCGCACACAGCCTGGACCCGCTGGTCGGCTCCGGCGGCTTCGACTTCATCGCGGACCTCGGTGCACAGATGCCGATGCGCGTCATCAGCATGCTGCTGGGGATTCCCGAGAGCGACCAGGAGGCGGTCCGCGATCACGTCGACGCCAGCCTGCGGACCAAGGAGGGCGAGCCCATGGAGGTGGGCGAGACCTTCGTCACCGGCGCGATGTTCGCGGACTACGTCGACTGGCGGGCCAAGCACCCCTCCGACGACATCATGACGGAGCTTCTCAACGTCGAGTTCACCGACGAGACCGGGACCGTCCGCACGCTGTCCCGGGGCGAACTGCTGACGTATATAGAGGTGCTGGCGGGTGCCGGGAACGAAACGACCACCCGGCTCATCGGCTGGACGGCCAAGGTGCTGGCCGACCATCCGGACCAGCGGGCCGAGCTGGTGGCGGACCGCTCGCTGATCGCGAACGCAATCGAGGAGATCCTGCGGTTCGAGTCCCCCGCTCCACACGTCGGCCGCTGCGTCGCCCGCGAGGACCTCAACGTGCGGGGTACCCCGGTCCCGGAGGGAAGCGTGATGCTGTTCCTCCTCAGCTCGGCGAACCGGGACGACCGGCGTTTTCCCAACGGCGACACCTTCGACATCCACCGCAAGGACGGCCGGCACCTCACCTTCGGAAACGGGATCCATCTGTGCATGGGCGCGGCCCTGGCCCGGATGGAGGGGTGCATCGCGCTCGACGAGGTGCTGACGCGCTTCCCGGAGTGGGAGATCGACACCGACAGGGCCCGCCTCTCCCCGACATCGACCGTCCGGGGCTGGGAGACCCTTCCAGCCGTCATTTCCTAGGGCAGCCCACGGTGCCCGTCTCGTCCCAGCCGACCTCGCGCACGTACGACAGCCCGATCCGCCGCCAACGGGCTGAGGAGACCCGTGAGCGGATCGTCGCGGCCGGGTGCAGGCTGTTGCAGGGCTCCTCGGTCCGCGACTGGCAGGCGCTGACGATCCGCGGCGTCGCCGACGCCGCCCGCGTGAACGAACGAACGGTGTACCGCTACTTCGGGAACGAACGGGGCCTCCGCGACACGGTGATGCACCGGCTCGAGCAGCAAGCCGGCATCGAGCTCGAGGGGATGCGCCTCGACGACGTGGCCGACATGACGGCGCGCCTCTTCGCCCACATCTCGACGTATCCGCTCCGTCCGAAACCTGCGCTCGACTCGACGTTGTCCGACGCCAACCTCCGGCAACGGCATGCCCTCTTCGCCGCGCTCGACGAAGAAGCGGGTCAGTGGCCGGAGCCCGACCGTCACGCCGTGGCGGCGCTGCTCGACGTGCTCTGGTCGGTCGCCACCTACGAACGCCTGGCGTCGGACTGGGACATGGAACCCGGCGAGGCCACGAGGGCCGTCACGTGGCTGATCGAGCTCGTCCAGGAGGCGGTGGCCGACGGCCGGCGTCCCGGCGAAGGCGGGCGGCGGCGCGCCTGATCCGCTTCCCGGATTGCGCGCTCAGGCTCCGGCCTTGCGGGCCTCGCGCGATCCGAGCTCTTCGATGACCTCGCTCGACCGTTCGGCGTCGAACTCGTTCCCGCTCATCCGCAGCTGCGCGAGCAGGTCGACGAGCTGAGTCCGCTGGCGTTCGGACAGCCCGATGCGCTCGTAGACGGTCGCGTTCAGATCGTCGGTGGCATCCGTCGCAACGCGTCGGCCGCGCGCGGTGATGACGGCCAGCGTCGTCCGCGCGTCGGAGGGGTGCGGCTCGCGACGCACCAGCCTCTCGTCCTCGAGGCGGTCGATGATGTCGGTCACCGTGGCGGGCGGGATGCGAAGCGTCTTGCTGATCCAGCTCAGGGTCAGGGCGGATTCCGGGTCGGTGGCCAGCCAGGCCAACACCTCGTAGCGCGCGAAGGTCAAGTCGTGACTCCGCATCACCTCGTTCACCTGGTGGTTGAGGAGTTGGTACGACCGGAGGATCGACGTGTAGACGGCCATGCCCGATGCGGCCTCGGGCTCCCAGCGGTCGAGCCAGACCTTGCGCGACGCCTCGACGACGTCGAATGGGGCAACCTCAAAGCCCATCTTGGAAGGATACGGCGCGGGCGCCGCGCCCTTACGCCTGCGCGCTGCGCCAGCCACCGATGATGCCCTCGGCCTCGAGTGCCTCGATCTCCGACGGCGCCAGGCCGATCTCACGCAGCAACTCCGTCGTGTGCTCCCCGAGCGAGGGCGCGGGGCGTTCGTGGAGCCGGTCGGGCCCGCTGGAGAACCGCATCGGCAGCGTGCTGTAGCGCGCCGGACCGGCCACGGGGTGCACGAGCTCCTCGAAGAAGCCGCGCGCCGCGAGTTGCGGGACCTCGGGCTGGCAGTGCGGTTGGACGACCCGCCCGACCGGGACGCCGGCACCCCAGAGGGTCTCGACGATGTCGTCCGCGGCGCGGGCGCGGCACCACTCCTGGAGATGCGCGTCGATGCGGTCATGTTCCCGCACGCGTCCCGCCCCCGAGGTGAGCTCGGGGTCCATGGCCCAATCCGGATCACCGAGAGCGCGACGGAGCCCCGCCCACTGCTCGTCGGTCGCCACCGCGATCGCGACCCACGAGTCGTCATACCCGAGCTCGTTCGGACCCGCGGCCTGGTACAAGTTCTGGGGCGCCGCGCACGGACCGCGGTTCCCGGCCCGTTCGAGCAGCGCGCCGTAGGCGGAGAATTCGATCACCTGCTCGGCGGCCACATTCGCCGCCGCCTCGACCATCGACGCCTCGACGAGTCCGCCCTCGCCTGTCCGCTCCCGTTGTTGGAGGGCGAGCATGAGGCCGAAGAGCGCGTGAAGCCCGGCGTTGGGGTCGCCGACGCAGTAGGGCTCGAACGGGAGGAGGTCGGGGTGTCCGGTGAGCCAGGTGAGGCCCGATGCGTCCTCGATCACGAAGGCGAATGCTGCGAGGTCGCGCCACGCCCCCTCGAGCCCGAAGCCGGGCATGCGGACCATGATGAGATCGGGCCGGGACTCCCGCAGCGTGTCGTAGCCGAGGCCCAGTTGCTCGAGCACGCGCGGCGTGTAGTTCTCGACGACCACGTCGCAGGTCGAGACGAACCGCCGGACGAGGTCGAGGCCCTTCGGGTCCCCCAGGTCGACGGTGAGGCTCTTCTTGTTCGTGTTGAGCGCGGCGAAGATCGGGCCCCGTTCCCAGTAGCGGTCCTCGGACTGCGGGACACCGCCGACCAGGCGGGCGCCGTCGGGCCGGCCCGGCGACTCGAGGTGGATGACCTCGGCACCGAGCATCGCGAGGACGTGGCCGACCAGGGGGCCGGCCCAGAATGCCGTCATGTCGAGGACGCGGAGCCCTTCGAAGGGGAGGGTGCGCGGCGGGGCCGAGGAGTGACCGGCGCGCGCGGGGCGGGGCCCCTCACTCCATGTGGACTCGAGGGTCCCTTGGCCCAGCCGCGGCGCGGGCTCCGCCGGCCTGAGGCGTGCGGCTCCCATCCGGTACGGCGGGCGCGGATTCACCGAGCCATCGGTGGGATTGTCGACGAAGGTGCCCCGGCTGCGGAAGTGTTCGAAGGTCGAGACGTTCGACCCGTTGGCGATCGGTGCATTGGGTATGCGAAAGGCTGCGGCCGTTTCGAGCACTTCGTCCATGGACCGGGCCGCGACCCAGGCGTCGATCGTCGGCTCCAACGCGACGCGGTCGAGGAACAGTTTCGGGTCCTCCATCCACTCGGGATGGTCCACCATGACGCAGAAGTCGAGCCACTGCTGCCCGGTGCCACAGCCGAGCCCGACCAGGCCATCGCGCGCCGCCGCGACCCCCGGCGTCGCGACGAACCGGCGCTTGCGCATCGGGCGGCCCAACTGGTCGTTGAACGTCACCGGGTAGTACGTGAGGCACAGCGCCAACGCCTCGAGCATCGACACGTCGACGAGCTCCCCTGCCGTGGCCGTGCGGCGGACGGCCGCCAGTGCGCCGATCGCAGCGAACAGGCCCGCCAGCCACTCCCCGATCTGGCCGCCCACGAAGACCGGCGAACGATCTGGCCTCCCGCGCGCCAGCCCGACCACGGCTCCGGACCACGCCTGCAACGTGAACTCGGTGGCGGGCTTGTCGCGCCACGGCCCCTCGAGCCCGAACGGCGTGATCGAGGTGACGACGAGGTGCGGATGGCGTCGCAGGAGCGCGGACGGCGCCATCGTCGCCGCTTCCACCACCTGGTTGCCCGGTGACCACACGACGAGGTCGGCCGCCGCCAGCAGCCGTTCCATTGGGCCGCCCGGGTCGCCCCCGTTCACGTCGACGACGACGCTCTCCTTCGACGCCCCGAGGAAATTGAAGAGCGCCCCGTCGCCTCCCGGCGCAATGACGGCGCCCGACGCCGACCATCTCCGGAGCGGATCGCCCCCTGGGTCCTCGACCTTGACGACATCCGCGCCGCCGTCGGCCAACAATTTCGTGCAGTAGGCGCCCGCGATCCACGAGGAGAGATCGACGACCCGCAACCCGCTCAGCGGGGCGGTTGCGCCTGCTTGGTCATCCGCGGCCGCGTCGGACTCGGCCACCGTCACTCGGACTCGGGGCGCCGGCGACCGGAGCGGCTCAGGCGCCAATCGGGCGGGAACGCACTGTCGTTGTCCTTCACCGCGAGGTTGAGCCCGGCGTCCATCGTCTCGTTGCTGAGCGTGGCGCGCCCGCCGTCCTCGTCGTTGCGGAGCTGGCCACCCATCGACTCGAGCCACGCGCTCAACAGGCTGCCCATGTACTCGCCCTGGTGCTGCTTCATCACCTCGAAGAAGACCTTCTGCATGAAGACGGTATCCGTGGGCCGCGTGCGCGCACAGGCGAGGGCGTACTTCTCGACCTCGGCCTCGAGCTCGGAACGTGGGACGACGCTGTTGAGGAAATTGCACTCGTACATCTGCTCGGCCGTGAACGGGCGCCCCGTGAACACCATCTCCTGGAATTTCCGCAGTCCCATCATGGTGGCCCACTGCCACATGCGCGGGGCGTAGCCGACGTACCGGAACGCCGGGTGCCCGAAGAGGGCATCGTCGGAGGAGATGACCAGATCGGCGTCCGCCGCCTGGTAGAAGTGCCAGCCGTAGCAATAGCCCTTGACCTCGAGGATGCTGATCTTCTTGAAGTCCTGGAGCGTGCGGCACCCCGAGCGGGTGTTGCCGTACCAGTGCAGCAGCGACGCCCCGGCGCGGTACGAACGCGGGCCGGGCATCGTGACGTCGTCATCGTCTTCGAGCCCGTACTCCTCCCGCTCGGCGGAGCCCTCCACCCGCTTCGCCATCAGCTCGTCGAGATCGGCTCCCGTCCCCAGGTGGTCGCCGACACCGCGCACGACGAGCACCTTCACGTCGTCGTCGATGCTCGCCTTGAACAACAGGTCCGCGTAACGCCGGCGAGCGGCGATCGTCGGGATGTTGAGCTGGTCGGGCCGGTTCAACGTGATCGTGGCGATCCGGGTGCTCGGGTCCTTCTCGTAGAGGATGATCTCCTCGGGGGGCGGGACGTCGACAGTGCTCACGGCAGCGGTGCTCCTAACTTCGAGAACGGGGTGGTGGACAGTAGTTCGGGCCCGCTCGGGGTGATCAGGACGGGTTCTTGGCCGTACACGGCACCGACGCCTTCCTTCCAGACGTAGGCGGTCAGTGCGAGCACCATGCCCGGCGCCAAGTGCTGGGCTGCCGCGGCGCCCGGCATGGCGTGGGTCACGAGCGGGAGGTCGAAACCGAGACCGAGCCCGCGCGCCACGGGGAAGCGGGGTGGCGGGATCCGCATCGCTCCGTAGGCGTCGAGCAGGCCGGCCGCGGATGCCCCGGGCCGGCATGCCTCGATGAGGCGGTCCCACAGGTCGCACCACTGGCGGGACAACGCAGGGTCGATGTCGCCGTCGGTTCCCGTTCCCACTGCCCACGTGCGGCCCAGCTCACCGACGTACCCGCCCCGGATCACCCCGGCGTCGAATGCCACGAGATCGCCCGGCAGCGCAGGCGCGTCCCGGGTGACGCGGCGCCAGGGGTCGTCGCGCGAGGTGATCCACGCCACATCCTGTGCGGCGGGCGTCGTCACGCCGGACGCCGCCATCGCCTCCATGAACACGCCCGTCAGCTGTCGCTCCGTGACGCCAGGCGCGAGCGCCGACTCCGCCTCGGCGAGCGCGTGCTCGGCCACACGGACGGCGGCGCGGATCGCGTCGACCTCCTCGGGTGCCTTGATGGAGCGAACCGTGCCGAGGAGCGCCTCGCCGTCCACGAGCTCGGCCGCCGGGAACGCCTTCGACAAGAGCCCAGCGGCTGACGGGGTGAGGCCATCGGTCGCAACCGTGCGCGCGGTCTCGGCGCCTTCGACCCGCCGGAGCGCCTGCAAGAAGTTCGACGCGTTGAAGGAGATGCCGTACAGGTTCTCTCGTGGGATCTCCTCGGGGATGCCCTCGTCCCAGGTGCTCAACAGGTGCACGACGCCGCTCGAGCGCACGAGGACGCATCCGGGCCCGAAGGCCCGCGAGCCCGCGGTCCACAACCGCGGCGCCCCCGAGACATACCGCGCGTTGGCCTCGCGCCCGACCACGAGCACATCGATGTCCCGAGCATCCATCTCGGCGAGCACGCGCTGCCGACGTGCGACGCGCAACTCGGCGTCGTCGGGCACTATGTCGACGACCTCGACCACGGGGTCCACGATCAGAACGGATCGTAGGGGTAGTCGGTCATTGGCTCCCATCCGTCCTCGGTGATGAGGAGCACCTCCTCGGAGCGATAGCCGGCGGCCCCGTCGTCCCAGACGATCGGTTCGAGCACGAGCACCATCCCGGGGGCCAGGACGAGAGAGGCATCGAATGCCTCGCCGATATCGCTGCCGACATAGGGCATCTCCGCGCTGTCGATGCCGAGCCCGTGCCCGAGGTAGAAGTGCGGCATCCAGGGCTTCGTGCCCCCGGCGGCATCGATCGCTGCGGCGGTCAGGTCCGCTGCCGTCGCCCCGGCTCGACTGACCGAGAGGACAGCAGCCATGATCTCCTGCCAACGCTCGAACTGCGCTCGCTGGCGGGCGCTCGGCCGGCGGCCGACCACCCAGGTGCGGCCGAAGTCGGAATGAAAGCCCGCATAGCTGATGCCGGTGTCGACCCAGAGCACGTCGCCCTCGACGAGCGCCCGCTCGGTGGAGAGCAGCGGGCACGCGAGATCACCGGTCGTCGTCCACGGGCCGTCCGCCATCCGTGACGGCATGACCTGCCAGATGGGGTCGAGCACGTTGGCATCCGCCCCCGCATCGAAGATCGCCCGCAGGAATGTCGCCGTGAGCTCGGTCTGGCGGACACCCGGTGCGAGCTTCGCCTGCACCTGGGCGATCGCCTGCTCGGTGATCCGCAGCCCCTCTCGCATGCACGCGAGCTCGTCGGGCGTCTTGGTCGCCTTGGCCTTGCTCAGCACGCGCCCGTCGTCGCGGGGTTTCTCAGACGCGAAGAGGATCGAGCGCTCGCGACGCACGGCGTTGGTCCATTCGTCCATGCCGATCACCGCCGCGTCCGGCACGATCCCCGCCAACTCGGAGGCGAACAGAGCGACGCCTTCGTCGAAATCGAGGTAGGCGGGGCCGTGGAGATGATCCGCGGGGAAGCCGACGCCGAAGCCATCGTCCTCGCGGAGCGTCGAGAACAGGTGCGGCCAGTCGTCGTCGGCCAACACCACCGCAACCGGTTGCTCGAAGTTGGCCCGGCCCGAGTCGGCCAAGGGCCAGATCGCGCCCGTCGCATAGACGACGTTCGTGTTCCCGAGCAGGATGAGGACGTCAAGACCCTGCTCGCGCATCCCGGCGCGGATCCGAGCCCCGCGGTCGCGCTGCATCCGGGCTCGATCGGGTGCCGCCGGGATGCGTGTCGCCCTGGCGGGCGACATGAGCCCCCCCGACGGCGTCACTCGTCCAGTCCGAGGAATCGCTTGACGTTCTCGCTGACGATGGCGGCGGCCGGCTCAGCGCCGACGGCGTCGACCACCTCGGCCAGCGACTCCGTGCTGTAGCCGTAGGTGCTCTCGTTGTGCGGGAAGTCGGTCGACCACATCACCCGCTCGATCCCGATCCGGGCCAACAACGCGAGGCCGAGGCGATCGACCATGAACGAGGCGTACATGTGGTTGTCCCAGTAGTACGTGGGCTGGTGCTCGATCTTGAGGTTCGCCAGGTGCTGGAACGAGGCCGCGATGTGCTCGGCATCTTGGAGGGCGGACGGCACCCAATTGATCCCTCCTTCGAACCAGCCCACCCGCAGCCCGGGATGGCGGTCGAGGATCCCGCCGAAGATGTACTTCCCGAAGGCGTCACGAAACGGCGCCACGGACTGGAGCATGCCGATGCTGACCGCGTTGTACTCGTTCGGCGTCGACGGCGGGCTTTCGCCGATGTGGTGCGCGACCGGGACCTGCGCCTCCTCGATCGCGTCCCACACACCGTCCATCGCCCTGCTCGCGTAGTCGATCGGTCGCTTTTCGAGGTCCTTGCCCGGCGACAGCGGCAGAAGGAAGGTCTTCAGCCCGAGCGCCTTGAGTTCGTTCACGGTCCGGCGCGCACCGTCGGGATCCCACCAGTTGATCAGCCCCACCCCGAAGATCCGGTTCTTCGACCGTTCCTGGACTTCGGCGATGTGCTCGTTGTAGATCCGGAAGCAGAGCTCGCGCACCTCCCGGTCCGGCCACCCGAACAAAGCGAGGATCGCGTTCGGGAACACCAGCTCCTTGGCGACGCCCTCCGAGTCGAGCGCGGCGAGCCGCGCGTC
>Ga0335073_10010120_pt1 | contig 13238 bp, 8 predicted proteins | sample Lox_Sample_22_FD_207093 | JGI IMG/M metagenome (GOLD analysis project Ga0335073, IMG submission 207093) | Soil microbial communities from Loxahatchee National Wildlife Refuge, Florida, United States - Lox_Sample_2.2 | ecosystem: Environmental > Terrestrial > Soil > Wetlands | place: USA: Florida...
ATCTTGCATGTACGTACCATGGAATTTTGTGAGCTGTTGATCTGAAGCAGAGATTGCACCGGTAGTAGTATCGACCAGTCCTTCTGCAATGGTGCCGCGGAGATAGTTGGAAGCGATTTTGATGTCTTCGTTTGTCAATGGCGGAGGCTCTTCAGGGAGACCTTCAACGTGAGCAACACCTAAGGCTTCCCATAGCTTCGGCTCCCATTCACTATATCCGGTTTGATAAGTGTCAGGGTCTTGATCATCACCCAGGCCAATATCAGCGAGTGGTCGACCACCGAAGGCGAGGAGCTTATTGTGGAGGTCTTTGCCTGGCTTGTTGTAGTAGATCTTATCTTCCTTACGAGGCCAGTAGTGACTGTCTCCCAGAGCAAAAACGGAGAATTTAACTGTGGCAAGATCGATATCCGTTGCATTGCGGATAGTCTCCCAAGTCTGTCTACCGTTCTGAGGGAACTCACCCTGACCGGCAGTTGAAGTGATGAAGACAACATTTTCCTCAGAAGCAAGATCTTCGAGAGGATAATCGTCCATAGCCATTACCATAGTTTTCAAACCTCTCGCCTTGCCACGGTTTCCAAGTCGCTTAGCCAAGTTCTCGGCGTTACCGTTGTCAGATGCGAAAAGAATAGTAAGTGGTGCTCCAGCAAGGCCTTCTAGGAGTGCGCTATATGCATCTTTTGCTCTTCTCTTCTGTAGCTGACGAACTTCAGAACCATATGAGCCAGAAAGATTAGACGAGAACTCTGGGTTTCGTTTTGTCAGTTGTGTGAGGTAGTTGTCTCGTTTCAAGAAGTCTTCCAGTTCTTTCTTGATACGCTCTGAATCCAAAACAAATCGTTCGTCGCTCTTCTCATCTGCGTTCGGATTCCATCTATACAGCGGCCAGTAGCCAGAGTCCACAGCTTTCTTTGTCTCTTGCAGCACCACAAGTGGCGAATCATCTTCTTTGAAGTATGGTAAATACGCCAGAACAACAGATGGACCTTTGAACTGCTCTGCTTCAAGCATCGCTGATAGCACTTGGGTGTATGAGCTGTACACTGCAACTGAGGCGACATATGCATTACCAAAGTTCATAGCGTATAAGCCGATATCTTTCTTCCGTCTTGCTGCATCAACTTCTGCACGAGTCGAGTATGGTTGTGAGTCAATTATCAGCATGTTGACATTCGCTCCTGACGCTAGAACATGATGCACGCCTGAGTTTCCAAGGTCATAAGCCCATGCATCGGATCCTATGAGCCACTGTGACTCCTTGAAAAAGGACGACTTCTTCTCCAAAAGGGATGATGCGAGTGGAGAACCATCGGTATTCAGCCTTGCAATGACTTCTAAGGCTAGATTGTTTGCTTTTGATCCATCTTCAGCGTCTAGAGCCCATTTTGACAGCCAATTTTGCGGATTCTCCGTGATGAAGCTCCGTGACTTTGCTACTTCTCGCACCTGTTCGATAAAACGCTTTCGCTTTTCTGATCGAGCAATGAGAGATCCGAATCCAAACTCCGGGCTGGCTGCAACTTCAGCGGAGACTCCAGCGTTCTTCGATCCTATTTGGTTGGCAATGTAGAGATGTTCGCCAAAGATCTGCCGCAATATCTTCATGTAGGCATTTTCAACTCCAGGCTGCTCTATTTCATTATCGTCTGATTTAGCTGAAGGTCCTTCTGGTCGTCCCACTTCGAGATTTTGGATTGGTGTGTCCTGAAGGAGATTGTGAAAGATGCCACGCAGCGCTTGGCGTGTTGTAGAAGCCTCAAGGTAGCCGAGTTGATATCCCACGATAATTGGACCTTGTCCGGAACCTTTTAATGACATGAGAATGTCAAGGAGGAAAGGACCCCATTTGGTGGTCTTGCGGCGCACTTGCTCGAGCACTGCTATTCTCTTGATCGTTCTAGGGAGGGTTGAAGCAAGTCTTGCACCAAGCCATGGCCTGTAAAGCCTAGCTGTAATGACTGCAGCACCAGCATACTGATCATTTCCTGTGGCATTTTCGATTTGTCTCGCAAACAAAGCAGGATCCGCTCCGAAGACGAATAGTGCAGACTCGGCGCTTAATGAGCCTGAATATTCGAAGGGATAATATTCCCGTCCGGTCAGTTCACGGATTGTCTCCCAGATCTGGGTGATGTAGTTGTAGATATCATCTGATGAGATTGGTCGTGACACCATGGATTCCACAGATGTAATGGACGATGCCGAGCTATCATTCGCGCTAGCATTAGTGCTCCCGCGACGAGAGGAGCCTGATGAAGAGCCATTGACACTTTGAGCTTCGGATGAATTCTTGGAAACACCATTAGAAGTACTGACACTGGTGGCTGGTTGTCCGTTTGGTACAATCGTTGTGCTCGCCGGTACCGACAATGAGGCCTTCCTTCCCTCATCTACATATAGATTAGTCTCTTCAGTCGATATGCCTTGGAACCTTCTTGCAGCATCCAAATCGATCAATCTTCGAACGAGTTCGCGACTCTCCTGCGAAATGGGTTCGTAACGGTCGATAGTTGCAGTATTGAAGAAGTGTATGACGCCTTTGCCGGATTTGAGTGCCAACGCATGCGCAGAAAGAGCAAGATCTTGAACTTCTTGTAGTGTGAGCGATTCTAGAAAGGTGAATCCGCTCTGCCGGATGGCGGTAATCGTAGAATAATCGGGATACTGGGAAGGTTCTACGGCGACATGGAGCACCACCGGGTATTGGGCAAGCTTGAAGAGGTGTGGAATTGATGAGAGTAGTATGGATGAGGAGGTAGTAACAGAGGCAATCTTTCCGGATCGGACCGAATGGAAAACGGAGAGTAGAGGGTCGGCGTTCTGTCTAACTGTAACGATCTCGGGAAGGTCTTTCGCAACCACACCGGGAGTTTTGCTCGCAACCAGCGACTGCAGAGATCTCGAGAAGTCCGATTCAGATGCCAATGACGACTGCACTGAGACGACGACATCACTTGAAATGTATGCAATTCGTGCGACTGTCCGTGCAAGTTAGTTTCTGTCATTTCAATTGTGTTGAGTTTCTTGTAGCTGCAAAAATTCAAGGCGGAATGGAGTCCGGGCACTCACCCGCGGCACCAGCGGTCACAATCGAAGCCATGGTGCTCTCAGCAACACGGCTGCAAGAAGATGAACAAAGGTGAACGAAAAGAGAGGAAGAGAAAGCAAATGCCGAAGCTCAATTGAAGAAAATTGGACCTCAGAGGAAAGAATTGAACGACCAATCACTGTGGTCGGGATTCGAATGGCGACATCGACTCCTAGCGATGCCAGTGCTTTTCTGCTCCGGTCGAACCCACAAAAGCCCGGCACACTGCCCCTCTATTTGTTTGGCGGGGTATGCTAGTCACTTAATTAATATTTCCTGCCATCCGATGCACTTGCTATGCGTACCGTAACTTTCTCGTGCGAGTCGAGAGAGAAGGGCTGCAGTTTGAAAATGATGGTAGCGAAAGATTTATTCTCCAATCCCAGTACGAGAGTATTAATCAGGTACAATCTTATTAGTCTCGAAGTAAAGAAGGCTCTTTCAACTGGTGATCTCGGCTAGAGATGCTGGAGAGAGACGGTTGAATTCAATTCATAATACCAGCACTTCCTACAAAGCCGTCTGCTATACTTTGAGAAATGCACTTCGAAGTAGGGCGTACGCCCGTATAGCAATTTACTTCGAATGCCTTATAGCTTGACTGTGATGATGCACCTCCTAGATGGCATTCCAGCCTGCGGGTAAAGGATGGCGCCGATCCAATCGGCTTGCTCGTTCCGTCGATTAATATGGATTTAGTGCCAAACGGCCGTTAAACGGAGATCGAAACTGACCTTAACCGAGATCATAAGTCCCGTAGGCTGACATTGACATTCTAACATCGTCTAATATCCATCTTCAACCTCTCTCCTCCGGCTTCGCTTTCCTAGCTGCATGCCACCTCCAAGGTAGCACCGAGATGGTCCCATCCGAACCCGACATTCACATCACAAACGGAGTTCTGCCAAACGGCACGGTTCAGAAACCTCCGTCATCATCGCTATGGCCGTCACCGCTTTTACCGGAGTCACCTTTACCACTGGCAGAGCTGTGTTCCAGAGCCCATGATAGAATCTCTTCATTTTTAGAACAGGAAGTGCAAGCGGAAACACTCAAAAGCGTACAAGATCAAACCCGAATATCCCTCGGAGTCATACAGGATGCATTGGCTCGATTTGAGTATGTCAATTGAAGCTAGAACGAATGCGACAAATGAACTAATTCCGATTCAGTCTCTCAGAGCTCTCAATATCTTACAATGGTGGAAAGGACTGCTTGGTCCTACTAATACTCTACCTCGCCGCTCTCCATAACCACCCTCATCTCCGCGATCCGAATCAGCTCCCTTCCCTCCAGTCCGTATACATCGAGTCGACACATCCTTTCCCTGAAGTCGAGCAATTTGTTTCATTCTCATCAAAAATCTGCTCGCTCTCTTTGATGCACTACACGAAGCCCATGAAGGCATCCTTCACTGAATACCTTGAAGACTTTCCAAAAGTCAAGGGAATCTTTGTTGGGACGAGGCGGACAGATCCTCATGGCGCTCAATTGACACATTTTGATCCTACAGACCATGGATGGCCTAAGTTCATGCGCATACACCCTGTCATTGATTGGCATTATGTAGATATTTGGACGGTAAGCCGTCTTACGTCGTCTTTGCAGCTTGAGCTAATCGTATCTCAGTTCATTCGACATTTGAACATTCCTTACTGCGCACTTTACGACAAAGGATACACGTCACTCGGAGGGACCAATGATACTCATCGCAATCCAGTGCTTCGGAGATCATCCATGTCGTCGAGCGGACGGACCGAGTACTCCTTCAGACCTGCATATGAATTGATCGAAGACGAGGAAGAACGATTGGGTCGCGAGACCAAAGAATATCACCCTCGAACGCCCACCGAAGGCGAAGTAATGGCGCAAATGGTTGCGCCGCCCCGCTCGATACCAAACGAGTCGGCAATTGTGGATGAAGATCTTTCCAGCTTCTAGTAACATAGATTAGACGGCAGAAGATATGCATATAAGGCATCGCATCTGGGTGGTTGTTTGGATGATACTTAGCTGAGATTTGCCCGTGTTAGCATGAGTAGATGATGTTATAGATGTATTATCTCCCACCGAGATGGTGAACTGTACTGAGTACAGAGGTAGAATTTCATTCGTTGTTCATACCGAATACTGTATTAATGTCGAAATGTGACAGTAGCTAGTAATTGACTGTCAAGTTCCAGACAGCTTAAGACATGAGCACTAAATCATTAGGAGAATAATGGACCAAAAGCATGTCAATGATACATGCTTGTTGGATACTGAGCAGCCGAGGATGAGATGAGATGGTGAACTTTCACGAGAGGAAAGTAGACAGCCGCGACAGGAGTATGCGAGATTCCCTTGCCGCAAAGTACGAAAAAAAATAGAAGAAATTTCTCAAATCTAATGCGAGAGAAGAGAAATTGCGTTAAAGATCCGGATGCAAGATGGTTTAATATATGGTATCTTCGCATGCAAACCCCTAAGTTGGTGCTAGCGGCATCTACTCTTAAAACTTTGATACAATAGCCCGTGCAATAGAACATGGAGCTAAAGGGCTATGGCGAGGTAAAGTGCACCCTGCGGCCCTCCTGCCCGCAGTCAAACTGGTGGGACCGGTCTTCCTTTACCTAATTGGCAGCTGCAGCCGCTATCTCAACGGCGATAGGCAGCCTGGATGGCGATGACACCCTGTAGCAACCCAAGCAAAACGCCGCTGACAGCGCCTGGCGAACGAGCGAGAACGGCGGAGGAAATCGCAAAAGCTTGCTTGTCTTCTGCATACCCTTGCGCCGTTTATCTTGGAGCTCACGCCCCTCCCTCTCACCCCAGCATCAGCCGCTTCTCCTCCTTCTACTTTTTCTTCACCTCCAATTGACTTGGTACGAGTCGCTCATGACCAAACTGCCTCTTCTGAGAACGTAATTCTTAGCGGGAGGTCAGCATGAGTGACCAATATCTCGATCCGTCACGCACGCCTTCCGGCTTCAGGCCTGGCAGCTTTGGCGATAGGTTCAGACAGCAAATGGGTAGCTTTAGCCAGTCCAGTCCTCTTGCCGAAGAAGCTCTGCGCGCCGATTGCGAAGGCGACGACGACGAGTATAATGTCGATCGTAGCGACACAGAGGATGAGGGTGACGGCGACGACGGTCTCCGGCCGCATCTCGCCCTGATTGGCTCGTATCGCAGACCGAGTATGATCGCAACCGGTCCTCGGTCAGCTATGTTACCTACGCAATTGCTACCAGAGAATTTGTATTTGAGTAAAGAGGAGCGGGCACGAGTAATGGAAGATGAGAGGAGTTTGCTAAGAGACAACCAAGTTATCCCACCAAAACATCCAAAACGGAGAGAAAGCGAGGACAACTTGACTAGCAGGATCAGGAGACGCATGTCGTTGCCCACAATCCGTAAAATCAAAACCACGCCTGACGAAGAGAGTGGTGCAGTTATCACAGACGGAGAAGTAGCCGATGAGACAACCAACTTGCTTGGACGCGATGCAAACTTACCATACGGCGGCGAAGCGAGTCCACGGAACATCAGCAAACGATGGGAAGAAGCGGTCACGGCAGGCAAGATCCAGACAACATGGCAACGCGAAGCGAAAGTCCTCACCAAGTATTCCGCACCACTCATCCTCACTTTCATCCTTCAGTACTCTCTCACTATGGCGACCGTCTTCACCGTCGGCCACATTGGCAAATCCGAGCTCGGCGCCGTCAGCCTCGGCTCCATGACCGCCAACATCACCGGGTACGCTGTCTACCAAGGCCTGGCGACATCGCTAGACACGCTGTGCGCGCAAGCCTACGGCTCGGGCCGCAAGACGCTAGTAGGCCTACAGCTGCAGCGGATGGTGTACTTCCTGTGGGTGGTGACGATCCCGATCGGGATCATCTGGCTGTCGGGCACGGCGATCCTGAGCGCCATCGTGCCGGAGAAGCGCACCGCCGAGCTGGCCGGCCTGTACCTGAAGGTCATCTTGGCCGGCGCGCCCGGCTACGCTGCCTTCGAGTCCGGCAAGCGCTACGTCCAGGCCCAGGGCCTCTTCTCCGCCAATCTGTACGTGCTGCTCATCTGCGCGCCGCTCAACGCCGTCATGAACTACCTCTTCGTGTGGCAGCTGAAATGGGGCTTCGTAGGCGCACCCATCGCGGTGGCCATCACGGACAACCTGCTGCCGGTGGTGCTGTTCGGGTACGTGTACCTAGTGCGAGGGCGCGAGTGCTGGGGCGGGTTCTCACGCAAAGCGCTGCGCAACTGGTGGCCGATGATACGGCTGGCACTGCCAGGGCTCGTAATGGTATTGGCGGAGTTCCTGGCGTTCGAGATCCTAACGCTGGCGGCGTCGTGGATCGGCGCCACCCACCTCGCCGCTCAGTCCGTCCTCTCCACCATCACCGCCCTCACCTACCAGATCCCCTTCCCGCTCAGCATTGCCGCCAGCACCCGCATTGCGAATCTCATTGGTGCTACGCTGTCTAATCCGGCGAAGGTTGCGGCGCGTGTGGCGGTCGTTGGCGCAGTGCTCGTCGGCATCGTCAATATCACGCTTTTGAGCAGTCTTAGAGACCTCATCCCACATCTCTTTACCGGAGACCAGGACGTTATCGATGTTGTTGCTGACGTTCTTCCGCTGTGTGCTGCGTTCCAGCTGTTCGACGCACTGGCAGCGTGTTGTAATGGCATCTTACGAGGTCTCGGAAGGCAAGAGATTGGTGGTGTCGTTAATCTGGTCGCCTATTACGCTGTACGTATTGACTGTCACGTGTCATGGACTCGATTTTCACTAACAAGAACATTAGATCGCAATGCCGATATCTTTTGCCACGGGCTTTGGCTTGAAATGGGGTCTCTATGGTCTGTGGGGTGGCCCTGCTCTTGCCTTGGCCATTGTCGCTGGTGTCGAGGGCTTATTCATCTATCGAACTAGCTGGGAGAAAGCGGTTGAATTGGCAACAGCAAGGAACGCCATGGGTTAGTCTTTGTCCATTTTGGAGCAGACTTTGTACGCAGTACTTGTACATACTGGTACTTTAGATTCACAGCGGAGCGGCATTATTTTAGCATGCCGAAGTCCTCGCGGTCACAAGAATTCAGAGAGTGCATACCTTATCTAACAATTTCCAATTTATACGTGAAACATTGTAACCTTTCTATGGGAGCCGCAAACGTTGCATACAATCAAGTTGGGGTATCTACCGAATGCACCGCATTCCCATTTGCATTTCCTAGGAATTGTTAGAGTATTCTTTGTAGCAACAAACGTTAAAGCCAAAGATCTGTTCGTAGAATCCTACCACGTACCTAAAAGAGGAGTTTCTTCATCTGGATGCAATGAAGCATCATTGGCTCTTGCTTCATTTTCAAGTTGTTTCGCTTTACGCCTGTCTTTGAGCTCAAATCTAATCGCCATTGTCAAAAGGCAACCTTGCAAGATTCCCGTGACTATGAACATTCCCCACGAACTCCATCCGGCAATTCCATATCTGATTATTAGACTGGCTGCAAAAACGAAGCTACCAGGTGTTTGAATCAGCATCATTGGGATGCTCAAGCTCATGACATGTTGCAAGCGCCAAGTTGTATACAGCTGCGGGATGTACTGCACGCAGGCAAGCAGCGCAGAGCATATGCCAAGCGCTGTCGCCCAAATTCCGAGCCGAGCCGGAAACCAGAGCTGTACGACCACTGAAGAGATAACAACGACAACGGAGTGTGCCACGCAAATGAGAACGACGGTGAGAGCGTCTCGCCAGGACGGTGGCGGAGGTGAATCAGGCTCGTGTTGCTCTGGCCCTGGAGTCGGGAAGAAGATGAGGAACAGAAACAAGCTGCAGCCATATTAGCGCATATTGACACTCCCAAGGGCTCTATTTGACGTACATCATTGAAAAGCATCCCCACTGTACTGCAACCTGGGCGATCCCAAGCAAACCAGAGAAGCAGGCCAAACGACTGATGTAGTAACAGCACTCGATGTCGGCCTGACTCCGTGGCAGAGTGAGGATATTGGCGAGAGCAAAGGTACTCCCTGTTGTTCCAAGAAGCACAAAATAGGGAGACAGACCTTCCGATGAACGCCGAAGTATGATACGGAGGTGCTGTGGAAGGTAGCTGATGAGGATGCCGACAACAATGACTACGGCCAATATGAAAGCTGGGATATTGGGTGACTCCAGTCTGGAGCATTGATCCGGGTCCATCTTGGCTTTGATATGCTGGAAGCTCCAAGAGAAGGTGTCGTTATGGTTGACAGTTGGTAAATTGCTGCATGGACTGGTAAGAACCAGAGCCGTTGTACGAAGTAAGTGTTGACGTGCTGTGCCTAGAGCTCTCTAGGCGGAGCTACTATGGTACCGTAGTCGTACCGCATATGGCGGGGTGGCGCGCCGTCTTGGTTTCACTACTCCAACCTCAACGCCCTACTCTCAACTTCCTTCATCCTTCTCGTTCTTAGCAACGTTGAAAATGATACAGTCGATCTTGTAAATATGATATCATTGCTCTCCTAATAGAACGTAGCATAGGCTTACAAACTTCCGATGTGGCTTGCGTTGCTCATCTGGATCATCCTTCCCCAGCGTTTTATACTCGACGTTGTCAGGTTCCGTATTTGTTACCTTATCAGTTCCTGCATAGTGCTCGACTCTTTAATTCGGTATCACAGTGATCGTAGTGCGCAACGTTGAAGCATGAGATGAGTGTCGTATGGCCAACATCTGTCCTGAGAATTAGCGAGTTAACACCTCAACTGACGAGCAGCGAATGTAGCAGCCGCAGCTGTTGCAAAATGTCTCGGCTTGTCCGCGAGCTTGACAAATTGAAATTCTCATATTCGGCCCTATCAAAGCGGATATGCCGGTTAGCAGATATCCCCAGATCCAACTCCCAAAACCCCTAACCCACGGCGGGAACCTTGGTACCTCGTCATCCCCAGTCATTCCTCAACGTTTCACACTCCACCGCTACCCACGACTATGCCGAAGCTCGGTCTGCTACATTGCCCCCGCATCCACTACTGTAACTAGGGATTTTCACGGGTCGAAGGAGCAAGTGAGTACAAATAGAGCAATGCGAGCCGATTCCAACTGCTGTTCTTCACGTTGTCTTTTCTCTCTGTGATCATGTCTGCAACAAATAACTCGTCCAAGTTCACGCCGTTCTCAATTTCCTTAGCAAACAATGCTACTCTCACAGGCTTATCTCACATTCCTTCTCAAACATGGACGAAAGGATCAGCTCGTCCATTGATCGTAGCTCTACATGGCGGAACATGTACTGCCCATCACTACGATATCACTCCAGAGTATACATCTTCAACTACCTCGGAGTCTACCGGCATCCCAATTGTGTCGATCAATCGACCTTGCTATCCCACAACATCATCGTTTCTCCCGTTGTCCGGAGATGGTAACACGTTCTGGAAAGAAACCGCCGCCTGGCTTCACAGCTACATCTTTCCCGCAATCTGGTCAACCTTCGCGACGCCAAACTATTGCTCAGGACTAGTTCTGATAAGCCACTCCATGGGCGTACCTCCAACCATCATCACTGCCGCGCTGTACGCCGCCGAACCAGCCGCCTCGCGGACATACGTCCTCTCGGGCCTGGTGCTTGCCGGCTGGGGAGCGCCCGGATGCCACAAAAACCTCGCAATGCCTATCGACGTGGCCGCAAAGGACGTCCGCTTTCCCGCTGAGGCGAAGCGGCTCATGATGGTGTCGGAGCCGAGTCTGCGCCTCGCCGACCCGGATCTCCTTCCGCTCGTCGACGCGCAGAGCGTTGGGTTGCCGGCGGAAGAAATGCTGGATGCAAGAGGCAGCTGGCCGGGATACTGGACTGAGTATGCGCGGCTGGTGCAGGTCCCGGTTTTGTATAGGATGGGTGAGCACGATTGGTTGTGGAAGACGGACGATGAAAGCAGGGCCATGTTCCGCGATGCTTTTACGAGCTGCACTAGCTTTGATTCAGGAATGATTGAGGAAGGTTGTCATGCATTAGAGATGGGATGGAAGGCACAAGAGTGGTACAATACGGTTTTTGGATTTGCAAAGGACGTCTGTCAGGAGAATGCGAGCTGAAAATTTTGGATATCTCATCCTCCTGCCTGCGAATGTACCGACTCTGACCAATGGAACTTGATGTCTGAAGAATGGACTATGGGGATTATCACTAACTACCAAGTTTCCGTGTGAAGCGTATTATCTCTAGCTGATATGTATGGCTACTTCGGATAGGAAAGCAATGCAACCAGAAGAGACATTCCGCTAATGATGCTAATACTAACATGCATGGTATTCTCCGAGTTAGGCTAGACCGAGGCGCACATGCTGCTTCGCCTACCGTTAGCAAAGTGTGCTAGGGTTGAGTTCGTAGTATCGTCATGACGTCCAAGTTGACGCAGCGGTCTTGGTGGCTGGGATAGATGCATTTGACTCAGCGTCGCACGTTGTTGATTTATCATCGGTCCAGCGAATTGGACCTGGGTTCTCAACATGGCTACAAGCGAAGTTCTTGATTGCTGGGTCATATCACGATTTGATGAGTGAAAGGGTATCCGGGCAGGGGAACATTTCGTAGGTGGAAGCTATCGCGTGATGTGAGGATGGGAAAAGCACTTTCGCGAGAGCCGGCGCTGCATTCATCGACATTGTGCTCGTATGCCATGTTAGCAAATCACAGTACAACGATCAGGCAGGGGTACAATCCGTGGTTTCAGCACTCTCGCGCCTTGCATAGGAGTACTGCGGGCGTGATGGCAGCCGCCAAGGCCGGTTTCCAAGGTTAATTGAACACGTTCCTGATCTTGTGACAGTCGTCGCCAGTTGGAACCACAGCCACGTCTGGTGGCATTAGCTGCCTTCGAAACGTTTCGACGATGCGAGAAAAAGCTGCTCCAAGCTGCCAATGCTCTTTCCGGGAGTTCCATGCTGCCAATCACTCTCAAAATAATCCCACCGGCGGCCTCATTCGGCCAAACAGCTGATCTGACCTACAAGGGTCAGAAGTGTAGCGTGAACTTCTGCACTGCGTTCCCCCTTTCAAAGGCGGCTTGACAACATTATCTTTGGATGCTGCACTCAGGCTACGCGGCCTAAATGGCCAACAGTCCATCCGTTGAAAATCCCGCAGATCCGGATGAAAGGGCTTCGCAAGGCTGTATATAAGGATCTGCCCCCACCTCATGAACAGATATCCAAACGAACTACTTCTGCACATGACGATATCAAAGCTCTTACATCCAAGTGAACAAATGACTGAACCTGGCAATATGTCGGTTGCTTCTAAGTCTGAGAACACTTCTACTGCCCTCACTCCCTTGAAGGCAGCTTCACAACCAGACTTGGAAGCGCATAAGGAAAACATACAACGGCTTTACCAGCGACACAACCTAGAAGATGTGCAAAAGATAATGAAGAACGAAGAAGGAATCTATGCAAGGTATTCTTCCCCTGCATCCCACTAGTCGTACCTAACGCAGTCTCCAGCGACACTCAATATCGGAAAGCACTTCGAAAGTGGAAAAGCAACAAGTATGTTAGCGGAGCAGAAAAGAACCAATTAATTGGAATGATACAAAAAAACAAAAAAGAAGGCAAAATAACGACGATTCAATACAAAAAGAAACATTATTCATTCGCCAACCTGCAGCGTTATATCGATGAAAAGAAGCTTCCCGAGAGCTTCTTCAACAATTTGGAATCACATGCTGAAGGTAGTCGCACTTGGATTTGGATCCGATCTTCTACTAACTCGAATGACTCAAGATTTGCGAGAAGACTTTGAAGTCATTGTTGCTGGTCAAGTTGTGAATAACTCGACATCGGTTCCAGAGCCTTCGTCGTACCCGAATCTCTCAGCTCTATCATTTCCAGAACCTCAAAGAAGAGACAGCCATCTTTCATCGCCAAGTCAATCCCTTCAAGATCACGAACAACTTTCAACTGAGCAGGAATGGAGCACCGACACAGAAGTTTTGAGTCCAGCGTCAATATGGGATGGTCATTTACGAAAAGGACTGGATTCTGGTGAATTTAGTCCTGAGAAGAGAGCAGATCTTCATAATCGCGCACTAAGGTTCTACGAGAAGCATTGCGGCGATAAACTCTACGATTTCAACAGGATTACAAGGCTGGCAAACGGTCTCTTGTCGTCCAAC
>Ga0335073_10010122_pt1 | contig 13237 bp, 11 predicted proteins | sample Lox_Sample_22_FD_207093 | JGI IMG/M metagenome (GOLD analysis project Ga0335073, IMG submission 207093) | Soil microbial communities from Loxahatchee National Wildlife Refuge, Florida, United States - Lox_Sample_2.2 | ecosystem: Environmental > Terrestrial > Soil > Wetlands | place: USA...
GGCGAACCTCGCGGAGCTCGATCGGGGGGCCACTCTGATCGTCAACGAGGACGCGTTCAACAAGCGCAACTTCGAGAAGGCGGGGTATTCGTCGAATCCTCTGGAGGACGGGTCGCTGAGCGCGTTTCGGGTGCACCGGATCCCGATGACGTCTTTGACGGTCGCGGCGGTCGAGGGAATCGAGGGCTCCTCCACGCGCGACGCCGGCCGCGCCAAGAACCTGTTCGCGCTCGGGGTGCTGTCGTGGTTGTACGGGCGCCCGACCGACGTCACCAAGCGGTGGATCGAGCAGAAGTTCGCTCGCAACCCCGGGGCGTTGCAGGCTAACCTGGCGGCGTTCAACGCCGGCTGGTCGTTCGGTGAGACGACGGAGTTGCTCGATGTTCAGTACAAGGTCAAGCCGGCGACCGACGTCCCGCCGGGGACGTACCGAAACGTGAACGGCACGACCGCGCTGTCGCTCGGGTTGATCGCGGCGAGCGCACGGAGCGGGCTGCCGCTGCTGCTGGCGAGCTATCCGATCACCCCTGCGTCAGAGCTGTTGCATGAGCTGTCGCGTCACGCGAACCTCGGTGTGCGGACGATCCAGGCCGAGGACGAGATCGCGGCGGCGGGGATGGCTTTGGGCGCGGCGTTCGGCGGACGGTTGGGGGTGACGGCGACGAGCGGTCCGGGGATGGATTTGAAGGCGGAGACGATCGGGCTGGCGGCGGCTTTGGAGTTGCCGATGATCGTGATCGACGTGCAGCGCGCGGGGCCGTCGACGGGGATGCCGACGAAGACCGAGCAGTCGGATCTTCTGATGGCGGTCCATGGGCGTCACGGCGAGTCGCCGATCCCGGTGATCGCCCCCTCGACGGCTGGTGGCTGTTTCGAGGCGGCGTTCGAGGCGGTGAAGATCGCGATCCGATACCGGACGCCGGTGATCCTGCTCTCGGACACGTTCCTGGCGTCGTCGTCTGAGCCGTGGCGGGTGCCGGTGGTGGCCGACCTTCCGTCGATCGACCCTGGGTTTGCGGTGGCGGTCGAGGGGGAGGAGTTCATGCCCTACGCCCGCGACGAGCGGCTGGCGCGGCCGTGGGCGATCCCGGGAACTGCGGGCCTGGCGCACCGGATCGGTGGGCTGGAGAAGGCCGATGTCACGGGCAACATCTCGTATGACCCGGCGAACCATGCGCGGATGACCGAACTGCGCGCCGCGAAGGTCGGTGGGATCGTTTCCGATATACCGCCGCTGACGGTGGATTCCGAGCCAGGCGCCACGCTGCTGGTGCTGGGCTGGGGGTCAAGCGAGGGCCCGATTCGCGCCGGCGTGCGCCGCGCGCGCGAGGCCGGCCACCAGGTGGCGTGCGCGCACCTGCATCACTTGAACCCGTTTCCTGCGAACACCGGCGACGTGATTCGTTCGTTTGACCGGGTGCTGGTTCCGGAGCTGAACACGGGCCAGCTCGCGCAGCTGCTCAGGGCCAAGTACCTGGTGGACGTCGAGTCGTTCTGCAAGGTGCAGGGGCAGCCGTTGTTCGCGTCTGAGATCGAAGAGCAGATCGCGGAGCGGCAATGAGCGCAGTCGTGACCAACGGACATGGCAACGGCGGGGAGCCGCCCGAGCTGACCAAGGCGGATTTCCAGTCTGATCAGGAGACCCGCTGGTGCCCGGGCTGCGGCGATTACGCGGTCCTGTCGGCGGTCCAGCAGTTCATGCCGGAGCTCGGGATACCGCCCGAGAAGATCGTGTTCATCACCGGGATCGGCTGCGCGGGCCGGTTCGCCTACTACATGAACACGTACGGGATGCACGGCATCCACGGCCGCGCTCCGGCACTGGCGACCGGTCTCGCATCCACGCGCGAGGACCTGTCGATCTGGATCGTGACCGGCGACGGCGACTCGCTGTCGATCGGCGGCAACCATCTGATCCATGCGCTCAGGCGGAACGTCCCGATCAAGATCCTGCTGTTCAACAACCAGATCTACGGGCTGACGAAGGGGCAGGCATCGCCGACCTCCGAGCTCGGGAAGGTCACCAAGTCCACCCCGTTCGGCGTCGCGGACCATCCGTTCAACCCGGTGTCTCTGGCGCTCGGGGCCGAGGCCGCGTTCGTGGCGCGAACGATCGACCGCGACCGCCGGCACCTCACCGAGGTTTTGCGGGCGGCGGCGACCCACGAGGGCGCGGCGCTCGTCGAGATCTACCAGAACTGCCCGGTGTTCAACGACGGCGCGTTCCACGCCTTGACCGAGAAGGACACCAAGGACGCCAACCAGATCCGACTCGAGGCCGGCAAGCCGATCCGCTTCGGCGTTGAGAACGAGCGCGGCGTCGCGCGCGGCGCGGACGGCGGCCTGGCGATCGTGGACGTGGCCGATGTCGGGGAAGAGTCGCTGATCGTCCACGACCCAACCCGGCCCGACCCCGGCCTGGCGTTCTCGCTGGCGCGCCTCGCCGACAATCCCACCGTACCCACGCCGATCGGGATCTTCCGCCAGGTCGAGCGTCATGTCTACGGGCGGACGAGCCTGGTGCGCGAGAGCCCCGCCACCGACGTCGAGCTCTCAGACCTCCTGCTCGGCGCGGACAGCTGGACCGTCGGCTAGCGCCGCCCCGCAAATACGGTCGCATTCGAGGCGCCCCTGGCGGCGCTGAATCGCCTCGCTACGCTCAGAGCGTGAATGTCGAGCTCCTTTGGTGGGAGGGCTGCCCTTCGACCGAGAAGGCCCGCGCTGCCGTTGAGGAGGCCCTCAGCGACCTTGGCCTCGACGGCACACCGGTGCGAATGCGCGAGGTCCGAACCGACGAAGATGCTGAGCAGGCCGGCTTCGTCGGCTCGCCGACGATCCTGATCGACGGCGTCGACCTCGTCCCGGCCGTAGACGACGAGCCGATCGGCCTGAGCTGCCGCGTATACCGCCGGCGCGATGGCCGCATCAGTCCGATTCCCGATCCTGACGACCTGCGCGAGGCGCTGCGAAGCGCGGCCGAGCGCGCGGAGGTGAACAGATGAGTCTTTCGATTGGCCAAGTGGCGCCCGATTTCTCCCTGCTCGATACGCAGGGACGCAAGTGGTCGGTGGCCAGCTACGACGGCGCGCCGGCAACCGTGGTCGTGTTCACGTGCAACCACTGCCCGTACGCCCTCGCCTGGCACGACCGGATCGTCGACGTCGCGCGGGAGTACGCGGCGCGTGGCGTGCGCGTGCTGGCGGTCAACTCCAACGACGCCGACCGCTACCCGCGCGACTCGTTCGACGCGATGAAGGACCGGGTCGCCAAGGAGGACTGGCCGATGCCCTACCTCCACGATGCCACCCAGGAGGTGGCCCGCGCGTACGGCGCCACGGTGACTCCGGACGTGTTCGTGCTCGACGCCGAAGACAAGCTGCGCTATCGCGGCGCGCCCGACGCGAACTACGACAACCCCGGCGAGCGTGCCGAGTGGCTGCGAGAGGCCCTCGACTCTGTCCTCGACGGCTCGATCCTCCAGCGGCCCGAGACCAAGCCGGTCGGCTGCTCGATCAAGTGGAAGGCTTGATGGAGGACTACACGCCCCAGCAGGTGGCCGATTTGATGGCCCAGGGCGAGATACAGCTGATCGACGTGCGCCAGCCCGAGGAGCACGACGCCGGGCGGATCGGCGGCGACCGCCTGGTCGTGCTCTCTGATTTGGCTGGCGCGGTCGACACGATCGACCGTGAGCGGCCGGTGGTGTTCTACTGCCGCAGCGGCTCGCGCTCGGCGATGGCCACCGAGGCTTTCCGCGGGGCCGGCTTCAACGCCCACAACATGCTGGGCGGGCTGCTCGAGTGGAACGCCGTCGGGCTCCCGCTCGAGCCCGACGACGGGTACGTGGTGTAGCGCGCCGGGCGGCTGCGTCGCGTCATGCGCCGGCGAGCGGCCCGGATCGCTCCGCGCCGCTCGCCCCTGCGCATCAGCTGATCGTTTGCCAGCCCCGGATCACCGTCGAGTGTTTGCCGTGGGTCACCACGACCGTGATCAGGTACCGCGCCCGCAACATCGGGTGAACGCTGCGCAGGCTGAACCGCGCCCGTCCGGCGTGCACCGCCGCCGTCCCGGTGGCGTAGTCAATCCGGCCCCGGGATATGTCCACGCTGACGAGATGGGTGCCCGGCGACAGCACCGATACGGCGCAGACGTCCTTCGTCTTCCGATTCTTGCCCGTTCCCGTCGTGTGGGGAACGCACTTGACCTCGTATGAGGTGCCGTCCTTCCCGGCTGGACCCTGCGGTCCCGCCGGTCCCTGCGCGCCGGCCGGGCCAGCCGGTCCCTGCGGACCGGTTGCTCCGGTGGCACCCGCAGGCCCCGCTGCCCCGGTGGCGCCGGTGGCGCCCGGAGTGCTGCCGGTGCCTGCCGGGCCAGTGGCGCCGGTCGGGCCTTGGGGACCGGTGGCGCCGGTGGGGCCTGTTGGACCAGTCGCGCCTTGCGGGCCGGTGGCGCCGGTCGGGCCTTGGGGACCAGTGGCGCCGGTGGGGCCTTGTGGCCCAGTCGGGCCGGTTGCTGCGCCCGGCTGAGCCGCGAACAGATCGCTGTAGGCGATCGTGTCGCCGTGTGAGTCGGTCAGCAACCAGTTCGCGTAGTAGCGTCCCGAGGTGAGAGCGCTGATGTTCGCGTCGACGTACGGTCCGACGCTGTCGCTCGTGGGTGCCAGGGCCCGATCAAACGCAGCCGTACCGCCGCCGTGAGGCACGATCTGGAGGTTGACAGTGCTTGTGCCTGTGCCGGTTATGTCGGCGTAGGCGGTGAACGCACCGCCCGGCACCGAGCCGTCGTTCGTCGGGATACGGTCCGTGAGGCTCGGCAGGTTGAGGACGGTGCTGCCGCCGCTCAGGTCGTCCAGCTCGGCCGAGACCAGGTACCCCGGAGCGGCCGTGAAGGTCCCCGAGCTCGTGCAGATCCCCGAGCCGTAGTCCGCGACGCCTTCAAACACTTGACCCAGCTCCTGATCGGGTTGACATGAACCCGACGCGGAGAAGTCCGGATCGACATCTTCGCGCAGGGTGGAGACGTGGAGGGTCGTCAGCTCCCGGCCGATGCCGTGTTCGTAGAGCTTGACCACGTCACCACTCGCCAGGCCCGGCAGGAACCCGGTGCCCTCGTAGCCGGTGCCGCTCGTCTGAGGGCTCGTGTTCAGTTGCACGGGGACGTCGCCGTCGCGCGACACCGCGAATGTGCCGGAGTTGAGGTTGGTACAGGTGACCTGGTCGCTCACGAGGTCCGCGCTGCACGTCGGTGGCGTGTTCCCGCCGCCGACCAACCCGACGCCGCTGATGCTTGTCAGGTTGGAGGTCGATCCGCTGGTCGGGTCGCGGTACACAGGGTTCGTAACGGACGCCTGCACGTCATTCTGATCGGTGAGTGGTGTCGACAGGTCGGCCACGCACGTGTTGCTGGGCGTCGTTGTCGGGGAGTGGACGGTTCCATCGACCACGAAGCTCAGGTCAGGACAGCCCGGATAGCTATACCCAGCGGTGATCGTCGACCCGTCAGCTGAGATCGTCCCGCCCGCGAATTCGGGAGAGTACGTGGAGTCATCCGGCAGGGTCGTGGTTTGCGCCGCGGGCTGTGAATAGTGAACAGCAACCTCATCGGTCGCTGGTCCACCGTAGTAGGAGGCACCGGTCAGGGCATGCGGCGCGAGACTCACGCTCCAAGAGCCATCGTCACCCGTGGTCGCATCCACCGTGCTGATGGGCGAGACGGCCCCCGCACCGCCACCTCTCTCAAGAGTGACGGCAACGCCGACCCCGGGTACCGGTTCGCCGATGTTGCCGCTGACCGCCGAGGAATACTGCGTGAGGGCGACGCTCGGCTCCGGGAGAATGGTACCGGTAGAGACGACAGCGGTCGCGGTCTGATTGTCGCTCGTATCGTAGGCCGTGACCTGGCAGACGAGAGTGTGTCCGAGATCGGCGCCGATTGGCGTGTACGTGGACGCGAAACCGCTCGTAACCTCAGTGCCGCTCGTGCTGTCGCGATACCACGCGATGGTTTGCACGTAGGCATTGCCCGTCGGGCTTGAGGACGACCACATGCCCGGATTGCACTCAAGCGGAACACCAGCTTCCGCCGGCCCGGAGCTGCCGTAATTGCTGGTGATCGATGGCGGCGTGGTGTTGACAGGCGTGGCCAGTGCCGTAGCCGGCGCGGCCAACGCGATCACGCATCCCGCGAGCAGGACGCGTCGTAAGCGCAGCATGAAGAGAGCCTCCCGTTTCTAACGACAAGCGAAGTACCGTTATGTGTCCCCAGTCACCGCGACCGTTCGCGGGCACACCATCGCCCCGAGGCCCCGCCCACGAAGTCAACGGTTGTCCCGGGGAGTTCTTGCGTCAGTGGCTGGAACTCACTCCGACCGCAGAACCTCCGCCACCGACCGGCGCGCGCCGATCCGGGCCGGGATCGCGGTCAGCACCGCGATCGCGATCAGCGTGCCTGGGATCACGGCGACGAGCCACGGGACGGGCGGGCTCGCCTCGCTGACGTGGCCTCCCGCGAGCTGGTAGAGCGCGAGCCCAAGGGGGATCCCGAGGCAGGCGGCAAGCAAACCGGGAAGCAGCTGGGAGGCGGTCAGGCCGGCGGTCACCTGCCCCGGCGTCGCACCAAGCGCGCGCGCCAGCGCCGTGGGCCGCTGGGAGTCGATCACCGTGGCCCACGTGGTGAAGATCGCGTTGAGCGCGGCGAGCACGATCAGGATCGCGCTGAGCAGGAACACGAGATGGGTGACGCGGCCGGCCACGGTGGTCGTGCCGATGACGGAGACCTGCCGGCGCACCTGGTCGTTGTGCTCGAGGGTCAACGCCGCGACCACCATCGTCACCGCGATCGTCATGCTGGCCGCGGTCAGCAGCGACCGGCGGATCCGCCGGGCGACGAGGCGCACCGCGATGAGCATCGGCACCGGCAGCCTCGTCGACAGCGCGATCAGCGACGGACGCCGCCGCGGCGGGTGGGCCGGGTCGTCGAGCGCGCGGATCGTGCTCGTTCGTGCGCCGCGAATCGCCGGGACGGCCGTGGCGCCGACGGCCACCGCGACCGCGACGACCGCCACCTCGAGCACGGACTGGCCGGTGAGGGCCGGCGCCGGTGGGGTTCCGAGGAGGCCGTTGCCTAGGTTCGTCAGCACCGGAGCGACGAGCCGGCCGATGGTCACGCCGACCGCGGTGGCGGCGACAGCGAGCAGCAGGTTCTCGGCCAGCAGCACCACGGCGACGAGCGCCGGCGTCGCCCCAACGGCCTTGAGCAGGCCGACGCGCCGGGTCTGCTCGGCCATGCGGCTTCCGACCACGACCGTGATGCTCGCGATAGCGAGCAGGGCCAGCAGCGTCGAGACGATCAGCAGCACCTTCTGGTCGACCGAGACGACCTTGAAGTCGCTGTTCTCGGTGTCTTGCCAAGACGTCATGAACGTCTTGGCCTCGTTGGTCGTGTCATTGCCGAACGCGTAGGCGGCGTTGCCGTTCTCGAACGCCGAAGCCGAGTTCGGGTCGGCCAGCCTCAGGCTCAGCACGTAGCCGAGTGGTTGGGTTGCAGTGGCGAGCGCGTCGGCGTCGCGCCGCGTGAGCCAGATCACCCCGGGCGTGCTCACGGGGTAGAAGCACTGCGCCGTACTGACCGCGATGCCGCCCACGCCGAACGGGCGGCCATTCAGGCGGATCACGTCGCCGACGTGGAGGCCGAGCGCGTCCGCGAACCCCCGCTCGATCACCGCGGCTCCGGGTCTGACCCAGCGGCCCGCCGTGAGCGCCGGCTGGTCGATCGTCGCGGGCGCCACGTCCCGGCCCTCCGCCTCGGCCCGGACGTCAATCCCGCGCGCGGTCAGGCTCGCGAACGCCAACGGATAGGGGCCGCCGGCGGCGGCGACGCCGGTGGCGTGAACGAGCGGCGCAAACCCGCGGGTCGCGTCGTGCGCCCCACCCGGCGGCGGGATGATCTCCGCGACGATGTCGGGGCCCCTGGTGGCGGCGCGCGTCCGCGCGAACGGGCTGTCGGTGACCTTGTGCAGCGCGAGCCCGATCGTCAGCGTGGTCGTCGTCGTGACGATCATCAACAGCAGGAGCGCGGACTGCACGCGCCGGCGCTTGATGTCGCGGATCGCCAGGCGCCAGGTGAGCAGCAGCCGTCCCACGGCGTTTCAGCCGTCGAGCCCGGCGATCTCGGCGACGGTGCGTTGCGTGCCACCGGTCAGCTTCGTCTCGTCGACGAACCGACCGTCGCGCATCGTGATCAGACGGTCGGCGGTCGAAGCGATCCGCTCATCGTGGGTGACGACGACCAGCGTCTGCCCGTCCGCGTGCAACTGCTCGAACAGGCGGAGCACCTCGGTCGTGGCAGCGCTGTCGAGGTTCCCGGTTGGCTCGTCGGCGAGCACGACCGCCGGCCCGTTGGCGAGGGCGCGCGCGATCGCGACGCGCTGGCGCTGCCCGCCCGACAGCGCCGAGGGCAGGTGTTCGGCCCGATCCTCGAGCCCGACCTGCTCGAGCAGATCGGTGGCCCGCTCCCGGGCTGTCCGCGGGGAGGCGCCGGCCAGGAGCGCGGGGAGCTCGACGTTTTCGAGCGCGGTCAGCTCGTCGACGAGGTGGAACGCCTGGAAGACGAACCCCAGCGCCCGGCGACGCAGCCGCGCCAGGCCCGCCTCGGGCATCTGCTCGAGCCGGCGGTGCGCCAGCTCGAGGGTGCCGGCCGTGGGACGCTCGAGGCCCCCGAGCAGGTACAGCAGCGTCGACTTCCCACAGCCGCTCGGGCCGACGATCGCCACCGACTCGCCCTGAGCGACCTCGAGGCTGACGTCGTCGACCGCGCGCACGAGCGCCACCCCTTCTCCGTATTCCTTGCGCAGGCCGCTCGCCGAGAGGACCGATCCGGTCGTGCCCGTCATCGTCGTTCCTTGGCCTCGTTCCAGTACCGCGCGCAGGCCTCCAGCCACCGCAGGTCGGCCTGCAGCCGAAGCACGACGCCCTCGAGCAGGAGCGCGGCCACCGAGGCGTCCGGCTCGGCCAGGGCCGCCCGCTGGGCCTGGGCCAGCCCGACGAGCAACGCCCGGCGCTGCTGGTTGACGAGCCCGACCGGGTCGGCCAGTCCGGCCGCGGCCGCCGCCACGAGCTTGAGGTGGAATTCCGCCGGCGCCGGCTTGGGCCAGCTCGTGTCGCCGAGCCACTCCGTGACTTGGTGGCGCCCCGCCGGCGTGAGCTCGTACACCCGGCGGTCGGGCTTGTCCGCCTGTCCCACCCGCTCGGAGACGACCAGGCCGGCTTTCTCCAGGCGATTGAGCGTGACGTACACCTGGCCGTCGTTGAGCGCGCCGGCGAGGGGGCCGAGCGCGAGGGCTAGACGGGCGCGGAGCTGATAGCCGTGGGACGCCTCGCCGGCGAGCAGCGCCAGCAGCACCTCCCGGACGACGCGCAGTTGATAGCCCTGAAGCGACTCTCGATCCGGCAGCTCGGCGGCTTCCGCCACGTCTGCTCCGTCCCTAACGGTTAGCGATGGAGGAAACATAACCGTTAGGTACTTCTCTGTCAAAACTAAAGGCCGTCATTGGGAGGGCCGATCACACTTATGTGACATTTGTCGGCGGCGTCGTGTAGGCTGCCGCGCCGACATAGAAAGCCCAGCCGAGTCCCCGCCGCCACGGCGTCGGGGAGCGGGGAACCCGATGGAGCCGAGAGGCTCCGGGGGGCGAATCGCCGGATCTCCGGCGTAGCGCACTCTTTCAGCGCGAGCCCGACAGCTAACCCCGTAGGCGCAAGAAAGAGAAGGGGTTGTACTTGTCGAGCCTGGATTTACAACGCGTCGCCCGTAGGGCGGGTGCGGCTGCACTCATTGCGACGGCGGTGTTCGCCGGAGCGTCCACCGCCGCCACCCCGGGCACCCGGCCCGCGTCCGGCGGCGCCGCCATGGCCGCCACGGTCAAGACCGCGGGCACGCTGACCCGACCGAGCACTCAGCGAAAGCTCGGCGTTCGCATGCTCCGCCAGGGGCTCCACGGCAACGACGTGACGATCCTCCAGGGCTATCTGACGATCGCGGGCTACCCGACTTCGGTCGACGGCGACTTCGGTCCCGCGACTGCCGCCAGCGTCGCGGCCTTCAAGACGGCGCACAGCATGACGCCGGCCAACGGGGTTGCCGGCCCATCCTTCGTCAAGGCGCTCGAGTCGGCGATCTCCGCCTACGAGAGCGACGTCCCCACCGCCACGACGACGATCAATCCCGACGGGACCGCGACGCCGCCGGCGGGCGCGCCCGCGGCGGTTACGGCGGCGATAACCGCGGCCAACCAGATCATCGATACGTCGTACTGCGTCGGCGGTGGTCACGGCCAGTGGAACTCGAGCTGCTACGACTGCTCGGGCTCGGTCAGCTACGTCCTTCACGGCGCCGGCCTGCTGTCCTCTTCCGAGGATTCCACCGGGCTCGAGACCTACGGTCAGCCCGGCCCCGGGAAGTGGATCACGATCTACTCCGATCCGAGCCACGCGTTCATCGTGATCGGCGGCCGCGCCTTCGATACGGCCAACTACGGCGGCCCGAACATCCCCTCGGGCACCGGGCCGAGGTGGCGGTCGAATCCGCTTGGCAACCTGGCCGACGGCGGCAACTACGTGGTCCGGCATCCGCCCGGCCTGTAGCCAGCGCTTAGGCAGAGGAGGGTTGGCGGGGGAGCATCCGGCGGCTTGGTAGCCGCCGGATGCGGACCCGTTTCGGGCGCTTGACCGCCCGCGGGTGATGAAGCGCGATCGGGCGATTGCGGCTCTGTCGTAGGATCCATACAGAGAGCGATGAACCCGAGTCCGCCGACCGCCCGCCGTGTCCTGTTGTGCGCGCTCGCCGCGCTGACGATCGGTCTTGGCGCGGTCAGCCTGATCGCCGGCTTCAGCGAGTCGCCGCCGGTCCGCCTGCTCCAGGGGATCGCGGTGTTCGGCGCGGGCGCCGTCATCGTCGGCGGCGCCGTGGTGCTCGTGATGATCCGACTCGCCGGGTGGCGCGACCCTGAGTCCGAGAGCGATTTCGAGGCCCTCGTGTTGCGCACCGAGCGGCTTGCAGCCGAGGGCCTGTGGGGCGAGGACGAGGAGGACGACGACGAGGACGACGAGGACCTGTTCGATCCGTACAACGAAGAGGACTTCCGGGCGCTTGTCCGCGGGGCGATCGACGATCTCCCGCTCGAGTTCCACCGAGCGCTCGAGCACGTCGCGGTCGTCGTCTCAGACAGCGGCCGGCGCCAGCGCGCCTACGGCCTGTATCAGGGCGACACGGTGGCCCAGGACTACTTCCACGACCGGATCGTGATCTTCCGCGACACGTTGCTGCGCGACTTCGGGCACGATCCCGACCTGTTGCGAGCGCAGGTCACCCGCACGCTCCGCCATGAGCTCGCCCACCATCTGGGGTGGGACGAGAAGGGCGTGCGCGGGCTGGGTCTCTAGGGTCATAACTCAACGCTCGACCTCGCCGCGACGCCGAGATCGTCCGTGTGACCCGTATTCGTGTCCAAATCCACACTCGACGCTGGCCGGGGGTCGACTGTGCGGTTGTGACCCACCCTAGGAGCAGCTGATCGATACGCCGTCGACCAACCAGCCGCCACCGGCGCGTACCGCCCGCGCCGTGCCGGTGCACTGCTGGGTCCGGTCGGTCTGTACCGAGGTCGTTTGGAGCGCCACCGTGGCCGTGCTCGAACCACTACCGGGAAGCGCGGCCGCCCGACGGAACGTGATCGATCGGACGGAGTTCATCTGGTTCTGGAACGCCGCGTAGCCGCCGAGCTCGCTTCGCAGGCTCTGACCGGCGAGGGCCCAGGCCTCGGGGTAGCGATGCGCTGCGGCGTCGGTGTAGAACTGCTCGACGGCGGCGGCCGGGGTCGTCGAGCCGGTCGTGCCGGTCGATCCGGCGCTCGTGGTCGTGGATCGCCCGCTCGTCGTCGTGGATCGCGCGCTCGTGGTCGTGGATCGCGCGCTCGTGGTCGTGGATCGCGCGCTGGTGGGCGTGGACGGACGGTGTGAGGACCCGTGCGCGGTGGTCGTGGCCGTGCCGGTCGGCTTCTTGCCGGCGCCGCTGCCCCCGTTGCCGAGGATTGCCACGACCGCGGCGGCGACGACCAGGGCGGCGAGCGCGAGGAACGCCGGCACCACCACGGAGCGTGGCCGGCCGTCGGCTCGGGCTGGTGAGGCGTCGGCCGGCGCCGGGCGGTCAGCGGCGGTAGCGGCCCCGGTCGCAGCCTCGGTCGCGTGCTCGGGCGCAAACGCCGCCCCCAACCGCTGGACGAGCTCTCCCGCCGAGCCCGGGCGCATCGCCGGATCGGCCGACATGCCCCGCTGGAGCATCGCCGCCGCCTTCGCCGGCGCGGCGGGCCACGCCCTGCGGAGATCTGGCGGGGGCTGGGTTGAGATCGCGTGGGCGAGGGCCAGCGGATTGGACTCGGGCCGCGCCTTCTCGCCGGCGAGCATCTCGAACGCGACCGCCGCCAGCGCGTACACATCCACGGCGGGGGTTGCAGCAGCGCCCTCGAGCTGTTCGGCGGCCATGTAGCTGAAGCTCCCCACGACGGCGCCCGAGCTCGTGATGCGGGTCCGGTCGGCGACGTCGGCGACGCCCAGGTCGGCGAGCTTGACGGCTCCGTCCCGGCCTAGGAGGACGTTCGCGGGCTTTACGTCGCGGTGGACGATGCCCTGACCGTGGATCGCGTCGAGGGCGGCCGCGACGCCGCCGAGCACGCGCATCGCCTCATCCGGGGGCAGCGCCCCTCGCGACGAGATCAGGTCGGCGAGCGTCTCGCCCTCCACGTACTCCATGACGATCACGACGTCGCCGTCCTCCTCGAGGTGGGCGTCGTAGACAAACACCAGATTCGGGTGATTCAGCGATGCACCCACGAGGGCCTCGCGCTTCAGGCGCAGGATCCCCTGGGAATCGCCCGACGCGTACACGCGCTTCAGCGCCACCTGCCGGCCGAGCACGGTGTCCTCGGCGAGCGTCACCTTGGCCATCCCGCCCGTCCCCAGCCGGCGGATCTCGCGGTAGCGGGCCGCCTGTTCGGTGTCTGGCATTAGAAACGCCTACCCGGGCGGGACACCGCCGAAGCGGGGCTCCGGGGCCGGCAATTACGGGTGTAGGCGCGACTTGGCCAGATAGCTCTGGCCGGCGTGGAGCACGATCCTCTTGTGCCGTACGAAATCGCTGACCACGACGGAGTCCTTGAGGTCGTGCACCAGCGTGCCATCGCAAC
>Ga0335073_10010125_pt1 | contig 13236 bp, 11 predicted proteins | sample Lox_Sample_22_FD_207093 | JGI IMG/M metagenome (GOLD analysis project Ga0335073, IMG submission 207093) | Soil microbial communities from Loxahatchee National Wildlife Refuge, Florida, United States - Lox_Sample_2.2 | ecosystem: Environmental > Terrestrial > Soil > Wetlands | place: USA...
ATCCATGAACTGTTGAGTGGTCGAATCAAGTTGAGAAACCATGCGATCGACCAGCTCGCCAGTCGCTTCGGAGGCCAGAAGGTGAGAAACAGCACTTGCGTCCAGACTTCTAGTCATTTCATTGTCTCCGACCTCCTCCTCCGTGTTGAGAAACAATTTCCGTCTCATACAATCTCCGAACTGTTTGAAGCCGAAGTTGTGACTTCGATATAAGCATGGAATCCCGTTGACTGGATCAGATATGACATGGATCCTCTTCCCTGCAACGTAGATCGTAAATATCCCGCCATATTTTCTTCGGCATTCAAAAAGGAATGAACGAAATCCACTTTGAAAAGAAAGAGCACAACCCAGAAATGGAATTGAGCCCTTCACAAGCGGAGGTTCGTTGGGCTGATTTCGAAGGAGAAAGTAGTGGTGGAAAGCAATAGAACTGAGTGCTACGCAAAGAATTGAGAGGATAACACTTGCGACTGAGGCCATTGTTAATCCAGAAACTCTGAAGAAGATTCATTTTGTGCTCCGGTATCCATCTATAATGTTCGCGCCGGAGACATCTCCCAGATTCAGTTGGCCGGGTTCGGAAAGGTGATATCGAGACTAGTAGCTCGAGGCGACCACCTGCCGAATTAGGAAGTGGTACCGTTGAGTGCCACCTCTATCAACAGGAGACGTCGAACTTTGATTTGCGCAAAGTCTAGAAAATATTAATGAAACTGAGTCGAATTTTTAATTTTGTTTGCAATGGAGTTCAGCAGATCCACTTCTGAGCCCATGCTCTTAATAATGGTTTTTGATGTCTACATGATCTGAGGGGTCGAAGGCTCATGGAATGGGTACTTCTAAATCTTTCTATTTCTAAATCATTGATGCTATGATCTCACTATCAAATTATCAATATCCTGAGCCCGTCAACCTTTACCTACATTGTCAAAAGGTCCCTGTTCGTTGCTCGATCGCGATCAGTCCGAAGACGAAACTAGCTCGCCTGTGAATCAGGGGCAAGTTTAAGGACGAGCGTTATAAGTCGGGACCGCGAATAAATTAAGGGTTAGGGTTCACTTCGCGCGACTTAAATTGGCTTAGCTCCGCGTCTTTGCGGCCCAAGCGTTTTATTGTCTTTCACATCGCGATCCCCTCTGCGCCATCCTCCATCAGCTCTCCAACAGCTTGTCTCTTCATACATATCCGCCATGAGTATTGTAAACGTAACCTCTTACCTTAAGAGACCGTGTAGACTTACTTGACAGGTTCTGAACATATCTATCCAAGACAACCCTGCAAAATTTGGAGACCCGTATACCTTTGACATCACCTTCGAATGCCTCGAACAACTCTCAAAGGGTATGAGTCACCAGCTCTCTATCATCGCTGTAGCTAACGGATTGTGTAGATCTTGAATGGAAACTTACATATGTCGGTTCTCCGGACAGCACAAAACATGATCAAGTTCTGGATTCCATCATGGTTGGCCCGATTCCAGTTGGAGTGAATAGATTTCAGTTCGTTGCAGATCCACCTCAGGCAGACTCCATTCCTCCCAACGACATCCTTGGCGTCACCGTCATTCTATTGACCTGTGCTTACGATGACAAAGAATTCATTCGCGTGGGATACTATCAGAATAACGAATATCCCGAAGGCACGGACGAACGACGTCTATACGAGGAGAAATTGGAGAAGAATGAAAAGATTACAAGTGTGGACATTTCAAAAGTGATCAGGAATATTCTTGCTGATAAGCCTAAAGTCACTCGTTTCAATATCAAATGGTACTGCCATTTCCAGAGGGGTAGTTGACAATAGGGATAATCCCGATAGCGATGATATTGAGTATCCTCCTCCTCAGCCTCTGGACGGAGAGATTGATCGATTAATGGAGACGGATGGCCAAATTGACTTTGTCGTTGCTTCAGATGGTGTTCTTCCAGAAAATGGAAAAACGGTCGAACATGGGACCCATCCTGCTAGTGATCCCATCCACGGCGCAGCGGAAGGGGATGACGAAATTGAAGATCTTGGATCAGAAGATGACGAGGACGACGAAGAAGAAGACGATGCAGAAATCGATCTTGATGAGGAAGAAGTGGATGAGGAAGAAGGAGAAGGTGAAGAGGATGAGGAAATGCAAGAGGCCAATGGTCAAGAAGAGGACGTTACAATGCAAAGCATCGAACAAAATGGACCCTCGCATGAACCTATTGCTCAAGCTTCATGATTTGCTGCGTTCTGAGATGACATGGTTGGGATTTTCTTTTGTGCAAGGGATATTAATGGATTAGTTCGATTGTATTCATAGTGAGCATGTAAACATTTGAATCAATCTGTAATTTGCTTCATTACATCTCCCAATTAACAACTTCAATGATCTCCAGGTCCGAGGCAGATCATAGGAAAATTACCCGTGACATCAAAAGTATATCGGGTAAATTTACGTAAAAGCCTTCAGTTTCGGATTTATGAGGAAACCTGCGTGCCTTGGTCTAAAGCAACATGTCATTCCTCAACAAGGTGAAGAGAGGAGGTCGCGGAATCCACATTGACCACGATCTCTCAACTGGCTTATCTAGGGATCTCTTTGTATTGGATGAAGTAATCTCAGATTTCTCTCTTCTCCGAACTGACGTTGTAGCTCGCGCGTTATGGAATTTCGGGACCAGTCTGTGCCTCTTCCCTTGATCCCGTTCAATCTCTGCTCGCAATTGGTAAACCATTCTAATACTGACACTAACTTGTTCTAGGGACTCTCACTGGACAAGTGTATATCTTTGGACAGAACGCTGTGCAAGTGAACATTTCTCTCCCAACACCAAATGTAGGTGTTAAATTCCTTTGTCTACATGGACCACAGCTGGTGGTCATCGACTCTCGATACAACCTTACAGCTTACTCTCTTCTCAGTTCTGGGGCAGAACGTAAAGCCGTCCATACAGTTCGAGGTCAAGTAGCATGCATCGAATCGGACTTGAGTTTGAGTTGGCTCTTCATGGGTCTAACGGATGGAACCATCGACGTTTGGGATCTAGAACGCGAATGTCTTGCGAAATTCACTATACCGAACTTGTACCGAGGTCGAGCAACACAAAGTTCAAGTCTAAAGACACGAATCCTACCTACAGTCGCAATGGCGTTACACCCAAAGGATATCGGATACCTACTCGTTGGATATCCAACTGGAGCAGCGCTATACTCAGTCAAAGAGAACAAAGCGGTCCGATATTTTGAATTGGAAATCCCGGCCTTTGCGAAGGGCGGTGATACAGATCCAGCAGTAATGTCAAAATCTCGACGGCCCAGACTCACCAATCTTGCTTGGCATCCAAGTGGATCATATATCCTGACAGCTCACGAAGACGGATGCCTTGCATTTTGGGATGCAAAAAGTGATGACTCCCCAATCCATGTGCGTACTGTTGACGAAACGCGCGTCAATATTCCTAGGGGGTCGTACCATTCAGATGAGGAGCCCCACACAATTCGTGAGCCAATTGTCCAAGTAGCGTGGTGCAGCGCAACCGATCCAGACGATACATCGATTATAGTTACTGGTGGACAGCTCTCCAACCTTCCAGACAAGGGGATGACATACATGGACTTTGGCATAACTCCTGCCAACTTGATTGGAGATACCCTTTCAAACCATTTCGGCATGCCACGCAAGCAACGTATCATGCACACCTTTTCCAATCCCTTGAACTTTCTTGTCATTCCTCGCAGTTCTCCTTTCTACAACGGCACCCACGAACCTATTGCGGTCCTGGCTATGCTTGAAACAGGTGAGATCGCAGCTTTCTCGTTGCCAGATTGTTTGCCTCTTGCCGTATCGCAAACCCTTCCGCCAGCAATCTCATTTGTCTCACCACCCATAACACGATTCTCTATCGCTCTAATCCCACAACAAAAATGGTCCTCCTTTATTGGTCGCAACAAGACGCGCATGAATAGAAATATTCTTCTCGGTGGTGCTCCAGCACGTCGCCATCTCCGTCGCTTTGATATTCGAAATGTTATGCTTTCTTCACATGTGGACGGTGTAGTACGGATTTGGGATGCGTCACACGGAGAAGTTGAGTCTAACGATGCCTTTGAGATCGATGTTGCTGCAGTTATTCGTTCCTTTGTACCCTCTGCGCCTGTTGATGTCATTTCGTTGAGCCTGGCTGGAATGACAGGTGAGCTTGTTGTCGGGACTTATGCAGGTCAAGTTGCAGTATGGCGATATGGTAGACGAGATCGAGATGATGATTTTGCAGACGATGTGGGCAACATGAGCTTGGAGGAAAGACAGGGGAGGATTTTACAGAATACACGACATTTACATTTCAACGTTACCGACGGATTCTTACCGCTATGCATGATCAATCCTCAACGAGGAGCACCTGTTGTTGTCAAGATGTCTGATGTTGGATTTGTGGCGATTGGATATGACACTGGATTTATATGTGTTGTCGACCTTCGTGGACCTGCTGTAATCTACTTGGAGGATCTATCGAATATACAAAGCGAGAAAGAGAAGAAAGAGAAACGGAAAGGAGGAGGGCAAGCTGAGATTGCGACTGTCATGGAGTTTGCAATAATGAAGTTGGAACAAGATGACTATTCAAGCCTGGTCCTTCTCACTGGCACGACCAAAGGTAGATTAGTGAGCTATGTTCTGGTACCCACGAAGTCTGGTGGATATGGCGTACATTTCGATAACTCTTCGTCTTTTGCGAATGAAGGCGCAATTGTCTCATTAACACCTATACGAGTACAGGACGGTGCGATAGTAACAGCGACCCCATTGGCGTTGGCAAGTCTTCGAGATGGAAATATCATAGAGGCTGCAATCATTGTCGTGCAAGAACGTGCTATCCGCTTACTTGGTGGAGTGACGAGCAAACTTGAGAAAGTGGAGATGAAGGACCGGATTTTGGTCAAGGCACAGGTTGTGGCGAGAGAACATGGTATTGCAATTGCAGCTGTTGGGGACAATCGTCGTATCGCTTCCTGGAGCATTCCGGAACTTCAACGGATTGGTGAAATCACCTTGCCAAACTCAGTTGTCGCTCAAAGGTAATCCTGTCTTTAAGCATTTCTAATGCTAGATTGAATGAAACTATCATCACGCCTGATGGAGATGTTTTCTGCTGGACAGATAAGATGGAGTGTTGTCTTTTCACGCTCTTCGGCCGTGGGATGAAGTTTTCTGACATTCCCGACGACGCTTTGTATGATGCAATGAAAAACGTGCCTCTGCGTCCAACGATCTCAAATCTACAATGGATCATGGGCACTCAATACATTAGTGCAGCCGATCTTGATCTCCTGAGTATATTTGCCTCAAGTTATCTGCTAACAATCGTAGTTGGTGGTCCAGATCGACCACTTTCTAAATCTCAAGCGGCGCAACAATATGCACAAGAGCGCCAGCGAGCTCTTGCTGAGCGTTCAGTACAGCGATCGAATACCGCATCACCTCAAGCCGATGCAACAGCTACCCAAGGCGTATTTGCGCAAATGCAACATAGCCTTAGCGAGAGAGGAGAAAGATTGGGAAGTCTGCAAGATCGATTTGATGAAATTGGAGAAGCAACTAGTGAATGGTTTAGCGGTCTGTCAAAATCAGCGGAAAGTCAAAAGAGGAAAATGCTCTTCAGTAGCGTGGCAGGGAAGTATAATCCATTTGGTTAAGGTGTGGATATTACGGAGTGAGGATAGGGAGTCTATGCATAGAGCCTGAATGTTAAGCTTCGACACATGTTGGAGTAAGTGTATTGGGACAAAAGGATATATTTGAAATGGAGCTCGTGTTATGCAATTTGACGCCTTGACACCATGACGCCAGCATTTCTAATGCTTTCCGAAGATTCTAAAGAGATGTCTAGACCTGACCCCATCCATGCCATTTAATTCAACTTTCCCAAATCCACTGTAGCTTGAACATAATCCTCATAGATGATACGTCCCTTAAGAGCACGATAGCGTTCAACTTGAAGGCCTTGAACCGCTCTCCAGCCCCTTTCACCACCGGAATTACGGTAATAGGTTGGATCGAATCCTGCCTTTCGCATGAGGCTCTCCAAACACTCTTCCTTCGTCCAGCCTTGGTCTGTACACACATCAGGGAGATATGTTGCACTGAGACGTCTGCGAGAAGGACTTTGAGGATGCGAAAAGGCAATACGGATTCCGTGGACTCCACGTTCCCAATCAAGTGGGTCGTCACACGTCTCAAAGTTGATCAACAAAGAGACACTATTATCAGCGACATCCATCAAAGAACGAACCAGCCTTCAAGCTTGGGAATTTCCTTCTTGGAAATCGGGTCAAATCGAGAATCATCAAATGCACTACATCAGAGGGAGCAAGACAATATACATACGCAGTCAAAGCATAGCTTTTAAGTCCCTGTGCTAGGGGGAGTGCTTCAAATGTCCCAATACATCCTCTCAACTTTCGTCCACCGCCAGAAGACACCAAATTCCAGGTCACAAACAAAGGACTATCACAATCAACAATCACCACCAAGGTTCAGTACTAATTAGTATCGATGGAAACAATATCGCGAGACTCTGTTTCCCCATTTGTAAGCGACTTTGGATGCGTCTTCGCTAGATGAGCGGCAGGAAACGGAATAGGCGCTCGTTTCTCCAACTCAGCAACCAACACATCAAAGCAATAGACGCAGAGAAGGTCCATGGGAAGCGCCGGAAACGAGCGAAACGGCGTTTCCCGATAGAATGGAATAAATACAAGGGGCGGAAAGCGAATGGTCCCCTATTTAGTAGTAAATGATTTGTGAAACGGGGTCTACTACAATTCAACTGAGGAGGGGAATGGACGCAAGCCTTTGCAAACCTTAAAACAGGGGATTGAAATCTCAACTGGAATGTTGAGCCGCCTCCTAACCATCTGAAGTGGCTTCTGATTATCGATCTCACCGTCTGTATTTAGCAATTTGCGGCTGGGACTGAGCTAAGGATCAGTTTAGGTGTATCCCGGCCGAAAAGGACTTTTTGTGCGACAATTTTCGAACCTAATCGTCGATCTATTGCAATATTCTTAAAAAAGGTTGACCAAATACCCGAAAGATCGTGAGATCTTATAGAGTCGTTCACTCCGAATCTGGTTTAGCGCAAAATAGCCGTATAATTAATATTATACAATTCTTAGCTTTTCTAAGACCTTGCAATAAATGCACACAGTTGTTTTCCTGCTAAACTTTTCGCCGGTTATCAATACAAAGAATCCATGCTGATCAGTCCCTTCCACTCAACATACATGAATATCCCTATGCTTTACACCAAAATAAATCATACATGGGTATCAGACAGTTCACCGGTCCATCCCAGGATTAGGACCCCCCTTGTAGGGAGGACGGTGAGGCGAGGGTGCATGTGGTGGACGGTGAGGTGGAGGCTGTGGAGGCTGATAATGATGATGGGGTTGAGGTTGAGGCACAAATTGTTGCCACTCACCGTCCCCGTAATTCATCCGAGCTTGCGGCTGCGGCTGATATGACCACCACGGTGGGGGAGCAGGTGGAGGAAGTGAGTGAAAAGGGGGAAAGGGACTACTCTCTGGCGGTCGACCCCAGAAGGCTCCAGCACGATGACCAGAAGATGATGGCGTTGATACAATTTGTTCCCGATATGGTTCAGGTTCATCTTGAAATTCTTGGAATTAGCGATGCAATGACCAGGTAAAGGTTACCATAATAAAGATGGGAGGCCATAGGTCTGGGAAGCTCCGCATTGTTGGGAACCGGGAGCAGAGGAGGCTGCAGAGGGTAAGGGGGCACAAATTGCCTGGGATGATGTTGCTTATTTCATTAGAACAAGTTCCAGAGGCAACTTACAGGGCGGTCTGTTGTGGAAAATTTCCGGCCAGCGACACCTCGTATCTTCTTCTGTCGGTTTCCCCGAACCTTTGCACCATGCTCTTTGAGCAAATCCTCCTCTTTGGTTCTTGCACCCATCCCAGGGAAGTTCCTGGCACCATAAACTTCGACCATTCCACTCAGTACTGATGCTAGAACCCGATGGGTGCCATTGTGAAGCGCCACAGCTGTAAACCTCAGGCGATAAGTCCCCCTCTGCCTGATATTGAGGTCCCCAGGGAAATAAAACATGGCCGCGAAGAATGGGGGTAGGTCTTTGCGTCCAATGTGGCGATTCACCTTGATGTAATTCGCCACAAGATACCCGAACAGATTGTCCTCCTTTTCAACTTCCTGCCCCGAAGGAATCATGTGTTGTATTCGTACATTTGTCACAGGGTCCAGCAGTTCGACTAACACGAAGACCCTTAAATGGTGCAGAAGAGGACTACATCAGCGTAAAACTGGAAAGGTGGAATACAGACTAACATCGTTGCCGTGCTGATCTAACGCCCGCAAGCGTAGAATCGGGGCAGGAGCTATCAAGATCAATGCGTTATCGAAAAGGAGAAACTGTACTAACGGTTCTGCGATCAACTAGAAGGTCAGAATCTCGACATTAGACTCAAGGGAAAATACCTTCTGAGCTAGATAACCGAGCTCGCTCCGGCCCTTGCATAAGGACGAGCTCATAACGACTAAGCGAGTTAGCAAAACATCAAAGCTCGGGCCCATACTGTGATTCCCAGTCATACAAGTAGTTGTTCACCATCGCTTGGGATGAAGTTGTAAGAGGTAGGGCGTTTGGATCCATTGATTCTGGAATTCAGTTCAATCAAGAGCAGATGCTGTTGGGAAGCCGATTGTGAGAGTGAAAATGGAGGAGGCGATCAAAAGAAGTGGGGGGATGAAAGAAAGTTCGGAGGTTCTTATAGCAATACGGTAAGTAAAAATAAGGAAGCAAAACCGTGGAACTGGTAGTGCGTCGGTTGGGGGCCATTGCCAGGTTCGTGGCGCTCCCGTCCACGCTCCCTAAACCAATTTGATTCGTGCAGGGCAACTTTTTATGCAAATGCAGCACGCTGATATGCAGTTGCAGATTTAAAATGAAGAGGCCAAAAATCAAAGTTATTATCAAAGGAAGTAATCCTATTCGTAAATACGCCTGGCTTGGAGACATCAAATTGGCAACCGGCTACAGCCTACAGGTTCAGAAGAAAAAGAGAAATCCAGAAGAGAGAACTGTTGGCAGTAGTAGTCAAGGGTTATAGGATCCAAGAGTCGAAAAAAATCTGTCGAGTGATCCAATTCGTTCGGACTTATTTATAGGAGGGACTAAACCCACGCATTCTAAGACTTATAGTTGCGGAGTGGAGTGCATATCGTTTCAAATTTGAGTTTCTCGGTCTAGCAATCCCAGAAAGTGGGATCGTTTCCCTAAAGAGAAAGACGAAAACAACTTCATCGGAGGAAAAGGGAGACAAGACGTGTCCCATGGTACATGGCAATGCATACCATGGCTCGCATCGGCACTAACCCACTATTAATCCAACTTCTCCAAGAGTCCAGCTACATATAGCTGCAGGCTAATACAGATATGCACGCACAGTATTTATCAAAAGGGGTCCGAGCGCACTCGTCTCTGCAATTTTAAGCATTCTCTAGAATTAAACTAAATAAAATTCACGAACCAGGTCCTAACTGGGAGACCAATTCGACGGAATGACTCATCTTGAAACCGATTATCGCGCTTTCACGGCGCTCAGGACACCTGTTGCCTCACAACATGACGCAAGGACCCCGTCTGCTCGAAATTTCATACAGCCAAGTAATGCAGTCCCACAGCACTGGTACTAAACTTGCTATACTATGCTCGGACCTCGGCTACAGACTGACCGCTTGTATTGCCGGCGGCCAAAATAATTCAATATAGTAATTGTTCCATTGATCGAACTACCAGAGTTGCAGATAACATTAAGCCACCATGCGTAGACTGACTTGGACCCTTTTTTGACTTGAGCTGATGATCGACGACAGGTACAGAGGTAAACGATCTGTATAATGTGGAATATGGTTCTTTATCCGGCAGATACATTCTATTGTTGGCTCATGCCTGATCCATAGAATGAAGTAGGCTAGAGGGCTTGTGCTTGTCCGTGTACAGCCGCATATTTATTTCGGCCATACTGGAATTAACAAAAAGTTTATTTAAATTTTAGCGGATATAGAAGTGCCATAGTTCTGCTAGGACAACTATTGCTATCCTATTCGCTCCCTTGGGGCAGATGAAGTTTTGGCTTTCAATGTGTTCCGACTTCGATTAAGTAGCCTCTATGTGGATGCCGAATTACCAGATGCGTTAGATGAGAAACATCACGAACTTATATTGAACGATATCTCGAGATGACGGTCCTATTGGCTTGACTTCAACACAGTCCTTTGTGAACGTCGGTTACTATTTACTCTCAGATGGCAAAGGTATGCATCCTCTCTCATCGTATCTGATATAAGGAGGGAGCAATCCTTGCAAAGTTCTGAACAGGAATTCCAAAATCGCTTTGCTAGTACTATTCTCTTCTGAACAAGTGGTCCAGCCTCATCCGTCTTTTTACGTTCTCAACGGCCGTATTCTGCTTTGAACAACCCTTGCATTCAAATTTCCACGCCTGTCAACTTTGCAAAATATCCATCGACATCTCGGAGACGGCATCTCCCACCCAAGGTAAACAAGGAGGGTAGCAGACTTGTATCGAATTTCCAGTGAATGTCAACCAACTACCTTATCCATAACTGCAGTACGACCTTTAAATACATTGTGATATGTTGGATCAGATGAATATTGCAGAATCCAGCTGGGTCAAGTTAAACAAGTCCTTCGTGCAGTTTATCGATGTTCAGAAAGATATGACAGGTGATAGGCAAGTATTCGAATGCAGAGCAGAGTATGCTATCATCACAACGGGGTTCGTCCTTCATGCCCTATTCTCTGCGAGAACAAACTACCCTTTCTATGCTCCTATCAGGCTACAGACGTGTCGAGCAAAGTGGTCTTATTTCGTGTTCAGGCTCATGATGGCAGATATACATATGACCGCCTCATATTACGGCTTTATGTATTCGCGCTCCCATGTATTTCAATCATGTATGGCAGGGGCGGAAAGATCAAATGGTCTACAGAGAATGGGACGAGATGGGACTTCAACTGAAGTCTCCTTGAACATTCCATCGCAGAACGTATAAAATTATTGTGCGGGATCGCACAGGGATATCAAAGGATGGTAGAGGGATAGGAGCACAAAACTGATGTCTTTGTTGCAGTATCCGAACGAATCAGAAGTACAGGATCAAGCTTTTCTATCGGCTTGTTCGGACTTAGGTCATCTATTAGTGGTAGTTGCTAGGGGTCAGTAATCTCTAAGCTAGAGAATCGATTGTTCCCATCGAAATGCAGCTCCTGTACTTGATTAACCTCCTTGCCACCTTTTTTATTCTTTCTCTTCTTCAGCGGAATCTTATGCACATCCCATAACTGTTTAACCTCCTCATCCATATTCCGTGTAATTTTGTTCCACAATTCCTTTCCTTCAGGAACTTCCTTTACCATCGCCGTTTTGAAGTATGTCATATCCCACAACGTCGCGAATTCCGGGATTCTCGTGGAATTAGGTTGTCGACTTTGTAACAGGATAGTGAACGAGTAGAGAATAGTTTGATATTGTAATATTACATATTGCATTGCAGCAGGTACTTCCGCAAAGGAAAGTTGGATATCCGGTGATTGGAGGAGGAGGAACATAGGTGCAAAGTAAGGCAAGTACACCAACTCTGTTTCCTGCACATTTTTCAGAAGAATAGTCATTGTTGATATAAACATTTCTTCGCGAGTCATACTTTCTGAGGTGGTGATATCAGCCTTCTCAATTGGAATAATTTCGCCGACAACTCTGTTTCCTCGTTGAATCATCTCCACGACTTCAGTTCCCGAAATAACTCCGCGTTTCCGCAATTCGTAGTATGTCTGCTGTCTAATTGGTCTCGAGATGATCCACGGACTACGTCTAGGAGGAGTCGTGGTTGGCAAGAACGGTAACCAAAATGCCCGTTCAGTCGCCGATGAAAAGAACAATTCCGTCAATCGACCAAAGTAAATTCCAGAGTAGATGGTTTCCTGAATTTGGGGGGTTGGAACGAATTCTTTGCTGACGGTGTAAGTCGTAGTATATTGTTGCAAGGTATCTTGAGAAATGTGATCCAGAGTGCGATTTCGTAGGACCTTGTGAATTGCTTCACTTACTCCTAATGTTGTGTCCTCATTCAATAATGCGGCTACTTCTACTAGCCCGTTTGTCCTCTTAATACCCAAGCTGGCTCTCAATGCGGTATACACATCTAGATATAATGTGTCTTCCCATTGCAATGGGAATGTCTGCAAAGGAACAAAACTCCCAACTTCAGAAGTATATATCAGGAAATCCGCGTCTGCACTGACCACTAACGCAGGTTCGTTAGCTCGAGCAAGGCGAATACAAAAATCATCTGCTTCTCCATGAACAACGCAGACCCTGAATTGCAGTTGGTCGGCTAGACGATTGAGTGTTTGTTGACATATACAGACTACGAATGCTGGTGGAGAGTGTTTTTTGGATTTTCCTTGCTGCAGAGATTCCGCGAGGAGAGATTGGTATCGAGTTTCCCGAACGGCTTGTTTTGAGGGAGGCAGACCACCATCGAATAGAAACGTTCTAATGTCAATCTCGGCTTAATTGCCTAGAAAGTACAACTTGAAATTGCCATTATCGATTAAGTTATGTATGAATACGCCAAGAAGTTGGCTATAACGAAAATACTCTTCTAGAGCAATCAATCGAAAAAGAGGAATAGACGTACCTTGTCGCAAATGTGCTTCTCGCCAAAACCAATATGCAAAAGAAGGGGCATCAAAAATCAAATGTGTTACATCAAATACATCATCAAACAATTTCTCGGTAGAAGTCTTGTCACTTTTCTTTCTGATAGGAAATGCCGTTGTGTGTCCTAGATTGCGTTGTGCGACATACGACCATAACTTCGGAACACCCATCCGCTGACAGATTCAGGAACAAAGCAACGCCTCCCGAAACTATGTTCCGAGTGGATATTTAGCCATGCGACAACGGAGCAGGAATGAAGATAAGCGCATCGAGATTGTCGGGGAAAGGGACTGTGTCATAATCATTACGTGACGCTATACATCCCCGATTAGGACGGAGATCGCGTTTCTGGCTTTGGAGGTGGGATTATTGTCATTTGCAAATTTATTGGCCGCCTCGTGACTAAATAAGCACGTGCATTTTCGTCCAAATTGGGAAATCAAACAAAACACGTCTTCATGGCAC
>Ga0335073_10010126_pt1 | contig 13236 bp, 11 predicted proteins | sample Lox_Sample_22_FD_207093 | JGI IMG/M metagenome (GOLD analysis project Ga0335073, IMG submission 207093) | Soil microbial communities from Loxahatchee National Wildlife Refuge, Florida, United States - Lox_Sample_2.2 | ecosystem: Environmental > Terrestrial > Soil > Wetlands | place: USA...
GATACAGCGTAGACCGGTGGCGCTCCCGGTCGCAAGCCCAGCGATCGCGTCGATCACAGCAGGGCGAGCTGACCCTGGTGGGTCCAGAATCCGGCTCGTCCGCCGGCGGCCTCGAAGTCCAGCAGCGCCCGCTTGCGCTGTAGGCCGCCGCGATATCCCGTCAACGAACCGTCGGCGCCGATCACCCGGTGACACGGGATGACGATCGGCGTCGGGGTCGCGCCGACCGCCCACCCCACCTTCTGCGCGGCCGTGACCGTCCGCTCGCCGGTTACGAGCGCCCCCGAGTCACGTACGCCGAGCTCGCGAGCGAGCTCGGCGTACGTCGTGACGCGGCCGTACGGCAGTCCCTGCAGCGCCCGCCACACGCGACGCTTGAACGCGGTCCCGGAGAGATCGAGCGCCACCTCGAACGTCTCGCGCTCCCCCGTGAAGTACTCCCCGAGCTGGTCGCGGACGTCGCGGAGGAGGTCACGATCGCGGTCGGCCCGGTCCAGCGCCGCCGCGCGTCCCGGGAAATGCACCTCGCGCAAGCCCGTCTCGCTTCCGATGAGCGTCAACGGGCCGAACGGACTTTCGTAGATGTCCCATCTCATGCTGATGCTGATCAAACGCGCCGGCCCCGGGGTCCGTGAGATCGGATCATCCGGCGGCTAGACCTCACCGGCGCGATAGCGCGATGGCGCCACCCCGAGCTCGCGGCGGAAGGCCTTCGAGAACGCATACTCGTTGCCGTAGCCGACGCGCTCGGCAATCGTGCTCAGCGAGTCATTGCCCGCGCGTAGCATCCTCGCGGCGAGCGTCATCCGCCACCACGTGAGATGAGTCAGCGGCGGCTCGCCCGTGAGATCAGTGAACCGCCGCGCGAACGCGGCTCGTGACAGGTTGCAGCGGCTGGCTAGTTCGGCGACCGTCCACGCGTGTTGCGCATGGTCGTGGATGAGACGCAGCGCGACGCTCAGTTCCGGGTCGCGGCTCGCCCGGGCCCAGCCACTCGGGGCCTCCGGCGCCTCGAACCAGGCGCGCAGGGCGTACAGCAGCAGCAGGTCGAGCAAGGCCGGGGTGGCGGCGCTCGTGCCGGGCAGATCGCGGTCCAGCTCGGCGCCGAGCAGATCGACGACCACCCGCACCTCGGACGCGATGCCCACGCGAGCCGGCAGGTGGACAACGTCGGGCAGGTCGGCAAACAGCGGATGCGCTCGGGTGCCGGCTAGGTCGTAGGTCCCGCCAATAAGCACCGTGCCGCCGGTCGCTGGATCGAGCGCGCTGCCGTCGGCGGGCCAGTGATCGGCGGGCACGTGGGCTGCGTAGTCGACGTCCCATAGCGGTGTCGCGGGATCGTCGGCGAGCGCGTGCGGGGCGTGCCGGCGGATCAGCGCAATGTCTCCGGCCCCGAGCGAGATCGGATCGCCCCCACCCGGCCCGGTCAGCCACGCGCTGCCCTTGAGGATGATCTGCACGCCGATCGCTCCGGCGGCGGGGAAGCGCAACCCCCACGGGGCGTGGAGTAACGCGCGGGCGACCTGGGGCTGGCCGGTGCGCATCGCCACCACGGCATCACCGATCAGATCGAGGCCGTAGCGAGACGATTGGACATCTATACGCGCGCCTGAGGCATTCATTGTCTCGGCTTAGGAGCTTACCGTTCGACGCGTCCCCGATTTCCTCGTCCATGGAGGTTGTGATGAGTGACCGTCGTCGTGATCTGATCGTGGCCGTGCTCGCGTTGGCAGGCGCGGTCTTCGCGGTCCTGCAAGCCGCCGTCGTACCAGCACTGCCCTACATCGACCGCGCGCTCGGCGCAGGTCCCTCGAGCGGTACCTGGATCCTCACCGTGAACCTGTTGGCCACCGCGGTTCTCACGCCGGTGCTCGGCCGGATGGGCGACATCCATGGCAAGGACCGCATGCTGCGGGTCGTCATGACAGCGCTCGGCCTGGGAACGCTCGCGTGCGCGCTCGCGCCGTCGCTGCCGGTGATGCTCGCGGGTCGGGTTGCTCAGGGCGCCGGCGGCGCCGTGTTCCCCTTGGCGTTCGGCGTGCTGCGCGACGAACTCGAGGGCGAGCGTGTCGCCGGTGCGATCGGCCTCGTCTCCTCGCTGCTCGGTATCGGAGCCGGACTCGGGCTGGTGCTCGCCGGCCCGGTCACCGCCGAGCTGGGCTGGCGCTGGCTGTTCTGGCTCGGACTCGCGGTGCTCGTTCCGGTCGGAGGCGCGGTCGCACGGCGGGTGCCCAGCTCGCCGGTCCGGACGCCGGCTCCCGTCAACCTCGCATCCGCAGCGCTCATGGTCGCCGGCCTGTCGGCGCTGCTCGTCGCGGTCAGCGAGGCGAGCGGCTCGGGACTTGGTTCAGGGCGGACGCTCGGGCTACTCGGCGCCGGCGCGCTGCTCGTCGCCGCGTGGATCCGCCATGAGCTGCGGAGCCGCGATCCCCTCGTCGATATGCGCATGATGGCGCTGCGAGGGGTATGGACGACGAACCTCGCGGCGTTCCTGCTCGGGGTCGGCATGTACGCGTCGATCGCCCTCGTGCCCGCACTCGTCGAGTTGCCCCGCGCCACCGGCGTCGGCTTCGGAGGCTCGGTCACGGCCGCCGGCCTGTTCATGCTCCCCACCGCCGCGCCCCAACTGATCGTCGGGCCGCTCACCGGCCGCATCGCACGCCGCGTTGGCTCTCGAGCGCAACTGCTGATCGGCGTCAGCCTCATGCTCGTCGCCTACCTCGGACTGACCCTCGCGCACCGCTCGGCCTGGCAGCTCATCCTCGCCACCAGCGCTCTCGGGCTTGGTCTCGGGTTCGGCCTGGGTGCGCTGGCCAACCTGATCGTCGTCGCGGTCGGCCCGCGTCAGACGGGCGTGGCGACGGCGATGAACACCGTGATGCGGACCCTCGGCGGAGCCTTCGGCGCCGCGATCGTCGCCGAATGCCTCGCCCGCGGCGGCTCGCTGGATGGAGACTTCGCGCTCGCCTTCGCAGCCTGCGCGGGTGCCCTTGCACTCGCCGTGCCCGCCGTACTGGCGATCCCCGGGAGGGGGCCGCGACTCAACCTCCGCCTGTTCCGCGATCGACGGGCCCTTTCTCAGGGTTGAAAAAATCGACGTATCAGGGTGGCGCGGTGAGACTCTTTACGGTGGCTGCGAATCACCTACGGGGTCAACACATGGGAAGGGGCAGCAATCGATGAGCACAACAGCTCCGCCGTCTGGTCAGAGCAACGGCGCAGGAAAGATCTCTGACTTGATCACCGGGCTTGCGGAGCAGGCGGTCAAACTGCCTGCCGTCCCGCTCTACGACGCTAACGTCGCCAGCGCCTACGCCCTCGGCTGGCTGGTCGCGGACGCGCTGACCTGGTGCCACTGCAAGAACGCCGAGCATCTGGAGGAGTTCCCCGGAATTCCCGACGGGGGGTCCGCGCGATGGGACCTGCTGATCGACCAGATCACGTTTCGGTCCGGTCAGCTGAACGCGCATCTGGCGAGCAACAAGCCACCTCTCGACCTCAGCGGGGTGCTCACGGCGTGCAGCGGTCTGCTTTTGGGTTCGGGCTTCACGGGCGACGTGAACGGTGCATTGGCCGGTAAGTCCTCCAATGTCGAGTCTCTGGACACGGACATCGTCGAGGTTCTGTGGGCAACCGAGTTCGAGCTTGCAAAGGCCTACACCCTGGGGCAGAACATGCAGCGCATGTGTACCTGCCAGACCGCGGACAGTAAGAGCATGACGGTCGTCGAGTCGGTGGCGGGGTATGCCGACGGCGTCCACAAATTGTTGATCACGCTGGCTTCGAAGTTGCCGGCGAACGCGGCACATGCGACAGACAACTCGCTTCGCTTGTGGGGTGCGTCGCTCCACGAAGGCGGAACGGAGAATGTCAAGGATCTCCTACGCCAAGGGTGGCGCTGGCGCGCGGTCCTATCAGGTGAAGTCGCCGGCAAGGACGGCCTTCGCCTGAGCGACTACATCGGCGCGGCGGCGGGGCTGTCACACCGACTACGGCAGACCGCTCTCGAAGCCGCCCGACGGTTGTGGTGGCTCATTGCTCTCGCCGTTCTGGTCGCCGGGGCCGGGGTGTACCTGATCAGCCTGGACACGAAGGGCTCCGTCGGAGCCGGCATAACCGCCGTGCTCGCCGTGTTCGGCATCACCTGGAAAGGGGTCGGTGAGTTCTTCGGGCGCGCTGCGGCCAAGGGAGAGGAGCAGCTCTGGGACGCAGAACTTGACTGGGCGATCGCGTACCGGTTCACCCGATTGAAGAGCGCGCCCAAGCGCAGGCAGCTATTGCAACCATGGTTCATGTGGCGCAACCGACCGATGAAGTCGCACCTCGCGCGCTACAACGGATGGAAGGCCAAGTGGCCCGACGTTGACCTTACGCCTGAGGCGGTCCGACCAAGCGACGGGCGCTAAGGCGAGCGTCGCCGAACGGACTCTTCGGCTGATCGGCACCTAGTTTGCCGGTCAGCCGCGGCGTCTCCGGGCTCCTATGCTGACCGGTTGATGGCGCAAGGCACAGCCCGCAGCCGTTTCCTCTGGCTGTTGAACCACACACTGAATCGGGTTACGAGCAGAATCGCCCACTCGGGACACGGGCCGTTCTCTCTGATCCGCCACGTCGGCCGTAAGTCTGGCCGCACGTACGAAACGCCGGTGATCCTGGCCGAGGTTCCCGAGGGGTTTATCGCGGAGCTCACCTACGGCGAGAACGTGAACTGGTATCGCAACGTCGTCGCCAGCGGGAGGTGCGTGGTCGTCCACCACCGGGCCGAGTATCAGGTGAACGGCATCGAGACGTGCGACGCCGAACGCGGCCGTAACGCGTATCCCGCGCCATTCAGACTGATTCTCAAGGCCGTGGGCCGTGACAAGTTCCGCCTCCTGCGCGCTGACCGCTCGGAAGCACGTCGCTGAGCCGCGCCCGCTACACCCGGGGATTGACTTCCGGCAGACCACGGATGCTCGCGAGGATCCGGTCCTCCGCTGCCTTGATCGCGCCGGCCGACCGTCCGCACGTCCAGCATTCGTCGGTCTTGCTGACCGCTTGGAAGATGCACCCACACGGGCAGACGACCCGCTGGCTGAGGGGTGAGGAGGCCGCGAGCTTCGTCTCGTGACTCACTCGCGTCCGTTACCCGGCGACGCGCTCAGCCAACCCAACGTAACCGGCGCGCGCCGGCAAGCAGACGGGTAGCTTGCGCCGGACAGTGATCCGGTGCATCGCAGGGGTGGTGTGTTCGATGGCGCTTACCGTGCCCGCGGGCGCGGCGGCCGCCCCCGTTCCGGGTCTTCCGCCGGCGCCCGGGCTCGGGACGCTTACGGGAATCCTCAAACAGAATCCGGCGGGCGGCGTGATCCAAACGGCGGGCGGAGTCCTCGAGCAAACCCCTGCGAGCGGAACGCCGGAATCCGCGATCTTCGACGGCTTTCATTCGGTGCTCGCGTTCGGCGAGGGCGAGGGTACCTCCGACCAGGACCTGGCGCTGTTTGAGGCCAACGGGACGGTGCCCGCCGCAGACCTGAGCCAGGATCAGATGTACGAGGGACTGGAGCAGGCCTGGCCGGGTTTCACCGCGGGCGATCTCGACACCTACTACAAGGACTCGGACTTCGCGGCCGAGCCCACCGCCAATCAGCTCGCCGCCATCGAAAGCTCGGGCGCGAGCGGGACTCTGACGGGCTCGCCGCCGAACGTCGAGACGCCGGAGCCGGGGGTGCTGGTCGTCCGCCAGCCGCCGTACGACGTGCCGCGGATCTACGCCGACACGCGCGCCGAGGGGATGTGGGCGGCGGGGTACGTGACCGCCGAGGACCGGCTGTTCCTGATGGACGTGCTCCGGCACACGGCCGAGGGCAGCATGGCCGAGCTGTTGGGGTCGAGCGCTGTTCCGGAGGACAGCGCTCAGCTCGGCGTTCAGGACGAATCGCCGCACCAGCTGACTGCCGAGATGAACGCCCTGCCTCGCACGATGGGAGCCGAGGGCGCCCAGGCGCTGAGCGACATGACGGCGTACGTCGCTGGGATCAACGCGTTCATCGGGATGACGCGGATCGACCCGACCTTCCTCCCCGGCGAGTACCCGGCGCTGGGCACCCTCCCGCGCGCGTGGACGCTGGCCGACTCCGCGGCGATCGGCGTGTACCTCGTCGGTCAGTTCACGGTGTTCGGCGGCCAGCAACCGCAGCAGGCCGAGGCGCTGAGGATGGCCGAGCGGCGCCTCGGACCCGCGAAGGGAAAGGCGGTGTACGACGACCTTCGCCTGGCCGCCGACCCGGAGGCCGTCACCACGCTTCACCAAAGCTTCGCCTCGGACTCGACCGGCACCGTCAACCCGGCATCGGTGGCGATGATCGACCCCGGCTCGCTGATCGCCCGCAACGCGCAGACGGGCGCGACCGGGCCACTCGGCGGCGCCACGAGCTCCGCGGCGGCCGCTCGCCTCCCCGGGTGGGCACGGTCGCTGGCGACGGAAGGTCTGCATCTCCCCCACCTCGAGTCGAACGCGGTGCTTGTCGACGGCGCCCGCAGCGGCACCGGACAAGCGCTCGCGGTCATGGGCCCCCAGGTCGGCTACTACACGCCGGAGGTCATGCTCGAGTACGAGTTGCACGCCCCCGGCATCGACGTCAGCGGCGTCTCATTCCCGGGCGCCGATCCGTATCCACTGATCGGGCACGGGATCGACTTCGCGTGGACGGGTACGTCGGCCTTCTCCGCCAACGAGGACGTGTTCGCGGAGCGGCTGTGCAACCCGGACGGGTCCAAGCCGAGCTTCAGCTCCACCCACTACCTGTACAAGGGCCACTGCACCGCCTTCACGAGCCGCGCGATCACCGAGCAGACGCCGGTATCGCCCACCGCGCCGGAACAGCCCGAGACAGTCACGCTGCACACGCTGAACTCGGTCCACGGCCCGATCGGGCGCTTCGCCACGGTGCACGGGGTGCCCGTCGCGCTCGCGACGGCGGCCGACACCGAAAACCACGAGGCCCAGAGCTATGTGGCGTTCATGCGACTGGCCGAGAACATCCCCACCTCGCCCCAGTCCTTCATCGCCGCGATGCAGCCCTACACGGGCAGTGAGAACTGGTTCTACGTGGATGACCGCAACATCGGCGTCTACCAGTCCGGCTGGTTCCCTCAGCACGCGGCCGGGAGCGACCCCGACCTACCGATCTGGGGCACCGGGCAGTGGGACTGGAAAGGGTTTGATCCGAGCACCGACGGCTACGACCGCCTGCCGGCCAGTGCCAACCCACGGTCGATCGATCCCCCCCAGGGGTACCTGGTCAACTGGAACAACGCGATCGCCCACGGCTGGCGGGTGGCAGCCGGCGACTGGGAGAACGGCCCGGTGGTGCGCGCCACGATGCTCCAGGATGACCTGAACTCGGCCCTGAGCGGCGGCCCCGTCGACCTCGCCAAGCTCACCGGAATAGTCACCGCTCCATCGCTGACGGCGGACCTACGCGGGATGGCAGTGTGGCCATGGCTGCACGCCGTGCTCGGAACCGGGGGATCCAATCCGCTACTGCGACAACTGATCGCGCTGCTCGATGGCTGGGCCCAGGCCGGCTCGCAGCGGCGGAGCACATCCGCGGGCGGCGTCGTCGACGACAGCCCCGCGGTGTTGCTGATGGACACCTGGTGGCCACTGCTCGTCCGGGCCGAGTTCCAGCCGGTGGTCGGCGGTCCGCTGATGGACTTCATCAACGCCAACTTCAACTCGGTCGTTCCCGACGGGCTACGCGACGGGACCGGTAACGGGTTCTTCGAAGGCTGGGAGATGGATGTCGAAAAGGACTTGCGCCAGGTCGTCGGCCAGCCCGTGCAGGGACGCTTCTCCCGGACCTACTGCGGTCACGGATCGCTGAGCCGCTGCCGGGCGCTCTTGTCCAGCACCCTGCTGCAGGCCGCCGATGAGCTCTCGTCCAAATACGGGTCGTCGCTATCCGCTTGGCAGCTCCCCACGACCTGCGCGGTCGCCACGCCCCCCACCTGCGACCAGATCGTGCCGACCAGCGCCGGTGCGATCTCGATCCCGCCGCAGCCGTTCGACAACCGGGGCACGTTCTACCAGGCGGTGGCGATTCAAGGCCATCGCTAGCGTCGCGGGCTCCGTAGCATCTCGCTCGATGTCGCCGCACGCCGAGAGCCAGGCCCGGACGCTGGCCGAGCGGCGTGAGGCCGCGCTCGAGCATCTCCGGTCGAACACGAACCTGTGGCTCGCAACCGCGGGTGATAAGCGTGGCCCTCACCTGATACCGGTGTCCTACTGGTGGGACGGCGCTCGCCTGACCACGGCGACGTCTGCCAACAGCCGAACGGCGACAAACGTCCGAGCGCAACCGAAGGTGCGGGTGGCCATCGGAAGCACGGGAGACGTCCTCATGATCGATGCCACCGCAGCGATCGTGCCGTGGGGTGACATCGACGAAACGGCGGCGGAGCGGTACGCGCAGGCGTCCGGCGTTCCTCGCTCGATGCCGGGCTTCGTGTACCTCCGGCTCACCCCCCGGCGAATGCAGGTGTGGAAGGGCTCCGCGGAGTTCTCCGGGCGGACCGTGATGCGCGCGGGCGAATGGCTCGACGGCCCCGTCGACTGAGGCACAGGCACTTCTGGACTAACGCCCGGCCGGGCAGCCGACCAAGATTGGGCGGAGCGTCAGTTTGTGAGCTTGGCTGAATCGCTCGAACTCGACCTTGACAGTGAGCCGATGCCTCCCGGGCCAGAGCTGGAATGAGGCGGTGTAGAGCGCCCCGCGGTGGACGCTGTGACCGCGAAGCGTTTGGCCGTCGAGCGACCACACGACGGAGGAGATGTCGGCACCACTCAGATGTAAGGTGACCCGGCCGCTCGCGCAACGAATCGGCACGCCGCTCAGCTTTGCGCTAGCCGGAACCGTCTGCTCGACTACCGTGCTGCGCGCACCGCTGCCGACAGCCGTGCAGCTCATGCTCGACGTGCACGACACGGCCTGAAGGAACGCGTCACTCACGTTCGGCGGGTGCTCAATCGACCACCTCGTGCCGTCCCAGCGTTCCACGAGCGGCCGCTCCCCGAAGTCCGATTGGGTAGCCCCCACTGCCACGCAGGCGCGAGGAGACGCACACGAAACACTTTCGAGCGAGTTGTACACACCGGGACCGGTGGGGGTTGTCAGAACCGACCAGCTGGTGCCGTTCCATCGCGCGGCCAGTGCCTGTTCAGGGAGCCCCGGAGCGATGCTGTACCAGCCTACGGCGATGCAGGCGCTTGGCGACGGGCATGACACACCAGAGAACGCAAACCCGCCGACCCCCTGAGGCGTCTGCTGAAGCGACCAGCTGCTGCCGTCCCACAGCTCGGCAAACGTCTGCTCCACACCGGACAGCGTCTCCTGACTCCAGGACCCAACGGCGATACAAAAGCCGCTCGCCGAGCACGACACATCGCTGATCGTCGCGGTCGTCGGGCCTAAAGTCGGACCCGCAGGGCTGGGCACGCTGGCAACCGACCAACGGGCCCCGTCCCACCGCTCGGCAAGCAGCCCATCCGTCTCATCCATCGTCGCGAAACTGCCGACAGTCACACATGCGCGATCCGGGGTGCACGAGACAGAATCGAGCGTTCCCGACTGCGCGCCCATCGGCAAGCTGGGGAACGGCAACAGCGACCAGCCGGCCCCGTTCCAACGCTCAGCCAGGGGCATATACGAGATCACCGTGTGGATGCCGTCCGGGGTGTAGGTATTCACGGCGTACCCCCCGACCGAAACACAGGCCTTGCGCGAGGTACACGAAATTCCGTCCAAAATGTTGTAACGGCGAAGGGGTTCGGCAGCGGGATCGGGATCCGGCGTGGTCTGAGGCCGCCACGCCCTGCCGTTCCAGCCCACCGCCCCCACGCCCACCGACGTCCCGATATCGCCTACCACGCCGCAACTACTCGCCGACGCGCACGACACGTCGCTGACAAGACCCGGGAACGGCGCCGGCCGAACCGACCAGACCAGACCGCGCGCAGAGCTGCCCGTCGTAAGCATCACTCCGACGGCCAAAACCAAGCCGGCCCATCGACCCCCCGATCTCATCGGCAGGGCAGCTTACGGCAGTAGGCTCTCGATCGGCCCGCAATGGCTCCCACACGTGAACCTGACAGCCTGCCGCGCCCCACCGAGGCCGCTGGGACCGTTGACGAGGCGATGCCGTTCGACCACGTCGTCGTGGTCACGATGGAGAATCATTCGTTCGACAACCTGCTCGGCGCGCTCCCCCGCTCGGGACAGCCGGCGGCGGATGGACTGAGCTTCGACAGCGCCGGACGGCCGACCAATACAAATCCCGGCGCCGCCGGCACACCCGCGACGGTCACAGCGTTCCCCTTTCCAAGCACGGCCCAGGGCTCGGAGGTGTCGCAGACCTGGAACGCGACGCACGAGCAGATCAACGGCGGCAAGATGGACGGCTTTGTTCGCTCGGTCAACGCGACCCAGCCGATGGGGTATTTCCCGCCCGAGGTTCTCCCGTTCGCTTACGACTTCGCCGCCACCTTCACGTCGGCAAATCGTTGGTTCTGTTCGGCGCCGTGCATGACCTTCCCCAACCGGCGCTTCTTGATGGCCGGGACCGCCTACGGCAACGTCGCCACCGACGTTGCGAGCCTTGTCGATCCACCGCCGCCTAACGGCACCATTTTCGACCGCCTTCACGCCCACGGGATCACCTGGCGCGACTACTTCACCGACATCCCGTACACGGCGGTCATCCCGACGATCGTGGAGAAGTACCCCGGTAATCATCATCCGCTCGACGACTTCTTCGACGACTGCGCCAAGGGAACCCTCCCGGCGGTCAGCTTCGTCGATCCCGAGGTCGGCGTGGTCTCGGCGGTCGGCAAGACGCTCGCCTCGCTGCCGGTCGTCGGCTCGCTCCTCGGCGCGCTCGGCACGCTCGGCGGAGACGAGGAGGCCCCGCAGTCCATGTTCTACGGCGAGGTATGGGCACACCGCGTGGTCGAGGCCGTGCTCCGGTCACCGGCCTGGCCGCGCACGCTGCTCATCTACACATACGACGAGCACGGCGGGTACTACGACCACGTGGCGCCGCCGGCGGCGATTCCGCCCGACTCGATCCCGCCCCACCTCGCCCCGGGCGACGTGCCGGGGGGCTACGACATCTATGGGCCTCGGGTGCCCGCCGTCGTCGCCTCGCCGTGCTCCAAGCCGCACGCGGTGACCGACGTAGTCCACGACCACACCTCGGTGCTGGCCACGATCGAAGCGAAGTGGAATCTCCCCGCGCTAACCCACCGCGACGCCAACGCCGCCACCGTCATGGACTTCCTCGACGTGGGCCACGCGGCATTTTCGACGCCGCCTGCCCTCCAGGGTCCGTCGCTCACCGGACCATCCGGGCCCGCAACCTAACGTGCGCCCGGCGTGTGAAAGCCTTAGCTCTCCCCGAGCCCGAGAGGAGTCTCTGTGCCCGCGTACGTCGTCGTCGAGACTGACATCCATGATCCCGAGCAGTACGAGCTCTACAAACAGGCCTCTCCCGCCGCCGTCGCAGCCGGCGGCGGCCGCTTCATCGCGCGCGGCGGCGAACTCGCCGTACTCGAGGGCGACTGGCAACCCAAGCGACTCGTGCTCCTCGAGTTCCCGGATCTCGAGGCGGCGAAGCGGTTCTACGAGTCGCCCGAGTATCAGGAAGCGAAGCGGCTGCGCGAGGGCGCGGCCGGCTTCAACATGGTCGTCGTAGAGGGAGTCGCCTGACGCAGGGTCTCCCGCCTGAGGCGGCGGTCAGCTGACCAGGTAGGTCTCGTAGATCACACCCATCGCGGAGCGAGCGCCGACGCTGATGAAGACCCCCTTGTTGAGCCAGTCGAGTTCCCGAGCGGCGGTCGTGATCTGCGTCGTCGTGCGGAAGGTGTACGCGCTCGGGTCGACGTCCTCACCGCGTGCGAGCCGCGCCAGCACGTCCGGGTCCCCATGGCGCACGCTGCGCGATTGGACATAGAGCAGCACTCCCTCCCCGGTCTGGAGCGTGTAGCGGATGTCGCCGAGGGCGGTTCCGTCGGGGAGCAGCGTCTGCCAGTCGGCGCTTGTTCCGGCGAGCAGTTTGCCGTTGAGTTCGGGGCCTGTGAACGCTCCGTCCGTCAGCGGCACGATCCGCCGGTTACCGAGTGCCGTGTCGCCGAGGACGAGCGGCGGGCCGACCGTGGCCTCGAGCCGGTAGACCATGTCGAGGCGCGGTGTGGGAAGACGGAGGCTCATGGCTGCTCGCGTCGGCCATCGTAGTCGTCGCGGTTACCGCGCGGGCCGTTTTCTGACGGGGATCGAGGAGCTTGGCGAGTACAAGTGCGACCAGCATCAGCGCTGCACAGATCGCCAAAGCGATCTGTGCACGCGCGATGAAGTGGCTGGCGATCGGCGTTCGGAACACGGCCACGCCGATCGAGCTTCCCGCCTGGCGCATCGTGGCCAGGGCCGCGCCGGCTACTCCCGATCGCGACCGCTCGACCCCACCAAGAGTCTGATCGGTGATAACGGCGACCGTCAGACCAGTCTAATTCCGGGTGTACGGTGGACGGCGTGGAGTTGCGCCAGCTGCGTTACTTTGTCGCCGTCGCCGAGGAGCTGCATTTCGGGCGTGCTGCCGAACGCCTGCACATCGCGGCCCCCTCGCTGTCGCAGCAGATCAAGACACTCGAGGCGAGCGTGGGCGCCCAGTTGTTTGTCCGCGACCGTCGTCATGTCGAGCTGACCCCGGCGGGCCGGATGCTCCTGAACGACGCCCGGGAGATCCTTTCGCTCGCTGGCGCAGCCCAGCGACGCCTCGCGGGGACACGGGGGCCGCTCCGGCTCGGCTATGTCAGCTGGCTCCCACAAGAGCTCATCACGTCGATCAGGTCGGATGTCCGGCTGGACGAGTGGGTGATGCCGAGCCACGTGCAGATTGCCCGCGTACTCGACGCCGGCCTCGATGTCGCGATCGCGTGGGCCGCCGCGGCCGATCCACGGCTGCATCTCCAGCTGTTGTGGCCCGAGCCTTTGCATGCCGTGGCGCCATCACGGGTGAAGACGAGCCCTGTTCCGGCATCGCGGCTGCGGGTGCTCATCGACGGGGGGATCTCGTCGTGGGAGGCGTGGGATCAGTTTGCCCGGGGATTCACCGAGCGGACCGGTGCTCGACTCGTCGAGATCGACGATGGAGGGATCACCGGCGAAGGGTTCCACGAGTGGTGCCGCAGGTTGAGCGCAC
>Ga0335073_10010127_pt1 | contig 13235 bp, 14 predicted proteins | sample Lox_Sample_22_FD_207093 | JGI IMG/M metagenome (GOLD analysis project Ga0335073, IMG submission 207093) | Soil microbial communities from Loxahatchee National Wildlife Refuge, Florida, United States - Lox_Sample_2.2 | ecosystem: Environmental > Terrestrial > Soil > Wetlands | place: USA...
GACCTGAGGCCACGCCGGACGGCGTTGAACGGCTGTTAATTCGCTGGCAATGGCCGCTTTATAACGTCCGGGGCATGCAGGCTTCCAAAGTGAATGTCGTTCGCGCCGACGCGTCGGACGCGGATAAGCTCGTCGATGTTTTGTCGGTCGCCTTTCAGGAGGACCCGGTCAGCAAGTGGCTTTTCCCTGACGACGTAGAACGGGAACGCATAAATCCGCTGTTCTTCCGTCCTTTCGTCGACATGACGCTCGAGGAAGGCGAAATTTATACCACGGACGACCGCGTCGCGGCGGCGCTGTGGCTTCCTGTCGACGTTGCCGAGCACGCCGATCCGCCCGATCTCGGGGAGTTGTTCGCGCCCATTCTCGGACCCGTTTACGCGGCCCGCGTCGCCGCGTTCGATAAGCGGTCCACCGCGAACCACCCCACCCACGCCAGCCATTACTATCTGCCGTTCATCGGCGTTCAGCCTGACCAGCATGGCCACGGTATCGGCGCCGCTCTGCTGAGGGACCGCCTGACCGCGCTGGACGAGCAGGGGGTGCCGGCTTATCTCGAGGCCAGCAGCCTGGACAGCGCCCGGCTGTATGAGCGGCTTGGCTTCCGGCGGCTCGGCCAGACGACCGACATTCCTGGCGGCCCTAGCCTGTACCCGATGTGGCGCGACCCGGAGGCCAATTCGCCGTCAACGGCCAGGCAGTGAATTCGCGACAGTCAGCAGTATTGAGTAATTCACATGCTGTTCACTAGGTTGCGCGCTGGCTGGGATCGTGGCCGGGCTGGCCGGGCTGCTGGGGCTGGCCGTCCCGGCGTCCGCCGCGACCGGCTGGACGGTGGTCACGCCGCCGGCCTTGGCCTCGGGCACCCAGGACTACAACCTCACCGGATCGTTCGCCCTCAGCGACACCGACGCCTGGGTGGTCGGCGATGCGGGCACGGCCCCCGTCGCCCCGAACTGGCACGGCACCGCCTGGTCGTCGATGTCTACCCCCACGCCGTCGAGCAGCACCCGGGCTGGGCGCTGGAGTGCGTCGCGGCCAGCAGTGCGAGCCACGCATGGGCCGTCAGGGTGCAGAGTTCTGGGACCAAAATTCACGACTCGCTGTTCGAACACTGGAACGGCACGGCGTGGTCGGCCGTCTCCGGTGCCATCCCTGAGCTCGCGGTGAGCACGGTGGCGGCCGGAGTCTGGCCGTGGGGTCAAAGGATGCCGGGGCTGATCACGCCGTCGAGGGCCAGGAGCGCTTCGAGCAGGAAGTAGTCGCCCCAGATGAGCTCGTTTGAGGTGGCGAGCCGGTTCCGCTGCTCGTAGCAGCCGTCGCGGAGGCCGCCGTGGGCAGCGAGGTGGCGGGCTGCCAGGGCGTCGATGCTGTGCTCGGCGGCCGCGCGGTACCGGTTCTCGCCGAGCGCGGCCAGTTTCAGCATCGCTGCGGCGGCGATGGCCGCGGCTGAGGTGTCGCGGGGGGCGTCCGGGATGGCGGGGTCGTCGAAGTCCCAGAAGCACACGCCGTCGGCGGGCAGGTGGTCTAGGTACCAGTCGGCGACCCGCTTGGCTGGCCGGGTGAACTCCGGTCCGGCCAGGTGCGCGGCCTGGGCGAGCCCGAGCATCGCCCACGCCTGCGCGCGTGCCCAGGTGCTCCCTGGGGAGGAGCCCTCGATCGAGGCCTGGCCGGTGAGCCGGCCGGTGCTGTCGTAGGTGGCCGATTGCGCTACCGAGCCGTCCGCGCGCACGCACAAGGCCAGGTGCCCGCGCGCGTGGGTGAACGCGATGTCGCGCATCCGGTCATCGCAGGTCCGGGCGGCGGCGAAGGCCAGCAACGGCACCGTACCGGGCAGGCCGTCGATGCAGGCGCCCGGCCGCGGCCAGCCATATAGCCTGGCGTCTTGCGCACCGGGGGGCAGCAGCCGGGCGACGGGGTCGAAGTCCGCGGCCAGGGACCGGGCCGCCGCGACCGCGAGCTCGGCCTGGGCATGCCGCTCTGGGTCGAGCACTAGCGCGATACCCGCGCCATACCAGAACACGAAGCCGCGCAGCACGGTCGCCGCCCCGGTCAGGCTCCGCAGCCGCTGCGCGCTGGCGGCGGCCCGGGCCGCGAAGCGGCGCTCGCCGGTGGCGGCCGCGGCGAGCCAGAGCATCCCGGGCCAGAAGCCGCCGGACCAGCCGCCGTCGGCCGACCAGGTCCATTCGCCGGACCGGGGATCGGCGAACACCGGGAACCGCCCCGCCGCGATCCGCGCGGTCTGCTCGATCCGCCGCAGCAAGCCTGCCAGCGCCTGTGATCGCACCTCGCGGCTCCTCCCAGCCCTGGTTCATGCCCGGGCCGGTGTCATGGATCTCGGCCTGGGAGGCGCCTATTCCTCGCCGAGGCCCCGGCCGTCGAGGTAATCGACCAGCTTGAGTTCGCTGTTCCTAAGCTGTTCTTGCTGGTCGGAGGATAGTTCCGCGAGGGCGTCGATGAGGATCTCGTCGCGTGGCACGTACACCATCGTGGCAGCGTAGATCCTGCACCCAGAGCACCAGGTGAACCCAATGCAGCGCTCGAAGAAGGGGGACTCAACCGGATGGAATCGGTACCGGTACCTTCGGATCGCCGTCCGGCATGTGACGCATACGCGTCTGCTGCCATCAAGGCGCGTTTCCCACGACCCAGCCTTCACCCAGCCGCCCTGGTCTCGCTGTGCTCTTCAAGATGTCATGCACGGAATCGTCTCACACGGTTGCTAGCCTAAAGGCACATGTGCCTGTGCCACGCGGTTCAGCTCGCGACAGTACGGGCCGACCCCTTCATCGCGGTAAGGGGTGGCGGCTCACGGTTTCTGGCCGTCATCAGGCGCCACTGCGAGACGCTTACCGCAACATCTAGATCATTTCCGAGTTACCGTCATTAGTTATCGATCAGGACTCAGATCGCCCGTTTAGCGGCCTCGGCGGCTGCGGCGCACCCCCGGATAGCGCGGCTAAACGGTGCTGCCGTCCAGCAGGACCTTGGCTATCAATTCGGGGTCGTCGGTCATCGGCACGTGCCCGCAGCCGGGCAGCGGCACGAACCGGGCTAGCGGCAGCTGCTGCCGGGCGACGCGAGCGTTGGACTGCGGCAGCACGCGGTCAGACGTCCCCCAGGCGATCGTCACCGGCACGTCGTCCGGAACCGGCGCGGTGAACCGAGCGGACGCCGCGAATACCTTCCGCATGGCAGCACCGGCCGCGACGAAACTCACCACGTCGCCTTCCGCCTGTTCGGGGGTGATCTGGCCCGGCCGGGTGACCATGACCCCGTACAGCAGCCCGCGGCCCGCGGCGCTCCGGGACAGCCGGGGCACCACCGGCATGGCGGCCCGGCCGAGCGTGCGGGCGGCGGTGAAGATGGCCCAGGCGTAGCGGACCTCGTTGTCGCTGGCCGGGAAGCCGGCCGGGGATAGCGTCGTGACGCTCGCGGCGTGCCCGGTCGCCGCCGGCGTCAGGGCGATCGTGCCGCCGAGCGAGTTTCCCGCCACGTGCGGGCGGTCGATCCCTAGCCCGGATGGCAGTTCCGCGATCTCGTCCGCGATGACCTCGACCGGATGGCGGCCATCGTCTCGCAGCGGCGGTGATTGCCCGTGCCCGGGCAGGTCCACGGTGATCACCTCGCGCTGCGGGGTGATCAGGTCGAGCACGGGAGCCCAGCCCTGGCGCCGGTGGCCGAGCCCGTGCAGCAGGACGAGCGGCGGCCCGGAACCGGCCCGGTCGTACGCGAGTCCATCGCACCTCCACTTTTTATTCTGAACGGACCCGCGGTGACTGTCTCCTGCTTCCGGTGCTCGAGGACCACGGCGTTCGCAAGGCAAACCCGCCGATTCGACCCGGACAGCTTCGACACTGAGCCCGGCTAGCCGGAGGCGCGCAGGTCGAGGCTGGCCGGGATGGCGCGGACCGCGTCGGCCAGGCTGTCGAGCAGCGCCTCGCGCCCGCCCTTCCCGTCCCGGTAGACCCACGGGCGGCCGGAGAGGCTGAACGCGGTCATGATGAGCTCCACGAGCAGGCGCGGCCGCAGGTCGTCCGGGCCGAGGCCGAGCCTTTCCGCGAGGGTCTCGGCCAGCTGGCCCCTGATCCGCGCGCGGTGCCACTCGCTGTACCTGAGCAGGGCCGGCTCGGCGGCGATGAGAAGGCGGGTGGCGATGAAGCGGCTGTCCCAGCCGGGGTCGAGGGCCGCCACCGTTTCTGCCAGCGCCGCGTGCAGCTCGCCGAGCACCGGCCCGGATAGCGTCCGCTCCGCGAGCGTGGCCAGGTAGGCGGTCCACAGCTCGGCCTCGGCCTCGATGCCCGCCGCCTCCTTGGCCTCGAAGATGCGGGAGAAGGTGCTCTTCGACACCTCCGCCTCCTCAGCGAGTTCCTCGAGCGTGGTGTTGTCGAACCCCTTCTCGGCGAACAGGCGCAGCGCGGCTTCGGCGAGGGCACGGCGGTTCCGCAGCTTCTTGCGCTCGCGCAGCGGGAGCGATCGGTCCTGGCGCGCCTGGGTCGTCATGGCGATCACCTTACCCTTCCGGAGCTGAACCCTTTAAGAGTATCAGACTTATATGATACTTGACATCAAGTGAGTCTTAGACTCATTATGATCTCAGCATCACTTTAACGCCGATGCCGAAGGAGCCGGAAGACCCATGACGTACAAGCTGGACATGAGCATGATGTTCGCGATGCACGACGCGCTGCGCCGGGACCTGGAGCGGCTCGGGCGGATCGCGGCCCGGCCGGACGACGATCCGGCCAGGCTGCTGCAGACGGCGGCCGGCTGGGAGCTGTTCAAGACGTTCCTGCTGACGCACCACACGTCGGAGGACGACGTGCTGTGGCCCGCGCTGCGCACCGCGGTGGCCGGGCACCGCGATCAGCTGGCGCTCGCGGACGCGCTTGAGGAAGAGCACTCGGTGATCGAGCCGCTGTTCGCGGCCATCGACGCGGCGGGAGCCGACCCGGACCACGGCCACGAGCGGTTCGGCGGCCTCGTCGACGAGCTGATCACGAAGCTGTCCGCGCACCTCGCCCACGAGGAGAACGACGGGCTCCCGCTGATCGACGCCGTGCTGTCCGAGGAGGACTGGCAGCGCTTCGGCAACACCAACGGCCAGCGGAACCGGCCGTTCATGGAGACGTTCCTGCCCTGGCTGCTCAGCGAGGCGAGCCCGCAGGCCCGGGACGCGATCATCGGCACCCTCCCCCCGCAGGTGCTCACGCCCTTCCGCGAACGGTGGGAGCCGGAATACATCGCCCGCAACGTATGGAAAGGACTGTGACACGCCATGTCAGTACATGACGCGACAACGGGCCGCGCGACTACGGGACGTCCGGCCAAGCCCGGCCGGGGGTTCGGTATCGCGCTGCTCATCATCGCCGCCGCGCAGCTCATGCTGACGCTCGACGACACGATCGTGAACGTGGCGCTGCCGAGCATGCAGCGCTCGCTGCACATCGCCACGCCGCACCTGAACTGGGTGATCAGCTTCTACGCGCTCGCCTTCGGCGGGCTGCTGCTGGCCGGCGGCCGGGCCGGCGACCTGTTCGGCCGGCTCCGCGTCTTCCGTGCCGGGCTGGTCGTCTTCACCCTGGCGTCGATGGCCGGCGGGTTCGCGCCGAACGAGACGGTGCTGATCACCGCGCGGCTCGTGCAGGGCTGCGGCGCCGCCCTCGCCGCGCCCTGCGCGCTGTCGCTTCTCGCCACCACCTTCCCGGCCGGACCGGCCAGGACCAGGGCGCTCGGCGTCTACGGCTCGATGGCCGGGCTCGGCTCGGTGGTCGGCCTGCTGGTCGGCGGGACCCTCACCGAATACGCCAGCTGGCGCTGGGTGCTGTTCATCAACGCCCCCATCGCGGTCGCGGCGCTGGTCGGCACCAGCCTGGGCGTCCTGGTACCGGGCGAGACCGAGCGCGGCACGATGGACGTCCCCGGCGCGGTCACCGCGACCGGCGGCATCGCCGCGATCATCTACGCGTTGTCCCGCGGCAACACCAACGGCTGGAGCGAGGCGGGCACCGTCACCGCGTTCGGGATCGGGGCCGCGCTGCTGGCCTCCTTCGTGGTGATCGAGCGCCGCAGCCGGGCGCCGATGCTGCCCGCGCGGGTGGTGCGTGACCGCAACCGGGGCGGCGCGAACGCGGTGATGCTGCTCTGCGGCACCGGGCTGCTGGCCATGTTCTACCTCCTCACGCTCTACATGCAGGTGGTGCGCGGCTACTCGGCGCTGCACACCGGCCTGGCCTACCTGCCGTTCGTGGTCGGCGTTGGCGTCTCGACCGGCGGACTCGCGCCGCGGTTGCTGGCGGCGCTGCCCGCGCGGGCCGTCATCGCGGCCGGGATGCTGCTTGGCGCCGGCGCGATGGCCTACGTCGCCGCGCTGCTGACCCCTTCGTCGAACTACTACGCGGTGCTGGTGCCGGCGGCGGTTGCCAGCGGCCTCGGCCTCGGCCTGACGTTCGTCGGCAGCACGTCGACGGGCATGCTGGGCGTCGCGCCGCGGGATTCCGGCGTCGCGGCCGGCCTGCTCAACACCAGCCTGCAGGTCGGCGGCGCGCTCGGCCTCGGCGTGCTGGCCGCCATCGCCTCGGCCGTCACCAGGAGCCAGCTGCCCGGTCACGCCCAGGCCGTGGCGCTGACCAACGGATACGCGGCCGGCCTGCTGGCCGGCGCGATCATCTACGCGACGGGCGCGATCATTGCGGTGCTCACCATCCGCGCTCGTCTCACCGCCGCCGACCTGGCCGAACACTAGAGAGGGGCATCGCCTGCGGTGGTCGCCACTTGCTTATCGATCAGTAAGCTAGTGGCGTCGAACTTACTGATCGATAAGTAGGAGGAGCACTTCATGAGCACGTGGTCGGCAGCTGACATCCCCAGCCAGAAGGGCAAGGTCGCCGTCAGAAGTCTCCATCACCTTCACCCTGAGCCCCACCGGCACCTCACGTCCGCGCGGTGGGCGGCCTGGATCATCTTCCTATGAGTTACGTAGGGATAATCCGGACAAATCCGGCGCCGAAGTGGTCAGAAGTGATAGAAGGATGCCGAAATGGTCACAACCGATAGACAGATGGCCGGATGTGGCTCGCCGAGTCGGCCTCGCTGGGTGCCACGGTAGCCCGGCTGCACGGCCGGCTTGAAGCGTGTCCGTTTTGCCCCGGCGCGGTGCCGGCCGGCATTCGGCCTGACCCGGATAAACCTCCAGGATCATCCCAGCGTGTTGTTGATTAGGTGTGCGACGGCCTGGGGTTGGTCCCATTGGGGCCAGTGGGAGGCGTGCGGAATGTCGTGGACCGTTGGGTTCGTGAACAGGCCAGCGACGTGGCGGCCCAGCGCCGGGGTGAGGTACGGGTCGTCAGCTCCGAAGGCGACGATGGCGGGCATTTCGAGGTGTCGCAGTTTGCCGGCCGTGACGGCTTGGTCTTGGGTGTCGAGGGCGGACGGGAGATGTGCGGTCCAGGCGCGGATCTCCTCGAGGGCAATAGGGTTGTCGCGGGCGCCGAAGAACTGGGGGAGCACCGAGACGGCGCCGAGGCCGTCGGGGTCGCCGAAATGGCCGCCGAAACGTTGCGCGGTGTAGCCCAGCAGCCACAGGCGCTGGGCCTCGTCGGCCATGATGGCGTCGACCAGTTGGCGGTATTCGGGGTCGCCCATGAGAGCGATCATCTCGGGGAAGTGCAAGGACTGGTCGCGGCCGTAGTAGGTGTTGAGGAGGACCAGTGCGGTGACGCGGTCGCTGTGTTCGAGGGCGAAGTTGATGGCCTCGGGTCCTGATGCGTCGTGACCGACTAGGACGGCGTCGGGGATTTTGAGCGTGTCGAGCACGGCGAGAAGCTCGCCTTGACGGTCTCGAGGGTTGAAGCCGCTGCCGGCGGGCCGCCGGTCGGAGTGCCCGAAGCCCAGCCAGTCAAAGGTGACGACCCGGCGAGGGCAAAGGTGCGGAACCTGACGATGGTAGATGCGCGAGTCGTCGGGGAAGCCGTGCATGGCGACGACGGCTGGAGCTTCTCCGGGGTAATCAAGTACGTGGAGGCTGCCGGCCGGGACACGTACCCGTCGCGGCAGCGGGGCGGGAGCCTGGGGTGTGGTCACCGAGAGTTCCTTCCTACCGGGACTCAGGCGCTGCTCGCGCTACCGCTCCTGCATCACCTCGAGGGTGTTCCCGGCCGGATCCTTGAACCAGGCGGCGACGAACGGGCCGCCGCCCTGAGTGATGCCCCGCTCGTCTTGGTCCATCCCGTCGTACCGCTCGCACTCGACACCGCGCTTGGCCAGCTCGCCGACCGCGGCCCCGATGTCGCCCGGCTGGAACATGAGAACGGTGGAGGCGGCCGGGGTGTAGCCCGGCTGCTGGTATACCCGCACGTCGTGGCCGCCTGCCAGGTGCAGGGTGAGCAGTCCGTGCTGCGCGGAAACCCGGAGCCCGAGTGTCTCGCCGTAGAACTTCCTGGCCTGGGCCAGGTTATCGACGGCGAACGTGCTGAATGCCTTCGTGTCAGCGAACATGGCGTGCTCCTCCCTGTGAACCTGTTTTCTGTGACCCCGCGCGGCGGGCATCTGGTGGCGCAGCTCCGGGGAGGCGCGGGGTCAGCCGATGGTGATGTCGTCCATGTCGATGGCGACCATCAACGGATGATCCGGGGTGAGCTGGTCGTAGGCCCGTCGCGTGGTGGGAAGGATGATGCCGGCGGCGTCGCGGTAGCCGGCGGCTTCGAGCTGCGAGGGCACCCCGCCGAGGAGGTCGATGGTGAAGTCATGGCGGCGCAGCAGCCCGTCCGGGCCGAAGCACAAGACCTGGCGACGGGTGTGGGTCGCTATGTGACCGGGGAACGTCACTGCCAGCCGCCGCCACGTTTCACCGTCGGCCTCGATGGGGGCGATCTCTTCGGCGGCGAACCCGGGCCGAGTGGCGAGGAACGGCATGTTCACATACGTCCACTGCGCCTCCCCGACGAAATAGGCGAGATGAATGTCATCCCACGGGGTCAGGAACTGATGACCGTCAAAAGACCTCTCCGGCTCATCGCGTGCCTCGATGAGCGTGCCGTCGCGACGCTGCAGCACGACCCGGTTGGGCTCGAAGACCGCTCGTTTGTCCTGGCCGGCGAACTCGATCGCCACCCGCTGCCGCGTGGTGTCCACCTGCAAGCGAACGTCCTTCAGCGCGTCACCCTGGCCCTTGAGGTTCCAGAAGGCCCCGGTAACAGACGCGTCGAAGGTAATCAGCTTGACCTGATTCCACCGGTCCAGGCCGCCGTGCGCGGCGACGGCGCTGTCGAGTAGATCGTTCATTGTGCTCCCGCCTGCTGCCGGGTTTCCTGCTTCACACGGGCTGGTGAGAGCGTAAGAACGCCACGCCGTGAACCTCAAGGATGTTGCCGGAAGTTGGCCGAACTACTGGCCGCTCAGGTCACCCGCGGCGCGCCTGATGAGCTCACGCGCGCCGTGGCCGTAGATCGCCGAGCGCTGCAGCCGGTCGAAGACCTGCGCGTAAAGGCTGACCTCGGCGGGCTGGGAGATGTCCAGCCCCGCCGACACGGTTTCCACCTGGACCCTTATCTCGTCGAATATCCAGAAGCTGCCCTGGGCCAGGGCGTACCTGTCGCCCGCGCCGGGGATGATCCCGAGGCTGATCGTCGGCAGTGCCATCAGCGCCAGCAGCCGGTCGAGCTGGCCTGCCATCACCTCAGCGCCGCCCACCCGCGTGCGGAGGGCCTGTTCTTCGATCACGAACATGAAGCGCCGTTTCCCCGCGTACAGGACGTTCTGCCAGTCCATCCGGGCGGCCACAGCCGTCTCGGTGTCCGCCGGCAGGCCCATCAGCCCGGCCCAGAACCCGACGATCGCGGCCGCGTACCCCGCGGTGTTGAGCAGGCCAGGGATGAAGGTGGTCTCGTAGACGCGGAACAGCAGCGTCTGCTCATACAGCGGTCGCACGGAGTCCTGGAAATGCCTCATCCCGGCCCGCATCTGCCTGCGCCACTCGGTGTACATGGCGTCAACGCCGCGGGCCGCGGCGATCAGATCGGTCACCTGGTCTTCCGCCCGGCAGTGCCTGCACCAGGCGCGGATGTCATCCGGCGACGGCCGCCGGGTGCCGTGTTCCAGCTTGCTGACCTTGGTGTAATGCCAGCCAGCAAGCTGGGCGAGGGCCCGTGCGGTCAGCCTCGCATCCAGCCGGATCTCCCGCAGCCGGGCACCGAGGGCCTCGCGAGCTTGCCGGGGCTGGTCAGGCATGGCAGCTACCGAGGGCCGGCTGACTCGAACGGTGCTGCCCGGCACTCAGCAAGCGCGCGACAGCCGGCCGGCAGACGCGGCGCATTCCAGGTCGTCCTGGGCATCGTGACAGGCCTCCCGAAGATAGCGCATGAGTTCCCTGGGCACCCGGATCACAAGCTCGCCGGGCGGCACGTCACCGACCTGGGCAAGGGTGTCTCGGTCCAGCTCGAAGCCCTGGATGACGTACTGGCCCGCGTCGGTGTCCCACAGGGTCGGCGAGTTGCCCGGGGACGAGTGCCTTCCGAGGAATCGTAGCCGCATAACATGCCATCCATTCTGAAGTCACCAGCCGGCGACCTGACACCGGTGACGATCGCCGCCGTTCCGGATAGCTGGTGAGTTGTCATCATGACTCCTTGCGATGTGAGACGGTTCGCCGGTATTGATCCGGCCGGCGAGCCGAAATCAACGCGAGCCGGCCGGTGACTTCCGGCCGCGCCGCGGATCAATCGAGATGGAGCACGTGCAACTACGCAGGGGAGGCATTCCGATGACGAACCAGGCGGATTTCGCGCGGCTCGCCGACCCGTTCCGGGCCGAGCTGCTGGCGCACTGCTACCGGATGCTCGGCTCGGTCCAGGACGCCGAGGATCAGGTGCAAGAGACGATGATCCGTGCCTGGCGGTCTTACGGCGATTTCGAGGGCCGTGCGTCGCTGCGTACCTGGCTGTACAAGATCGCCACCAATACGTGCCTGCGGGCGCTGGAGAATCGTGCCCGGCGGCCGCTGCCGTCCGGTCTCGGCTCGCCTGGCGAGGACCCATACGCGTCGCTAGCTGCCGGGCAAGGCGAGGTTCCCTGGCTGGAGCCGATCCCCGACGCGCTGATGCGGGCCGGCTCCCCCGACCCGGCCGATGCCGCGGTGTCCAGGGAAAGCCTGCGGCTGGCCTTGATCGCCGCCTTGCAGCACCTGCCCGCCCGGCAGCGCGCGGTACTGATCTTGCGTGACGTCCTGGGGTGGCAGGCGTCCGAGGTCGCCGATCTGCTCGGTACCACGACGACCGCGGTGAACGGCTTGCTCCTGCGCGCCCGTGCCCGGCTCGAACAGTCAGCCCCGGTGCAGGACGACATCCGCGAGCCGGCCGAGTCCGAGCAGCGCGCACTGCTCGACAAGTACGCGGCAGCCTTCGAGAACGCCGACGTGGCCGCCTTGTCGCAGCTACTAAAGGAGGACGCCACGTTCGAGATGCCGCCGATCCGCACCTGGTTCGCCGGGCGCGAGCGGATCGGGCGGTTCCTCGGCACCTCGGTGCTCCGCCAGCCTGGGGCCTTCAAGCTGGTTCCCATCGCCGCCAACGGCCAGCCCGGCTTCGCGTGTTACCTGCTCGGCCGCGACGGCCGTCACCACGCCCACGCGGTGCAGGTGCTTACCGTCGGCGGCCAGGGCATCGCGCACGTCGTCTCGTTCAACCAGCCCGAACTGTTCGGTGTCTTCGGGCTGCCGCCGGTCCTGCCCGCCACGGCCAGCACCGCCGGGCCGCGCCGGTGAGCAGGGGGAGCAGCCTGCTCGAGCAGGCCATCAGCTACGCGGGGCGGTCGGTGCTCGATGTCACGCCCGCGCTGCTGCCGCGCCCGACACCTTGCCGGGGCTGGAACCTGGACATGCTGCTCAGGCACGCCAGCGAGTCCCTGGCCGCGCTCCACGACGCCACCGCCACCGGGCAGGTCGCCCTGATCCCCGCCGCACCGGACCGCCACCCGGCAGCCGACCCTGCCCGCACCTTCCGCGACCAGGCCGGCCGGCTCCTGGCCGCACGGGCCACCGTCGGCCCTCGGCCCCGGGTACCGGACATCGGCGACCTTCCGCTCCCCGCCATCACCATCGAATGCGCGGGAGCCATCGAGATCGCCGTACACGGATGGGACATATCCCAGGCCTGCGGCCGCAATAGGCCAATCCCGGACGCGCTGGCCGTCAGCCTGCTGGCTATCGCCCCGCTGCTCGTCCCCGAAACCGGCCGGCACCCTCTGTTCAGCCCCCCCGTCCCCGTGACAGCCCATGTCGGCCTGGGAGACCGCCTGGTCGCCTACCTCGGCCGCCAGCCCGGTGGGTGCCGATAACCCTGTCACGGGCTCGGGGTCCGGCCTAGGCCGTCGATGCGCCAGGACCCGATGAACCGGCCGGATGCCTCCAGCTCCCCGGCCGGCCCGGCAGGGACACGCTCCCGCCACGGCAACGGTGCGGGAGCGGCCCTGCCGGGGTGAGCGATGCGCCCCGTCCCGCTGGATCAGTCGGCGGTCGCGGTCACCGGGCGCGCGGTCAGGGTGGCGGCCGCCGCGGCCCGGGCCAGCTCTTTGCGCCGGATGAGCAGGAAGGTGACGGGCACCGCGGCTAGGCCGGTGAGCCCGCTCACCCAGAACGCCCACTGGAATCCGCCGGTGAGCGCGGCCGCCACGGCGTGCCCCTGGAGCAGAAGGTCGCGGGAGCGGATCGCTGCCACGGTGGAGGCCACGGCTACCCCGATCGCCCCGCCGAGTTGCTGGGAGGTGTTGAGCAACCCAGAGGCGACCCCGGCATCGCGTTCCGTGACGCCGGCCAGCGCCCCGATCGACACCGGGATGAATGCCCAGGTACAGCCGCCGGCCAGGAACAAGGGCCCGGCGAGGTCCGACCAGAAGTCCCCATGCGCGGAGACCTGGGTCGCCCACAGGATCCCGGATCCGACCAGGAGCATCCCGGCTGCCATGACCAGCTTGGCCGAAGCCCGGGTGACGAGCATCTGGGCCGGCCCGGCGAGCACCACGCCGGTCAGTGATGTGGCCAGCCAGGCGAGACCGGTCTGCAGGGCGGAATAGCCGAGCACCTGCTGCATGTACAGGGTGCCGATGAAGATGAACGCGAAGAAGCTGGCCCCGAGCAGGAAACCGACCGCGTTGGACCCGGCGAGGGTCCGCAGCCGGAACAGGCGAAGCGGCAGCACCGGCGCCTCGGCCCTGGTCTCGATGACCAGGAACGCGGCCAGCAG
>Ga0335073_10010128_pt1 | contig 13235 bp, 11 predicted proteins | sample Lox_Sample_22_FD_207093 | JGI IMG/M metagenome (GOLD analysis project Ga0335073, IMG submission 207093) | Soil microbial communities from Loxahatchee National Wildlife Refuge, Florida, United States - Lox_Sample_2.2 | ecosystem: Environmental > Terrestrial > Soil > Wetlands | place: USA...
GTGAGACAGACGTCGTCGGTGACCACAAGCTTGCCGAAAGCACAGTTGAGATGGTCGAGTTCGAGCGCGCTCACGGCTTCGCCCCCGCCCAGCGCAGCTTCTGCACCGTGCCCCAGATCCCGCCGGGGAAAAACAGCACGCAGCAGATAAAGGCGACGCCGATGATCGATAGCCAATGCTCGCTATAGGAGCTCACCACGTTCTTCATCAGGAGAAAGACCGCCGCCCCAATCGGCGGGCCGATCAGCGTGCCGGCGCCGCCCAGCATGGTCATGATGAGAATGTCGCCGGATGCGGTCCAATAGACCGCATCGGAGGAGATGAAGCCGTTGTAGATCACGTAGAGGCCGCCGGCGAGGCCGGCGACGGCACCGGCGATGGTGAAGGCGAGAAGCTTGTAGGCGCGGGTCGGATAGCCGATCGCCGCCATGCGCGGCTCGTTCTCGCGAATGCCGATAAAGGCATGCCCGAGCGGCGCGTCGATGAGCCGCCGCAGGCCGAGATAGACGGCGACAAAGAAGGCGAGCGTCATGAAATACATCACCAGCGAATGCGACAGGCTGAAGCCAAAAAAGCCCGGTTGCGCGGCGAGCGCCATGCCATCGGAGCCGCCGGTCACATCCCGCCATTTCAGAGCCACCGAGAACACCAGCTGGGAAAAGGCGAGCGTGAGCATCAGGAACGGAATGCCGCCGGTGCGCACACAGAAGAAGCCGATCAGCGCTGCGCCCGCCGCGGCGACGGCAACGCCGGCGGCAAGGCCGAGCCAGGCATTGAGCCCGAATTGCGCGCCGAGCACGGCGACGGCGTAGGCGCCGAGCCCGAAAAACGCCGCATGCCCGAGCGACATCAGCCCGGTGAACCCAAGGATCAAATCGAGGCTCATGGCGAAGATCGCGAAGATGAAAATTTCCGAGATCAGCGCGCGCGGGTAATCCGTGAGCCCAAACGGCAGGGCGATCAGGACCAAAAGCGCGATCAGCGCCAAGGTGCGGGTGCGCGGCGTCGACGGCATCATGGTGCGGGCGATCGCCGAGGGCGCGGCGTCGGCGTATTTGATGCCGAACAGGCCTTGGGGGCGAACGAGCAGAACAAGGGTCATCGCCAGATAGATCAGAAACAAGGCGATGCTCTGGAAATAGGCCTTGCCGAAGGTGTCGGCGATGCCGATCAACAGCGAACCGACGAAAGCGCCGCGCAGGCTTCCCATGCCGCCGATGACGATGACGATAAAGGCTGGGATCAGAATATCGGTATCCATGCCGGGATAGAGACCGAGCACCGGGCCGGCGGCGATGCCGCCGAGCGCCGCCAGCGCCACGCCGAAGCCGAAGACGCTGGTGAACAGCGCGGGAATGTTGGCGCCAAGCCCCGCGGCCATGTCGGCATTGTCGACGCCGGCGCGCACCATCGCCCCGATCCGGCTTCGCTCCAACAGGAGCCAAAGCAGGAGCGCGACGGCAAAGCCGAAACCGATCAGAAACAGCCGGTAGGCGGAGAATACGCCGAGGCCGATATGCACGGTGCTCTGCAGCGACGGCGGCGTCGGCAAAGTGAGCACGACCTTGCCCCACACGGTCTGCACCAGATCATAAAAGACGAAGGTGAAGCCGAAGGTCAGCAGCACCTGATCCATGTGGCCGCGCGCGTAAAGTGGCCGCAGGAACAGAAGCTCCATCAGCACGCCGATCACGACCACCGGGATCGGCGCCAGAACCAGCGCCAGCCAGAAACTTCCGGTCAGATGGAAGATCGAGAGCCCAAGAAAGGCGCCGAGCATGAAGAACGAGCCATGCGCCAGGCTGACGACATTCATCAGCCCGAAGATCAGCGACAGTCCAGCCGCCATCAAGAACAGCAAGACGCCGTAGACGAGCCCGTTGAGAAGCTGGGCGACGAGCAATTCCATGCGGCCCTCGGCCCGGCTTCCGCAATACGGTCTAGGCGCCGCCGACTAGACCTTGTGACCCGGATCCTTCACGTCCTTGGCGGTGAACAAGGTCTTGGTGGTGATCTTGCCGCCACTCTCGATGACCTGGGCGATGTAGACGTTCTGGATCGGATTGTGTGTTGCCGGATCCATGCGGAACGGCCCGCGCGGCGCATCGAACTGCACCTTGGCCATGGCCTCGGTGAGCTTGTCCTTGTTGGACGCATCGCCGTCGACCGCCTGCAAGGCCTCGCCGATCGCACGCGCCCCGACATAGCCGTAGTCGGCGAACAAGTCGGCCTGCGTCTTGAACTTCGGCTCGTAGGCCGCGACGAACTTCTTGGCCTCCGGATTGTCGAGGGTATCGACGAAGGTCACCGCCGATATCACCCCGACCGCGGCCTTGCCGAGCGCGCTCGCCGATTGCGAATCGATCATGGTGAAGCCGGTCAGCGGCATTTTCTCCTTCAGGCCGAACTCGGAATATTGCTTGACGAACCGCACCGCGTCGGCACCCGGCATGAAGTCGTAAGTGACCGGCGGATTGATCGCCTTGATGTCGGTCAGATAGGCGCTGAAATCCGCGGTGCCGAGCGGCGGCCAGTTTTCCTTGAGCACCTTGCCGCCTTTGGCGAGGTAGGGTCCCTTGAACGCCGCCATGACGTCGCGGCCGCCGGCGTAATCCGATGCCGTGGTGACGACCTCCTTGCCGAGATTGTCGTAGATATAGCCGGCCATCGGCGTCGACAGCTGATAGGTCGAGATCGAGGTGCGGAACAGATAGGGATAGCGGTCCCAGGTAATGGCGTCGGTGCCGGCGCCGGTGACGACGTAGAACGCCTTCTGCTGCTTCATATAATTGAGCACCGCCAGCGCCACATTGCTGGCCTGGATGCCGAACACCAGATCGACCTGATCGCTCTCGACGAGCTTCTTGGCTTTCTGCAGACCGACTTGCGGATTGAACTGGTCGTCTTCCTGGACGATCTCGATCTTGCGGCCGGCGACGGTCCAGTTGACGCTCTCGAAATAAAGATTGGCGGCGTTCCAATTGGCGAGCCCGGCGTAAGCGAGCCCGCCCGTATAGGTGTTGATATTGCCGAGCCGGATCGGCTTTTTTGTCTGTGCCAGGATGGGAGGCGAGGCCACTGCCGACGCCAGTGCCGCTCCCGCGCCGGTCTTGATCAGCGTTCGCCGCGATACGCCGCGCCCGATCGAATTGCGTACGTTCATTGCCAACCTCCCTCGCCGCCTGATCTGCGCCAGCGGCGCGCCATACTAGGCGCTACGGTCTGTCCATCGCCAGCATTTTCCGCTCGGTTGACCGATCCGATGGGCCGCCTCATGATCCAAGCCGCAAGCCCGACAAAGAGCGGGCTCTCTACAAACGGTCATGCCGGCATGAATCTTGAATTTGGAATTTTCGATCACCTCGATCGTAACGATCTGCCATTGCACGAATTCTACGAACAGCGGTTACGCGTGATTGAGGCCTTCGACAGGTTCAACTTTTACGCCTATCACGTCGCCGAACACCATTTCACGCCGCTCGGCATGGCGCCCTCGCCCAGCGTGTTCTTGTCCGCCATCGCGCAGCGCACGCGCCGGCTGCGGTTCGGAACCTTCGTCTACGCATTGCCGGTGCATCACCCTTTGCGCGTGGCCGAAGAGATCTGCATGCTCGACCACATGAGCGGCGGCCGGCTGGAGATCGGCTTCGGTCGCGGCTCGGTGCCGTTCGAAGTTGCCTATTACGGGCAGAACGCGGAGGAGCGGCAGCAGATCTATGCGGAGCGTCTCGACCTCGTGCTCAAGGCATTCACCGTCGACACGCTGGACTGGAACGGGCGCTACGATCAATTCCAGAACGTGCCGATGGAGATGGCACCGCTGCAGAAGCCGCATCCGCCGCTGTGGTACGGCGCTCATTCGCCGGAGAGCGCCGAGCGGGCCGCGCGCAAGGGCCTCAACATGGTCACCAACGACATGCCGGCGCCCGCGCGCGCCATGGTGGAGCGCTATCGCGAAGTCTGGTCCGCGACACAAGGCGCGGCGCAGCAGCCGAAAATGGGCATCGTGCGCTTCGTTTTCGTTGCCGACAGCGACGCCGAAGCGCTGAACATCGCGCGCCGCGCCTATTTGCGGTGGCGCGCGAGCTTCGTCTATTTGACCGAACTCAACCGCGCCCGGATGCAGTCGCCGCTCTATGCCGACAGCTTCGATACGCTGATCGACCAAGGCCAAGCCATCGCCGGCTCGCCGGCAACCGTGGGCGCCGTCCTCGCCGCGCAGTTGCAGGACAGCACGGCAAATTATCTTGTCGGTCAGTTCTGCTTCGGCGATCTCACTTTCGATGAGATGTCGCATTCGGTCGAATTATTCGCAACCCAGGTCATGCCGAAGTTGCGCAGTGCAGCCGCCGATTAGGCCGTCGCGTTCGGCCACACCGCAACGAAGCACAGCAAGAAGCGCGCCGTCGGGGCACAACCGCGCCGGGCGTGCGCTTATGTTCGCCCCCGGCAAGCGCGGAGCTGCCCGTCGCTGCCGCATATTGTATCCCCGCCGATCGAGGATAAGGTGCGGGTTCGAGTTTCTGGGCCGCCCGCGGCAGCGGGCATGGCCAATAACTGAAATCCCCAAATTCCGGTCACAACGCCAATAAGGCAAACGAACCGGGAGGGCGCACAGGGAGGAATACATTGTCAGGTCCGGCCATGACGCGCGAGACGATAAGTCTCGCCGGCATCGAGATTGAAGTGTTCGAGGGCGGCAGCGGAGCGTCGCTCCTGTTTCTGCACGGCGCCCAAGGCTTCCTGCCGTCGCAGCCTTTCGTCGCTCGCATTGCCGGCCGCCGCCGGCTGATCGCGCCGTCGCATCCGGGCTTCGGCCGTTCCGGGCTGCCGCTATGGCTCGATAGTGTCGACGACATCGCGCATCTTTATCTGGAACTCATGGACCGTAAGGGGCTCAACCGCGTCGACATCGTCGGCTGTTCGCTCGGCGGCTGGCTTGCCGCCGAGATCGCGACCAAGTCGCCGGAACGGATCGGCAAGCTCGCTCTGGTCGGGCCGGTCGGCGTCAAGGTCGGGCCGGCCGACAAGCTCGACATCCCCGACATCTTCGCCATGCCGCAGGACAAGGTGGCGCGGCTGATATTTCACGACCTGGAAAAAGGCCGGCTCGACGTCGCCAAGATGAGCGACGAGGAACTCACCACCATTGCCCGCAATCGCGAGACGACGGCGCTTTTGACCTGGGAGCCCTGGATGCACAATCCGAAGCTCCGCCATCGCCTGCATCGCGTCGCTTCGCCCACGCTGTTCATCCGCGGCGCCGGCGACGGTCTGGTCAGCCAGTCCTATGTCGAGGCCTACGCCAAGCTCATTCCGAATGCGACAGTGACGACGATCGCCGCAGCCGGACATGCTCCCCAACTGGAGCAGCCGGAAGAATTCATCCGCGTCCTGTTCGATTTTCTCGACGCGTGACCGAACCGGGAAGAACGCCATGAAAGCCTGGCATTTCAGCGAGACCGCATACCCCTATCTGCCGCCGGATTCCGAATACGATTCGATCCGCGTCACGCTGCCGAACCGCAACTACGATCCGAAGAAAGGCGCGGCGCTCTACGACCGCTTCATCGAGGAGTGGCAGATCGCCGAGTCCGAGGGCATCGATATCATGCTCAACGAGCACCATCAGACGGCGACCTGCGTCGATCCGGCGGCGCCGCTGTTGCTCGCCGCGCTGGCGCGCGCCACCAAGACCGCGCGGCTTCTGATCCTCGGCAACCCGATCGCCAATCGCCGGCAGCCGGTGCGCGTCGCCGAGGAGATGGCCTTTGTCGACGTGCTGTCGCACGGCCGGCTCGAAGCCGGCTTCGTGCGCGGCGTGCCCTACGAGATTTCTGCGGGCAACAGCAATCCGGTCCGCACCAATGAGCGCTTTGCCGAGGCGCTCGATCTCATCATCAAGGCGTGGACCAGCCATGACGGCCCGTTCAGCCACGAAGGCCGGTTCTTCCATCATCGTCAGATCAATATCTGGCCGCGGCCTTATCAGTCGCCGCATCCGCCGGTGTGGATCAGCACGACGACGCCAAGCGGCGCCATGCGCGTCGGTGCGCAGGGATTTGTCCAGGCCACCTTCCTCACCGGCTATGACGGGACGCGCAAGGTCTACGATGCCTATCGGCAGGGCTGGCGCGAGGCCGGCCGCGGCCAGGACGTGCCGATCGACCGCTTCGCCTATGCCGCTCTGATCTACGTAGGTGAAACCGAAGCCGAGGCGCGCGCCGGCGCGGAGAAAATCATGTGGTACATTCGCGCCAACAAGGTGCCGCAGCATTTCTCCTTCCCGCCGGGCTACGCGCCGCCGCAAGCCTTTACCAAAATCATGCGCGGCGACGTCGGCGATCAGCATGCCAACTTTTCCGCCAAAGCGACGCTCGATGGCGTGATCAAGGCCGGACTGATGATGGCGGGAACGCCGGATCAGGTCTATGCGCAGATTCGAAAGATGTACGATCACGTGGGCGGCTTCGGGCACCTTTTGATCATGGGTCAGGCGGGATTTCTCGAGCACGACGAGACGGCGCGCAGCATCCGCAATTTTGCCCGCCATGTGTTCCCGCGGTTGAAGGCTGAAATGCCCGACAACACCATTTCGGGTTTTTCCGTCGCGCCGGAAAAGGCCGCGGTGTGACGCCGCGGGCGGCCGACCGGCCCCTCATCGATCATTAACCGTGCTTTGCCATCCTCTTGATCCAAGGGGCGAATCATGGCGCAAAATCTGGGCTACGCGCTGCCGCGCGCGGTGGTCGTCTTGGCCGGCTGGGGACTGACCTACTGGCTCCTCACGGCTGTGTCGACGGAGTTGCCGCCGACCGTGGTGTACATCACGGGCCTCGCCTGGGTCGCGGGCGGCGTCGCCTGCTTCGGCTATCTCTACCGGCTGCGCCGGGAGCTCGGCATTCCGGTGCAGGCTCTCTTCGGCGCCAAAGAGAACTCTCGCTAACCGGCCAAGATCGGACCGCTGCCCCGCTTAGGCCCGCGCGCCCGCCCGGTTCCAGCCGCGGATGCGGTCGCCATACACCTCGAAACCGCTCGGCGTCACCACCACCGTGTCCTCGAGCTTGATGAAACCGCGGCGCGGATGCTGCAGCGTGGTTTCGACCGAGACCACCATGCCGGTCTCGAGCGGCCGGTCGGCGTCATAGGCGTCATAGGGCACCGGCCCGGAATTGGTAAGCCGCGGTGCCTCGTGACTGACGAGCCCCATGCCATGAGCCAGGAATTCGGTGTTGTTGTGGATTTTGGATTTATGCAGCACAGCATTGGCCGCGGCATAAATCTCCTTCCCCAAGGCGCCGTGCCTGATGGGCTTCATCGACGCCTGTTCGATCGCCTCGACTTCGGCCAATAAGTCGACAAGCTCGGCATCAGGCTCGCCGGCAACGCCCATCCGGCAGACGTCGCCGATATAGCCGTGATAGTTGCCGCCCGAGTCGAGCGACAGCACGTCGCCTTTTTCCCAGCGCTGCGGCGACGGGGCGCGGTTGAGACTAGGGCCGACCGTGATCAGGCAATAATCGAACGTCAGCCCGCGCGAGGTCTCTTCGCGCCGCAGCGCCTCGGTCAGCTCCAATTTGGTGGCGCCGGGACCGTGACCGGCAAAGACCGCCGCCATGGAATCGATCACCTTGTCCGAGGCGAGCTTGAGCAGTTCGAGCTCCTGCGGCGATTTGACTGCGCGCAGGCGCTCAAGCACGAACAACGCGTCGACGAATTCGCTGTGCGGAAACGCCTTGCGCAGCACGGCATCGGCATCGACCGGAATGAACGCGGTCTCGACCCCAATGCGCTTCGGCTTGGCATTGAGCTTGCGCGCATATTCAGCCGCCTTTTCCGCCGTGTCGGTCGAGCCCGAGCTCTTGGCGTTGACTTCGGCGACCCAGAACGGCGTCACCTCGTTCTGAAACCGATCCATGCGGTGACCGAAGAAGCCGGCCTTCTGCGGCTCGCCTTTGGCGTAGACGAAAATAGGCAGATAGCGGCTCAACCCCATCGCATCCATGGACTCGAAGAAGAACGAGCGATGGCCGCCGAGGAGATATTGAATATTGTGCTTGGACGAGGCGATCAGCACGTCGATGCCGGCCTCGTCCATCAGCCGGTCGAGCCGCGCCGTGTCGAAGGGGGCCGTTCCCTGTCGCCTGGTTACGTCGAGCATGATCAATCTCCCTGAAGCCGGTGAGGCGGTTTGCTTACCTGCTTATTTAGCAAATCAAAGCGGGGTCATGAACCCATGTGGCGGCGGCCCTGCCCTGCCGCCGGCGTAACGCGGATCGCCGCTACGACCACAATTCTTCGCTGGCGAGCCGCGCCCCTTTGACCAGGGCGTCAAGCTTTGCCCACATGATGCTCGGATGCACCCGGCGATGGAACGGTCCCTGGGCGAAGCCGCAGTCGGTTCCGGCAAGGACGTTTTCCCGTCCGACCAGCCGCGCAAGCCGGGTAATGCGCTCGGCGACCAGTTCGGGGTGCTCGACCACATTGGTGGCGTGGCTGATCACGCCCGGGATGAGCAGCCGGCCGGCCGGCAGCTTGGCGCTTTCCCACACCCGCCACTCGTGCTCATGGCGCGGATTGGCGCCCTCGATGACATAAGCCCCGACCTTCATGCCGAGGACGAGATCGACAATGTCCTTGAGCGCCACGTCGCTGGCATGCGGGCCCGGCCAGCTTCCCCAGCAGACGTGATAGCGGATGCAATCGGCCGGCAGTCCGGCAATGGCTTCGTTGAGCACGTCGACCTGCAGGCCGAGCCATTTGCGGTAATCGGAAAAACTCGCCGGCGGCACCATCCGGTCATAGGTGACCGCGGCACGCGCGTCGTCGAGCTGCAGGATGAAGCCCGCATCGATGATCATTTTATATTCGGTGCGCATCGCGGCGCCGATGGCGTGGATCAGCTCCTCGTCGCTTTTGTAATATTCGTTCTTGCGGTCGGGAATGACGCTTGCGGGCGCCGCCACCGGCAAGAACGCCTCCTCGACCTTGACCTCCTTCAACGCCGCCTTGAAATTGTCGATGTCGCGCTGAAGCTCCGCCTGGCCCGAATAGCTGATCGGGCCGACGCAAACGGCCTCGACCGTGGTGGCGACGCCCTCGCGTGCATCGAGCTCGGCATAGAACTCGGCGAATTTCTCGCGATCGACGCCGCGGGTGAACGGGTTGGCGCCGCCGGGCTTGAGCGGCCGCCGCTCGAAGCCGGAGAGCCGTTCCAGCACATATTGCGACCAGCTGATCGACTTGCCGAACTCGCCGTCGCTGATGACATCGATGCCGGTTTCGGCCTGTTCGCGAACGACTTCGGCGACCGATTGCTTCAAGCAGGCCTCATAGGCCGGGCGGTCGTAAGGCTTGCCGGCCTGCCTGGCGCGCAGAAAATCCTGCAGGGCCGGCGGCCGGATCAGGCTGCCGACATGCGTGGTGAGAATGCGATCGCTGCTGCGCTTCATCCGTTGCTTCTCCTGGCCGCGCGGGTTGCGGCGCACCGAAGCAATCCGGCGCGGCGGCGTCAATTGATGATTGGCGGCGGCCAGGAAAAGATCGCGGCCCGATTGGGCGCTCGCCCATTCGGCCGGGAGATTGTGCGATTCAGGCGGCGGAGCGCGCCGCCGATTTGGCGGCCGGCGGGGAATGCACGTCGGTCATGCCGCGCGCGGCACGGTCGAGAATGAGCTCGATCGAGGCGATCTCGACGCGATTGCGGCCGTTATCCTTGGCGCGGTAGAGCGCATGGTCGGCCTGCGCCAGCAGCGCCGAGATATCGAGCACCGCGTCATAGCTGATGACGATGCCGATGCTGACGGTGGCGACAACCGGGCGGCCGTCGACCTCGCAGCTTTCCCGGGCGAAGCAGCGCCGGATGTCTTCGGCGACCGCGAGCGCCCGCTCGCGGGTGACGTCCACCAAGAGCGCGGCAAACTCTTCGCCGCCGAGCCGGCCGAACAGATCGGCGCGGCGGATGCAATTGCCGGCCACGCTGGCAAACATCTGCAGCACCCGATCGCCGACGGCATGGCCGAAACGGTCATTGATCGACTTGAAGTTGTCGAGATCGAGCAGCATCACCGCAAGCGGCCGCGGATCGGTCGTCTGCCGCCGCAAGTGCGCCTCGCTGTCCTGCAGGAAGGCGCGGCGGTTGGAGATTCCGGTCAGCGGGTCGACGAGCGCCGCGGTCTTATGGCGATGCTCGGTGCGCTCCTTGGCCATGGCCAGGAGGATGAAGGCGATGGAAATCGTGAACAACAGCGCCTCGAAGCTCAGAACCGTCAGCCAGACGCTCCGGAACATGACATTGCCGTTCGGCGACCACGGCAGCAGCGCGCCGAAGGGCGTGCGCAGCAGATAAAGCGCCCCGTGCGCGAACAGCATGAAGATGGCCGGCCAGCGTGACACCAGCGGCTCGCTGCGGCCGCGCCAGAATTCCCAGGCCGCCGCCCAGGTATAGGCGGTGATGATTCCGGAGCTCAAAAGCACCCGCAGATCCCAGGACGCGGCGATGATGGGGACGCGGGAGAGGACGAGCCAGAGGGCGGCGCCGCCGAACAACAATATCGGCTGCGGCTTGCGGTGGCCGAATACGCGCGCCCCCGTCCAGGTAAAGGCGAAGGCGGTGAACAACAGTACGTTGGCAAGATCGATGGAGACGAGGTCGGAGACCGATCCGTACATGCCGAACAGCGCGATCGAGCCGGCGCGCAACAGATCGGCGAAGCCCCACCATGCCACCGCATAGATGGAGGTGTTCTGCACCCACGCGAACAAGAGCAGCAATCCGAGGATTGCCTCGACGTAGATGGTGACGAGAAATAAGGTGTTGACGTCGAGATTCATCGCGCCCAACCGAACCCTGCCCTATCGGCTTAACGCGGTGGCATAAAATAATAGGTGAATGGCCGGCGCTTCCCGCCCGACGATGCATCCTTATGGTTTCGACGGCGTTTCCCCGATTGACGGCATTTTCGTTAGCCTTGTTTCCCCCTTTGCCGTCATCTAGGGTCCGCCGCTCGGGATAATTAACGCTATGCAATTTGCCAACGGCATCATCGAGGCGATCGGCAATACGCCGCTGATCAAGCTCAAGCGCGTTTCGGAAGAGACCGGCTGCACCATTCTGGGCAAGGCCGAATTCATGAATCCGGGGCAGTCGGTGAAGGACCGCGCCGCGCTGTTCATCATTGAGGACGCGGTCAAGCGGGGCGAGCTGCGCCCCGGCGGGGTCATCGTCGAAGGCACGGCCGGCAATACCGGTATCGGCCTGACGCTGGTCGGCAATGCGATGGGCTTTCGCAGCGTCATTGTCATTCCCCAGACCCAGAGCCAGGAAAAGAAAGACACGCTGCGCCTGTGCGGTGCCGAGCTGGTCGAAGTGCCGGCGGTGCCCTATTCCAATCCCAACAACTACGTCAAAGTCTCCGGACGGCTGGCGGCGCAACTGGCCAAAACGGAAAAGAATGGCGCCATCTGGGCCAACCAATTCGACAACGTCGCCAACCGGCAAGGCCACGTCGAAACCACAGGGCCGGAAATCTGGCGGCAGACCGACGGCAAAGTCGACGGCTTCTCCTGCGCGGTCGGCACCGGCGGCACGCTCGCCGGTGTGGCGATGGCGCTGAAAGCCCGCAACAAGGGCGTTCGCATCGCGCTGGCCGATCCGCTGGGCGCGGCGCTCTACAGCTATTACACCACGGGCGAGCTGAAATCGCACGGTTCGTCGATCACCGAGGGGATCGGCCAAGGCCGTATCACCAAGAATCTCGAAGACGCGCCGATCGACACCGCCTATCAAATTCCCGACGTCGAAGCGGTGCCCATCATCTTCGACCTGCTCGAACACGAGGGGCTGTGCCTTGGCGGCTCATCGGGCATCAATGTCGCCGGCGCCGTCCGGCTAGCGCGGGAACTCGGCCCCGGCCATACCGTGGTGACGATCCTCGCCGATTACGGCACGCGATATCAGTCGAAATTGTTCAATCCGCAGTTCCTGCGGGAAAAAAACCTGCCGGTGCCCGCGTGGCTGGAAGGCCAAGCCGGCATCAAGGTTCCTTACGAATGAACTTCATCACTCCGCCCGCGTTAGCCATCGAGATCTCATGATGCTCCGACCCGAAAACACCCCCGCCCCCTCGCCCACCAGCCGTTTCCTGGTGTCGACCGATTGGCTCGCCGAAAGGCTCCAAGATCCCCATGTCGTCGCCGTCGACGGCTCTTATTTTCTGCCGACACAGCAACGCGACGCACTCGCGGAATACCGCAGCGGCCACATACCCGGCGCGGTGTTTTTCGATGTGGAAGCGGTCAGCGACCATTCGACGGAATTGCCGCATATGCTGCCCGGCAACACACTGTTCGGCGACGCCGTCGGCGCACTCGGCATCGGCGACGGCGACGCCGTGGTCGTCTATGACAGTTACGATCCGCCGCAACCCGGCGTGTTCTCGGCGCCGCGGGTGTGGTGGACGTTCCGGCTGTTCGGCGCAAAATCGGTCTACATCCTCGACGGCGGATTGAAGAAGTGGAAGGCCGAGGGCCGTCCCGTCGAGACCGGCGAGACCAAGCGCCCGGCAAAGACATTCACCGCGCAAATGAACGTCGGCGCGGTGGCGTTGCTCGACGATGTGCGCATGGCGCTCGCCGACGACAGCGTCCAGATCGTTGACGCCCGCTCGGCGGAGCGTTTTGCCGGAAGAGCGCCCGAACCGCGGCCGGGGCTGCGCTCCGGCCATATGCCGCGGTCGTTCAATGTGCCCTTCGAGCGCGTGCTGGCGAACGGCCGGCTGGCGTCCCGCGATCAGATCATCAAGGCCTTCACCGCGGCCGGCGTCGATCTCGACAAGCCCATCATCACCAGTTGCGGCTCGGGCGTGACGGCGGCGGTGCTGACCTTCGCGCTGGAGTCGCTCGGCAAGGAACCGCGCGGGCTCTATGACGGTTCCTGGGCGGAATGGGGCGGACGTCCGGATCTGCCGGTCGAGCGCGACAAGTGACATGACCCGCGTCGCTCTGGTGACGGGAGCGGCGCAGGGGATCGGCCGCGCCATCGCGCGACATTTGCTCGATGGCGGCTGGCACATTGGCGCCCTCGATCTTCCCGGTAGCGGGCTGCATCGCGCTTTTCCGGAGAAAAGCCGCGGGACGCTTTCGATCGATACCGACGTTCGCGACGAGGACGCGGTATCCGACGCGGTCACAGCCGTCGAGCATCGCTTCGGCCGTCTCGACGCAGTGGTTTCCAA
>Ga0335073_10010130_pt1 | contig 13232 bp, 13 predicted proteins | sample Lox_Sample_22_FD_207093 | JGI IMG/M metagenome (GOLD analysis project Ga0335073, IMG submission 207093) | Soil microbial communities from Loxahatchee National Wildlife Refuge, Florida, United States - Lox_Sample_2.2 | ecosystem: Environmental > Terrestrial > Soil > Wetlands | place: USA...
CAGTCGCATGAACCTCAGTCGCATGAACCTCGTCCGCCAGGCGTGGGCGGTTCTCACCGGCCGGTACCTGCGCCAGCTCTACCGCCAGCCGGCGGTCATCGGGATCACGCTGACGCAGCCGGTCATCTGGCTGCTGCTGTTCGGGGCCTTGTTCAAGAAGGTGGCCGAGATACCCGGGTTCGGCAGCGGGAACTACATCACTTACCTCACGCCGGGCGTCGTGATCATGACCGCGCTGTTCTCGTCGAGCTGGACCGGCATGTCCTACATCGAGGACATGGACACCGGGGTCATGGACAGGTTCCTGACGGCGCCGGTTTCCCGGGGCGCGCTGATCACCGCCTCCCTCGCCTACCAGGCCGTCACCACGATCGTGCAGTCGGCGATCATCATCGCGATCGGCTGGGGAATCGGGGCCGCGTACCCCGGCGGGGCCGCGGGAGTGGCGGCGCTCATCGCCGTCTCGGTGCTGATCGCGCTCGCCATGGCCGGTCTCTCCAACGGGCTGGGGCTGCTGTCCGGTAACCGCGAGACCCTGATCGCGGCCTCGACCACGCTCGTGCTGCCGCTGACATTCCTGTCCGGGGCGTTCCTGTCGCTCAACGTCGTCCCCGGCTGGATCGCCGGCGTCGCCAGGTTCAACCCGGTCAACTGGGCCGCGAGCGCGGGCCGGATCGCGGTCGGCGCGCACCCGCCCTGGGCCACCGTCGGCTCCTACGCCGGCTTCCTGGCCATCGCTCTGGCGGTCACCGCGCTGCTCTCGACCCGGGCGTTTCGGGTCAGCTAGGCCTGGCTAAGCTCGCTGTGTGGCTCGAGTGCTCGTGGTCGTGGATGTCCAAAATGACTTCTGCGAGGGCGGCTCGCTGCCCGTCGCCGGGGGCGCCAGGGTGGCTCGCGCGATCAGCGAGCACCTGGCCGGCCCGGAGGCGGGCAGCTACGCCCACGTCGTGGCGACGCAGGATTATCACATCGATCCTGGCTCGCACTTCTCGGCCGAACCCGATTTCGTCCGCACCTGGCCGCCGCACTGCGTGGTCGGCACGCCCGGGGTCGAGTTTCACCCGCCGCTGGAGGCCGGCCGGTTCGACGCGGTGTTCCGCAAGGGCCTGCACGCCGCCGCCTACAGCGGATTCGAGGGCGCGGACGCCGACGGCGTACCCCTGGCCGCCTGGCTTCGCGACCGCGGCGTCACCTCGGTCGATGTCACCGGCCTGGCCACCGACCACTGCGTCAGGGCAACCGCTACCGACGCCGCGACGGCCGGGTTCGACACCAGGGTCCTGCTGAACCTCACCGCGGGGGTGGCGCAGGACACGATCGACTCCGCCCTCGACGAGATGCGCACCGCGGGCGTCAAGCTGGAGGGAAGCGTTGCCTAGTCCTCGCCCTCCGGCAGGGACTCGTAAATTTCCTTGCACTCAGGGCAGACAGGGAACCGCTTCGGGTCCCGGCTCGGCACCCAGACCTTGCCGCAGAGCGCGACCACGGGCGTGCCGGTCACGGCGCTGTCGACGATCTTGTCCTTGTCGACATAGTGCGCAAAACGCTCGTGATCGCCGTCCCCGGGCGACAAATCCGGGACGGTCCGGGTGTCTTCCCTGACATCGCTTCCAGGCAGGACTTCTGTGCTCACAAGGAGCGAGTCTACGCCGGGATCAAGGGTGGCCGCCGAGCGTCAGTTCAGCATCGGGTCGTCCGGGTACGTGGCGACGATCGCGAACTCACCGCCCTGGCGCCGGAGTACCTGCTGCCAGAGGCGTTCCGGCTCGGCCAGGAAGGCGTCCGTCGGCTCGCCCGTGAGCACGTACCAGGCGCCCTCCTCGATCTCCGCCTGCAACTGCCCTGGCCCCCACCCCGCGTAACCCGCGAACACCCGCAAAGAGCTGATTCCCCCGGCCAGCAGCTCGGGCGGCGCCTCGAGGTCGACCAGGCCGATCCTGGACGTGAGGCTGGATCCGTCCAGCGAGCGCCAGCCAAGCGGCTCGTCGTCGCCTCGGGCCAGCGCCAGCGCCAGCGCGCTGTTCGGCGAGACCGGCCCGCCCTTGAAGACCACGGAGGGCCCGGTGACCAGCTCCGTCCAGGACTCGAGCACCTGTTCCACCTGGACTTCGGTGGGGCGGTTCAGGACCACGCCGAGCGTTCCCTCCTCTGGCTCGTCCTCGACGATCAAGATCACGGTCCGGCGGAAGTTCGGATCGCCGAGCAGCGGCGTCGCCACGAGAAGCCGGCCGCTGAGGGTTTCAGCCTCCATGTATCAATGATGCGCCAGAACCCGGGACTTCGCGCGGCCCGGTCGCAGGACGCGCGAGGCGGTGTTACCACTGGGCACGTACGCTGTGTGGGTGGCTCAGGTTAGCTCCCCCGGCGGGGACGCGGTGACGGTGGCCGACACGCCGGAAGTCGATGTCACGCGGCTGCGGGTGGCGATCGCACGGCTGTCCCGACGGCTGCGCAAGCACGAGCTGGCGGGCCTGACGCCGACCCAGCTCGCCGCGCTCGCCACCGTCGAGCGAGCCGGCCCGCTGCGCCTCGGCGATCTCGCCGCGGCCGAGCGGATCGCCCCCTCGACGCTGACCCGGCTGGTCAGCGTGCTGGAGGAGCACGGGTACGTCAAGCGCTGCGCGGTCCCGGGCGACGCCAGGGCCTGGACGCTCGTCGTCACCACCCAGGGTCACGCGGTGCTGGACCGGATCCGGCAGGAGAACACGATCCTGCTCGCCGACAGCCTGCGGACGCTGTCCGCCGAGCAGGTCGCGGCGCTGGCCGACGCCCTGCCCGCCCTCGAGCAACTGGCGGACGGCGCCCGCCCCGAGCCGGCGACGCCCGATCAGGCCGGCCCGTAGCTGCGCCGGGGCGTAAAAAACGGCTCAAAAGATTCAGAACAGCAGGCTGGACAGCGTGGCCCGCGCCTTCGTGATCCGCGGGTCGCGGGGCGGGAACGCCTCGAACAACCCGAGCAGGTGCAGCCGCGCCTGGTTGCGTTCCTCGCCCGAGGTGCGCCGCACGGTGTCGAGCAGCCGGTCGAACCCGGCCTCGATCCGGCCCTGCGCGACATCGATGTCGGCGGCGCGGCTCTGTGCCTCGGGATCGGCGGGGTTGTCGTCCGCGTCCCGGCGCACCTTGGCCTGGTCGTAGGAGTTCACCCGGCGGATCAGGTCGACCTGCGCCAGCCCGAGCGTGGCGATCGGATGGCCCGGCGCCGAGGCGAGCACCCGCTCGAAGGCGGCCGCCGCGCTGTCCAGGTCGCCGCGTTCCATGGCCTGCTGCGCCTCGGCGAACGCCGGGTCGGCGAGCGGATCCCCGGGACCGCCGGGACCGCCGGGCATCATCCCGGGTCCCGCACCGGGCCGGCCCGCTGCCTGCCCGGGTGCGCCCGGCGCCTGCCCGGCGGCCTGCGCGCCACCCTCGTCACCAGCGCCCGCGCCCGCGCTCGTCCCCGTCGGCGCCGTGCCGGACGGGCCCGCCAGACCGAGCTGCCCGGCGACCTGCATGATCTGGCCGAGCCATTCCCTGACATTGGCCTCGGGCAGCGCGCCCAGGAAGCCGTCCACGACCTGCCCGGCCACCACGGCGACCACCATCGGGATGGACTGGACCTGGAGCGCCGCACTGAGCTGCGGGTTCGCGTCCACGTCCACCTTGGCCAGCACCCAGGCGCCGGCGGCCTCATCGGCAAGCTTCTCCAGAACCGGCGAGAGCTGCTTGCACGGGCCGCACCAGTCGGCCCACAGATCCAGGATGACCGGGACACTGCGCGATCTGTCGACCACGTCGGCGTTGAAGCTCTGGTCGGTCACGTCGATGACAAAGGCCGACCCCGCCTCATCCCCGGAACCGGAGGCCGAGGCCCGGGCCGCTTGTTGCCTGCGCTGCGCGGCGGCCTGCCTGGCGCCCAAGTCAATCGCGCCGCGAAGCGAGAAGTCCGGCGACTGTTGCATGTCTCTATCCTGCCGCATCCGGGCGACCGCCCACGCACCATGGCCCGACCTAACCCGACCCGGGCCCGGCCTGGGCCCGCTCCGCCTCGCGCTGCCGGTCGCGGCGCACCCGGCGCAACGCGGGCAGCGCCGCGAAGTAGGAACCCGCGGTCGCGATGGCGCCGATCCCCAGGTCGATCGAGATCCGGCCCTGCTTGGCCCAGTACACGTCCTTGAGGTCCAGCAGCAGGGCGAACTCGTCGACGATCAGAGCCAGGCCGGTGCCGTAGCTGACGGCCACCGCGGGGTGCCTGCGCTGCTTCTCGTCGCCGTTGACGGCGACGGCGCCGACCCCGGCCAGCATCGCGATGCCCCACATGTAGTGGTGCAGGTGCTCCCCGCCGACGCTGAGGTTGCCCCACGGGCCCCGGCCGGCCCTGATGCTCCAGGTGATGGCGCGCAGCGCGCCGAACGTCCCGGTGAAGGCGAGCCAGCTATACAGCGCCGATCTCTCGGTTGGATCAAGTTCCTCGTGGACCGCGTCGCGCAGCGCGCGGGCCGTATCCGCCGTTAGCGTCACACGCGCACATCTACCCCGGGGCCGGGGTTCAGAACGCCGAGCTCAGAAAGCGGGCGCCTCGAAGTAGCCGCCCCACTCGTCGCGCAGCGCGTCGCAGATCTCGCCCAGCGTCGCCTCGGCGCGCGCCGCCTCCAGCATCGGCTCGATCATGTTCACCCCGGACCTGGCCGCGGCCAGCATGGCCGCGAGCGACGCATCCACCGCCGCCTGGTCCCGCGCGGCGCGCCGCCGGGTCAGCTCCGCCGACTGGGCGCGCTCCACCTCGTGGCTGACCCGCAGGATCTCCACCGGCTGCTCGACCGTGTCGGTGAAGCAGTTCACGCCGACCACGCGCTTGTCGCCCTTCTCCAGCTTCTGCTGGTAGGCGAACGAGGCCTCGGCGATCTCGGCCATGAACCACCCGTCCTCGATGCCCCGCATGATGCCCGCCGTCATCGTGCCGTCCGGGCTCATCGCGCGGATCCTGGCGAAGATCCGCTCGGCCTCGGCCTCCAGCCGGTCGGTCAGCGCCTCGAGGTACCAGGAGCCGCCGAGCGGGTCGGCCACGCTGGTCACCCCGGTCTCCTCCATGATCACCTGCTGGGTGCGCAGCGCGATCTCGGCCGCCTTCTCGCTCGGCAGCGCGAGCACCTCGTCCAGCGCGTTGGTGTGCAGCGAGTTCGTCCCGCCCAGCACCGCGGCGAGCGCCTCGATGGCCGTGCGCACGACGTTGTTGTCGGGCTGCTGCGCGGTCAGCGACACCCCGGCGGTCTGGGTATGGAACCTCAGCCACTGCGCCCGCTCGGTTCGCGCCCCGTAGACGTCCCGCATCCAGCGGGCCCAGATCCGGCGTGCGGCGCGGAACTTCGCGATCTCCTCGAAGAAGTCGATGTGGGCGTCGAAGAAGAACGACAGGCTCGGCGCGAACACCTCGACGTCGAGGCCGCGGGACAGGCCCAGCTCCACGTAGCCGAAGCCGTCGGCCAGCGTGAACGCGAGCTCCTGCGCCGCCGTGGACCCCGCCTCCCTGATGTGGTAGCCGGACACCGACAGCGGCTTGTAGTCGGGGATGTTCGCCGCGCAGTACTCCATCAGGTCGCCGATCAGCCGCAGGTGCGGCTGCGGCGGGAACAGCCATTCCTTCTGCGCGATGTACTCCTTGAAGATGTCGGTCTGCAGCGTGCCGTTCAGCTTCGACAGGTCGGCGCCCTGGCGCTCGGCCGCGGCCAGGTACATGCAGAAGACCGGCACCGCGGGCCCGCTGATCGTCATCGACGTGGTGACGCCGGCCAGCGGGATCCCCTCGAACAGGACGTCCATGTCGGCGGCCGAGTCGATCGCGACGCCGCAGTGCCCGACCTCGCCCAGCGACCGCGGATCGTCGGAGTCGCGCCCCATCAGCGTCGGCATGTCGAACGCCACCGACAGGCCGCCGCCGCCGCCGCGCAGCAGCATCTTGTACCGCTCGTTGGTCGCCGCCGCGTTGCCGAACCCGGAGAACTGCCGGATCGTCCACGTCCGGCCCCGGTAGCCGGCCGGGTACAGCCCGCGGGTGAACGGGAACTCCCCCGGCCACCCGATCCGGTCGAACCCTGGCACCGCGGCGCCGTCGGGCGGCCCGTACACCGGATCCACCTCGAGCCCGGACAGCGTGGTGAAATCGGCGTTGCGCAGGCGGGCCGCGTCGTAGCGTCGCTGCCACCGAGCCCGGCCAAGGTCGGGGCCCTGCGCGCGGTCCTGCTCCCGGTCCTGCTCGGCCCCCATCACTACCTCCAGCGATCGCCGCGCCCAGATAGTTGGACGTCCTACTATCTCCCCAGTCTAGTTCAGTTTTTTTTACGCACCGTCGGGGCCCAACCGAACAGCGGGCTGCGTCGTCTGGGTTCGTTGACAACAGTGTCCTTGGAAAAACATGTGCCGTTGGAAAAGAGCTGCCCGGGCGCTACGGGGGTCCGGGCAGCCGACCGGGCGACGGGCCGAATGTGTGGTAGAACCGATGCCATATCGCGCAGGTGATCTGGGCTGCACGGCAGTCCTCGCGGATGTCGCGACGCTCACGGGCCCGCGCATTGCGGGGTCGGCTCCGGCGATGAGGCAAGGGAACTCGGTGGCCAGGCTCCGAACCGTCGACCGCCAGGCGGCCGAGGATCTGTTCAACGCCTGCTATCCGCGGCTGGCCGGCTGGGTCCGCCGGCTGGTGGATGATGACGACACCGCGCACGAGATCGCCTCGGAGGCGTTCACCCGGCTGCTGGCCCGCTGGTCGAGTCTGGACAACCCGCAGAGTTACCTCTACATGATCGCGACCAACCTGGTCCGCGACCATTGGCGCAAGTCCGGCCGGGAGCGGCGCGCGATCAGGACCCTGACCTCGGCGGCGCCGCTCGACCCCGCCTACCACCCGGCGCAGGACGTGGACGTGCGGGCGCTGATCGAGGCGTTGCCCGCCCGGCTGCGCAGCGCGTTCCTGCTGCACTACTACGGCGGGTTCGCGGTCCGGGAGGTGGCGACGATGCTGGGCAGGCCCGAGGGCACGATCAAGGCCGACCTGCATCACGCGCGCGCCCGGCTCAAGGCCGCCCTGGGAGACTCGGATGGGTGATCCCAGGGATCCGGTTGACCACTGGCTGAACGCGGAGGTCGAGCCCCTCCCCCCGCGGCCCGGCGCGTTCGAGCGGATCAGCCGCCGGGCGCACCGCAGGAAGGTCATGCGGGCGTCGATGTCGGCGGCGGGCGTCGCGGTCGTGATCGCCGTGGCGGCGGCCGCGCCCGGTATCGTGTCCGCGCTGAAGCCCGGCGGCGGCCGGCCCGTGCCCCCGGTCGCGGCGAGTTCGCCGCGGCCCACCGCGGCGCCGGCGGTCACCGGCAACGGCAGCGGGGGCCTCTCCTCCCAGTCGAGCAGCCCGGTGCCGACCGCGCAGACGCCGGCCTCGCTGGTGAACCAGGGCCCGCTTCCTGGCAACTTCCAGCCCACCTCGGTCACGTTCATCGGGGTGCACACCGGCGCGGTGATCGGCCAGGCCGGCACCCAGGGGCACTGCGCCTCGACATACTGCACGTCGCTGGCGGGCACCACGAACTACGGCGGGACCTGGTTCGGGGTGAGCGCGCCGCATGCCGGGCCGCCGGACGGGGCACAGGGCGTCGGCCAGCTCCGTTTCCTCGACACCGACAACGGGTGGGCCTTCGGGCCCCAGCTATGGGTCACTCACTCCGCCGGGGCGCACTGGGTGCAGGAGCAGACCGACGGGATGCGGGTCATCGACCTGGAGACCGCGGGGAAACGGGCGTTCGCGTTGTTCGCGAAGTGCAGCGGTAGCGGCGCCGACTTCGGGACCGGCTGCGGCAGCGTCTCGCTGTACACCTCGACGGCGGCGGGCGACCGGTGGCAGCGGGTCTCCGGCCCGGCCGCCAGCCTGCCGCCCGCGGCGGCCGGCCAGGCCGCCTCGGCCAGCCTGGTGCTCGCCGGCGGTCGCGGCTACCTGCTCGCGCCGTCCGGCGAACTGCTCAGCGGGCCGCTCACCGGAGCGGCCTGGACCGTTGCCGATGCCCAGGTGCCCTGCCTCCCCGGCGCGCCAGGGGCGGGCGGTCAGCCGACCGGAGCCCTGATGGCGGCCGGATCGGGCGAGCTGATCCTGGTGTGCACGAGCGCGGCCAGCACCGCCGGCGACTCCCAGACCAAGGTCGTGATGCGGTCATCGAACGGCGGCACGTCCTGGTCCACGGCCGGAGACGGCCCGGAGGCCGGCATCGCGACCTCGGTCGCTGCCGCCGAGGGCAACGTGGTGGTGCTGGCGACCGACGCCGGCCTCGATCTGTCGACCAACGGCGGCGTCTCCTGGCAGCTCGCCCGGTCCGGCCCGGTCCAGGCCAGGGCCGGGCTGCGCGGGTTCAGCTACGTCGGCATGACCAGCGCGTCCCAGGGCGTCGCGCTGCCCGCCGATCCCGGCCTGCACGAGGTGTTCATCACCAGCGACGGCGGCGCGACCTGGCAGATCAGCCCGCTGTGAATCAGCCCGCTGTGAATCAGCCCTCCTTGAAGTCGCCGGCGCTGACCCGCAGCCCGCGCAGCATGCCGAACACCTGCTCGAGCTGGTCCTTGTCATAGCCGCCCAGGCCGAAGTCCGCGGCCATCAGGTCGGCCGTGGCGCGGCCAGTCACCTCGCGGCCGGCCTGCGTGATCTCGGCCAGGATTCCACGCCCGTCGGCCGGGTTGGGCCTGCGCGACACCAGGCCCTGCGCCTCCAGCCGGTTGATGATGTTGGTGACGCTGGTCGGGTGGACCATCAGCCGCTCTCCGATCAGCCGCAACGGGAGCGCTCCCTCCCGGCTGAACCGCAGCAGTACGAGAGCCTCGTACCGGGCGAACGTCAGGTCGTGCGGGCGCAGCAGCGCGTCGAGCTCGGCCAGCAGGATCTGCTGGGCACGCATGATCGAGGTGACGGCGGCCATCGCCCGCGAATCCCCGAACCTGCGCTCCCATATGTCGGCCGCGCGCGCGATCGGGTCGAACGGAAGGTCTAGCGGCTTGGGCACAGGCACAAGGTACCGGCAACGACACGACCGGTCGCCCGTGGATTCGCCGGAGCGCAGCGGGCTATATTACCTGCGGGGGAACGTGGCATGGCAAGTTTCGGGGGAATCTATTGCTGTCCACTCACGCCGTGATGTCGATGACTCCCGTGCTCGCGGCCGGAGTCGGCGTGCGGCGCGGCGGCTTTCTCGGGCTGGGCGGATGGGATCTTCGCTCGGCAAGTTTCCGGCTGGACGCGCCGGCCTACGGCAGCGCCGGCCTCGGGATCGTGATCACGCCGTACCGGGCCGCGAGCGCGCTGATCGACGTGCTGGCCGGGCTGGTCCAGCCGGCTTACGGGGAACTGCGGGTGCTCGGCGAGGACATGACGACGACCGCGGGCCGGGCCGCGATCCGGGCCAGGGTCGGCGTCGCCCGGCGGGTCGCGAGGCCGCAGCCAGGCTTCCGGGTGCGCGGGCTGGTCGAGCACGCGGCCCGGCTGGCCGGACTGCCCGGCCGGGACCGCGATGCCCTGGCCGCGGCGATCATCGACCGGCTGTCGCTGACGCCCTGGGGCGACGTCCCGCTGCGGTCAGCGCCCGAGGCGGTCGGCCGGCGGGCCAGGCTGGCGGCCGCCGCCGTGCACCAGCCCGATCTGCTGCTGATCGACGGCCTGCTGGACGACCTGCCGTTCGGCGACGCGGGCGTGCTGGCCGAGGCCATCCGCGACCTGGGCCGCGACACGACGGTGGTCGCCACCGGACGCGATCCCGTCACGCTGGCCCTGGCCTGCGGCGAGGTACTGGCCATGGCTGACGGAATCCTGGTCAGAACCTGAACGGCAGTAGGCTGCGGAAATGGATTGGAGCCTGCTCGCCTGCGGACGGTCGGGGCATGTGACCTATGCCCCGACCGAGCCCGCGGTGCGCAGGCGGCTGTCCGCGCGGATCGGTTCCGGCGGCGAGGCCTGGCGCTGCCTGCGCTGCGGCGCGTTCATCACCGGCGAGCCGCAGCGGTCGGGGCCAGCGGCGCAGGCCCCGCTGGTGCGCCGGGACAAAGAGGTGCGTAGCGCCATCATCCTGCGGGTCTTCGCGGTCGAGCGGTTCCTGCGGGCGCTCGCGGTCGCCATCCTGGCGTTCGTGGTCTGGCGCTTCGAGTACGCCAGGGAGTCGATCGAGCAGGCCTACCAGCGCGAGCTCCCGCTGCTGCGCACGCTGACCCGTCAGCTGGGGTTCAACATCGACCACTCCAAGCTGGTCGGGCTGTTCAACCGGGCGCTGCAGCTCAGCCCCGACACGATCAAACTGCTGGCCATTCTGCTGGTCTGCTACGCCGCGATCGAGATCGTCGAGGGCTTCGGCCTGTGGCAGGGCCGGCGCTGGGGCGAGTACTTCGCCATGGTCGCGACCTCGCTGGGCCTGCCGTACGAGATCTACGACCTGGCGACGAAGTTCAGCGTCACCGCGCTCGTGCTGTTCCTCATCAACCTGGCCCTCGTGGTCTACCTGGTCGTCACCAAGCGGCTGTTCGGCCTGCGCGGCGGCAAGCGCGCCTACGACGCCCGGCTGCGCAGCGAGTCCATCATGGAGGCCGCCGTCGCGGCTGCCGCGCCCGCCGCGGACGGTGCCGGGCCGGGCGCGGGAGCGGCTAGCAAGGCCGACGTGGCCGCCCCGGCAGCGCCTGCTGAGCCCAAATGATCTTGCCGGCACTGGTATGGCGGGTGCCCCATCGGTCGGCAAGCTGGGCGACCAGCATCAGGCCGCGGCCGCCCTCGTCGTAACGGTCGGCCCGGCGGAGCTGCGGGGCGGAGCTGCTGCCGTCGAAGACCTCGCAGCTTAGGTCGCCGTCCAGGATGATCCGGAGCTGTATGGGTTGCTGAGCGTGCCGGATGGCATTCGTGACAAGCTCACTGACCAGCAGCTCCGTGGTGAACGTGACGTCTTCCAGGCCCCAGGCGGCTAGCTGCCGTGCGGCCCGTGCGCGAGCGGTGGCGACGACCGCCGGGTCGGCCGGCAGGTCCCAGGACGCGATCTGGTCCGCGGGCAGGGCACACGTCCTGGCGACGAGCAGGGCGGCGTCGTCTCCGGCCTGCTCGGGAAGCAGGGCACCGACCAGGTTGTCGCAGACGGCGTCCAGCGACGGGTGCCCCGCGCCATCACGCGAGGGCTGAACCTCGCTCAGCACCTTGCGCATCGCGTCCAGCCCGGCGTCGATGTCCCGCTGCCGCGATTCGATCAGCCCGTCGGTGTACAGCACGAGCAGGCTGCCAGCGGGCAGCTCGAACTCGGCCTCCTCGAACGGCAGCCCACCCAGGCCCAGCGGAGGCCCGGCGGGCAGGTCGAGGTACTCAACCTCGCCGTCCGGGGTCAGCACAGCGGGCGCCGGGTGGCCGGCCCGCGCCAGGGTGCAGCGGCGCGACACCGGGTCGTACACCGCGTACAGGCACGTCGCGCTGAGGTCGGCTACGCCGTCCGCGGACAGCTCCTGCTCCGCCGCCAGCCGGGCGACCACGTCGTCGAGCCGGGTGAGCAGCTCTTCCGGTTCCAGGTCCACGTCGGCCAGGGTCTGCACGGCGGTCCGCAGCCTGCCCATGGTGGCGGCGGCGCGGATGCCATGGCCCGCTACATCGCCGACGACCAGGCCGACGCGGCAGCCCGACAGCCGGATCACGTCGAACCAGTCACCGCCGACGGCGACGCCCGAGTGCGCGGGAAGGTAGCGGGTGGCCACCTCGACCGCCGACTGCTCGGGCTGACGCTGCTGCAGCAGGCTGCGTTGCAAGGCCAGCGCCGTCGCGTGCTCACGGCTGAAGAGGCGGGCGTTGTCGAGGCAGATGGCGGCGCGGGCGACGATCTCTTCGGCGGAGGCGAGGTCATCGTCGGTGAACGGCTCAGGGCGCTGGTGCCGGATGAAGATCGCGAGCCCCAGCGTCCTGCCGCGCGCCTGAACCGGCACCACCATCATGGCCCTGAACCGGTGACGGACGATGGTGGCGGTCCGGTCGGCGTTGGCATTTGCCCACGCGGCGATCGTGTCGACCGGTCCGGAGCGGCTCACGGTCCGGCCGGTCTCCAGGGACTCGGCCAGCGGCGAGCGCCCGGGGAACGAGACGACCTCGCCCGGCCGGGCCACGAGCTCGGGCATGCCGTCCAGCACGGAGACGGCCGCCAGCCGCCGCAGCGGCATCGTTCGCTCGACCGGGCCGGCGACCGGCTCTTCGCCGGAGATCACCGAGTCGAGCAGGTCGACGATGGCGAGGTCGGCGAACCGCGGGACGGCGACCTGCACCAGCTCCTGCGCCGTCCGGACCATGTCGAGGGTGCTCCCGATCCGGGTATTCGCCTCGTTGACCAGGGCCAGCTGCTCCCGGGCCAGGTGCTGCTCGGTCACGTCGGAACCCACGACCAGCACGCCGTGTACCCGGTCGTCCGGTCCCGTCACCGGGGACAGGGAGACTTCGACGGCGTGCTCCCGCCGCTGGGCGGGCAGCCGCAGCAGCCCCCGCCACACTTCCGGCTGGCCGGTCCTGGCCACCCGCTCCGCGCTGGCGACGCATGATTCGGCGGCCGGCGTGGGCACCAGGTCGGTCAGCCGCAGGTTCAGCCCGTCCGCCTCGGTCCGCAGGCCGAGAATGCGGCACATCTCCGCGTTCAGCCGGATCTGCCGGAGCTGCCGGTCGAGAAGCGTCACGCCGAGCGGGCACCGGGCGATCGCCGCCCAGTCGATCAGCGCCTGGAGATTGGTCTGCGGGAAGTCCCCCATCGATTCTCACAGTACGCGACACCCTGCCGGGCGGGACGACTACTCGGGGCTCGGCGCCTTCGGGGTGTCCGGCTCGCCGGCGGTGGCCGGGTTCTGTGCGGCTTCGGGGCCGGTGGCGCTGCCCTGGCCGGACACCGGCCAGCCGGCACGCCCGGGCAGTTTGAGTCGATGCAGTTCACCATCAGGAGTGCTTCACCGCTGCAGCCCGACACGGTCGGGCCGAGACCTCGGCTTACGTCGGGCTCGAACTCTGGCCCAAGCTGCGGTTTCAGGTCTTGCGGCCCGCCTCCATCGAGCACCCCGATTATCGCGCCGCCGGAATCAATGGGCGAGTCTTCGAAGTGCCCGGTGGGATCGGTATCGGTGAGCGGATTGCCATGGACGTAGCCGTAGGGGCTGGGGGTGACCGCGGCCGGCATGTAACCCAGGGACGGCATCGTGCCGCTCGGCGCGGCCGGCGTGGAAGGACCGTTGAGGAAAC
>Ga0335073_10010131_pt1 | contig 13232 bp, 10 predicted proteins | sample Lox_Sample_22_FD_207093 | JGI IMG/M metagenome (GOLD analysis project Ga0335073, IMG submission 207093) | Soil microbial communities from Loxahatchee National Wildlife Refuge, Florida, United States - Lox_Sample_2.2 | ecosystem: Environmental > Terrestrial > Soil > Wetlands | place: USA...
CGTCCTTGACGATCCGCCGCGACAGGATGATCGCGTCCTCGAAGTTGTAGCCCTCCCAGGACATGAAGGCGACCAGCAGGTTCTTGCCGAGCGCCATCTCACCCGCGTCGGTGGCCGAGCCGTCGGCCAGCACGTCGCCGTCGGCGACCTTGACGCCGACGTCCACGATCGGCTTCTGATGGATCAGCGTGCCCTGGTTGGAGCGCATGAACTTCTGGAGCAGGTACTCGTCCTGCCCGCCGCCGTCCTTGTCGACCACGATCTGCTCGGCATCGACGTAGGAGACGGTGCCGGCGTTGCTGGCCACCACCAAATCGCCGGTGTCGATAGCCGCGCGCCGCTCCATTCCGGTGCCGACCAGCGGGGCGTCGGTGACGAGCAGGGGCACGGCTTGGGCCTGCATGTTCGAGCCCATCAGCGCCCGGTTGGCGTCGTCGTGCTCGAGGAACGGGATCATCGCGGTGGTCACCGACCAGATCTGCTCGGGGGACACGTCGATCAGGTCGACCTCGTCCGCCGTGACGGTCACGTACTGGCCCGCCTGGGTCCGGCAGAGGATCTCCTCGCCGGTCAGGTGACCCTTGTCGTCGACCGGCGTGTTCGCCTGAGCGATGATCCGCTCCTCCTCCTGGGTGGCGTCGAGGTGGAGAATCTCATCGGTCACCCTGCCGTTCTTGACGACCCGATAAGGGGTGGTCACGAACCCGTGCTCCGACACCTCCGCGTAGGAGGACAGCGACCCGATCAGGCCGATGTTCGGCCCCTCCGGAGTCTCGATCGGGCACATCCGGCCGTAGTGGGTCGGGTGCACGTCGCGCACCTCGATCGGCGCGCGCTCGCGCGTGAGTCCCCCGGCACCGAGAGCGGAAAGCCTGCGGCGGTGCCGGAGGCCCGCGAGGCTGTTCGTCTGGTCCATGAACTGACTGAGCTGGGAGGAGCCGAAGAATTCCTTCAGCGCCGCAACGACCGGGCGGATGTTGACGATCGTCTGGGGCGTGATCGTGTCGGCGTCCTCGGTGGTGAGGCGCTCGCGTACGACGCGCTCCATCCGGTACAGGCCGATGCGGAAGGCCTCTTGGATCAGCTCACCGACCGTGCGTAGACGGCGGTTGCCGAAGTGCTCGTACTCGTCGAGGTGGTCCTGGATCGGCTCCCGCGGCATCGCCAGCGCCTCGGCGGCATAGTCCTTGGTGTCGACGCCGTCGTCCTCGGGCATCCCGAGCAGTCGCGGCAGCGTGATCAACTCCTTGACCAGGGCGATGATGTCGTCGTGGGTCAGGGTGCGGGTCTCGAGGTCGATGTCGAGTCCAAGGCGCGAGTTCAGCTTGTAGCGCCCCACGCGCGTGAGGTCGTAGCGCTTTGGGTCGAAGAACAGCTGGTTCAGCAGCGATCGCGCGGCGTCGACCGAGGGCGGCTCGCCGGGGCGCTGCTTCTTGAACAGCTCGATCAGCGAGCCCTCCTCGCTGCGCACCATCTCGGGGTCGGCGTCGAGGGTCAGGCGGATGTAGAGCGAGTTGTCGAAGAGGTTCAGGATCTCCTCGTCCGAGGCGTAGCCCATCGCGCGCAGTAGGACGGTGACCGGCAGCTTGCGCTTGCGGTCGATGCGGACGTAGACGCGGCCCTTCTTGTCGATCTCGAGCTCGAGCCACGAACCACGGGCGGGCATCAGGTTCGCGATGAAGACCTGCTTCTCGCGATCCTTTGGCTCCATCACGTAGGCGCCGGGGGAACGGACCAGCTGCGTAACCACGACGCGCTCGGTGCCGTTGATGATGAACGTGCCGCGCTCGGTCATCCACGGGAAGTCGCCCATGAAGACGGACTGCTCGCGGATCTCGCCGGTCTCGCGGTTGATGAAGGCGACGGTGACGGTCAGTGGACGGGCGTAGGTCAGATCCTTCTCCCGGCACTGCTCGAGATCGGCCACGGGCTCGTCGAAAGTGAACTCGCCGAACTGGACGGCGAGGTTGCCGGTGTAGTCCTCGATCGGTGAGATGTCGTCGATCGTCTCGCGCAGGCCGCCGCCGGCAGGGTCGGTCAGCCAATCGAAGGACTTGCGCTGGATATCAATGAGGTTGGGGACTTCAAGGACCTTGTTCAGACGCGCGAAGCTCCGGCGCGTCCGGGGGGCATGAGTGGTTGCCAAGACGGCGACTCCTCGGAACGGTCGAGAGGGAGGTAGGTCAGCGCTTCCCGAGGCACGTACTCCCCACGAAGCGCGACCATCAAAGATAGCACACGGCACCGATGCCCTGTGCAGGGACGCTCAGCTCTCACGGACCCCGCCCCGGATCGCCGCGTATGTGGCGCGGCGCCGCTTGTGTTCGGGCGGCTGCGGCTATTGGCTGACCGGGGCAGTGTACCCGATAAATCAAGCCCCGCCGTAGAGGAGCACATGCGCCGATCGCCGGCGGCGCCCACCGTCAACGGGCGGGTTTTCGCCATTCAGCCCCGGGCCGCCGGTACGCTCCGCACCTATAGGGGCGCGCGCGCCGCATCGCCGTGCCCAAGTCGGAGAAGGAGGGGGACCTATGCGACTTCCACGACGGCGGTACTCACGACCCGCCCGAGCATCAGCCGTGGCGGCGCTGCTCGCCGGCGTGCTGCTGGCGGCCACGGCCTCAAGCGCGATTGCACGCGTGCAAACGAAGACCTGCCTCCGGATCAGCTCCTGTGCGATCTCCGGGCTTGCGCCTCCCCCCCTGCCCACCGCCACGCAAACGCCGCAGCCACAGGGCCGGTTCGCGCTAAAGATCACCACCGCGCCCACGTCTACGCCTGGCACCGCGAGCAACCCGGGCCACCTCGTCGTGAACCCATTGCTCGGCCGGCGGATCACGTGCCCGGACTACAAGCTGCGGTCCGCCGACACGCTGGCCTTCCAGCTTCTGACCGCGACTCCGCTCCACATCACATACGTGGTCACCGAGCGGATCGCGAACACCACGAAAGCGGGGATCCAGTTCTGCTTGGCAGCGCCTTTCGCCTTCAAGACGCTCTCCGGCGGACAGGCACCGCCAACCCGTCTGCCCGATGGGACATCGGGACACGTGGGCCTGCTGCCCGGCTGCGCGAACACGCCCGCCACCGCGCCGTGCCTGGAGCCGGTCACAACCGTCCATGACTCGGCAAGCTCAACCACGGTCGACGTGATCGTGAGGGTGCGGGTCCCGGTGCTGACCAAGGTCGGCGATCCGTGGGGCGGCTCGTAGCGGCCGCCCCCTAGCGAATCGCGGACTCGCCCAGCGCCGGCGCCGGCAGTCGCACGACCTTCAACCGGTCGAGGATCTCGTCCCGCTCTCGCAGGAGTTCGGCATCGGTCGCGCCCACCGCCTCCATGGCATCGATGGTTGCCGCCACGTCGTACTCGGCACCTCGTTCACGCGCCGACTCGAGCGCGGCGGCCAGCTCTCCGCGTGCCTGCTCGATGCGTCCGAGCCGTGCCAGCGCGACGCCCGCGACCCGTCTCAGCAGCGGGGCGTTTCGATCGCGCGCCTGCAGCTGCTTTCGCGCCAGCCGGAGCGCCCGCTCCGGGTCGCCACCGAAGGCCTCCGCTTCGGCCACGAGTGCCTGGGCGAAGCTCGCATAAGCGTCCATGCTGAACCTTCGAAGCTCGTCCGTCGCGGCTTCGAGCCTGGGGACCGCGTCGCGCCCATCGCCGCGGCGCGTCGCCAATCGGGCCAGGAGAACGTCGATGAACGCCACCGAGTGCGGCTCGCACGTCCCGCGCCAGACGTGACGCGCCCGCTTCAGGTGCTCCTCCGCGTCCTCGACCCGACCCTGATCGGACAGGATCTCCCCGATGTTGCAATCCGATCGTGCGACGTCGGCCGGCGTGCCGGCGCGTTCGCTGGAGGCGCGCGAGCGGCGGTAGAGCGCAAGCGCGTCATCCCACCGCCCCTCGAAGTACGCGAACATGCCCAGGTTGTTGAGCACGGTGGACTCGCGCTCAGGGTCTCCCAGCTCCCGGTAGATCTGCAGCGCCCGCCAGGAGTAGTTGGCGTCTTCCGGGTGCCCGCATTCCCGGAGCGCCCAGTCAAGCGCGTAGCAGGCGCGCGCCACCGCCAGCGGCTCACCCACCGCCTCGGCTTCCGCGATCGCCTGCCTGGAAACGCGCACCGCCTCCGCCCACCGACCCTGTCGGTTGCGAACGCCCGCCAGGTGCGAATGCAGGCGTGCGCGGCTGCGCATCGCCTCCGTGCTGTCCAGACCGTCGACGGTCCTGAGCCCGCGCGTGAGCCACCTGACCGCGCCGCTCAGCGCCTCGCTCCGCTCGGCCACCTCGGCCTGCCGGTCGCACAGCCGGGCCTGGGCGATCGGGTCCTCGCGCAGCAGCCGGCGAGCCTCGGTCAGGGCCCGGCTCGCCTCGACCGGTTCGCCCATGCACCGCAGCGCCTCCCCCATCTGCTCCCAGGCCTCGGCCAGTGGTCGACCGTCCGACCCAGGCCCCAGCGCGCGGCCGGCCTCGATCGCCCGCCGGTACAGCTGCACCGCGTCGGCGTGCGAAAACCGCTCGGTCGCCCGCTTGGCGGCGAGCATCGCGTAATGGTGCGCGCGTTCGTGGTCGCCCGCCCTCGCGAAATGATGGGACAGGACGGCCGGCCCGGGGTCGTGTTCGCTGGCCGGGTCGCGCTCGAGCCGCTCCGCGACGGCCTGGTGCAGCCGGCGTCGAAGCTTGAACGGGAGGCTGGCGTAGGCGGCTTCCTGTAGCGCCGGCCGGCGGAAGGTCACCTGGCCGTCGGCCTCGCGTGTGAACACAACGGACATCCGGTCCCAGAACCCCGCATCCGGCGCCAGCAAGTCGGGAACGAGAACGTCCGCCAGGCGCGCTGCGTGGAACGTCTGCCCGAGCACGGCGGCGCGGCGAACGATCGCTGCGTCCGCTGGATACATGGCATCGAGACGTGCCATCGTCGCGGCGCTGACGGTGTCGGGGAGCGCTTCCCGATTCCCCGTGGCGGCGGCCGCCAGGAGGTCGAACAGGAACTGCGGACTCCCGCCCGAGCGCTCGACGGCGAGCTCCACGACGTGCGGCGGCACCTGGGCCGATTCCGTGGTCGACATGGCGAGCGTGCGAGTCTCCTCGGCCGACAGCGGGGTGAGCTCGATGCGCGGATGCGGATGATCGGCGAGGGTGAGGCCGCCCGGCTCCTCGCGGCGGGTGACGAGCACCACCCAGGCGGTCGACCCGAGCTCGCCCGCCAGCGCCTGGAACAGCTCAACCGAGGCCGCGTCCATCAGGTGCCCCTGTTCGACCTCCACGATCGTCGGCACCACCAGCGAGCGGCGCAGGAAGCGCAGCACGACCTCGTGCAGCTTGGTCGCGCGGGAGGCCTCGGAGAGCTGTAGGACCTCGGCCGATGGTGCGATATCCACGTCGAGGACGATCCCGATCATCGAGACCCACGGCTCGAGCTCGGGATCGGTGAGCGCGATCTCCTGCCGCAGCCGATCGACCACATTGCGGTCCGGTTCGTCCGGGCCCAGCCCGAGCAGCGGGCGCAGCAGATCCCGCCAGACCGAGTAAGGGGTGTCCCGCGTGTACACCTCGCAGGCCACGCGGAGCGCGACCATCCCTTTCGCGAGCTTGCTCGCCTCCGCGAGCAAGCGCGACTTGCCGCTGCCCGTCTCGCCGATCAGTTCGACGAGCGTTCCCGAGCCGTGCTGAGCCCCGACGACCGCGGCCCGCAGCAACTCCAGTTCGATCTCGCGCGCGACCAGCGGCACCTCTAGCCGCAACGCGTGCACGGAGGAGCCGCGTACGGGTGGTCCCACGTCCCATGCCTTGACCGGTCGCGACTTTCCCTTGACCGGAAACGGCTCGAGCCCGGTTTGGCGGAACCTCGTCTTCGCTCCGCTCAGGACCTCGCCGGTGGCGTAAAGGTGTCCCGCCGGCGCCTTGGCCACGAGCCGCGCCGCCAGGTTCACGCTGTCGCCCATGACCGCGTACCACCGTCGGTAGGACGGCCCGACCGGGCCCGTGAACACCGGACCGCGGTTCACCCCCACCCGCACGGGCAGCGGCGGATCGCCCTCGATGACGTGCCGCAGCGCCAGCAACATCCGCTCCTCGTCATCGCCCACTACCCGTGGGACGCCCGCGCTCAACCGGATCTTGCCCCCATCGGCGGAGATGTCCGTATCCAGGAAGCACACGTCGTAGCGCTCGGCCGCCTCCTGTACGAGCCGCACGATCTCGTCGAGTCGCCGCGCGGCGCCAGCGCTCCCCTCCTCCGCGATCAACCGATCGAGTCCTCCGAACTGCACGAAGGCGATCGTCGCGTTGCGATGCTCCGGGCCGGCCGAGCCGCTCAGGAGGTGCGCCCGGACCGCCGGCGGGAGGAAATCCGCGATCGTTTCGGGCGCTGGCGCGGGCAGCCCGCCAGGCGGCTCCCATTCGCACGGGGGCGGTGACCGGCTGAGCAGGACGCCCTGCCCGCTCAAAGAACCGACGCAGCTTCGCGGCAGCCGACGCGCGGTGTCGGGGCTGATCAGGATCTGGCCGGTCGAAGCCGCCGCCTCCATCTCGACGACCGTCGTCGCCGCCGGCCCGCCGATCAGCAGCTCGCGGTGCGATCCGCCGACGACGAACATCGCGTACTCGCCGCTGTGCACGCCGACCGACATCCGCAACGTGACGTTCGCGTCCCCCACGCGGATCCGCCCGACCTCGCGCAGGACTCGTCGCATCTCCGCCGCCGCACAGCATGCCCGGACCGCGTGCTGCTCGTCGCCCCGCTGGTCGTAGAACAGCAGCAGCATGGCGTCGCCGCCGAACTTCACCAGCGAGCCCCCGCGCCCGTACGCCTCCGCCAGCAAGGCGGTGAAGCAGGCGTTGATCACGTCCACGAGCTGCTCGGCTCCCTCCTGACCGCGCCGCGCCAGACGCTCCGACAGCCGCGTGAAGCCCGACACGTCGGCGAACACCATTGTGCATTCGACGGTCTCGGACAGGACATCGATCGGTCTCGCCAGACGCGCCAGCACCGCCCGAGGCATGTACGGAGCGAGCATCGATGTGTCGGGCAGGACGGTCCCCTTCTCTGCGCCCACACCGGGAATGATCCCACCGAATCGGGCGCGGGTTGGCCTCACACCGCCGGCCAGCCGCCGGCTCGCTCAATGCTCGAGCAGCGTGTCCAGGATCTCGCCGTACGAGCTCAGCGAAAGGGAGAGATGGCCGTCACCCGCCCGGATGTGCGGGTCGGCTCCCAGACGCGCCGCGAGCCACTCGCCATGAGCGACCGGGACGAACGTGTCCTGCCCGCCGTGCCAAACCGACAGCGGCACACAGATGCCGTCGAGGTCGAAGCCCCAGTCCCGTAGGAAGGCCCCATCGTCATCGAACCAACCCCACACGCCGCTCGCCAGCGCGTGGTTCGTCTGGCGGACGATGAAATCGGCGAACTCCCCGCTCAACGCGCGCCGGTCCACGTCCGACACGAGATCCCCAAGGGCCGCGACGACCTGCTCGGCCGTCGTTCCCACCATCTGCTCGACCTTCTGCTCGAGGAACGCCTCGAGCTCGGACTCTCCCGCTCGAAACGCCGCGAGTTCATCGACGTTCTCGTGTCCCATTCCCGCCGTCCACTCGAGACCCTCCGCATCGACCGGCGCCGGCGACGCTATCGACGCGGCGGCGATGACCCGCCGCGGCAGCAGCGCCGCGCACGCGATCGAGTGGGGACCACCCCCGGAGCCGTCGGAAACCCCGCTCCGGGCCGGCGGCGACGAGCGGACCAAACGTATCCGCCGCGCCGGGGGTACCGTGATGGGTGACGAGCGGTATTCCATCCGGTGGACCAGCGAGCACGACCTTGAGCACCCGGCCGTCCGCCACCGCCACCGCCACCGCCACCGGCATCGCGTCCACCTCCCGCTGAAGCGCCGCCGTCAGGCGCCGCCGGCAATTGGACTACTACTTGAGTTCGACGGTGGCGCCGGCTTCCTCGAGGTCGGCCTTGAGCTTGTCGGCCTCCGCCCGATCGATGCCTTCCTTGACCGGCTTGGGCGCCTCGTCCACGAGCGCCTTGGCCTCCTTGAGACCAAGTCCGGTGGCGGCGCGGACGACCTTGATCACCTGGATCTTCTTGTCGCCGGCAGCCTGGAGCACCACGTCGAATGCGGTCTGCTCCTCGGCCTCCTCGCCGCCGCCGTCGGCGGCTACGGCCCCGGCTGCGGGCGCGGCCGCCGCGACCGCCGTCGCCGAGACGCCGAAGGCCTCCTCGAGCGCCTTGATGCGCTCAGACAACTCAAGCACGGAGATTGACTTGAGCTCGTCGATCCACTCCTGGGTGGTGGGCATGGTTCCTCCTTACGCGCCGGATTCCTCGTCCGGCGCCGCTTCCTGGTCAGTTTCTTCTGGTGTCGGGACTCCCGGCTCAGCGTCGACGTCCACGATCGTGTCGCTCGGCGGAGCTTCGGCCTCGGGCTCGGCAGCGGGCGCCTCAGCCTCAGCCACCGGCGCCTCGGGCTCAGCCACCGGCGCCTCGGGCTCAGCCACCGGCGCCTCGGGCTCAGCCACCGGCGCCTCGGGCTCAGCCGCCGGCGCCTCGGGCTCAGCCGCCGGCGCCTCGGGCTCGGGGGCGGCCGCCGCCGGCGCCTCGCCGCTCACCAATTCTTGCTCCACGATCTGCTGGAGCTGGATGGCGAGTCCGGCGATCAGCGCGTTCAGCCCGCGCACGAGGCCCGTGATCGGCGCCGCGACCGTGCCCACGAGCTGGGCGTGAAGCACCTCGCGTGCCGGGAGGCGGGCGATCGCCACAACGTCTGCCGCGCTCAGCGCGGCCGAGTCCATCATGCCGCCCTTGAACTCGAGCGTGTGGAGGGTCCGTGCCGCGTCGTTCAGCGCCTTGGCCGCCAGCGCCGCGTCGCCGGTCACGAACGCCAGGGCGGTCGGACCCTCGAGCAGCGCCTTCAGCGCCTCGGCGCCGGCCTGGTCAGCCGCTCGCTCGGTCAGCGAGTTCTTGACGATCCTGAAGCGTGTCCCGGACTCGCGCAGCCGTCCTCGCAGCTCGGCGGCCTGCTCGACCGAGATCCCGCGATAGTCGACCGCAAAGATGGCGTCGGACGACTTGATCTGCTCGGCGATCTCGTCGACGACTGCTGATTTCTGGTCTCGGTTCATCTCTGTGGTGGGGTGGTGGGTGGGACTTAAATCAAAACGCCCGCACATCAGGCGGGCGTCGAATGCGGGAAACGAAATCCAGCTCGAGGCTCCGCCTACCCCCGGACTTACGTTCCCGCCGGAGGTCTCGGGCAGTGCTCTGATCGATCAGTTTACGCCGCTACGGGTTCCTCAACGATGTCGCGCGTGCGCGTGGGGTCGACCTTGACGCCCGGCCCCATCGTCGTAGCCACGGTCACCGAGCGGATGTAGCGACCCTTGGCCGCCGACGGCTTGGCGCGGATAAGCTCGTCGATCACGGCTGCGTAGTTCTCGAGCAGCTTGCGGTCGTCGAACTCGCGTTTGCCGATCACGAGGTGCACGATCGCGTTGCGGTCGGTGCGGTACTCGACCTTGCCGGCCTTGGACTCCTCGACCGCGCGCGCCACGTCCATCGTGACCGTCCCGACCTTCGGGTTGGGCATCTTGCCGGCGGGGCCGAGGATCCGGCCGAGGCGACCGACCACCGGCATCAGGTCGGGCGTGGCGATCGCGACGTCGAAATCGTCGAAGCCGTCCTGGATTCGCTGGGCGAGATCCTCGGCGCCGACGACGTCGGCGCCGGCCTCCTCGGCCTCCCGGGCCTTGTCGCCCTGGGCGAACACGGCGACCTTGACGTCCTTACCGAGCCCGTTGGGCAGGGCGATCGTGCCACGCAGCTGCTCGTCGGCGTGGCGGACGTTCAGCCCCGTGCGCACGTGCACCTCGACCGACTCGTTGAACTTCACGCGCGCGAGCTGCTTGATCAGCCCGACCGCTTCGGCCGGCGAGTACTCGCGCTCGCGGTCGTAGCGCTTCTTGGCTTCCTCGTATGTCTTTCCGTGATGTGCCATGTCTCCTAGACGACCTCCACACCCATCGAGCGAGCGGTGCCGGCGATGATCCGCGCGGCCGCGTCCACGTCGCCCGCGTTCAGATCCTTCATCTTCTTCTCGGCGATCTGGCGCAGCTGGTCCTGAGTGATCTGCGCGACCTTGGTGCGGTTGGGCTCGGACGAGCCCTTCTCGAGCCCCAGCGCCTGCTTGATAAGCACGGCGGCCGGCGGACTCTTGGTCACGAACGTGAACGACCGATCCTCGTAGACCGTGATCACAACCGGGATCACCGTTCCCAGGTCGCCCTGGGTTTGGGCGTTGAACGCCTTGACGAACTCCATGATGTTGACGCCGTGCTGGCCCAATGCCGGCCCGACGGGTGGCGCCGGCGAAGCCTGTCCGCCGACGGCCTGCAGCTTGATCTGAGTCAGAACTTTCTTGGCCACCTAGATCTTCTTCACCTGGTCGAATCCCACTTCCACCGGCGTCTCGCGGCCGAAGATCGACACCAGCACCTTCAACCGCTGCGCGTCCTCGTTGACCTCGGAGATCTCACCCGAGAAGTCAGACAGCGGACCGGAGACCACCTTGACCGACTCCCCGATCGAGAACTGGGCGCGGCTCGGGCGCCGTTCCGCGACCTCGCGATGGAGCAGGCGGTTGACCTCCTCCTGGGTCAGCGGCACGGGCTCGTTCGAGGCACCCACGAACCCGGTGACCCCGGGAGTGCCCTTGACCAGCGACCACGAGTCTTCGTTCAAGTCCATGTTCACGAGCACGTAGCCGGGCATCGTGCGCTTCTCGACCGTGACCTTCTGGTTGTCCTTCATCTCCGACACGGACTCGGTGGGGACGACGATCTGGCGGACAGCCTGCTGCTGCCCGAGCGACACGATCCGATGCTCGAGGTTGTGCTTGACCTTGTTCTCGTGACCCGAGTATGTGTTGACGACGTACCAGCGAAACATTCTGTGGGTGGGTTTGGGTTTTTTCGGCGCTTGCCGCCTTAGAGGCCCTCCAGCCTCGGCGCCGGGTGGCGCCTACTTCAAGATGAAAGTCACGAGCTTCCCGGCGACCCAGTCGGACGCCCCGAGGAACGCCGCCGCCACGATCACAAATCCGATCACGACGCCCGTGGCCTGCATCACCTGACGGCGATCGGGCCACTGTACTCGTTGCAGCTCGCGCCAGCTTCCTTGCAGGAACCCGATCAGCCGGGTCGGCAGGTTCTCTCGCGCCTCTACGTGCCCGCGACTGGGAACGGCTAGCTCGCCGCCGCCGGCTCCACCATCGTAGCCACGGCCGCCGCCACGGCGACCACGTCTCCGGCCGCGGGAGTCGGTGGGGGCCTCATCCTCGATCGACTCATCCTCGATCGACTCCTCCACCTCGAGCTCGAACTCCTCCTCGTCGGCCTCGTCGTCGGGCTCAGGCTCCGCTGGCCGGCCGTAGGCCAGCTGCTCTTCCGCCAGCTCGACGTCCGGGGTGGCGTGCTCGAGCGGGTCCGGCGCGCCGTTCTCGTCGATTGCGTCGGGAGCGCCGTTTTCCTCGAGCGGGCCGGGCGCCCCGTTCGCTTCGCGCTCATGCTCATCCACGAAGGACGGCTCGGTCGCGGTCGGTAAACCTTGCCGCGGATCGGCAGCCTGAGCGGGCCGGCGGGGTCGCCGTTGGTTGGCGCGTTTGCGGTTTCGAGCCACGGGCCCTCCGGTCAGCTCAGCGCGTCTCGCGATGAGGCGTGTGCCGCCGGCACCAGCGGCAGTACTTGCGCAGCTGGAGCCGTTCCGGGTTGTTCCGCTTGCTCTTGTTGGTTTGATAGTTGCGGCGCTTGCACTCTTCACACGCAAGAGTGGCAGCGATCCGAACGTCTCCACGAGCCATGGTCGGCGCTTCTTGTCTGGATGGTCAGGATCCGGCGGCCGGACTGCGGGCGTCAAAACGTACGCCGCCCGGCGCCGGTCCTCAGTGTAGCGAGCGGGCGTCGCTCATTCGACCAGCTCGACCGGCGAGACCTCCAGGTCCAGCCACCGATCGCCGCGCAGGATGCGGATCGGCATGGGATGCCCGATCGCGTCCTGTCCCATCAGACGCTGCACGTCGTCGACCCGCTCGATCGCCTGGGGTGGGTGGGCACCCATCTCTACGATCAGATCCTCTGCCCGCAGGCCGGCCCGCTGGGCGGGACTGCCCGGCGAGACCTCGATGATCTCCACGCCCGACGAGCGTGGGTCTGGCCCCAGTTTCACGCGCGCGTTGGGGGGCAGCGGGCGCGGTCCGGCCGCGATCCCGATCCAGGCGCGCCGCACCCGCCCATCGCGCATCAGCGCGCCGATGATCTGGCGGGTGGCGGCGTTGATCGGCACCGCCAGCCCCAGCCCCACGCCGGCGACGGCGGTGTTGATCCCGATCACCCGCGCCGATGAGTCGACCAGGGCACCCCCGGAGTTGCCCGGGTTCAAGGCCGCGTCGGTCTGGATCACGTTGTCGATGTGGCGGACGGTCCGCCCGGCGCGCGCCGGCAGCGAGCGCCCCAGCGCCGAGACCACGCCGGCGGTCACCGACCCGGCGAACCCGTTTGGGTTGCCGATCGCGACCACGAGCTGACCGACGCGCAGCCTCTCGGCCTCGCCGAGCGCGGCCGGAGTCAGGCCGTCGCCGTCGGCCCGGAGCACGGCCAGGTCGGTCAGGCGGTCGACGCCGACCACGCGCCAGCTGAGCTCGCGGCCGTCGACGAACGTGGCCCGCCCGGTGCGACCCGGGGCGTGGGAAGGCCCCGAGACTACGTGGGCGGAGGTGATCAGGAAGCCGTCGGGCGTCAGCGCCACCGCGCTCCCGGCGCCGGCCGGCACCTGCCCGCCGCGGCCGCGCCGCATCACGCGCAGGTTGGCCACGCTGGGCGCGATCCGCTCGGCCACGTCGACGACGATCTTCGAGTAGGCGTCGAGCGCCTCGGCCTCACGCTGCTGGGCGCCATCCGAGTTCTCGTGCCGTTCGGCAGTCGTGCTCATTGGATTACAGGCTCACCGAGACGGTGCGCTCCTCGGTGCCGCGGACGATGGTCAGCTCAAGCTGGCCGCCCGTCTGCACGGCGTCGAGGACCTCGTAGACGGCATCCATGCGGTCGAGATCGCGCCCAGCGGCGGCGACGATCAGATCGCCCCGCTCGAGCCCGGCGCGGTCAGCGGGACTGCCGCGCTCGACGCCACGGATGAGCACGCCGTCGCGCTCCGGCAGGCCCACGGCCCGCCGCAGCC